>Ga0306922_10000747_pt1 | contig 27844 bp, 24 predicted proteins | sample sta12Cox44000082_FD_203758 | JGI IMG/M metagenome (GOLD analysis project Ga0306922, IMG submission 203758) | Lab enrichment of tropical soil microbial communities from Luquillo Experimental Forest, Puerto Rico - statoxic.12C.oxic.44.000.082 (v2)... | ecosystem: Environmental > Terrestrial >... | reverse complement strand
CCTGGCGTCATGCGAGCGATGAGATTGGTGATGCCCAACCCCCACTCGGGGAGGCGACCGTCATCCTCGGCCTTGATCGGCTCGTCAACCAGCCGCGAGTCGTAGAGCAGCTTCCAGAAGCGATTGGAGTAGCCGGCGAAATGGTGGCCAATCGTCGCGGACCGCACGCCCGGATTGATCCCGACAAAGAGAATCTGCACCGGCCGGCGCACTCGATCTTTGAGCGGCGGTAGAATGACCGTCATGAACTGGCTGTTCAAAGAAGAGCCGTCGCACTACAGCTTCGACGCCTTCGCGAAAGACAAAGGAACCGTGTGGAGCGGCGTCAAGAACCCGGTCGCCCAGAGGCACCTGCATGCCGTAAAGAAAGGCGATCGTGTCTTCTATTACCACACCGGCGACGAGAAAGCGATCGTCGGCATCGCCAAGGCGACGAGCAACGCCTATCCCGACCCGCAGGACGCGTCCGGCAAGTTCGCGGTCGTCGACATCGCGCCGGTGGGCAAGTTGAAACGGCCTGTCACGCTCAAGGAGATCAAGGCGGATCGCGCGTTCAAAGAGTTTCCGCTCGTGCGAATCTCGCGGCTTTCGGTGATGCCGGTCACTGAGGCCGAGTGGGAACGGATCGAAGGGCTCTCACGGACGTAGCTGCGCCGCGCGCCCGGGCGCGGCGCAGCGCGGTCGCAACTACTTGGTTTCCTTGAACCCCGCCGGAACGGCCACATCCTCGTCCGCGACCTTCGGGGCAATCTTCAGCACCTCGGTCGTCGACGTCATGAACGTCGCGCGCGCTTTCGTGCCGTCGTCGCCGCCCGCGGCCTTCTTCGCGGCGGCCCGTTTGGCCAACCCGCCAATGAATGAGCCGACGTTCGTGGGAACGGTCTTCTGATCGTCTGTCTGTTTCGCGGCGCCCGCAACCTGCTCGTCGGACTTCACCGTGTCCATCGTCATGACAGTCAGAACGGGAGTGCCTTCCACCTTGCCGCCCTCGACGTTCATTCTGGCGACCGCCTGCTTCATCATCGGGTACATCGCCATGGCGGCAGCCGTATCTTCCGCGGACGCGCCTGCGAGCACAGCACCGGCGTTCATCTTCTGCATGTACTTGAGGTCGAAGTCACGGATCTCTTTCATCTCTTTGACCGTCGGCGCCAGCCACATGTCGGTGGTCATCACCATGCCGCCGGCTTCCTGGAGCGTCTTCCCCTTCTGACGCATGGTCACTGTCAGAACGACCTCGTGCGTGTCGAAGCCGTTGATCGTCTTCTTCTGCCCGGTGTTCTTGATGTCGAAGTCCATCTCCATCTGCTGATCCGGCGCGCTGCTGTCGGCCTTGTTCGACGTGCCCGCTTGCTTGTTCGCGCGCTCCTGCGCCTTCTTCTGGGCTTCTTCCATGCGGTGGCGCAGCTCGGCGAATGTCGTTACCTTGTAGATCTTCTTGGTGAAGTCGATGTCGTACACTTTTTCCTCGGCGAGGTCGATGATCTGCCCTCTCTCGTCGTTCACCGACGCCTTGCGGTCGCCCTTGACGGAAATCGTCTGCGTCACCCCATCGTGCGCGGCTTTTCCCCCAAACGCGTTCAACACCGTACCCATCAGTCCGGCCATCTCGATCTTGGTCTTCTCGTCGGCGCGCACGTCGGCGAGCAACGAGTAAGAGGCAAGAGACACGAACATCAGTGTCAGCGCGGTCGCGACCATTCTTCGTTCCGTCATACGGGCTCCTTGAGTGCGGGATCTTGGAAGCTCTGCAATTGTACTCTCGCCAGCAGGACCGTGGCGAGGACGAGACTCGGCGCCCACGCCATCGTCAACCTCGCAAATCCCATTCGCTCGTAGAGAACGCCACCAAGTGCAGGTCCGCCAAGCAGCCCGAAGCCCCATGCCATATTGTAAAGACCGTACGCGACGCCAAATGAGCCGAAGCCTGCTGCAGACGTCGCCTCGCCCATATAGGCGAGCGACGGCGTGATGACGAGCGCGCCGCTCGCCGCGCCGAACACGAACAGCACCATCGCCGATTGAAAGCTCCACGTCTGCCCGAGCAGCGCGACGCTGACAGCGGCAGCCACGAGACCGTAGAGCGTCAGACGGCGGGCGCCCCAACGATCGACAAGTCGACCGAAGAAGGGATGCAGCGCTGTGGAAGCGACGGCGCCAACGCCGAAGATCGCGCCGATTCGTGCCGGACCGACGCCGAGTGCCCGCAGGTGCAGCGCGAGCATGGGCTCGATCATCGAGATCGTCGCCGCTCCGGCGACGACGGCGATGGCGCAGACGGCTATGGCCGGCGTGCGAATCACGACATGGATAGGCACGGCCTCGCGTGCCGTGCGCTCGTGAGGGAGGTCGACCCAGGCGAACGCGATCGCCACGGCGGCCGTGAATCCCGCGACGGCCAGAAACGGCAGGCGCGGGCCGCCGATCTCATACAGCCAGCCCCCAATCGACGGGCCGATCATGACCGCAAAGCTCGTCCCGGACATCACGATGCCGGTAATCCGCCCGCGCTCCTCCGGTGCGTACAGGTCGGCGATGAGCGCGAAGCCGACGACCCACGTGATCGCGTCCGCCGCTCCCTGAACCAGCCGCGCGGCGAACAAGGCCGGCAATCCACCCGCAAATGCGAACAACACCGTCGCCGCGGCGAGCGCGACGAGGCCGCCGACGAGCGGCAGCCGTCGGCCCACACGGTCCGACACGGCGCCCATCGGGATCGAGACCGTCAGGAGGGTGAAGCCAAAAGACCCGAACAACAGGCCGATCGTCGCGGGCGACGCTCCCAGGCGCCGGCTCAGATCCGGGAGAACGGGGATCGCGATGGCATACGCAACGATGTCGGCGAATGTCGTCAGGGTGACCAGCGCGACGGCGGTCGAGCGAGAACGACGAAGGGACATGACTCGTAGCTCGTAACTCGTAGCTCGCGCGTGGCTCGTAGCTCGCGGCTCGACCTGCGACGCTACGACGATGAGCTTACCGTCTTTTCAGATACAGACACCCGAGCGGCGGGACCGTGAGGCGGAGGGAATGGTCGAATCCGTGGGCGGCGATTCCCTCGCTTTGGACGCCGCCGCCGTTCCCGAGGTTGCTCCCTCCGTAAATCGACCCGTCGCTGTTCAAGAGCTCGGCGTAGTAGCCCGGCTGCGGGACACCGATCCGGTATTCGGCGCGAGGCACTGGCGTGAAGTTGAAGATCATCACGAGCGCGTCGTTCGGGTCGCGCGCGTACCGCACGAGAGAAATGACGCTGTTCTCGTTATCGTTGCAGTCGATCCAGCGAAAGCCCTTGGGATTGTAGTCGAGCTCGTACAGCGACGGCTCCGCGCGATAGATGAGGTTGAGATCGCGCACGTAGCGGGCGAGCTCCGCGTGGAGCGGGTCCTGTAACAGATTCCAGTCGAGGCTCTCGTCGTAGTTCCATTCGCGCCACTGTCCGAACTCGCTGCCCATGAACATGAGCTTTTTCCCCGGATGTCCGTACAGGTAACCGTAGAGCGCGCGCAGCGTCGCATGCTTCTGCCAGACGTCGCCCGGCATCTTGCTCAACATCGACGCTTTGCCGTGCACCACCTCGTCGTGCGAGAAGGGCAGGATGAAATTCTCGCTGTGCATGTAGAGCGCTGAGAAGGTCACGAGGTTGTGGTGCCATCGCCGGTGGACGGCTTCGTGGCGCGCGTATTCGAGCATGTCGTGCATCCAGCCCATGTTCCATTTGTAGGTGAACCCGAGCCCGCCGAGGTAGACCGGCCGGCTCACGCCTGGCCACGCGGTGGATTCCTCTGCGGCCGTCAGCGTACCCGGATGCTCGCCGTGCGTGAGCGTGTTCAGTTGCTGTAAGAACGCGATCGCATCGAGGTTCTCGCGTCCGCCGAAGCGATTGGGGATCCACTCCCCCATTCTCCGCGAGTAGTCGAGATACAGCATCGACGCGACCGCATCCACGCGCAGCCCGTCCACGTGGTACTTCTCGAGCCAGAACAGCGCGCTCGAGAGCAGGAAGCTTCGGACCTCGTTGCGCCCGTAATTGAAGATGAGCGTGCCCCAATCCTGATGCTCGCCCTGGCGCGGATCCGCGTGCTCGTACAGCGCGGTCCCGTCGAAGTGCGCGAGCCCGTGCGCGTCCTTGGGAAAATGACCAGGCACCCAGTCGAGGATCACGCCGACTCCGGCCTGGTGGCAGACGTCGACGAAGTGCTTGAAATCCTCCGGCGGCCCGAATCGGCTCGTCGGCGCGAAGAAGCCGAGGACCTGGTAACCCCAGGACCCGGAGAACGGGTGCTCCATCACGGGCATCAGCTCGACGTGCGTGAAGCCGGCGGCCTTCACGTAAGGCACGAGACGGTCGGCCAGCTCCCGGTATGTGAGCGGACGTTGGCCCTCTTCCGGGACGCGCGCCCAGGATTCGAGATGGACCTCGTAGATAGCCATCGGGCGCGTGAGCCACGTGTCCCCCGCCTCGCGACCCGCCAGCCAAACCTGATCGCCCCATTGGTAGCCCGCGATGTCGCGGACGACCGACGCCGAGCGCGGCGGCACCTCGAACGCGACCGCGAACGGATCGCTCTTCGTCAGCAATGCGCCGCTCCTGGTGCGAATCTCGTACTTGTATTTCTCGCCGTCGAGCAGGTCAGGAATGAAGATCTCCCAGACACCGCCCGGGATGAGCAATCGCATTGGATGGACGCGGCCGTCCCAGCCGTTGAAGTCGCCGAGGATGCTGACGCGATCGGCGTTTGGCGCCCAGACGGCAAAGTGAACGCCGGTCGTCGTGCCAATGACACGCCGATGCGCGCCGAGCGCGTCGAAGAGACGCCGGTGGGTGCCCTCGCCGAACAGGTGCAGGTCGAAGTCGGACAGCACGCGGCCGTAGCGGTAGGGGTCGTCGATCTCGATGACCTGCCCGTTGCCGTACGTCACACGGAGGCGATAGTCCGGAAAGGGCGCGTGTTGGTGTTGGGGGCCCCGTCGTTGGGAGTCCGGGACCACCGAATGGGGCGCGGAGAGGGTCGGGAACGCGGCAGGCGACGGGAAGCGAACCTCGTACAGCCCCTCGCGATCGTGCCTTACCATGTCGAGGGTCTCGCCCGTCGCGACGAGCCGGACGGCGACCGCGCGCGCGGCCGGCTGGACGGTGCGAATGACGACGCTGCCGCCTTCGTCGCGCTGCGGCCCGAGCACCGCGAACGGATCGCGTTCGATCATTACTTCTCGACTGTGGCCTTCTTCACGTAATCGAGCTTGGGGAAGTCCTTCATGAGGTAAGCGTTGCCCTCGGCCGTAATCTGTCCTTGCGACGGGCCACGGCCGCGAGGGGGACCGTCGCCATATCCGCTGTAGAGCTTTTCCACCACGTCCATTCCGGACGTCACCTGGCCGATCGGCGGAAAGCCTTGACGATCGAGCGAGCTGTTGTCCCCGTAGTTGATGAAGAACTGCGTCGTTCTCGAATTCGGACCGGCGTGCGCGAAGGTGACGTAGCCCTTCTTGTTGCTCTGCTTCACGGGGTCATCCTGGAGTCGCGCGCTGGTCCACGCCGATTGAATCGCGGGGTTCCCGTTCATCCCGATCTGCGCCATGAATCCGTCGATCACGCGGAAGAACCGGCAGTCGTCGTAGTACCCGTTTTTGACGAGGTTGTAGAAACGGTCCGCGCCGAGCGGGGCCCAGTCGCGATGAACTTCGACGATGAAGGCGCCCTTGCTGGTGTCGAACTTCGCTTTGTAGGTGTCGGGTGCCTTTTCGTTGAGCGCTGTCGGCGTTCGCAACTTCGCTTTCGACAGGTCGGCGCCGCTGCCCTGCGCGAGCACAACAGCAGGCACGGCCAGCGCACCAGCCGAGGTACACACACACAACAGCCGCAACGTACGCAACATATGCAACATTCCTTTCATGGGGCGGTCAACCAATCCGCAATATGATAAGCCATGCTTCTAGCGCATTTTACGACGAGCGAGGGCAATTTCACGGCGCGCCTCTACGACGCAGAAACGCCGAATACTGTGGCAAATTTCGCGGGCCTCGCCGAAGGAACCAAAGAATGGACCGATCCGCGGACGGGCAAGAAGGTCAAGCAGCCCTATTACAACGGGACCATCTTTCATCGAGTCATCGCGGGTTTCATGATTCAGGGAGGCGATCCGCTGGGCGTCGGAACGGGAGGTCCCGGCTACACGTTCGGGGACGAATTCCACCCGAAGCTGCGACACAGCAAGGCGGGCCTGCTATCGATGGCCAATCGGGGACCGAACACAAATGGGGGGCAGTTCTTCATCACGCTGGCGGAAACGCCCTGGTTGGACAACAAGCACACCGTCTTCGGCGAAATCATCGAGGGAATGGATGTCGTGCGCGCGATCGGCGGCGCGGCAACGAGCAAGCCGGGCGACCGGCCCATCAAGCCGGTGACGATCGAGGCGGTTCGGACGGAGAGTCGATGAACGCTACGCGCCGTACCGCCTGAGCAACGCTGCAGCCTCACGCTGGTTCTTTTCTTGCGCGAGCGAGAGCGGCGTCTGGCCGTCGCCGTTCACCGCACTGACGTCGGCACCCTGCGCGATGAGCGCCTTCATCGCATCGAGATTGTTGTTGAAAGCCGCCAGGTGAAGCGGGCGCCAGCCCGCGGCGTCGGGCGCGTTGACGTCGGCGCTGGCGCCAACGAGGAGTCCGGCAACGAGCTTGTGATTGCCGGCGAGGGCGGCGTGCAGCGGGGTGTTGCCGTTCGCGTTCTTCGATCGCGCGGCGACCTCGGCGCCTCGGGCGAGCAGCAGCTCGGTAATCTTCACGTGGCCGAAAAAGGCCGCCAGGTGCAGGGGCGTCCATCCGTCGGCGCTGTGCTGGTTGATTGCCGCCGGATTGTCGGCCAGGAGGCGCTCGACCCGTTCGAGCTCGCCGGCGGCGCAAGCCTCGAACAGCGTGAGCGATACGCCGCGGGCGACCAGCAGGTTCACAATTTCCTTTTGTCGATGGTACACAGCGGTTAGGATTGCACTGTCGCCAGTACGGCTGTGCGCGTCGATCAGCTCGGGATCGGCCGACACCATCGCCTTCACACGATCGTATTCACCGGCTTTGATGGCATCGATGAATGCTTGGGTATCGGGCATAGCCCGATTCTATCTCGCTCTCGCCGTCGCGATGTGCCTGCCTGGCGTCGCCGGCGCGCAGTCGGCTCCCGCCCCGGCGAACGGAAATGGGAATGGGACCGCGAACGACGTTCGGCCTCCGCTCGGCAGCACATTGACGGTTGAAGCGCTTGGCGAACTGCCTGCGAGCGCGTCGATCTTCGCGCTGCTCGATACGGCCGTGCCCGACGTCATCGCTGATCGGATTGATACCGGCGGGTTGAGCGCGGGCCAACCGGCACGCGTCGGGGCGCACGGAAGCACCTGGACGCAGTCTCTTTATCAGCTTGAAGGCGCCGACATCACCGACCCCAGCGGATCGGGCACGCCGCTCCTCATTCCAGGCGTTGCGGAATGGGACCGCGTCGAGGTGGCGACGGGACTGATGCCTCTTGGCGCAAGCGCTCCCGGCATGGCCGTCTCGCTCGTGCCGCGCAGAGCGGCGGCCACCTGGAACCGCTGGCTCGACCTCAATGACTCGCCGTCGTTCCTCAACGCGACCGGCTCGACGGTGCCGCCACTGCCGATCGCGCGCCTGGACTCATGGGCCAGCCTCAACCTGGCAGGCGGCGGCCCCGTCGCCGAGCGCGCCGGCGCGTTCCTCAGCGGCACCTACACGCGGACATCGCATTTCGAGCGAACCAGCGTGAGCACGCTCGACGCGAATTGGGGATCCGTCTTCGTCAACCTGACCACGACGCCGAGGCCGACCGACGCCGTCCGCGTGACCGGCTGGTTCGACCGCACGCGCGATCCCCTGGAGCATCACGCAGCTTTCAATCAGGCAACCGCTTCCGAGCGCGACACGGCGTTCCTGACGCAATTCGGTTGGGATCACCAACTGGCCGACGGCGCGGCCGGCCTGAGCCTGTTCGGCAGCTACACACAACGCGATCGTGCGACGCACTTGGACCCTCGTCCGTACGTGCTGGTCGATCGGCTCACCGACGGTCCGGTGCCCAACCTGCTCACACCGGGCGACGGCACCGATCGCGTGCTTCAAGTCGGCGGCCGCGTCAACGGGAGCCGCGACACCGGCCCGTCCCGTCATCACGCCATCAACGGCGGGGTGGACGTGATTCATTCCTCGTCCGGCCTCCAGCCGGCCTTCGCCGGTCGCGTGGCCGAGCTCGTGAATGGCCTTCCAGCACGGATCTGGGATTGGACGGATCCGGCCGGCGGATCCACCACGCAGGGGACGACGCTGGCGTTGTTTGCCTCCGACACGCTGGCTCTCAATCCGCGGCTGGCCTTCAACGTCGGCCTCCGATTCGAGGCGGTTCGCGGGAGCGCCGGCAACGCCACGCCGGGGGCTCCTGTCCCCCGGATTTCGTGGAACGATTGGTATCCTCGCGGCGGCCTGCACCTGGGGCTGACCGACTTCTGGCGCATCTCGACGTTCCTGCAGTTTGGGCGCTATGGGTACCGGTTGCCGCTGAGCGACCTGGCGTACGGCAATCCGAACGCGCCGACCGGTTCCATCTATCGATGGAACGGCGGTAATCCCTTGCTGGCGAGCTCGCTCGGGCCGCTCGTCCAGCGGATAGGTCCCGGCAGTGGTGGGGATCCGAACTTCAGCGGTATCGATCCGAACATTCGCCGGCCGGCGATGAACGAGATCACGTTTGGCTTCGAGTCGAGACCGCGCCCGTCGGCGTTCGTACGGATGGTGGCGATCGCCCGCGCGGATACGCCGCTCATCAGCGTGGTCGACGTCGGCGTGCCGTTTTCGACCTACACGCCCATCGCCGTGTCGGATCCGGGCGTCGACATCGTCCACGGACAGCCTCAGACATTGATCTTCTTCAACCGCTCGCCATCGACGTTCGGTCAGGATCGCTATCTCCTGACGAATCCAGGCCCGACTGAGGTGGACGATCGGGAGACCTTCGTCGGCGTCGACCTCGTCGGCGAAGTCCACGCGAAGCGCCTGTTCCTCATCGCCGGCGGCACGGCCGGCCGGTCTGAGGCCGTCTCCGCGAACCGCGGGTACGGCCCTCTCGAAAACGACGCCGGCATTCTCGGCGAGGCGTTCATCGATCCCAACGCGCGGACCTACGCCCAGGGGCGCGTCTTCACGGAGCGCGGCTACACGCTCAAGACCGCGCTGTCGTATCAGTTCGACCACGACGTGACGTTCGGCATCGTGGGCCGGTATGAGGACGGGCAGCACTTTGCGCGACTGGTCGTGCTCGACACGCTCAATCAGGGCGCGGAAGCGGTGCGCGCGTTTCGAAACGGGCGCACGCGGTTCACGTTCGCGATGACCGTTGACGCACGCCTGCAGAAGGGCTTCGCGATCGCGGGCCACCGGCTGGCGGCGTCGATCGACGCGTACAACCTGTTCAACCAGGCGCTGTCGGTCGAAGAGGCGCAGGTCACGGGCACGGGACCGCGTCAGACCACAGCAGTGCAGCCGCCGCGGGTGGTGCGCATCGGCGTGCACGTACCGTTCTGACGCGGGGACGCACGGCGCGACGGCCTCGACGCGCCGAGAATGAGATGCGAGTCGCCGAACTCGTGCCAGCGATACCCCGCCTGGCGGGCCTCGGCGTACGCACGCTCCAGGTCGGGTCGGGCTGCGATCTGTTGAAGGATCGCCAGATGCGTCGCGCGCGGCTCGTGCAACCCTGTGATCAATCCGTTCACGGATCGCACGGGTCGGTCTGGCGTAATGACCAGATTCGTCCAACCCTGACCTGGAAACGTCGTCCCCAGCTCGTCGGTCACGGTCTCGAGCGCCCGGACGGCGGTTGTTCCGACGGCCACGACCCGATGAGCGGCGCGCCTCGCGGCATTGACGCGGGCGGCGGTGTCGCGTGACACGCGGTAGAACTCCGCATACGGTGGTTCGTGACTCTCCAGACTCGCGACGCCGGTGTGCAGCAACAGCGGCGCGATCTGGATGCCAAGCGAAACGAGCCGTGTGACGAGCTCCGGCGTGAAGGGCCTTCCCGCCGAGGGCATTTCGGCGCTCCCGGCTTCGGTCGCAAACACGGTCTGATACATCGAGCCCGGCCACGGCCGCGTCACGTAGCCGTATCGAATGGGAAACCCATACCGATCGAGATACGCCGAGACGTCATTGCTCAGACCTCGTCTCCCGAGACCGTGAAGCTCGAGCGCCGCGACCCACAAGCGAGACGGTACGTCGACCGGGCGTCTTTGGTTGACCAGCGGATATGGCGCGAGGAGCGTTGCCTGCGCCCCACCCGCCAGCCGGAACATGGTGCCTGCCCGGGCGTCGCTGTACGGGAGCGACGCGCCGCGACTCTTCTCGTGCGCGCCGAGCCGGCGCGTACCCTTCGCGGGCTGTCGCACTTCGACGGTCCAAATCGCAGCGTCCCCAGCGTGGTCTGCCACGCTGGGGTGGAAGCTACCTGGCAACGGAGTCGAAAGATGAAGCTCGAAGATGTCGCCAGCGGCACTTTCCGCCATCAGCGCCGCGTTCAGCGTGCCGCTGGTGTTGACGATGAGCAGGTCGCCTGGAGAGAGCCAGTGCGGGAGATCGAGAAACCGTGCGTGCTCGATCGAGTCGCGCTCGACATCGGACACGAGCAGCCGCACCTCGTCGCGTCTCAGACCGCGCGCTTCCGGCGGCTCGGCGGCGGCAAGCTCCTCCGGCGGGGCGACCGCGGTTAGATCGCCGGCTGCAGCCATCGCGCATCCTGCTGTTGGGCCGCGAATCGCTCGCCCCGGAGGGTCTCTGGATCTTGATCGAACAGCCAGTTCCAGAACGAAATGGTCACCGAGGGCAGGGGGCGATCCGAGATGTCATCCTGAGGAAACGCCTCCTGGTGCATGCGCGTGCGCATGTCGCCGGGATCCACGAGCACGGCCGCGACGCCGAGAGCGCCGAGCTCCGTTGCAAGCGTCCGCGTCAACAGCTCCAACGCGGCCTTGCTCGCGCCGTAGGGCCCCCAGCCCGGGTACGCGCGGTGGGCGGCATCACTCGTGATGTTCACGATGAGGCCCCGCCGTTCGGCCAGCAACGGAACCGCCTGCTGAATCAGCGCGACAGGCGCGCCGGCGTTCACTGGAAAGACGCGCCCGAACCGCGTCACGTCGAAGTCCATCAGGGGACCGATGGGACCGAGATCCGACGCGTTGTTGACGAGCACATCCAACCCTCCGAGCTCGCGGGCAGCACTCACGAAACGCGCGCGTACGGCGGCGTCCGTGACATCACCTGCGATCGGCACGACCCGGGATCCCCGAGATCCGCGCCTGGCCAGTGATTCAGCCGCGCGAGCGAGAGGCTCAGCGGCGCGCGCTCCAATCACCAGGTTGTAGCCTCGGTCGGCCAGGACGCCGGCGATAACTTCGCCCAGCCCGCGGCTCGCGCCGGTGATGAGGGCGACACGATGTGCTGCATGGTGCTTCGCTTCATTCATTTGGAGGTCCCCTTCATCGCGCGCTCATAGTTCTGGCGGAATAGCTCGATCACGTTGGCGATCTCAGCAGTGGTCCTCATTGGAACGGTGACCCAGCCCGAATCGGGCAGAACGTGATGGGGTCTGGCCCGTCCCGCCGCGATCAGTTCATCCCGCACGGCGCGCGGAAATGGCAGGTCGGCGAACGCCCGGTGGAGATGTCCCAGCTCGCGGCGGCCGATCCGGAATTCGATGCCGCCGAAGCGGTGCTCGTGCGTCGTGACGCCATCCCAACTCGCCAGGGCGTCGCGGATGGTGTCGCTGGCTGTCGCACTCATCAATTGCTCCTCTCTGGTGTCAAGCTTTACTGACATCCAGCTTCGACCTTCAAGTGCACTTGAAGTCAAGTGAAAAATGCGGCACACTGAACGGGAACAGGGAAGTGACGAGGAACGCGACCAGAGACGTGAGGAGGAACGCGAACCGAGACGTCGCGAGCGACGTGCTCACGATTGGCGAAGTCGGGAAGCGGAGCGGGGTCGCGACCTCAGCCCTCCGCTTCTACGAGGAACAGGGTCTGATTCACTCCGAGCGTAATGATTCCGGGCACCGCCGGTATCCGCGCGCCGTGATCCGCCGCGTGGCCTTCATCGTGTTCGCGCAGCGGATCGGGCTGTCACTCGAAGAGGTCGGCGCGGAGCTCGCAACGCTGCCGCGAAACCACGTGCCGGAGCGATCGGACTGGGCGAAACTTTCGAGCCGATGGACGGCGCGCATCAACGAGCGCATCGGCGAGCTCGAGCGTTTGAAGGCAGGGCTCACCGAGTGCATCGGCTGCGGCTGCCTGTCGCTCGATAGGTGTCAGCTCGCGAACCCCGGCGACCGGGCGGCCCGTCTCGGTTCCGGCCCGCGCTACTGGATTGGCGGCTCACGATAGCTCATGGACGTCCATCTTATCGACGGCACCTACGAGCTCTTCCGGCATTACTACGCCCTCCCGTCCGCGCGCGACGCGAACGGAATGGAGGTCGCCGCGGTGCGCGGCGTCGTCGCCTCAATCCTGAGCATGGTCAGGGCGCCTCAGAGCGACCGCGGCCGGGACTCAGGCCAGGGCGCAACACACGTCGGCGTCGCGACGGATCACGTTATCGAATCGTTCCGCAACGAGCTCTGGCGCGACTACAAGACGAGCCAGGGAATCGACGCTGATCTGCTTCTCCAGTTTCCACTCCTCGAAGAGGCGATCGCGGCGCTCGGAGTGCGAGTCTGGCCGATGGTGGAGTTCGAAGCTGACGACGCGCTGGCGGCTGCGGCGGAGGCGGCCGCGCGCGACCCTCGAGTCGAGCGGGTAATCATCTGTACACCTGACAAGGACCTGGCGCAGTGCGTCCGCGGCACACGCGTTGTGCAGATGAACCGGCGCACGCGCGCGGTCCTCGACGAGGCTGGTGTCATCGCCAAGTTCGGAGTTCCGCCGGCGTCGATTCCCGACTACCTTGCCCTGGTCGGCGACGCGGCTGACGGATACCCGGGGCTGCCCGGTTGGGGCGCCAAGTCGGCCGCCGCTGTGCTCGCGCGCTACGGGCATCTCGAAGGGATTCCGGCGGACTGGCGAACGTGGGGCGTGAACGCGGCCAACCCGGCCCGACTGGCGCGCACCCTCGCTGAGGAGCGCGACCACGCGCTGCTCTTTCGACGCCTCGCCACGCTTCGCACGGACATCCCCGTGTTCGATTCAGTCGACGATCTTCAATGGACGGGGCCGACGTCCGGATTCGCAGCGCTTGCGGCGCGGCTCGACGCTGCGCAAACCGAGGCGCCGGCTTGACAAGATCACTAACTGTCTCCACGATCGTGAGCGGACGGAGACCGCCACCATGCACAACCGACTGCTTGCCTTGCTCGGATCGCTCGCCATTGTCGGCACAGCCGTAACCGTTGCACCCGGGCGGCTTGCGGCCCAAGCCCAACCGGGCACGGCGGCAAAGGCCAAAGCGGCAACCTTTCCTCGCACCGCGGGCGGGCATCCCGATCTGCAGGGCACCTATGATGTCGCGACCATGACGCCAGTCGAGCGCACCCCGGGCGTGAAGAGTCTGGTGTTGAGCAAGGAGGAAGCGGCTGCGCTGGAGCTCTACGAGCAACAACGGCAGGTGAAGAACGACGCGCCGCTCGCCGCGGACCGTGGGGCGCCCCCGGTCGGCGGCGAGACGACAACAGGCAAGTCGTACCTCGAATTTCTCGAGCGGGCTGGCGGCGGCGTCGTGGGCGGCTACAACAACTTCTGGCTCGCTGGCGGCACGAAGATGATGACCGTCGACGGCCAGAAGCGGAGCTCGATCGTCGTCGATCCGCCCGACGGGAAGATCCCGCCGATGATCCCCGCGGCCCGAAAGCGCAACGCGGCGTTCCTCGCCGTGGCGGTGAGCCCCGATGCGGGCGAGGCCGCCACCGGACCGGCGGGCGCATTCGATGGTCCGGAGCTCCGTCCGCTGGCGGAGCGGTGTCTGATGGGATTCCTTTCCACGGCCGGACCGCCCGCGCTCCCCAACTATTTCTACAACAACCTCAAAGAGATCGTCCAGACGCCGACGCGCGTGATGATTCTCAACGAGATGGTGCACGACGCGCGCGTCGTTCGCATCGGCGGCCAGCACCTGCCGGCGAACATCCGCAGATGGATGGGCGACTCGGTGGGTCACTGGGAGGGAGACACGCTCGTCATCGACACGACGAACTTCACCGGCAAGACGCAATTCCAAGGCTCGAGCGATCAGCTCCATGTCGTCGAGCGCATCAGCCGGGCCGATGCGAACACGCTTCTGTACCGGTTCACGGTCGACGATCCGCAGACCTGGGATCGGCCGTGGACAGGAGAGTACCCGTGGGTGGCGACGAAGGAGCAGTTGTACGAGTACGCGTGCCACGAGGGCAACTACGCGCTCGGCGACATGCTCCGCGGCGCGCGTCAGATGGAAGCCGAGGCTGCCGCGAAGAAGAAGTAGCGAGCTCGCGTTGCCGGCGCGCGGTTCAGCGGGTCACGCCTGGTATACGGTGGAGCCACCCACGACCGTGCGAACGATCTGGACGTCCTTGATCTTCTCCTTGTCCACGGTGTGAAGATCCTCCGACAGAACGACGAAGTCGGCCAGCTTGCCCGGCGCGATCGATCCTTTGATCGCTTCCTCACGTGAGGCGTAGGCGCCGTTGAGCGTGTTGACTCGGAGCGCCTCGTCCACGCTGATCCGCTGGTTGGCTCCCCACGTCTCCCCATCCCACCCGGTGCGCGTGACCATGCCCTGAATGCCCATGAGAGGCGCGAACGGTCCGGGACTGAAGTCCGAGCCGGTCGCCGCCGGCACGCCGGCGTCGAGCAGCGAGCGAAACGCCATGCACCGCTTCATCAGCTCTTCGCCGTAGAAACGGAACTTGTCGGGGTTGTAGTACGCGTAGGTGGTGAAGACGGCGGGCACGGTGCCGGTGGCCTTGAGCCGCCGCAGCAGGTCGTCGTTGACCAGCGTGCAATGCGTGATCTTCGGGCGCGCGTCGGCGCGCGGGAAGAGCTTCTGGGCGCGCTCGAAGGCCGTCAGCACCATGTCGATCGCGACGTCCCCGTTCGCGTGGCAGTTGGCCTGGATTCCGGCGCGATGCACCCGCTCGATCCAGGCGTTGAGCTCGTCCTGCGTTTCGGTGACGTTGCCCTTGTAGGGCGGATTGGTGCCCGGATACGGCTGACTCAACGCCATCGTGCGCTCGGAGAACGATCCATCGACTGTGTGCTCGGAAGTGGCGCCGAACCGGATCCATTCGTCGCCGAAGCCAGTCGCGATGCCACTGGTGATCAGCGCTTCCAGCACGCTGCCAGTAGCCTCGTAGCTCACGCGATGCAGGAGCTCTCCGCGCGCCCGGACCTGCTGCAGCGCAAACAGATCGCCGCCTTCATGATGCACGCTCGTCAAGCCGTAGCGGACGAACTGCTTCGAGATATAGGCGAGCCCGTCGCGGTCACGCTGCAGTTTCTGATCCCCGGGCACCGTCGCACGGTTGCCGACCCGGGTGATCGCGCCGCGTGCACGATCGGTGACGCGGCCGTTCAAGTCGCCATTCTCGTCACGATCGAAGGTTCCACCGGCCGGGTTCGGCGTGTTCTTCGTAATCCCGGCCATCTCGAGCGCCTTGCTGTTGTAGTACGAGGTGTGCCCGCCGCGGTGTTGGACCGCAACCGGGTGATCCCTCGAGACTTCATCCAGATCGTGCACGTTGAGCTGGCGCTTGTCCTTCACCTTGGTGTCGTCGAAGAAATACCCTTCGACCCAGGTCCCCGGTGGCGTTTCGCGCGCCTTCGCCCGGAGCTTCTCGACGATGCTCTTGATGGTGACGAACTCGACTTCGTACGGATTGCCGACGATGACTTCGTAGAGCAGCGTGTTGCCGGGCGCATGGTTGTGGCAGTCGGTGAAACCTGGGACGATTGTCATCTGCTTGGCGTCATAGGCCTGCGTGCCTTTGCCGATGAGCGCTTTGATGTCTTGGGTACTGCCCACGGCGGCGAATCGTCCGGCCTTGACGGCGAACGCCTCCGCGCTCGGCGCGCCGGCATCGACGGTGTAGACCTTCGCGTTGAAGACCACCAGATCGGCATCCTGCGGATCCGCCAGAGCGGCGGCGACAGCGGGCGTGCTCCTCAGCCAGGACCCGCTTGCCGCAGCGGCCAGGCCAGCGCCGGTTAACCCCATGAATTCCCTGCGGCGGTGTCTCATCATCGCTCTCCCCATCCTGGCGGGAGACCTTCCCGGTCTCTGGCCCCTTCGACGGGGATCCTACCAAAATGGGCGGTCTTCATTGGCCGGGCGTTCGTCCGGCGCATCCGACGCTGAGCCCGCGAGCTGATTGATATCGGCCGAGGACGCGATCTGTTCGAGTACCCTTTCGCCGTGAAACGTTTGAACCCTCGGCTCCCTCCCGAAACCATTCACGCAAGCAAGCTGAGGGCGCTGGTATTGGATTGGGCGGGGACCACCGTGGACTTCGGGAGCCTGGCCCCCGCGCGCACGCTCCAGCTCGTGTTCGCGCGGGCCGGCATTCAATTGGCCGAAGACGAGATCCGTCGCGACATGGGCTTGCCCAAAAAAGTTCATATCGGCCAGATCCTGTCCATGCCTCGGGTGCGCGACGCGTGGCGCGCGTTGCGCGGTCGACGACCGACGCCGGCCGATGTCGAGGACGTCTATCAGCAGTTCATTCCGCTGCAGCTCTCCTGCCTGGCGGAGTATGCGGGTCTCATCCCGGGTGTCTCGGGGAGCGTGCAGCGCTTCCGCGAGCGTGGTTTGAAGATTGGGTCCACGACCGGATACACACGCGCCATGCTCGATCTCCTCGTGGCGCACAGCGCGAAGGCAGGCTACCGGCCCGATTGCAGCCTGTCACCGGAGGACGTCGGAGCAGGCCGGCCGGAGCCATTCATGCTCTATGAGAACGCCGTCCGGTTGCGGGTCTATCCTCTGGCTTCGATTGCAAAAGTAGGAGACACGCCGGCAGATATTCAAGAAGGCTTGAATGCCGGAACCTGGTCAATCGGCGTGGCCGCGACGGGGAACGGAATTGGGCTTGCCTACGACGAGTTCCAGGCTCTCCCGTCGAGCGAGCGGCGCTCCCGCGTCGAGAGTGCGCAGCGTGAATTAGAGGACGCGGGCGCACACTATGTGGTGGAGACGCTTGCCGAATTGGATCTCGTCCTGGACGACATCGACGCCCGCCTGATGTCCGCCGGACGCTAAGTACCCTCCTTACTCGAACTCTTTCGGAGCCCGGCGACAAATCGTCGGTTTATGGATGTGATGGCTCCCATAGGAGCAGTCTCCTCAAATGTATATGATGTGACATCTCGAACCGCCCAGGTAGGGGTGGAGGCACCCAGTTTCGCAGGAGAACGGCATGTCGAACGATCGATGGATAGGCGCCGCCGTTATTGCCGTCGCGTCGGCGGCGGTGTTGACTGCCCAAGCCGCCACGCGAACCTTGAACCTGGACGACCTCGCGCGCTTGAAAGACGTGCGCGACCCGCAGTGCTCGCCGGACGGACGTTCCGTCGCTTTCGTCGTGTCCGCCATCGACGTGAAGGAGGACAAATCCAACGTCTCCCACGTCTGGACGGTCGGCATCGACGGCCAGAATGAGCGGCAAGTCACGGCGAGCCAGGACAGCGAATCGAATCCGAAATTCAGCCCAGACGGTCGATATCTGTCGTTCACGTCGTCGCGCCCAGGCAAAGCGAAGGGCGATCAGGTGTGGCTGCTCGACCGGAGCGGCGGCGAGGCGATTCAGCTCACCGACGTGAAGGGACGTCTACAGAGCTACGAGTGGGCGCCCGACTCGCGTCGTCTCGCACTCGTCGTGGGCGACCCCGATCCCGATGCGGACGCTCCTGCCAACGGCCCGGGCAGCGCCCCTCAGGCCGACGGCGGGGCATCTCCCCGGAAGGCGCCCAAACCGATCGTTATCGATCGCTACAAGTACAAGCAGGACGTGCAGGGATACCTTTTGTCGGGCCGCCATGCTTTTATTTATCTGTTCGACATCGAGTCGAAAAAGCTCGAACGGCTGACAGCGGCGAAAGCCGACGAATCATCGCCGTCATGGTCGCCTGACGGCAAGCGGATCGCGTTCATGAGCAACCGTGCCGACGATCCTGACCGAGAGCCGTCGAATCAGTTGTTTGTCGTGGACGCAAAGCCGGGATCGACGGAAAAGGCCATTACGCCGGCGACGATCCGGGGGGGACGAAGCGCCCCGCAGTGGAGCCCGGACGGCAAGTCGCTCGCGTATCTCGAGGGCGACGACAAAAAGTACAGCGCGTACGGCATGGAGCATCTGTCGATCGTCCCGAGCGACGGCAGCGCGCCGCCGATGCGCGTGAAAGCCACCGAAGATCTGGACCGCAGCGTCTCCAACCCGCACTTCGTGCACGACGGCCACGCCATCGCGGCGCTCGTCACCGATGACCGTTCGGTGTACCCGATTCATGTGGCCCTCGGGACCGACCGCGTCGAAAAGATTCTCCAGCCGCCGGTGGTCGTGTCGAGCCCAAGCATGGCCGGCGACTGCATTGCCGTGCTGTCGGGCGGCGACGCGCGAGGCACGGAGGTCTACCGCCTCGATCCGGCGACAACGACGTTGAAGCAGATGACGCACCAGAACGACGCGCTCTTCGCGGAGCTGCAGCTCGGCGCTGTAGAGGAAATCAGCGCAACGAGCAAGGACGGCACGGCGGTGCACGGCCTCCTGACCAAGCCGGTGGGCTACACCGCAGGCACGAAGGTGCCGCTGCTCCTGCGCATTCACGGCGGACCGAACGGGCAGGATCAGCACACGTTCAGCTTCGAGCGGCAGTGGTTTGCGGCCAACGGCTACGGGGTGCTCGCGGTGAACTATCGCGGCAGCGCCGGGCGCGGCGCGAAGTTCTCGAGGGCAATCTTCGCCGACTGGGGGCACTACGAAATCGAGGATCTCGAAGCGATGGTGGATCAGGCGATCAAACTGGGAATTGCGGACCCCTCAAGGCTCGGCGTCGGCGGCTGGAGCTACGGCGGTATCCTCACCGACTACATGATCGCCTCCGACACGCGTTTCAAGGCGGCGACGAGCGGCGCCGGCACGGCGTTCACGGTCGCCTTCTACGGGACCGATCAATACATCATTCAATACGACTACGAGATCGGTCCGCCCTGGGACGCCAAGGCGTGGGAGACCTACCAGAAGATCTCGTATCCGTTCCTCCACGCCGACCGCATCAAGACGCCAACGCTGTTTCTCGGCGGCGAGCGCGATTTCAACGTGCCCGTGCAGGGTGGCCAGCAGATGTATCAGGCGTTGAGGAGCCTCGGCCTCGAGACCCAGCTCGTGATCTATCCGAATGAGTTCCACGGCATCACCCGCCCGAGCTACGTGCGCGATCGCTACGAGCGCTATCTCGCGTGGTACGACAAATACATCAACGGCAAGAAGGCGGCAACAACGGAACAGAGATAGCGTCGCCGAAGGCCCCCAACTCGCCATAAGGCGCCACATCCAATCAGCCGATAAGGGCGGAGAGGGCACTGCATGCCGAACGCCCCGGGTGTGTCGCACGTTCATCGTGTCTGGGTCGCATGGCTTGGCGCTGTCTTGGGAACTGCAGCCGTCATCGCGGGGCCGGGCGAGCAGCCGGCCGCGGCCGCCGCGGCGCAGAATGAGGAAGCGCTGAAAGCGTATTTCGAGGGCAGGCACATCATCACGCGCATCGATCTGCCTGGAACCCAAGAGGGCGTCGACGTGCACGTCGATGCCAGGCAGCGGATCGATTATCGCGAATATGGCGATCGGTTGAAGAAGTTCGGGACCGCGTTGCGTGCCGGCGACCAAGCGGTCGTCACGCTCGTCAAGGTCAAGAAGGATCTCGTCGAGTTTCAGTTGAGCGGTGGCGGGTACGGGACAGTCGGCGATGACACGAGCACGTCAGTCTACATCCCGGCCGTGGAGAAGAGCGAACGCGAGAAAGAGCTCGAGCGACTCGTCAAGGACGAGCGAGACGATCATCATCGACGCGAGCTGCAGCGCGAGCTCGATGAGCTACGCGATCGACGCGACCGCGAAAACCGCCGCGTCCAAATCGAGCGCGAGCGGGCGAGCGAGATCAAACGCGAGGAGATTGCCGAGCGCCGGCTGCACGGAGGCTCGCGGTTCAACATCCGGTACGCGCCCGTCGTTCCGAGAGACATCACGCCTGATGAGGTGATGGCCGCGTTGAACGAGTTCGTGGACTTCTCGTCGATGGGAGGGCCGCCGGTCACGGCGCCCCTCCATTCGGCGATGATGGCCCCCGCCGCGCCCGGCGTGAATGAGACTGACCTTCGCAAGGGGCTGCTTCGCGGGGAGGCTGAACGGAGGTTGGGGCCTCCCCAACAGGCGTGGGATCATGTCGAGGGCAACGTCACGGTGACGACGCTTGTTTTTCTTCGCGGCGACGAACGTATCACCGCCGATTTCATCGAGGACGTGCTCATCAGGTATACGATTTCGTCAAGATAGCCTCGAGCGCGGTCTTGGCCTTGGCTTCATTCACACGTTGGCCGTCAACGGCTCGTGCATCGGCTTGCCGGCTTCGAGGGCCATCAGGATCATGTCCGCGGTGACCGGCGCGCGCCGGAAAATCTCGGGACCCAGCGCATCGACAATGGCGTTGACCACCGCCCCGAATCCCGACCCGACGGGTGCTTCGCCAATGCCGCGCGCGCCCACCGGCGTCTCGGGATCCGCAATATCAAGCGCCGTCCACTGCATCTTCAAGGGGGCGTCGAGAATCGTCGGCGGTTTGTTGTGGTAGAAGCGCTTGGCAATGGGGAGTCCGTAGTGCTGGTCGTACACCCACTTCTGTCCCAAGGCGTGGCCGAGCCCGAGCATGACGCCGCCGAGCACCTGGCCGCCCAGGCTGCGCGGATGAATGACCGTTCCGCAGTCCGCGACCGCGAGGAAGTCGAGCACCTTGTATTTGCCGGTCTCGACGTCGATCTCGACCTCTGCGAAACCTGCTACGTACGACTTCGAAATGCCGTCCCGAGGATAGTTGTCTCTCGCGACGCCCATCAGCCCTTGACCGGCAAGCGCGGTCGCCGAGGTCTTCGTGAACGCGTTGATATCCGGGGGGAGCTCGTGGCCGTCGTAGTCGCCGCCGAGCTCAATCGCCTTCTTCGCCGCCTCTGCGAGCGTCATGCTGCGACTGCCATTTGAAACGCGTTCGCTCGTCACACGATAGCTGTCGGGGCTGCCGCCCAGCGTCGCGGCGGCGATCTTCTGGAGCTTCTTGACGGCATCCGTCGCCGCGGCGTGCGCCGCGCGCGTCATCGCATGCGTCGTCTGGCTGCCGCCCTGACCGCACGTCGACGGGAGGTTCTTCCCCGTGTTTCCCCAGGTGACGTCACACTTTTCCCACGGCACATCCAGCAGCTCGGCTGCCACGCGATGGACGTCGAAGACCGACTCGGTGCCCAGGTTGCCGATGCCGGATTGGATGGCGACACGACCGTCCGGCTTGATCACGAGCAAGCCGTCGAACCCCATCGATCCGGCGGAATAGGCGCTGACCGAGACGCCCACACCGCGAATCGTCGATCCCTCGCGCTTGCTCGCTCGAGACTTCCGGGCTTCGTACTCAAAAAGATCTGCCCCCTTGTCCAGCGCCTGTTTCAAGAACGCGCTCGTCGCGTGATTGCGGTGACCAGCCGCGTTTGGACCGCCAAACGGGGCCTTCCCCTCTGGCGCGTTGATCTTGTGGATCGCCACCTGGTCGATGCCGAGTTTGTGCGCCGCCCTCGCCAGAATGGGTTCCATGAGCCCGTTGCCCTGCATTCCGCCCGGAGCGCGCTGCGCGCCGCGTGGCGGCGTGTTGGTGAGGATCGACAGCATGCGCCAGCGCATCGCCATCGGTTGGTACGACAGCGAGATGTGATCGCCTGCCGACCGCGAATCTCCTACGACGTCGTACGGACCGTTATCGACAATCACGAGTCCATCGAGCGCCGTGATTCGGCCGTCTTTCCTGAAACCGATCTTGATTCGCGAATGGAGCGCGGGGCGTGCACGCCCGATGTAATACTCGTCGTCTCGCGTGACGCGCATCATCACCGGCGCGTTGACTTTCCTCGACAGCAGCGCGGGAACGACGACGAAGACGGACGAGGATCCCTTGCTGCCGAAGCCGCCGCCGGTGTACTCGCTGATGACCACGACGTCGCTCGGCTTGATCCCGACCCACCGCGCAACTGCGCTGACCGTGCGCATCGTGCTCTGAGTGGAACAATGCATGTACAGCTTGCCGTTCTGCCAGTACGCCATGGCGGTCCGCGTCTCGAGCGGCTCGTGGCTGGTGTTGGGGCCCACGAACGTTTCATCGAGCACAAGGTCCGCTTGCGCAAAGCCGGCGTCGAGGTCGCCGAACGCCCATTCGTCCGTCGCCTTGCCAAGCGGCAGCCGGCCGCCATCTGCGGCCGCGAAATCCTCTGCGGTCCACTTGACTTCCTTGACTTGCGGGCCGGAGGGCGCCGTTGCCGCGGTGCCCTGCTGCCCGGACGTCGGCGCCGGGCGAACCCAGGCATTCCCCTGGGTCCTGGCATTCGGCCCACCGGGGCGCAGGCTTTCGACAGGATCCACGACGAACGGCAGGGGCTCGAGCTCGATCTGAATTCGCTCGATCGCTTCCGCGGCTGTGAGCTCATCCACGGCCGCGACAGCCAGAATGGGATCACCCGCATAGAGTGGTTCCATCGTCAGGCCGCGTTCGCTCAGAGCGCTCGCGATGATCCCCTCCCCCAGATTGGCGCCCTCTACGACGGGCGGGAGATCGTCGGGAGTCAGGATCCCCTTGACGCCCGGCATCGCGAGCGCGGCAGTGGTGTCGATCCGGCGCACACGAGCGTGTGGGATCGGGCTCAGCAGAAGCTTGGCGAACAACATGCCCTCGACACGAAAGTCCTCGGCGTACTTCGCAGTCCCAGTGACTTTTGCGATCAGGTCCGGCGTCGTGTAGTTGTGTCCGATGAGCTTGGTCGAGCGGTTGTTGGCCACGATTGCGCCTCCAGTACAGAAAAATACGCCCATCCGCGGCCACTTTCAACGGGCGGGCGTCGATGTTTTCATCGTCCGATGCAGCCCCTCACGAGCCCTGCTGCCGCGCATCTGCCGTCGCCGGAATGCCTTCGTCGACCGCGATATTCCAGTCGACATCAGACGAGTCCACAACGAGATAGAACTCGCGCGGGTCCTCGTTCACATAGGCCGTATCGTGTCCGACGCCGTGATGATCGACCGCGACGACGAGAGGGCGCCCGCTGACGGCGCTGTGGACGGTCACCCGGAAGGCCCCAACGCTCGGGCCGTCCGCCCCGGCAGGGCGCGCCTCCCGGGCCCCCGGGTTCCGGGTTTCCCACCGCAGACGCAGCATCCCCGTGTCGCAAGTGAACGATTCAGTCTGGGAGGACCCGCGCGAAGACCAGGCACCGAGGTTCCTCCAGACCACGATCTCCCGGCGCGCGGGCGCTGGATGGCTTCGGCAGGAGGCCAAGAGCGCCGCTGACATCAGGACGGCGACGTGCGTTCCCCTCACCGTCCGAAGTCTACGTCAGCGCGCAGGCCTGTTCGTATGTGACGACTTGGCGGTCCCGGCGGAGGGCATCCAGCGAACGGGCGATGCTGTCAACGAGCGGCTGATGACCGAAGTCAGCCGGATGGAGCGCAAGCCGCACGAGCGGCCGGCGGGCCCAGATCCGACGCTCCGTCGCGGTCACGGCCAGCGAACCCACACGATGCGCCATTGTCCGGCTCGCCCACGTCATCACCGGCGCGGGAAGGGATCGCGCCGACAGCAGGTCGAACACGTGAAAATGACTCTCAGTGAACGCCACGTTCAATCGCGCGAGCGCCGGGATCAGTTCTTCGTTGTACAGCCAGGCAGGCGCCACGAACCCCGCCGGCGAGTGCCCCAGACATTGTCGAAAGCTGTCGACGCCCGCTCGGAGCCGCTCGTCGAGCATCGGGCCTCGAAGAACCAGGAACTCGCCCTCGCCGTCGGTCAGAAATTTCCGCGCGCACCATTCGGTCAACGTCGAAACCGCCGGTGGGCGCGCCGTGTCGACGCTCTCCTGATGAAAGTACCCGTGGAGGAACCAGCGCACCTCGTACGATCGCGGCGCGCGGCACCACCGAATGAAGTCGGCGCACGCATGGGCTGGAAACCGCGCGTGAAAATCTGGAATAAGGAGATAGGTCACCGCCGGGATGCCAAGCACCGCGAGGAGCCGCTCGGCCTGCTCGAGACGCTCCGCGTGGGCCGGGGTCACGTCGTGGAGCGCGACAAGCAGCCCCCGCGCCGCGTTTCGTGAACCTGATGAAGACGCGGGGGGAGGGGCCTGATCGAGCCGCGTCACGCGCTGCGACCGGCCGTTTCGCCGGCGTAGCGCCCGAGCATCGATTCGTACACGGCCATCTGCCTCGCGATGGCTTCCCCCCACGTGCCATGGCGCGCCGCCATCGCCCGACCTCGCTCGACGAGCCCTTTGTGATCGCCGTCGATTGCGGCGCGCACGCGATCGAGAAACGCCACGGCGTTGCCGGGGCTGAAGGCCAGCGGAGACCGCCACTCCTCGAGAAGCTCTCCGGTCCCGCCTTCCGTCGGCCCGACGACCACCAGGCCCGCGGCGGCGGCTTCAAGCGCGGAGAGTCCGAACGTCTCGAAGCGGCCGGGCGCGAGCAGGACATCGCTCCTCGCGTAAACCGCCCGCATCGCGGCGCGGTAGACGAGATGGCCGAGATACTCGAAGCGCGGGTGGGAGATCGCCGACACGCGGCGCCGATACTTGCCGATTCCGACGACGGTCATCGTGACATCCGTCCGGCTCAGCAGCTGCGGCAGCGCGTCAAGCACCAGACGAAATTCTTTGTCGTCGTCGAGCCGCCCGACGTACAAGAGACGCCTCGGGCTCTGGCGGCCGCGGGCGCGAACGCTTGTCAACAGCTCAGGGTCGATGCCGAAATTGACCTTCACGATGTGACGCACGCCCACGTCGGTCAGCCGTTCGCGCATTCGCTCGGAGGCCACAAACACGGCGTGACAGCCGGCATGGAGGCGATGCAGCTCGCGGTCGGCCCATTGCTCGAACCGGGAGAGCGGGGCGGAGAGGAGCCTGAACCGCGAAAGGTAAGGACCGACGTAGGTCCGGATCGGATCGGAGTGACAGAACGTGCTCAACAGCCCGCGGTACGGACCGCGGTACCGCAGCCACAGACCAATCGGCAGGCTGAACCACGGATCATGCGTCTCGAGGACATCGGGGGCGAATCCCTCGACGATCGCGCGCACGCCGGCGTAGTTGGTGAGGAGGCGGTACCGGTCCGGGTCGCGCGAGGCGCGCGGACCGTACACTTGAACGGTCAGCACAGCAGGCGCAACCTGACGAATGGCAAATCGCGGACCTGGCGAGATCAAGACGTAGCGATGCTGCGTTTGACGCGCGAACCATTCAACGCGCGCGCGGTGGTAGGTGCTAACGCCGCCGCCTTTCTCACAATAAAAAGAAGAGAGGTCGCAGACAATCATCCGGCGCCAGAGTGTACAGCGATCTCATGGGAAAGCACAGGCAGCAGCCGGCTCATCACGAACGCCTCACGCGCGCGTGAGGGGACCCGGCAGTGATTGCTGCCTCGGTCCCCCACTCTGTTTCTCTCTCTGTTGACGTCGAACGACCTGAGACGAGATCGACACACGGTGAGCCGCGAAACGCGTGTCAGCCTTTCGACTTCTTGCCGCCTTTCTTGGCCTCGTGGTAGCCGGCCGCGATCGCGTCGGCCTCCGTCATGAACTTCCCGTTCTTGGTGTTGCCGTAGTACTTGTCACCCTCGCGGTGAAACACCTTCGTGCTCAGATTCACCCAGACCATTCCCTTCTGCGGCGGCTGCTGCGGCGTGGTTGACGACGCGGCTTTCCCTGCGCCCGCAGTCGCGGCAGCGGCCGGCGCGGGAGTCGAAGCGGCGGGCGCGGGTGCCGGCTTCGGCGCGGCGGCGGGTGCGGGCGCCGGCTTCGGCGCAGCCTGGGGCGCCGGAGCGGTCGCGGCACCGACGGTCACCATCGAGCTGATTTTCGAGATGGTGCTCTTGGACACGCCGGCTTTCGCGAGATCGGCAACCGACGCGTACGGACGTCCGGCAATGATCTTCTTGGCCGTGGCTGTTCCCACGCCTGGCAACGCTTCGAGTTCCGCTTGCGACGCGGTGTTGATGTTGACCGCGGTCGCAGGAGCCGACTTCGCCTGGCCCGCGGGTACGGCCGCGGCAGCCGCGGCGACTGCTGGAAGCGTCAGCGCGACGATCGAAACAAACACCGGCACGAGAGCCCTACCTAGCATCTTTCGCATGACGACCAACTCCTTTGCTCGCCGTCCCTCAGGCCGGCGCTGGGTCAAACGCGTCAAGTCGAGCGTCGAAACCTCCGGGCCGAGCTGCGATGGAACCCGTCAAACGTGACCTCGGGTCATCATCGGCCAGAACGCGCCGTCATTCAACACTTCCGCCGCCTGTCAAAATTCCTCGGCGGCCGCAGGCTTCCCTCGGTTGCGCACCAATCGGCGCACATCCGGCCAGAACTCGTCGAACAGATTGCCGCTCAATCGGCCGAGAAAGCCTTGCGCACATCGCCACGCCGTCGCGCCCGGCGTCGTGATGCTCGGCGGCAGCCAGGCATTCTCGATCACATTGTTAACGGTGTTGCCGACATAGCGTCCCCAGGCAGGGGCGAGGTGACCATCGCGCCGCTGCGTGAGCAGCACGGTCTTCATCGCGTAGCGGGCTCTTGGCCAGATGCCGTGGCGGCGTGACGGAATGTACCGGGGCTCCTCTCCCCATAACGCGCCGACGCCGGCCTCGAGCGAGTTGGACAACGCGACGTCGACTTCACGAGCGATGTAGCGTTTCCCGAACCCGGACCACGAGCGTCCCCACTCCTCAGGGGTATTCCAGGCCGTTTCCCAGGTCGACACAAAAACGCCGATGCCCAATGATTTGGGACCCACCGTCCCGATAACAATCCAGTCGATCCGCTCGCGCGGTGTAATCGCGACATACCCAGGGTCCGGCTGAAGGGTGGCGTCTCCAACCGCCGAGCTTGAGATCTCCTGCGCGAGCGTGTTCGCTGCCCGACACGCGAGCAGGACCGCCACCGTCAGCATCACGGTCACCGCCCTCGCGACTCGAGATTCGTGTCTGGGGATTCGTCCTCTCACGCTGTGGCGGTGCAACCTTGGCGGATAGAGTTTATACTCGCTGAAGGGACTCATCGGGAGGCATGGCCGTGGCGAGGATAGTCAGAGGATTTGCGCTCGCCGTCGTAATGTTGGCGCTCGCGTTGAGCGAGCTCCTGGCGCAAACGCAAATCAAGCTGCCGAAGAACAACTTCACGCCGCAGCAGGACGTCGAAATCGGCAGGAAGGCTGCGGCCGAGGTTCGCAAGCAGTATCCGATCATCACCGACGAAGCGATCAGCCGGTATCTCAAGACGCTCGGCGATCGGCTCGTCGCCGTTGCGCCGCCCGATCTGAACCAGCCGGTTTATGAGTACTCGTTCACGCCGGTCAATCTGAAAGAGATCAACGCGTTTGCCCTCCCCGGCGGGCCGATGTTCGTCCAGCGCGGCATGTTCGAAGCGGCGGCGGGCGAAGGCGAGGTCGTCGGCGTGATGGCGCACGAGCTGTCGCACGTCCTCTTGCGGCATGGGACGGCCAACGCCACCAAGGCTCAGAATCCCTGGTTGCAGATCGGTGAATTGGC
>Ga0306922_10000746_pt1 | contig 27915 bp, 21 predicted proteins | sample sta12Cox44000082_FD_203758 | JGI IMG/M metagenome (GOLD analysis project Ga0306922, IMG submission 203758) | Lab enrichment of tropical soil microbial communities from Luquillo Experimental Forest, Puerto Rico - statoxic.12C.oxic.44.000.082 (v2)... | ecosystem: Environmental > Terrestrial >... | reverse complement strand
CCTGAGCAAGCGGCTCCGGCAGGTCGTCGACGCCGAAGCGAAACTGGGCAATCCGCAGCGTCTCCGATGACGACAACGGCGCCATCGGCAATTCGATCACGCCCGGGCGGCCCGCCCAGGCCGGCGAATATTCGGGGCGCCGCGTATGCAGGATGACCAGGGGCGAAGCCGGTTCGCGGTCGACGATCCGCAGCAGCAAATCACCGGAGGCGCTGTCGATCCAGTGCAGGTCTTCCAGCATGAGAACCACGATGCGGCGCCGGCTCTGCTCCTCGATCAGCCGCAGCAGGAGATCCCGCGTGCGCGCGCCAATCAGCGTGCCGTCGAGGTCGGCCAGTGCGTCGCCGGGCGCCTTCAACCCCAGCAGGTTGAGCAGGAGCGCGAGATTCTGCTGCGACCAGCAGTTCAGGCATTTCAAGCCTTCCTCGAGCTTGCCGAGGATGGCGGTTTCCGGCTCGCCGGAACTCAACGAGAACCAGTTGCGCAGCACCTCGATGAAGGGCAGGAACGGCGTTTCGTGCCCGTCGGCCGAACAGTTTCCCCGCAGCATCAGGACGGAATCGGAGGCGTGGCGCAACGCGAACTCGTAGAGCAGTCGCGACTTGCCGATGCCGGGGTCGCCGACGATGTCGACGACCCGCACCGAATTGAGATGCTTGAGCTGGGCTTCCAGCACGGCCATCTCGCTGGTGCGGCCGATATAGGACGTCAGTCCGCGCGCCACCGCGGCGTCGAACCGCGTGGCGTGATCCTTGATGGCGATGAGGCGATGGACCGGCTGCTGCTCGCTCTTTCCCTTGAAGTGAAAGACGCCGGCTGGCTCGGCCTCGACCATGCCTTCGACCTGCCGCAGCATGGCCTCGCTCATCACCACCGTGCCGGGCGCGGCCTCGGCCTGAAGCCGCGCGGCAAGATTGACGATGTCACCATGCGCGGTGACGCCGGTGCTCTCGCCGCTGTCCACGGCCCCGAGCACCACGGGCCCGGTGGTAAGACTGACGCGAAGCAGCGGACGATGGCCAACCTCCGCCTCGATCCGGTCGCCGGCAGCCGCCAGGCGCTGCTGTATCTCGAGCGCTGCGCGGCACGCCCGGAGTGGTCCGTCTTCCAACGCCGTCGGCGTACCGAACAAGGCCAGAATGCCGTCGCCAGTGAAGTTCTTCACCGTGCCGCGGTGACGGTGGATGGCAGCTGTTGTCAGACCGGACACCTGCGTTACCAGCGCAAAGGCCGCTTCCTCGCCGGTCCGTTCGACAAAGGCGGTGAAGCCCACGAGGTCGGTCATCAGGACGGTAATCTGGCGATGCTCGCTTTGGCTGAGCCGCCGATCCTTCTGCGACGAAGTGCCCTCCGTGGGATCGAGCATCTCACCGGCTCCGGCCGTGGAAAATTTGCCCCAAATCCTAGCGGTGTGCGCCGCGTATAGCGACGAACGCTCGGTTGAACCACAGCATGTGCGTCAATCGAAGGTTAGGGCCTTTTCGGCGCTGAAAAAGCATGTAACATTACATCGATAATGCCTTGCGACAGATGGCGACGACACCTCGTGCAGCAACAGCGAAATGGGGAAGCGTCAGTTGGGAAACCGAAAGCCCATAGAAGTCGCGATCCTAGGCGGCGGCTGCGCGTCGATTGCAGCAGCTTTTGAACTGACCAGGCCCAGGCACAAGGGCGCTTATCACGTCACGATATATCAAATCGGCTGGAGGCTGGGCGGCAAGGGCGCGTCGGGCCGCGGCCCTGCGGGACGCATCGAGGAGCATGGGTTGCATGTCTGGCTCGGATGCTACGACAATGCGTTCCTGTTGCTGCGCCAATGCTATGACGAGTTGAACGCAAAGGCGAAGGCAAAGGGACGTGATGCGAAAAAACGCCGCAGACGAAACTGGGACGACTTCTTCCTTCCGGACTCGCATATCGCCGCCGCCGGCACCTCCGCGCATGGCGGCTGGATCAACTGGGCGGCGCATTTTCCGCCCGCGCCGGGACTGCCCGGCGACGCCATCCACGAACAGAATCCGTTTGCGCTGAGCCACTATCTCGCGCGCGCCGTTTCGCTGTTGCGGACGCTGCTGCTCGGCCTCGAAACGTTCCGCGCAGCAGGCGCGTCGAACGCCAGCGCGGATATTGATCAGGACGCGGATACAGATGTCGGCCAAGACGACCCGGCCGACATCGCCGCGAGGATTGCAGACCTTTTGCGGGTCGGCGCGCTGGCCTCGGCTGCAATCGCGGTCGAAGCGCTGGCGCTGGTAGAGGCCGCGCTCAGATCGATTCCGAAAGTGCCCGAAAGCCTGCTGCTTACGGTACTCGAAGCAATTGCATCGGCGCTTCGCAAGCAATTCGAAGCGATCGTCGCAAGCGACGACCACACGCGATATCAGTGGGAGGTCATCGACCTGGTGCTGGCTAACCTCGTCGGCGCGGTCCGCTACAAGCTGCTCACCGATCCGCGCGGGCTCGATGCCATCGATCATCTCGATCACCGGGAGTGGCTGCGCGAGAACGGCGCCTCCGAGCGCGCGCTCAGTTCCCCGTTCACGCGCGTTCTCTACGATACCGCGATGGCTTACGAAGGCGGGGATGAGGGTCGACCCGCCATTGCTGCCGGCGCCGCCTTGCGCGGAACGCTGCGGCTTTTCTTCACCTATCGCGGCGCGATGTTATGGAAGATGCGTGCCGGCATGGGCGACGTGGTGTTCGCGCCGTTTTACGAAGTGCTGCGGGCCCGCGGCACGACGTTCAAGTTCTTTCACCGGTTACGCAACGTGAGACTGGCGGATGCGAATGAGCTTGCGCCTGGTGAAAAGCCGTACGTCGAAGCGCTCGAATTCGACATCCAGGCCGAGACGCTTGAGGGGCGCGAGTATCAGCCGCTGATCGACATCAAGGGCCTGCCATGCTGGCCCTCGGAACCGGATTTTTCCCAATTGAAGGGCGGCGCGCGGATGCGGCGCGAGGGTCGGGATTTCGAGTCGCACTGGGACCGCCGAAAGGCAATGACATGCGAACTGAAGGTGACGCGCGATTTCGACTTTGTAGTGCTCGGCATCGGCATCGGCGCGCTGCCTCATGTCTGCGGCGAGATTATCGCCGCCAACGCCCGCTGGCAGGCGATGGTCGAGCGTGTCAAAACGGTCGCAACACAGGCTTTCCAGATTTGGCTCAGCGCCGACCTGCAGGAACTCGGCTGGGACATGCCGCCGGTCACGCTGACGAGCTTCGTCAAGCCGTTCGATACCTGGTCCGACATGGGTCATGTGGTGCCGGCCGAGAACTGGCGCCATCCGCAGCCGCGCACATCGGCCTATTTCTGCAACGTGCTGGCCGAACCGCCGCGTGAGCCGGACGCAGATGACATCGATTATCCGAAGCGTCGGCGCGAGGAAGTGCGCAACAATGCGATTGAATTTCTCAATCGCGACATCGAGAATCTATGGCCGACCGCGAAAAGACGCGGCGGCGAATTTCGCTGGGAATTGCTGGTCGATCCCGATGCGAAGACGAAGGGCGGGAAGCGCGCGACGCGCGGTCGCTTCGACACGCAATACTGGACCGCGAATGTCAATCCTTCCGACCGCTACGTGCTTTCGGTGCCGGGCAGCGCCAGTCATCGTATTTCGCCACTCGACAATACTTACGACAATTTGACCATCGCCGGCGACTGGACGGATTGCAGCCTCAACCTCGGATGCGTCGAGGCCGCCGTGATGTCGGGCCGACTCGCGGCGCACGCGATCTCCGGGCTTCCCGCGCTTGAAGACGTTATCGGTTTCGATCACCCATGATTAGTTGATCCATAGCCCCGAGGGGGATGCGACATGGCGAAAAAAACTACTACCAGGAAGACAAACAAACGAATGCGGCGCGACGATCCCGAACGCGAAGCTCCCCACCGACGCGCCAGCAGTCAAATCATGCTGATGGCGAAAAAGCCGAACGACAAAAAAACCAGCCGCGGCCGGCGCCCGGGCATTTCGGAAAGCGTAGGGCAGGCGATCAGCAACATGGTCCAGCAAAGCGCCTCTTTCATCGAGGAACAAATCGACGCGGGCCGTGGCGCCGCAGAGCGCATGCGCCACGGCATGACAAATACCGGGCAGCTGAATGCCAATATCAACACGCTGGCCGAAAGCCTCGTCACCGTTACCAGGGATATCGGCGTCACCTGGCTTGAACTGATATCGATGATCGTCCGTTCGATCGACTCGCAAGCGCTGCCTCCGGGCCGCGGCGGTGGCGGCGGCATTCCGTCCCCCCCGGCCAGGCGCGGCGGCACGGTAACGCGAACCACAAAATCCGGCGGCGCCACGACGCTCAGCAGTTTTACGCCTGCCGACGCCGAAACCCATGGCGTGCCCCCTCATATCATCGTGAAGGGAGCGAAGGCGAAACACGTGGCGCTCGATCTGCGCCCGACTTCGGCGCGTTTCGTTCCCCTCGTGCGGCACCTCGTCCACAGCGACCCCAAACATTCGCTCAGCGCGAAATTCTCCGGCAGTTCCGACCCACTTCGCCTCGTGCTCCTCATAGACGTTCCCAACCGCCAGAAGCCAGGCACCTACACCGGCGCCATCGTTGACAGCAGCACCAACGAAGCGGGAGGAACGATCAGTGTCACGGTCGCGGACTAGAGCGCGAAAGTCGCGACGTCGCGCGGCTAACCGAGGAGGCATGTCCTCGCTCGTCGCCGACACACTCGAGGAATACGGCTCGAGCACGCGCGAGGCGATGGCGGGCTATTTGCCCAACGGTTACCCGGCGCGGCATCTGTACGAGCCGCTTGCCGACTATCCGCGCCGTGCCGGCAAGATGATGCGGCCAAGCATCTGTATCGCAACCGCGCGGGCGTTCGGCGCCAGTCAGGCCGACGCAATTCGTTCGGCTGCAGCGATCGAGCTGTTGCACAATGCGATGCTGGTTCACGACGACATCCAGGACGGCAGTGAATTGCGCCGCGGCCGACCTACGCTGCACATGCTGCATGGCGTGCCGCTTGCCATCAACGCCGGCGATGCGCTGTTCCTTCTCAGTCTCCGGCCGCTGTTCGACAATGTCGGCATTTTCGGCAGCCTGCTCGGCCTGCGCATCCTGCGCGAGATGGAACAGGTCGCCTGGCATTCCCTCGAAGGGCAAGCGATCGAGCTCGGCTGGATCCGTGAAAACATCCTCGACCTGGAGGATGCCGATTATCTCAACATGGTCCTGAGAAAGACCTGCTGGCTTGCGACCATTCATCCTTCCCGCGTCGGGGCGCTGATCGGGGGCCGCGGCGCCCTCGATCTCGAACCGTTCATCCGTTTCGGCTTTTATCTTGGCGCGGCTTTCCAGATTCAGGACGACCTTCTCAATCTGGCACCCGACCCGCGTTACGGCAAGGAAATGAACGGCGACCTTCTCGAAGGCAAGCGCAGCTTGCTGCTCATTCACGCTTATCGTCACGCTTCGCGCGCCGAGCGCGACAGGCTGAGCCGGTTGTTCCGCCGCCCGCGCGAACAGCGCAATGAAGAGGATGTCGCCTTCGTGTTGTCGCTGATCGCGGAGCGCGGGTCGATCGACTATGTGCGCCAGTTTGCGCACGCGCTCGCCGGCGCCGCCTTGCATCAGTCCGCTTCAATTTACGGCGGCCTTCCGCCCTCCAGAGACAGGGAGTTCATCCACGGCCTGGCGAGCTGGATCTTCAATCGCTGAACTCGATAAATCCGGGAAGGTCGGGCAGCGAAACCGATAGACCCCAATCCAGGGACAACGCTTGCGGGAGGATTGATTGCGCGGTCGTGTCTTGATCTATGGGGCGACGGGCTACACCGGCCGGCTGATCGCCGAACGGTTGCGCAATTCGCGCCGCCACCTTGTCGTCGCCGGTCGAACGGCGGATCGGGTGCAGGGGCTGGCCGCCGAGCTTGGCGTCGCCGGGGACGTGATTGCAATCGACGACGCGGAAGCGCTCGATTCCGCACTCGGCGATGTCGATGTCCTGATCAATGCCGCCAGCCCCTTCACATTGACGGCGCCCGCGTTGATCGAATCGTGCCTGCGCACGAAGACTCACTATCTCGACATTTCCGGCGAACTGCCGGTGTTCCAAAATGCCTTTCTCCACGACGAGGCAGCCCGCGGGCGCGGCATCATGATCATGCCCGGCGCCGGATTTGGTATCGTGGCTTCCGATTGCCTGGCGGCCCATGTGGCAGCGCTGGTTCCGAACGCGAAATATCTGCGGATCGCGGTGCGGCCCGGTTCGATCTCGCGTGGGTCTTTTCGTTCGGCGCTCAGGGTTGCCAATTCGCCCGTCAGCATCCGAAGAAACGGCAGAATGATGCTGCTGCCCGTAGGCCGATTGCAGCGTGCCTTCGATTTTGGCGACGGCGAGAAGGAATGCGTTGCGGTGAGCTGGGCCGATGTCTTCACCGCCTATCACTCCACCGGCATCCGCAACATCGAAGCCTATTTCGAGGCTGGTTTTGCTTCGCGCGCCCTCTATCAGCTTGGCGCGGGTGTCGCTGGCGCGATGCAGCTCAGGCCGGTCAGAGCGCTGGTCGACGCCGTGGCCGGCGCGTGGCCAGAGGGTCCCTCCGAAACCCGGCGCCAGGCAGAGCGAGGCGTTATCGTAGCCGAAGCCGAGGACTCCTGGAGGCAAATCCGAAGCGCGCGCCTCGAAACCCCGGACGGCTATAGTTTCACGGCTGAGGCGGCGGCCGTAATCGCAAATCGCATTATGCGCGGCGACTTTGTTTCGGGCTTTCAAACGCCCGCCAGGGTCTACGGCGCCGATCTGGCGCTTCAGTTCAGCGGGACGAATCGCCGGGAACTGCGCCGGTCATTTTCCGCACAAGAGAGGACCATGTCATGATTCAATTCATTCAGCGGAACGATAACCCGGAGATTCCACCGCCGTATAAATTTCCCGGCATCACGATCATGAGCTTTCAACTGCCGGCGAAGCTGGCAAACCTTCAAGATCTCTGCGACCAGATGCTCAACATCGGATCGCTATCGGATCGCGGCTTCGAATACCGGGCGTTCACCGACTTCGTCGACATGGAGATCGTGACCTATCCGAAGATGATGTTCGACGAGCCGCCATTCTCCAATTGGGGATTCGCCCGTCAGCAGGAGATCTATTTTCGCTTCTATGTCTGGAAATTCAACCTGTTTGGCGGCCTGCTGTTTCCGGAGTTGTTTCCCGAATTTTTCTTCCCGTTCATGTTCGTGGACAATCCCTGGTCGATGACAAGCGGCCGCAATGTCATCGGATTTCCAAAGGTCATGGCGAAATTCGAACCCACGCCCGTTCTGGGTGTCGATCCGCTTCGCATCACTGTATCGGCGATGGTCATGAAAACCCATTCACCGCAGACCATGCTCGATTGGGCGCCGATTGTCGAAATAAAGCCCGGCGCCGCGGCCATGGCGGCTCAAGTGCAAGCCCCTCAGGGCAGCTGGCCTTGGGCCGGAATGGGCCCAGGGAAAGCGGCTGCGCTCACGAGCGAGTTCTCCGATCCCTATCTCGAGGCAAACCTGCAGACGCTGCTCGGGGATATTCCAGGCCTTTTCACGACCGTTCAGCTCAAGCAGTTCCGCGACCTGCCGACAAACGCCTGCTTCCAGGCCGTGGTGACCACGCGATTCACGCCCGAAAACGTGAATGCACCGGAGCTTCTGCCTCCCGTGACAATCACCGTCAACAAATATGCGAGCCTCGACATACCGGGAAGCCTGGGATTCCCGGCGGGCCATCCGATAAGCCCGTCGCTGCGGTATCAGGTTTCTCTGGATATGAGCATGAGCCACGGCGAAAATATTTTCGTCAACGGCTGAGCCGAACGGCCGGAGTTGATTGCGACGATCGGCCGGTCTTGGTAGGTCCTGGCGGCAATCGTCATGCCCGGCAATGGCGGGCCTTGGCACTATTTCCCCTGACGCACGGCAAGCGCCGGCCTGGTCGCGCCGTCGAGTCCGGCCAGCACCAGGCTCGTCAACAGCGCGCCTTGCGGGCCGAGATAGGCTTCCACCGGCTTGTACCATTCATTGCGCGAATGCCAGTTGCCGCCCTCCCCGCCGCCGCCGATGGTGACGGCGGGGATTCCCATCGACATCGCCAGATTGGAATCCGTGCTCGATCCGGCAAAGGTCACCCGCGGCGTTCGCGTGAGCACCGTCACCGCGCGCTGCGTGGCCTGCACGATCGGCGAATCCATCCCGACGATCCCGGCGGGACGATCGCCGATCAGCTTGATCTCGACGGCGAGCTTGTCGGAATTCCAGCGCGCGTTTTCCTCAACCACCGCCTGCCTGACGAGATCGAGCAGACGAGCCTCGAGCTTGAGCAATTCCTCGGTCGAATTCGAGCGCATGTCGACCGCCATTTTCGCTTCCGCCGCGATGGCGTTGACGGAAGTTCCGCCGCTCACGGTGCCGACGGTGAAGGTGGTCTTGGGATCGGAGGGCGTCTGCAACTCCGAAATCTTAGCAACGGCGCGGCCCATGGCATGGATCGCGCTCGGCAATCCGAACTCCTGGAAGCTGTGGCCGCCGGGTCCCTTGAAGGTCATTTCGTAGCGGTGGCTTCCGGTCGCCTGGTTGACGACCTTGGTGACGCCGAGGCCGTCGATCGAAATGAAGCCGTCGATGTCGGCGTGATCGCGAAACAGCGCTCGAACGCCCCTGAGATTGCCGAGCTCTTCCTCGCCGACAGTGCCGACGAACATCAGATCGCCGACGGTTGCGATTGCGTTTGCGTTGAGTGACTTGATCATCGAAAGCAGCGCGGCCAGACCGCGGGAATCATCGCCGATACCAGGCGCAAGAATGACGCCGTCCTTTTCCTTCACCGTCACGTCGGTCCCTTCGGGGAACACGGTGTCGAGATGCGCCGAGACCACGAGCTTCGGCCTGCCTCCGCCGCTGCCCCTGCGCAAGGCGATCACATTGCCTTCGGCATCGATCGAGGCGTCCTTGAAGCCTAGTTCCACGAGGCGCTTGAGAAAATATTCGGCCCGCTGCCTCTCCTTGTAGGGAGGGGCCGGAATTTCCGTGATGCGTTTCTGCTCGGCAAAGGCCTGCCCGTCATCGGCCTTGATGTCCTCAAGCGCCTTGATCACCTTCGGGTTGGCGAGAATGGCCTGGGAGGCGGCCTCGACCGCCGATCCTGCGCCCGGCGCCTGCGCTATGGCCGGCATTGGCGGGGAGGCTACCAGCAACAGCGCCGTCATCAAGGTCGATTGCTTGAACAATTTCATTTGCGGGTCCCACCTACGCGGGCCTTACCCCGTGCCCAGTCCCGCACCCTTCAGCCGGTGAGAGAACCAGAGCGACAATTTGGGGTCGTGGTAGCCCGCCACATACACTTCCGATCTGCTAACCCTGTTTTTTTCCAGAGTCAAAATCATGCCGATCCCGTAGGCGAACCACAGATGCGGATCGGTCAGCGCACGCAGTTTCTGCTGGTCGTGTTCCAGCGGCTGGTGGTTGTTTGCCTTCCTGACCTCGATGGCGAGCAGGTTGTTGGGGACGGCGCGCTGGTGCACCACGATGTCGGGATAGATCGATTTGCCGAAATGGTCGTCGGTCGAGACGATCGTGCCGTGCGGAAGCCGCAGCGTGCGCGCGCCCAGCCGGTCGTAATTGCAATCGACGTCGAAGCCGGCGAACTGCTTCTCCAGATGCACCGCCAACCGATGGGTCAGCGTGCGCTCGCCAAGATCGTGCTCGAACAGGAAGATTTCCCGCGCGTAGAATTCGCGCAAGGCGGCAACGACCTTGTCCAGCTCGGCTTGCATAGGGTCCCCGGAGACTTCGCACCTTGTCGGGTCTCTCTGGGCCAAATGTTAGCCGTCATGGCCGTGCTTGTCCTAGCCACCATGTCTTTCTTTGTGTGGATGATTAAGGCGTGGATGCCCGCCCAAAGGCGGACGAAAATGTGTCAAGTCGCCCCATTGCGACGATTTGGCTTAGTCGAGGTTCCCAGAAACAAGGTCCGTCATCACGGCGAAGCGAAGCAATCCAGAGTCAAGGAAAGGACTGGATTGGTTCGTCGCTTTGCTCCTCGCAATGACAAATTCTCTGCGAATCGACGCCCGGCATTGGCAGCTCACATCTGCACTTCGATCAGCCGCGGTCCGCGCTCGGGGATGGCTTCGGCAAGCGCGGCGACGAGTTCGTCCGCACTCGCTACCGCACGCGCCGCAACTCCCATGCCTTTGGCCAGCGCGACAAAGTCGAGCGTGGGGCGGTCGATCCTGAGCATGTCGAGCGCGCGCTGTCCGGGCTCGCCGGCGCCGACGCCGTCGAACTCGCCGCGCAGGATCTGGTAGATGCGATTGGCAAACACGATAGTGGTGACGTTGAGGCCCTCGCGCGCCTGCGTCCACAGCGATTGCAGCGTGTACATGGCGCTGCCGTCGCCGACCATGCAGATCACCTTGCGGTCGGGGCACGCCACCGCGGCGCCGGTGGCGATCGGCGTGGAAAATCCGATCGAGCCGCCCATGTTCTGCAGCCAGTCGTGGGGTGCGGCTGCTGCAGTCGGCGGAAAGAAGCCACGTCCGGTGGTGATGGATTCATCGACCAGGATCGCATTTTCCGGGATCGCCATCGCGATCGCCATCGCGATCGAGGGATAGGTCAGCGCGCCGGTCGGCTTCTTGAGCTCGACCATCGGCTGCGGTTTGGCGTCGGAAGGTTTTGCGCCGAGCGCAGAGGCGAGCGCTTCCAGCGCTGCGACCGAATTCTCCCCGCCCGAGGTCATGCGATGGACCTCGCAGCCTTCCGGCTTCAACAGGCTCGGCTTGTTCGGGTAGGCGAAAAATGCCACGGGGTCGTTGGCTTCGACCAGAACGATGTTCCTGAAATCCTTGAGGATCGGCAACGCCTGCTCGATCACATAAGGAATGCGGTCGATCGAGAATCGTCCGCGCCCGCGCGCCATGCGCGGGTTGTAGGTCTGGCCCATCACCTTGCAGCCGGTCTTGCCGGCGATTTGCGCTGCGAGCGCCAGCCCTTGTTCGGTGAGCGCGCCGCCGGTCAACAGCAAAAGCGTCGGACCGCCGCCACGAAGCACTTTTGCAGCATTCTCCACGGCCTGCGGCGAATAGCTCGAGCGCTGCGATTGTGCCGGTACCTGCGCGATGCCGTCGGCCTCGTTCCAGGCCGTATCGGCCGGCAGGATCAGGGTCGCGATCTGGGGCGGGTTGCCGCTGGCCGCCGCAATCGCGGCGGCGCCGTCGGCCGCGACGGATTTGGCGTCCGGCGAAGTCCGCACCCAGGCCGACATCGGCCGCGCCAAGCCTTCGATGTCGGAGGTCAATGGCGCGTTGTAGCCGATGTGATAGACGGCGTGCTGGCCGACGATGTTGACAATGCCCGAATTGGCCTTCTTGGCGTTATGCAAATTGGCAAGCCCGTTGGCGAGGCCGGGGCCGAGATGCAACAGCGTCGAGGCCGGCTTGCCTTTCATGCGGAAATAGCCGTCGGCGGCGCCCGTCACCACCCCCTCGAACAGGCCGAGCACGCAGCGCATGCCCTCGACCCTGTCAAGCGCGGCCACAAAATGCATCTCGGAAGTGCCCGGATTGGTGAAGCAGACGTCGACACCGCCTGCAACCAGGGTCCGCACCAGACTTTCCGCACCATTCATCGCTCCACTCCCGTTCGATCTGTGCCCTCACGATACCTCATCGAGATACCACATTTTAGGATCAACCATTCCTAACCAGTGTGGCGGTTCAGAAGTCCGCATTCGTGTCGCGGCTTGTTACGCCATGCGGACTTCTGAACCAAAGCCACACTGGAATCAATACGTTGCCAGTGTCAGAGGGGCTGCAAACGCGTGCGAATTTCGGATTCAGGACACTGATGTTTCGCCAAAGGTTTTCCGACGCGTTGCTGGCAATCGCCCACGAGGGCGTTTGGGTTAACCGCCGCATTCGAAACTCTCATGGCTTGCCGCCGCGTCGCTTGCGAAAATGCGCCGATTATGGCCTGACTCTGCCACTCAAAGAGCGTTCATTGCTTTCGAGGAACAAAATGAAACGTGCTTTTGCATTGCGAGCTTTTGCGAATCTGTTTGCTTTCCTGGCCTTGGCAGTGATGTTGGTCGACGCATCTCCTGCGCGCGCCCAGAGCAACGACTTTTCCGATTTCTTCGGGCGTAACAATTCCGGTTATCGAGGCGGCCCCACCTACAGGAGCAGCCCCGGTTACTACAGCGGCAATTCCGGTTATTACCAGGGTGGCGGCGGTTCGATTTTCGGAGGTGGCGGCGGCTACTATTATGGCGGCGGCGGCTCCTATTACGGCGGGTCTCCGATTCCGCGCGAGGTGGTGAGCGCGCCCGGCACCTTTGCCCCCGGCACCATATACATCAATACCGCCGAACGGCGGCTTTATCTGATGCTCGGCAATGGCCAGGCGCTGCGTTACGGGATCGGCGTCGGCCGCGACGGTTTCCGCTGGTCCGGTACCCACCGCGTCTCGGCGAAGAAGGAATGGCCGAGCTGGACGCCGCCAAGGGAAATGCTGGCGCGGCGGCCGGACCTGCCGCATTACATGCCGGGCGGCGTTGAAAACCCGCTGGGCGCGCGCGCATTGTATCTCGGCTCGACGCTCTATCGCATCCACGGCTCGAACGAACCGCAGACGATCGGTACGGCGGTGTCGTCCGGCTGCTTCCGCATGACCAATGAAGACGTCGTTGATCTATACAATCGCGTCAGGGTTGGCGCGGTCGTTGTCGTGCAGAATTAGTACTCAGAGTTAGCTGACCAGTCTTGTTATTGGGCTTCGTCATTCCGGGATGGTGCGTCAGCACCAGACCCGGAATCTCGAGATTGTCTGATGTGCAAGTGCACATCAAAGTTCGTACTTCGTGCGCCCCGGAGTGACGGTGGATGGATTGCTTCGCGGGCGCCCGCGATGACGGCGCAACGCAAGCGAGCACCGCTACGCAGATTTTTCGAACAGTTCCCGTCCGATCAGCATTCGGCGGATTTCGGATGTGCCGGCGCCGATCTCATAAAGCTTGGCGTCGCGCAACAGCCGCCCGGTCGGATAGTCGTTGATGTAACCGTTGCCGCCGAGTAGCTGGATCGCATCGAGCGCGCATTGCGTGGCTTTCTCCGAGGCATAGAGAATGGCGCCGGCCGCGTCCTCGCGCGTGGTTTCGCCGCGGTCGCAGGCCTTGGCCACCGCATAGACATAGGCGCGCGAGGCATTCATGGTGGTGTACATGTCGGCGATCTTGCCCTGCACGAGCTGGAAGCTGCCGATCGGCTGACCGAACTGCTTGCGTTCGTGGACATAGGGCATCACCACATCGAAGCAGGCCTGCATGATGCCCAAGGGACCAGCCGCCAGCACCGCGCGCTCATAGTCGAGACCGGACATCAGCACATTGGCGCCACGGCCGACATCGCCGAGCACGTTTTCTTCCGGCACCTCGCAATCCTCGAACACGAGTTCGCCGGTATCGGAACCGCGCATGCCGAGCTTGTCGAGCTTTTGCGCAGTGGAAAATCCCTTCATGCCCTTCTCGATGATGAAGGCGGTGATGCCGCGCGGCCCCGCGGCCGGATCGGTCTTGGCATAGACCACCAGCGTTTCCGCCAACGGACCGTTGGTGATCCACATCTTGGCGCCATTGACGATGTAGCGATCGCCTTTCTTCTCGGCGCGCGTCGTCATCGACACCACGTCGGAACCGGCTCCGGGCTCCGACATCGCCAGCGCCCCGATATGGTCGCCGGAGATCAGCTTGGGCAGATATTTCTTCTTCTGCGCGTCGCTGCCGTTGCGCCTGATCTGGTTGACGCAGAGATTGGAATGCGCACCGTAGGACAGGCCGACCGCGGCGGAAGCGCGCGAAATCTCCTCCATCGCCACGCAATGCTCGAGATAGCCGAGCCCGGAGCCGCCATACTCCTCCTCGACCGTGATGCCGTGCAGGCCGAGTGCGCCGAGTTTCGGCCAGAGATCTCTGGGGAACTGGTTGGTCTTGTCGATTTCGTCGGCGCGCGGCGCAATCTCATGGCTGGAGAAGTCGTGAACGGTTTCGCGCAGTGCGTCCGCGGTCTCGCCAAGATCGAAGTTGAACATCCGATACGCGTTGGGAATCATGTCGGGCGGCCTTCCGGAAACAAAGTGAGCTTCTCGCACAGCCTTATTCCTTGCGCGTCAGCTTGTCACGGGCGTTTGGCTGAGAAGAGGTTTCCGCCGTTACCGCCAGCCTCAAGCCAGAGAGCCGAAAATGCGTCAAACTCTCTCTTGCCCTGATGCGCCCAAGGGGATGTAATTCGCCCCCGTAGACACCCTCCGGACGAGAACCACGGAGCGGATATTCAAGGGAAGAGCCGACCCATGCGCGGGACCTTCGACCGAGATCCAACCCCGCAGGGGCGCGTTGCGTGAGCACGAAGGCAGCGCACCACCGGCCGAGCGTGTTCGGGGTTGATCGATCATGAACATCCAGACATCTGCCACTGCGAAGAAAGAAGCGCTGCAGCGCGCCGCGCGCGAAGCTGCCTATTCGATGCCGCTGAAGGAATTTCACCCCGGGGCGCCGCAGCTGTTCCGCGACGATACGCTATGGCCGTTTTTCGAGCGGCTGCGCAAGGAAGAGCCCGTGCATTACTGCACCAACTCGCCGATCGAACCCTATTGGTCGGTGACCAAATACAACGACATCATGCATGTCGACACCAATCACGGCATCTTCTCTTCCGACGTCTCGCTCGGCGGTATTTCGATCCGGGACGTTCCCCCAGGCTATGACTGGCCGAGCTTCATTGCGATGGACCAGCCGCGGCATTCGGCGCAGCGCAAGACCGTGCAGCCGATGTTCACGCCGACGCATCTCGACGAACTCGCGATCCTGATCCGCAAGCGGACCTGCAAGGTGCTGGATTCGCTGCCTCGCAACGAGACCTTCAACTTCGTCGATCTGGTCTCGATCGAATTGACGACGCAGATGCTGGCCACCCTGTTCGACTTTCCGTTCGAGGAGCGCCGCAAGCTGACCCGCTGGTCCGACGTCTCCACCGCGCTGCCGAAAAGCGGCGTCGTCGAATCCGCCGAACAGCGCCGCACCGAGATGGACGAGTGCGCGGCCTATTTCACAAAACTCTGGAACGAACGCGTCAACGCCGAGCCGAAGAACGACCTGATCTCGATGATGGCGCACAGCGAGGCCACGCGCTACATGGAACCCGACAATCTGATGGGCAACATCGTCCTGTTGATCGTCGGCGGCAACGACACCACCCGCAACACCATGAGCGGCTCGGTGCTGGCGCTCAACGAGCATCCCGATCAGTATCGCAAGCTGCGTGAAAACCCCGCGCTGATCGATTCCATGGTGCCGGAAGTCATTCGCTGGCAGACGCCGCTTGCGCATATGCGGCGTACCGCGCTTGTCGACACGGAAGTTGGCGGCAAGAAAATCCGCAAGGGCGACCGCGTGGTGATGTGGTACGTCTCGGGAAACCGCGACGAAGAGGTGATCGAAAGACCCAACGAGTTCATCATCGATCGCGCCCGGCCGCGCATCCACCTGTCGTTCGGCTTCGGCATCCACCGCTGCGTCGGCATGCGGCTCGCCGAACTGCAGTTGCGGATCGTATGGGAGGAGATCCTCAAGCGGTTCGAGCGGATCGAGGTGGTCGGCGAGCCGAAGCGGGTCTATTCGAGTTTCGTGCGCGGCATCGAACACCTGCCGGTTCGCATCCCGGCATGAACGGCGCTTTAAATCCGCCGAGCCTCGCCGAGGCGATAAACGCCAAGGGATTCACGGGCGCGGCGGGTTTTCGCGTCGTCGCCATCCAGCCGGGATACGCCGAGGTCGCGCTGCCGCGTCGCGACGATCTCCTGCAGTTCTTCGGCCATTTCCACGGCGGCGTTATCACGGCCTTGGCCGACCAGGCCGCGGGCATGGCGATCACCTCCAGCCTGCCCCGGGGGCGGATCGGGGTTACGGTCGAGCTCAAGATCAATTTCCTTGAACCGGCCAGCGGGGCCGAACTCCTGGCGCGGGCGAAAACACTGAAAATGTCGGGCTCGATCGGGGTTGCCACGGTCGAAATCTTCAGCAAAGACGGGGCCAGCGAAACCCTCTGCGCGTTCTGCACCGCTACCATGCGCGCCCTCGACCTTCCCGCCGAGTTCCGATGACAACCGTTGATCAGCCCGACGAACACGCCGATATCCGCGATGCGGTGACAAAACTCTGCGCCCAGTTCCCCGGCGAATACTGGCGCAAGCTGGACCGCGAGATGGCCTACCCGAAGGCCTTTGTCGATGCACTGACGCAGGCAGGTTACCTCTCGGTGCTGATCCCCGAGGAATATGGCGGCGCCGGGCTGAAACTGTCTTCCGGAACCGCGATCCTGGAAGAGATCCACCGCGCAGGCTGCAATGCCGGCGCCTGCCATGCCCAGATGTACACCATGGGTACGCTGTTGCGGCACGGCAGCGAGGAGCAGAAGGCGAAATGGCTGCCCAAGGTCGCAAGCGGCGAGTTGCGGCTGCAGGCGTTCGGCGTCACCGAGCCGACCAGCGGCACCGACACCTCGTCGCTGAAGACGTTTGCGCGGCGCGAAGGCAATGACAGCTACATCGTCAATGGCCAGAAAATCTGGACCAGCCGCGCCGAATATTCCGACCTGATGATCCTTTTGGCGCGCACCACGCCGAAGGAGAAGGCAAAGAAACGCACCGAGGGCCTGTCGGTCTTCATCGTCGACATGAAAGCGGCGAAAGGTCACGGGCTTTCGATCAGCCCGATCCGCACCATGATGAACCACTCGACCACGGAGGTCTTCTTCACCGATCTCAAGGTGCCGGCGGAAAACCTGATCGGCGAGGAAGGCAAGGGTTTTCGCTACATCCTCTCCGGCATGAATGCCGAGCGCATCCTGATCGCGGCCGAATGCATCGGCGATGCCAAATGGTTCATCGACAAGGCATCGAACTACGCCAAAGAGCGCGCGGTGTTCGGCCGCCCGATCGGCCAGAATCAAGGCATCCAGTTCCCGATCGCGAAGGCCTATGCGGCGATGCGCGCGGCCGAGCTGATGGTGAGGGAAGCGACGCGCAAATACGAAGCCGGGCTTGATTGCGGTGCGGAAGCCAACATGGCCAAGATGCTCGCTGCAGATGCTTCCTGGGAAGCGGCGAATGCCTGCGTGCAGACCCATGGCGGCTTCGGCTTTGCCGAGGAGTACGATGTGGAGCGCAAGTTCCGCGAAACGCGGCTCTATCAAGTAGCGCCGATCTCGACCAATCTCGTTCTGTCCTTCGTCGCCGAGCATGTTCTCGGCATGCCCCGCTCCTACTAAGAGTCCTCCAAAATGCTTCCGCTCGAAGGAATAACCGTCATCGCCGTCGAACAGGCCGTCGCGGCTCCCTTCTGCTCTTCGCGCCTGGCGGACGCCGGCGCGCATGTGATCAAGGTGGAGCGGCCCGAGGGCGACTTCGCCCGCGGCTATGACGCGGCCGCCAGGGGCCAGAGCAGCTATTTCGTCTGGCTCAACCGTGGCAAGGATTCGCAAGTCATCGATCTCGTCACCCGGGAGGGCCGCGGCCAGCTGGAAAACCTGATCGCCGGCGCCGACGTGCTGCTGCAGAACCTCAAGCCCGGCTCGATTGACAGGCTCGGCTTTTCGCTCGAGCGGCTGAGGAAGGACTACCCGTCACTCATCTGCTGCACCATTTCCGGCTATGGCGACGAGGGCCCCTATGCGCATCGCAAGGCCTATGATCTCCTGATCCAGGCCGAAAGCGGGCTCGCCTCGATCACCGGCGGGCCGGACGGCCCTTCGCGGGTCGGCCTGTCGATCGTCGATATCGCGACCGGCGCGACCGCGCACGCCGCCATTCTCGAAGCGCTGATCAAGCGCTCGAAGAGCGACAAGGGCGCGGATATTCGCATTTCGATGTTCGACGTGATGGCCGATTGGCTCACCGTGCCGCTGCTCAATTTCGAAGCCGGCCAGCCGCCGCAGCGGATGGGGCTCGCCCACCCCTCGATCTCGCCCTACGGCGTGTTTCGTTCGAAGGACGGCAAGGACATCCTGATTTCGATCCAGAGCGAACGCGAGTGGAAGAAACTATGCGCCGAGGTTTTGGCGCGGCCCGAATTGCCCAACGATTCCCGTTTCGCCAGCATGGTGGAGCGCGTGCGCAACCGTCACCTCACCGACGGCATGGTCGGCGAAATCTTCGCGGCGATGACGCGCGACGAGCTCTTGAAGCGCTTGTCCGATGCCGACATCGCCTTTGCCGAGGTCAACACCATGGCCGGCCTTGCGGTGCATCCGCATCTGCGCCGCATCGAGGTCGACACGCCGAACGGCCCGGTGACCTATCCCGCGCCTGCCGCGATCGTCGTCGATGAGCCCCGCCGCTACGGCGCGGTGCCCGGAATCGGCGAACGCCCTAGTGGAATGGATTTGACATTCGCTACCCACCCGGCCGCGGCCTCGAAAGCGAATGTCAAATCCTGAACTCCACTAGTGTGGCGGTTCAGAAGTCCGCATCGTCATTGCAGCGGGTCTGTCATGCGGACTTCTGAACCAAAGGCCACACTAGAATCAATAAGTGCTGGTGTCCTTTCGATTCCGAAGTTCGCGAACGAGGGGGCCACGAAAACAATGCGAACTTCGGAATCGGGACACTAGAATCTTATTATTTGCTGTTGGTGCTTGATTCCAACATTCGCAAAAGTGTCTGCCGCAATGGGGTAGCGAATGCTAGAATCAGACCACTAGTGCCCACTTTCCGAAGTTCGTGTTACATCGCGGCACCCACTCTCACGAACTTCGGAAAGTTGTGGGCACTAGCAAACATATTGATTCTAGTGCCGCTTTTCTATTTGAAGTTCCTGGATCGAATTCGCCGCTCGTGGTGCAGGAACTTCAAACAGGCGGCACTAGCGCCGCAAAATCCGGAAACGCCGCTTCGACACGGATCAAATCGTCATGACCGAAAAGCCCGACCTCGAGCATTTGCGCAAATGGATCGGCCGCAGCATGCAGGCCTCCGACATCGTCACCGCGCAACAGGTGAAGGGCCTGCGCGCCACGCTTTTCCTCGATATCGGCGAACCGAAAACGGGCGATGCCGCGCCTTTCACCATGCATTGGTGCCTGGCGCCGCCGGTTGTTCCGATGTCCGAGCTTGGAGGCGACGGGCATCCCGCCCGCGGCGGTTTCCTGCCGCCGGTGCCGCTGCCGCGACGGATGTGGGCCGGCGGCGAACTCGAATTCTTCGATACGTTGCGCGTCGGCGATGAAGTGACAAGGACCTCGCGCATCGCCGAGGTGACCATGAAGGAGGGCTCAACAGGCCAGCTCTGCTTCGTCTCGGTCGATCACCTGGTCACGACGCCTCGCGGCATGGCGATCCGGGAACGTCAGGACATCGTCTATCGCGATGTCTCGACGACGCCGTCAGCGCCGACAAAGGCGGCCGCGCCGCCGGTGTCGCAGCACCGGGAAACCCACACGGCCGATGCCGTGCTGTTATTCCGCTATTCGGCGCTGACCTTCAACGGTCATCGCATCCACTACGACCGCGACTACGTCACCAAGGTCGAAGGCTATCCCGGCCTGATCTTCCACGGTCCGATGCAGGCGGCGTTGTTGGTGGAATTTGCGGCCAAACTGCGCGCCGGTGCTCCCCCGAAGAAAATTGCCTATCGCGGCGTCCAGCCTCTGTTCGAGGGCTCGGAGTTTTCAGTCAACGCCAACACGACGGAAGCCGGCATGGAGTTGTGGACGGCGAACTCGCAAGGTGGGCCGACCATGAAGGGCACCGCGACGTGGTGAGATTGAATGCGCGAAGTCAGTGCCGCCTCCTCTACCCGCAAGCAAGACAAGTTGGAGATGTCGGTAAGATCGTCATTGCGAGCGAAGCGAAGTAATAAGGAAGTCCCACCACGGAAATAGTATGGATTGCTTCGTCGCTTTCCTCCTCGCAGTGACGGAGTATGTAATCGAGCTCGGGGTCAAATGGCATCGTCCCGCAAGTCCGGCACCATCAACAAATCCCTCAACGTCAAGGACGCCACCCTCGACCTGTTGCGCGCGTTCGGCGTCCGAAAAGTGTTCGGCAATCCCGGCTCGACCGAACTGCCGTTCCTGAGCGACTGGCCCGACGACATCGATTATGTGCTGGGCCTCCAGGAGGCCTCGGTGGTCGGCATGGCCGACGGTTACGCCCAGGCCACCCGCAACGCGGGCTTCGTCAACCTGCATTCGGCGGCTGGCCTGGGCAACGCGCTCGGCAACATCTTCACCGCGCATCGCAACCAGACGCCGCTCGTCATCACCGCCGGCCAGCAGGCACGTTCGATTTTGCCGCTGCAGCCCTTTCTCTATGCCGAGCGCGCCTCGGAATTTCCGCGACCGTACGTCAAATTCTCGATCGAGCCGGCGCGCGCGGAGGACATTCCGGCGGCAATCGCCCGCGCTTACTACGTCGCGATGCAGCCGCCGTGCGGGCCGACCTTCGTCTCGGTTCCGATCGACGACTGGACGCATCCAACGCAAGCGGTGAAAGCGCGCAGCGTGAGCCGCGAAATCAATCCAGATCGCGACGCGATGGCGCATCTCGCCTCGGCGCTTTCGGCAAGCAAGCATCCGGCCTTTGTCGTCGGCCCTGCCATCGATCGCGCGCAAGCCGTCGAGCTGATGGTTCGCCTTGCCGAGAAGACGCGCGCGGCCGTTTGGGTCAGCCCGTTTTCGGCGCGCTGCAGTTTTCCGGAGACGCACCCGCAATTTTCAGGCTTCCTCCATGCCTCGCCGGGGCAACTGTCGGATGCCTTGCGAGATCGTGATCTCGTCGTGGTGATCGGTGCGCCGGTCTTTACCTTTCACGTCGAAGGCCACGCCTCGATCTTTGATGGCGCCACGGAGCTGTTCCAGATCACCGACGATGGCGACGCCGCGGCGGTGACGCCGGTCGGCACCAGCATTGTCGCCAGCATGAGAGGAGCGCTTTCGATGCTGATCGAGCTTCTGGGCGAGACGAAGCGCGCGATGCCGAAGGGACGCACCCTGCCGCCGGCCCCGCGCGCCGCCGATCCGATTTCCGCCGACTACGCGCTGCACGCGCTTTCGGTTGCCATGCCTGACGACGCCGTGCTGGTCGAGGAAGCCCCCTCGCACCGCCCGGCGATGCAGCAATTCATGCCGATGCACGGCCAGGACAGTTTCTATACCATGGCGAGCGGCGGCCTCGGCTACGCCCTTCCCGCCGCCGTCGGCATTTCGCTCGGCCGTGCGAACGTCAGGACCGTGTGCCTGATCGGTGACGGCTCAGCGATGTATTCGATCCAGGCGTTGTGGACGGCGGCGCAGCGCAAGCTGCCGCTCACGATCGTGGTGCTCAACAATTCTGGCTACGGCGCGATGCGCTCGTTCAGCCAGGTGATGCAGGTCCGCAACGTGCCCGGCCTCGACTTGCCGGATATCGATTTCGTCAAGATCGCGGAAGGCATGGGCTGCGAGGCGGCGAGGGTCGCAAGATCATCGGACCTTGCGCCGACGCTCGAGCGCGCGCTCGCACTCAAGGGCGCCAGCCTCGTCGAGGTGATGGTGGATTCGTCGGTGCCGCTGCTTTATGAGAAGAGGAATTGATAGGACAAGTACCCGCCCGGTTCCGCGCGCCTCATCTCTCCCCCTTGCGATCATCTCGCGGCCTCGCGCGCATTAACTTGCGCAAGCGCAGCGATCCGGCAGCCAGACTGACGTAAGGTAGCGGAATAGCGAGGACAGCACTGTTCCGCCAGACGTCAACGGCGCGGATTGCCGCGCGGCGAGAATTTGACCGCGGGGTCGTAGACCTTCAAAAGCAGCAGGCCTATATCAGGGCTTAGGCGTTTTGTTGCGTGGAGAAGCCCACCATGAAGCGCGCGTTCAGACTAATGGGCTACGCCCTGGTTGCGATCTATTTCGTCGCCGATCTGGTGTTCGAATCCGTAGCCCTTCCCCTTTCGGCGTGGATCGGACGGCTGCAATTTCTGCGACCCTTGAACGCGTGGATTGCGGGCCTGCGTCCTTACCCTGCGCTTGCGCTCTTTTCCGTTCCGCTCGTCATCCTTGAACCGGTCAAACCTGTCGGCGCGCTGCTGCTCTCGGAAGGCCGTGTCTTGGCAGGAGCTCTGACCATCGTGGCGGGCGAGATTTTAAAGATTACCCTTGTCGAGCGGTTGTTCAGATTGACGCGGGACCGATTGATGCAGATTCCGATCTTCGCAATTTTGTATCGTCACTGGACCAGATTTCATGAATGGATGACGTCGACCGAGATCTGGCGGTGGGTTCGGGGCCATATGGCGCGGTGGAAATTGTCATTTGGACGCGCCGTAAATTCGATTCGGGCGCGTCGGCAGTCTGAAACTTCCCACGCCGCCAACACCCGCTGGAGCCGCCGTTTCCTGCTGAAACGACGAACTGCAAAGGCGCAGCGCGCCGGCCCGGCGCAAGTTGTCGATTGCGAGCGAAGCGCTCGACGAAACCGGCGCGGAGCTGCGCTGTAGCGATAGGAGCAAACAGTGGCCGGAAGCCCATTCCGGGCCACTAGCAGTCATCAGCTCAAGCTACCTGCCGTGCTCTTCGCGCATTTTCGCCTGGATCTTCGCCATGCCGGAAATCCAGCGGTCGTAATTCTCGGTTTTCTTGCGCATGTAGCCGAGCACCTGCGGATGCGGCAGAATCAGAAACGTCTCCTGCTCGATGCCGGCGAGCGCGTCTTTTGCCACCTGTTGGGGCGAAAGATCGCCGTCGCCGGATTGCGGACCTCTCGGAATCGAGCGCAGCATGTTGGTGTCGACCCCTTGCGGACACAGGATCGAGACCTTGATGCCGTGCGCCTTGTGCGAGATCGCAAGGTTCTCCGCAAAACCGACCGCGGCATGTTTGGTGGTCGAATAAGCGGGGCTGCCGACCTGCGAGAGCAGCCCGGCTGCGGAGATCGTGTTGAGGAAATAGCCGCCGCCGCGCGCCTTGAAGCGCGGGACCATGTGACGCGCGGCGTAGACATGCCCCATCACGTGAATGGCCCAGCTCCGCGCGAATGGTTCGTCGGAATCCCCGCCGGCATTTTCGGAACAAGGATCAAAGCCGCCGCCGATCCCGGCATTGGAGCAGAACAAGGCGATCGGGCCGAACAGCCGCTCGGTGGCCTCGATCACATGCAGAACGTCCTTTTCCTGCGCGACATCGCACTTGAAAGCCGCGCCGTCGACCGCTGCCGCAACAGTCCTTGCGCCGGCGGCTTCCTTGTCCGCGACTACCACCTTGGCGGCGCCGGCGCGATGAAAGGCCTCGCAGAGCGCGCGGCCAATGCCGTTGGCGCCGCCGGTGACGACTACGACCTTGCCACTCACCTGCATGGCGGCACCTGTGTTTTTGAAATTGCAGTCAGGCCAGCACGAGATTGAGCACGGCGGTGTAGTGGCACGCCGCGCCCAACAGCACGAAGGAATGCCAGATCACGTTCTGAAAGCGAAGCCGCTGCCATGCGTGGAAGATTACCCCGAAACTGTAGAGCAGGCCACCGGCGATAAGAAACCAGAACGCCAGTTGCGGCAGCGAGGAAAGGCAGGCGTCGTAGGCGATCGCCCCGCTCCACCCCATTCCGAGGTAGAGACCGACCGACACGCGGTCGAAGCGTCCCGGGAAAAACAGTTTCAGCAGGATGCCGACCGCCGCCACCCCCCAGACGCCGGCCAGAAGCGACATCGCAAAGGCACGGTCCGGCATCTTCGCGAAAATCGGCGTATAGGTTGCGGCGATCAGGATGTAGATCGCGGCATGGTCGAACCGGCGCAGCAGCCATTTGCGGCGCGACACCGGCCACAGATTATAGGCGGCGGAAAAGCCCAGCATCGCGAGCAGGCCGGCCGCATAGACCGATACCAGCGCTACCTGGTAGGCGGATGCGAACACGCCGGCAAGCACGATCAGGACGGTTGCGGCAATCAGCCCACTGAATACACCGATCCCGTGCACGATACCGTCGGCGATCAGTTCGGCCCGGTCATAATTCCAGCGGATCGCGCCGGCCGCCGCATGCGCCGAATTCGAAGCCATCTGCTTCAGTCTGAACACACTCATGACGGCCCGACGAACTGCAACAAACGCGACAAATGGTACAATCGGGGAGGTCAACGAACCACTAAAACGCGTCGAAAAACCCTTCCGACAAGATCACGTCTGAAATATGAAAAACTTGATTTCGATCAAGCCATCGCCACCTTCCCTTCCTGTCGTTGTCTTTCGGTAAAAAACCGGTTTCTCTCGCCAGCATGGCTCTGCAGTTTTCCGATATCGTCGAGGAAGCGCGCCTGTCGGCGCGGGCCTTGAAGGATTTTGGCGAAAGCCTGTTTACCCCGACGGTGCGGCTCGGCGTCACAGGGCTGTCGCGCGCCGGCAAGACGGTGTTCATCACGGCGCTGGTTCACGGGCTGACCCGGGGCGGTCGCTTTCCGGTGTTCGAGCCGTTCGCCACCGGACGGATCGCCAGGGCTCGGCTCGAACCGCAGCCGGACGACGCGGTGCCGCGCTTCGACTATGAGAACCACGTCCGCACCCTGATCGAGGAACGGCAATGGCCGCACTCAACCGTTGACATCAGCGAGCTGCGGCTCGTGATCGACTTTCAGCGGCAGAGCGGCGCGGAACGCAATCTCACCCTCGACATCGTCGATTATCCCGGCGAGTGGCTGCTCGATCTGCCGCTGCTCCACAAGAGCTACGAGCAATGGTCGAATGAAAGCCTTGCGCTGTCGCGCGCCAGCGCCCGCGCACCGCTGGCAAAAGCCTGGCACGCGCATCTGGCAAGCCTCAGCGCCGAAGCGCCTGCCGACGAACTGGCGGCGCTTGCCGCCGCACGGCTGTTCACCGACTATTTGCGGGCCTGCCGCGACGAGCGCTTCGCCATGAGCCTGCTGCCGCCCGGTCGTTTCCTGATGCCGGGCAATCTTGCCGGCTCGCCGGCGCTGACCTTTGCCCCGCTCGATTTGCCGGAACCTGGCGCAGCGCCCGATGGATCGCTGTGGGCGATGATGCGCAGGCGATATGAGGCCTATAAAGACGTCGTGGTGCGCCCGTTCTTCAGGGATCATTTTGCGCGGCTGGATCGCCAGGTGGTTCTGGTCGACGCGCTCTCGGCTTTCAACTCCGGACCGGAAGCCCTCGTCGACCTCGAAGCGGCGCTTGCCGGCATTCTCGACTGCTTCAGGGTCGGCCGCGGCACGCTTTTCAGCCTCCTGTTCCGGCCGAGGATCGACCGCATCCTGTTCGCCGCGACCAAGTCCGACCACCTTCATCATTCAAGCCATGACCGGCTCGAGGCGGTGCTGCGGCGCTCGGTCTCGAAGGCGGTCGCACGGGCCGATGCAAGCGGCGCCGAGATCGATGTCGTCGCGCTCTCCGCGGTCCGCGCCACGCGGGAAGCGCAGGTCGCACGCGGGCGCGAAAGGCTGCCCTCGATCCTCGGAACGCCCTCGTCGGGCGAGCGGGCCGGAGCTGAGATCTTTGACGGCAACACTGAAGTGGCGACCTTTCCGGGCGACCTCCCCGACGATCCCGAGATACTTTTCAACGGTGCGGAGGCCTTTCGCGGCCTTTCGAGCGCCAGCGCCGAGAAGGCCGACTATCGCTTTCTTCGTTTTCGGCCGCCGCGCCTCGAAAACGACGGCGCGGAGGGTCCGGCGCTGCCTCACATCCGCCTTGACCGGGCGCTGCAGTTCTTGATCGGAGACCGACTGCAATGAGCGAACGCCCCCATCACCGGCGGCCTGCGACCTTCAAGCTCGACGACGCGAGCGTGGTCGTGGTGGATTCCGATCATGCGGGGCGCCCGGCGCGCGGCACCGTTCAGGTCGCGCCCGAAAGCGACCCCTCGATGCTGCCGGTCACGGTCGAGGCGCAGATCGTTCCGGTAAAAAAAGGATTTCGCTGGGGAACGCTGTTTGCGATCGCAATCGCGGGCCTCGCCGCACTCGGGCTTGGACTTGCGGTGGCGCATTTGATCGAGGATCTCTTTGCGCGCAGCGAGGGCCTCGGCTTTCTCGGCCTGGCGTTCGCTTTTGCGGCGGCGGTTGCGTTTGTCGTGGTGGTTGCGCGCGAAGCCATCGGCCTCATTCGCCTGGCCACGATCGAAAAGCTGCACCTGCGCGCGGCTGCCGTGCTCGCAAGCGACGACCGCAGCGAAAGCCGCGCGGTGGTGCACGACCTCCTCAAGATCGCGCACCAGAACCCGCATCTGGCGCGCGCCCGCGCCGCATTGCAGAGCCATGCCGACGACATCATCGACGGCGCCGACATGATCAGGCTTGCCGAACGCGAATTGATGACGCCGCTCGATTCGGAGGCGCGACGGCTGGTTTCGCTCGCCGCGCAGCGCGTCTCGATCGTCACCGCGGTCAGTCCGCGCGCGCTCATCGACGTGCTGTTCGTGTTCGCAGCCGCGCTTCGGTTGATCCGGCAACTGGCGCGGCTTTACGGCGGCCGCCCCGGCGCGCTCGGCATGATCCGACTGATGCGCCATGTCGTCTCGCATGTCGCGATCACCGGCGGCATGGCGGCCAGCGACAGCCTGGTCCAGCAAATGCTCGGCCATGGGCTGGCGGCAAAACTGTCGCAGCGGCTCGGCGAGGGCGTCCTCAACGGCCTGCTCACGGCTCGGCTTGGGCTGGCTGCGATCGACGTCACCCGCCCGCTGCCGTTCACCGCCCTACCGCGACCATCGCTTGCCGATCTCGCCAAGGACCTGTTGCGCAAGCGCGAGAGCGAGGAGTGAGTTTCTTCGCGCTCAAGCGAGATGATTTTGTTTGAATCGCTTTGTCGACAGGCTCCAGTCACCTCTCCCTTGCGGGAGAGGCATAGGCCGCCTTGGCGGCCGTCTTAGAGAACGCCGAAGCAAAGCTTCGGCTATGTCGCATTGCAGATGCGATCCGGGTGAGGGTTACACTCTATCGACGGACATGCCCCCCCTCACCCCGACCCTCTCCTGCAGGGGGAGAGAGAGCGCACTTTCATCCCGGCGGTTGCAGTTCAACCTAACTTCATCGCGCTTTGGACGCTCTTCATTCCTCCCCCTCGCGGGGGAGGGATAATCCACACCGGCAAAGCGCGATCTGGATCGAACTCCCCCGCCAGCAGACGCCAATTAAAGAGCGGCGAACCCGGTGGCGGTGAGAGCTCCGGTGTCCAGCCGGTGAATTTTTGCAGCGCGTAAGTATCCATCACGATCCCGCGCCAGATGCGGTCGACGCGTTCGAGCGGCTCGCGCTTGGCCGGCACGGACGCCCACAACGGGAAGCCGGGAGTCTCGTACGGCTCGAGCGCCACATAGAGGCCGGCATGGTCGCGGACCAGATTCATGTCGGGCTCGCGAAAACCGAGATAACGTCCGCGCTCGTTGATCTGGATCACCGGAACACGGTCGCCCAGAAACCAGCGCAGCATCGAATAGGTGCGATAGTCGGTGGTGGCGATCCAGGTCGCGCCGGTCTTTTGCAGCTGCGCCTCGACCCGCTCGATCACCGGGCGATAGCCGGCCTCGCCGCCGACCGGATCGGTCCTGCCGATAAGATTCCAGGGCGCCGCGACGTAATAGAAAAACACGGCGACAACGAAGGCAATGCCCGAGCCGATCGCCACCCTCGCCCACCAGAATGACGAGCGGATCAACGATTCCGGCCTGTGCTCCTTGCCCATCGTCGAAAGATTGATGGCGGTTGCGGCAATTCCAAACGGCCAGATGAAGGTCGGCCAGGTATCGCCCACCCGCAAGCCGAGCGACTTCCAGAGGAAATAAAGGAAGGGAAAGATCACCGCGGTCGACAGCAGAATGGCCACCGCATCCAATTGGCGATATCCCCGCCACGCCGTCAGCGCGACCCCGCTCAGA
>Ga0306922_10000744_pt1 | contig 27941 bp, 26 predicted proteins | sample sta12Cox44000082_FD_203758 | JGI IMG/M metagenome (GOLD analysis project Ga0306922, IMG submission 203758) | Lab enrichment of tropical soil microbial communities from Luquillo Experimental Forest, Puerto Rico - statoxic.12C.oxic.44.000.082 (v2)... | ecosystem: Environmental > Terrestrial >... | reverse complement strand
CTCCGCCGGCACTCCACCATCTCCCCTGTGCGTCCCGTCTGCGAAGATCGCGGCTTCGAGCACGATCGGGCACAGCACCTACTCGGGCACGGAACTATCCGGCGACGGGCACATCACCTTCTGACTGGACATCTCATATTCGCGGCTTGCTCCAGGCAAAATTACCCGCTCGGGAGTAAAGCCCCGGTCCTTTAGGGCGGGGTATAAGCCCGTTCAGAGTGGTGTTTTCTGTTGTCGGATATAGGCCTTCAGAATGTTGAGGAGGATTGCTGGTAGCCATTCCTCCCGGGAACACCAGCCGCTGTTGTCCGGAATGCGGCCACGTAGCAGCGGAGAACCGCAAGACACAAGCACAAAATCAAATTCATTGAAGCTGGGGCTTCTGGTGTTTCGGGGGATGCTCGGCCCGTTCCTTGCGCTTCTCTTCCCTTTCCTTTTCGGTGGGAGGATAGCTCTCGAAACCCTTGGCGATCTCCTGGTTCACTTTTGGCCAGACCTTGTCGATATTCAGGATTTTCTGTTCGAGAAACAGGCGCCAAGCAAGATCTTTCTTCTTAGCGTCGATGAGATCGATCAAGAGCGAGCCTTCGCGGGTGGTGGTGGCAGACCACAATTCGTAGGTGTAGGACCAGTTGTCGACAATAAAAGGATCGAAGCCGCCCCAGTCTCCCGTAGCCGCGACGTTGACCTCGGACTCGGAGTTGGCAAAGTAGCGAACGACGAGATCGGGATTCTCGTCGCGCTTGACTTCCTTGAGGCCGCGCTTGCTGAGTTCGCGGGCGACCGCTTCATGTATGCGGTCGCGAATTTCGTTGGGGTTCACCTGGAGCATGACAAGCTGTTCCACACCTCCAATGTAGGCAAACGTCTTGAACTTCGAGAAATCGAGATCGGGGTTGAAGTCGATATTCGTCTTGGCTTGAGCGTGCGGGGCGAGTAACAAGACCATGAGAGAGAAAAGAACCGGCGCACCGCGCAGAAGCGACATTCCTTGCCGACTTTCGCGCTGAACTAGGCGGATCATTTGTCTTCCTCCACCGACAGGTCATCATATTCCATTTTGTGGTTATGGGAGCGCGTAAGAGCCGGGTTGGCTCTGGCGCAAGTAGTCTTTGTGGGAACAAGGTTGCGGCGATTCGTTGACTTGGCTTCGGCACAGCAACTAAGATGGCCGCACATGTCCGATTCTCCGTCCCGTGTTGGCCAAACTGTTTCTCACTACCGCATCGTCGAGAAGCTTGGCGGTGGAGGGATGGGGGTGGTGTACAAGGCGGAGGACACCGACCTGCGACGTTTTGTGGCGCTGAAGTTCCTGCCGGATGACGTGGCCACGGACCCAGACGCACTGATGCGATTCCAACGGGAAGCCCAGGCCGCCTCCGCCTTGAACCATCCGAATATCTGCACGATTTATGAAATCGGGTTGGAGAACAATTGTCCGTTCATCGCGATGGAGTTCATGGACGGGATGACGTTGAAGCACCGTGTTGCGGGTCATCCACTGGAGACCGAACTGATCCTGTCGGTCGCGTCAGAGATTGCCTACGCGCTTGACGCGGCTCATGCCGAAGGGATTGTGCATCGCGACATCAAGGCGGCGAATATATTCCTGACCAAGCGAGGACACGCGAAGATTCTCGACTTCGGATTAGCCAAGGTGCCGCGGGCACGCAGTGGCCAGCACCAGATCGAATCAGGCGACACGCTGACGGGGGCGTTCGATGGCGAATACCACCTGACGAGTCCCGGCTCGACGCTGGGCACCGTTTCCTACATGTCTCCCGAACAGGTGCGCGGGAGAGAACTGGATGCGCGCACGGACCTGTTTTCCTTTGGCGTTGTCATGTACGAAATGGCGACAGGGCGGGTGCCGTTCCGGGGAGAAAGCCTCGGAGTGATTCTGTCTGCGATCTTGAACGATGCGCCGGTGCCTCCCGTTAGCTTGAATCGCGAATTGCCGGCGGAACTCGAACGCGTCACCCTGAAGGCGCTAGAGAAAGACCGGAACTTGCGCTACCAGAGCGCAGCGGAGATGAGAGTCGACCTGCAGCGGCTCAAGCGGGACGTGGATTCCGCGCTGTCGGGGACAAGCCACACCGCGGTCAGGACGGTATCGGCGGGACGCGACCGGCATTCCGGCGGCACGCCACCCGTAGAAGTCCGCGAGTCGGCAGAGAAGCTGGCCACGAAGCGATCGATTCCCTGGCCTTTGCTTGTGGGACCAATTGGCGTGGCCGTCCTTTCGCTGGCAGCGTACATCTATTCGCTTACTTCCGTGCCTGCCCCGTTGAGACTTTACGGGTCAACGCAAATTACGAATGACGGCCGGGCGAAGGTGCTGGCGGGCACGGATGGAGCGCGACTGTATCTGCAATACAACACGTCGGTGACGGGCGACACGTCGTCGATTGGGGAGGTGTCGAGCAGCGGAGGAGAGGTCGTGGCGCTTTCGGCGCCATCAGTGAGCATGCAGATTCTGAGTGTTTCCCCGGACGGCTCAGCGCTGCTGATTTCCGACGAGCCGGGAACGGCGTTCGATGGGCCGTTGTGGGCATTGCCGGTCCTAGGACGGTTGCCGCCAAGGAGGTTGAGCGATGCGCTAGGGCATGCCGGCGCCTGGTCGCCTGACGGCAGGCAACTGGTTTACGCGCAGGGGAACAATCTGTTCCTGGCGAACAGCGACGGAACGGAATCGCATCTGCTGGCGAGCATGCCGGGCTGGGTAACTTCACCACACTGGTCACCGGATGCCAGCGAGTTGCGGGTTACACTGCGGGACCAGAAGACAAATGCGACATCGCTGTGGGAAATAGCGGCGGATGGCAAGAATGCGCACCGGTTGCTGGCAGGCTGGCACAACCCTCCGGCAGAGTGTTGCGGGATGTGGATTCCAGGCGGGAAGCATTTCCTGTTTTCATCGCAAGGGAGCATTTGGGAACTTCGGGAAAGAACGAGTTGGATGGGGAAAACGAGCCTGGAACCGGTGCAGTTGACCTCGGGGCCGCTGGCCCTTTCGTCGCCACTGCCAAGCAAAGATGGGAGCAAGGTATTCGTTACCGGGAGAAGGCCGCGAGGGGAACTGGTCCGGTATGATTCGCCGTCGAACCACCTGGTGCCGTATTTCTCGGGGATTTCGGCCGAACACCTGAGCTTCTCGAGAGACGGAGAGTGGGTGGCTTATGCGATGTTCCCGGAAGGGACGCTGTGGCGAAGCCGGCTCGACGGGAGCCAGCGGCTGCAATTGAGCTTCCCTCCTTTGTATGCATCGATGCCGAGGTGGTCGCCAGACGGAAAACGGATTGCATTTTTTTCGACGACATCCGGGAAGCTGGCAAAAATCTACGTGGTTTCTGCTGACGTAGGCGGGCCCGAGGAACTGATGCCCGCAGACGAGCACCCGGAGGCAGACCCTTACTGGTCGCCGGATGGAAGTTCGCTGGTTTTTGGAAGTACTTATGCCTCGTCGGCGGTGGGAATCCATATTCTGGACCTGCAAACGCACCGGCTGAAGGCGCTGCCCGGATCGGAGCAGCTGTTCTCTCCGCGGTGGTCGCCGGACGGAAAATACATCGTCGCGGTCCGGTCGAATTCGCAGAGCCTGATGCTGTTCGATCGGGCCAAGCAGAAATGGACGGAAGTATTCCAGGAGAGAAATGTCAGCTTTCCCAATTGGTCAAGGGACGGAACGTATCTGTATTTCCTGAGTTGGCCGGAGGCGCCGGCCGTGTTCCGGATGCGGCTCAGCAACTTGCAAGTCGAGCGGGTAGCGGACTTGAAGGATTTTCAGCCGACGGGATATTGGGACGACTGGATGGGGCTCGATCCGAGCGATTCCCCGCTGTTGCTGCGCGACAGGGGTCTCGAGGACGTGTATGCGCTCGATGCGCAAGGGCCGAAGTAGTGACGGGACGGACTAGGGTTTGCGTGCCGCACCGATGAGCGCGACCGAAATGACGCACTTTTCGCTGGAACGGTTGTGCCAAGCGTGGCGGGTTCCGTTCTGAATGACACAATCACCCGCACTCAGATGCACCTCAGCCCCATCGTCTAATTCGAGAAAAACTTCGCCCGAGACAACGACGTCGAAGTCGACCGTGTCGGTTGTGTGCATGCCGGGGTGATCGAGCTCCAAGGCCTCCATCATGCCCGGCAGCTTTTGCTGGATTTCCGCGAGAGCGGAAGCGACGTCGGTTTGATCGAGCCGCGCGGTGGCATCGGGCGGAATGGTGAAGAAGGCGAAGCGGAAACCGCCCCGCGGGGAAAAATAGCGAGAATGAGGCGGAGGGGTCCCGTTGGAGGGGAGTTCGGGGGTGGAATCGCTTCCCCAGAGGCGATGAAACTCGTAGCCCGGAAGCAGAGCGAGAGTCACCGGCTGAATGGGGGCGTTGCGAATAATCACGGATTTCCCGGACTGGTTGCGCCCGGTTATGACGCAGTTGATGTCCATAGACACTCCCGCAGCGAGAATATCACTTGAAGGCGGCTGGTGCTGCCAAACACCCGCAAGGAAAGCGATAAGTCCTATTCTCCGTATTCTTGAGCAGCTTGTTGGACACTCTCAATAGCATTCCCATCTAGCCTTCGGAGTCTCGCTTTTCGGCTAAACCCAGCGTTTCTGGTCGCGACCACCGATTTGCAGGCGAACCTCCGCGAAGGAGGGCTACGGTCCGGCGAAAGCGCTGGAGGGCGGCGAGCGCGGCTCTTTGCGGCGATGGCACTGGTTCTCGCCGCTACTGGAATTTTCGGCGTCATTTCGTATTCGGTCTCGTGCCGAACACGTGAAATTGGTATTCGCGTGGCACTAGCGGCCTCACGCGGCGCCATAATGCGGCTGGTGTCGCGCGAGACACTCAAACTGACTCTGGCGGGACTGGTTCTCGGAGCGTGCTGAACCCTCGCGGCTTCCAGCCTTCTCGGCCACTTGCTTTTCGGTGTGTCGCCGAGCGATCCCCTCACGCTGGTCTCGGTCGCGGCCGCTCAACGCGGCTCTTGCGACTCTGGCGAGCGACGCACCGCTTGACGATGAGCAATTAAAGCAGATGGCGCCGGTCATTCAGGTTCCTGTGGCGGCCGGTCCGGTGTGCGCGGTGTACAATCTTCCCGCTTTGAGGGCGCCGCTGCGGTTGAGCGGCGCGACTTTGGCCGGGATTTTCCTAGGAAAGATCATCAGCTGGCAAGACCCGGCGATTGCGCGTGAGAATCCAGGCGTGCCGTTACCGCACGCGGCCATTATCGTGGTGCATCGTTCAGACGGAAGCGGAACGACGAGCATTCTGAGTGCCTACCTTGCGAAGATAAGTCCCGAGTGGTTGCAGCAGGCGGGCCACGGGCTTTCCATAAATTGGCCCGTCGGGATAGGGGTACAGGGTAGCAGTGGGATGCTCGATTTTGTCAGCCAGAATATGGGCACGATCGGTTACGCAGAACTGAACTATGCCAACGATAAACACCTGCCGGTCGCTTCGATTCAAAACCGCGCGGGCAGCTTTGTGGTGCCCAGCCCCGCCACAGCTACAGCGGCAATCGAATCCTTCAGCGACGCGTTGGCAAAGGATGTCCGTACTCCGGTCGTGGACCCGCCCGCTTCAGCGAAAGACGCGTATCCGATCACGGGGTTGACTTTCTTTTTGATCGCCAAAGACGGAACCGATGAGACGGAGCGGCAGGCCATACGGAGCTTTATCCAATACGCCGTTAACGGGGGTCAGGAGCTCGCAGAGGCGCTGGACTACGCCAAGCTGCCGCAAGCGATCCAGGAACGCGCCCTTCGATTGCTCGGCGAAATGCAAGCCAACGGCCAGCCCGTAAAATCTACCTGACAGAGGGAAGAACGGAGAAGCTCACCTCGAGTCCCCGAGCGCGCCTGCACACCCGCACGACAATTCCTGACAACAGTTTTTTTGGAGCGCTATTGGCAGCATTATTTTCCGCCAAGTGATACGTTCGGCCGGTTTATGACACTACACAACAAACAGCGGTGGTGGAGGTGTCAAACGCCGAATCAGGCCGTTGCCTCGATTCGAGCGTAGGCACTCGGGAAACTGGCCAAGGTAGATGCAAATGGAAGGTGAAGACACGCCAATAACGCCACCGCGAAGGCCGAACGAGGCAAGGCGGAGGCGATACGTGCGGGGAGAAGCATTTGTCCCACGACTGCGGGGAGGGCGTTGCGGCTGAGGTCGCCGGCAATGCTGCACGGCCCGACGGCTTGGGAGCGCAATGGTTTACTTCCAGTGACGGATTCACCTAAAATTTCGTCTACCATGGCGGGCCCTTCTGACAGGGGTGACCAAAGACAGGTACGAAGTCGGTTGCCCGAAGGCGGCTCTTGTGAATTTCACGTCCCTGCCCCGACCGGCGACAGCCGAGGGTGAAAGTCCCGAACAACGACGAAAAACAGCTCTGCCCGATCTGAGCGGAACGACCGTGGGCCGCTTCTCGCTGCAATCGCGGCTAGGGCGCGGCGGCATGGGCGAGGTGTACCGCGCCTACGACACGAAGCTCAAGCGACTGGTGGCTCTCAAGAGAATAGTCAGCACGTCCGACGATCAATACAAGGAGCGGCTGTGGACGGAGGCGGAGTACGCCTCGCGCTTGAATGATGCGCGGATCGCGGCGGTGTACGACATGTTCGAGGAAGGAAACGAAATTTTCCTCGTGATGGAGTACGTCGAAGGGCAGACCTTGCGGCAGCGCCTGAAGCACCCAATCTCGATCAACAAATTCCTGGAAATCGCGGTGGAGTGCGCGGAAGCGCTGGCGGCTGCGCACAAGGGCGGGGTGCTGCACCACGACATCAAGCCGGAAAACATCATGCTGACGTCGGCAGAGCAGGTGAAGATGCTGGACTTCGGCGTGGCGCGGCGCTTGCCGAGCACCAGCCTGCTATCGACGCAGCTTGACAACAACGACGACCGGACCAAGGTGAGTGGAACGCTGGCTTACATGGCTCCGGAAGTGCTGGAAGAGAACGAATCGGACGAGCGATCGGACATTTTTTCGCTGGGTGTGATTTTCTACGAGGGGCTGGCGGGGCACCCGTTCCTAATCCAAGGATTCCTGGCAACCTGCAACCGGATCGTGAAAGAGAATCCCGTCGCTTTACGGACGCGGAATCCACGAGTACCGGCCGAGTTTGAGCGCATTGTCAACAAGATGCTCGCCAAGAAACCGGCGGAGCGCTACGTTTCGGCCGCGGATTTGCTAGTGGACTTGCGAGCGTTGCAGCGGAGCCAGAGGCCGGAACCAGGGCTGACGCAAACGTCGAACGGCTTGAGTGAAAGCGGAGCGAGAGAAAAGACGAAATGGCGGCTCGGGATAGCAGCCGCGGTCGCCGCCCTCGTGTGCCTGCTTATGCTCGGGAACTATTTGTACCGGGCGATCGCGGCGCCGATCTTCACGCCGCACGACCGGATGCTGGTGGCGGACTTTGAAAACCATAGCGGCGAACCGCTGTTTGACGACACGGTCGGGGAGCTGTTGGGACACGAGCTGCAACAATCGCGCTATTTGAACATCGTGCCGCGCACGGAAGCGGCGGCGGCCGCTAGGCTGGCTGGACGGCAGGATGTGGACCATATCGACGCGGCTCTTGGCAGGGAAATCTGCCAGCGCGAGAACTACCGCGTGCTGCTGACCGGAGACGTGGTGAAAGCGGAAAGCGGCTACGAAATCTACGTGAAGGTGATGGACCCGAAGCAGGGCGGGGCGGTGTTCGCGGACAAGCAGGCGTTGCGGTCGACGAGCGAGTTGTATGCCGCGGTGGATGAACTTGCGAAACGGCTGCGGAGTCATTTGGGCGAGTCGCTGACGCAAATCGGTCAGCAAAGCGTGCCGCTGGCGCAGGTAACGACACCTTCGCTCGAGGCGCTGAAACGTTACTCGGCAGCGATGAAGAAGTATTCCGCGGGGGATATTGAGGGATTCCTGCCGCTGGCGAAGAACGCGGTGGAACTCGACCCTGGTTTTGCGATGGCGCACCTGTCTCTAGCGCGAGCGTACTACCAGCTGGGGAATGCCAAGGAATTCCGCGAGCACATGAAACTGGCAAGAGCCGAGATCAATCATGTTTCGGAGCGTGAACGATTTGTGATCCTGGCGGTGGATTATTCGGCCCAATCGCTCGAGGAAGAGTCGCTCGAGCAATACCGGCTTCTGATCGAGCTTTATCCGGACGACATCGAAGGACTCGAGGGATTGGCGGAGGAATCGGCGCAGATGGGCAAGTGGTTGGACGCGATTGGAGCGGAAAAGCATGTTCTGAAGCTCAATCCGCATAGCGCGGTAGACTACAACCGACTGATTCTGTGGTTGAACCATACCAACCAATTTTCAACGGCCATTGAAGCCTATTCTGCAGCGCAGACCAACGGCGTAAAGGCCGCGGAGCTGCATTGGGGAGCGGGGCTGGCGTTCCTCGGCGGGGAGAATGCGCAGAAAGCACGCGAGCAATTCGAGCTGTTGGCGCGGGAGGGCGGAGAGTACGAGAAAGGGCTGGCAGCAATAAGCTCGGCGCGGGTGTTGATTTATCAAGGGCGCCTGCGGGAAGCGACGGATGCGCTAAACACGGGCATAGTTCTGGCGGAGAAGCAGCACAGCGACACGTGGATCCCGGTGTACCGGTATCTTCTGGCGTCGGTATTCGTGCTGCAGGGGCGGGCGGCGGAGGCGCGGGCGGAATCACAGCGGCTTTCCGCAACCGCGCTCTCACGGGAGACGGAGGTCGAGGAGCGCCGGCGAGCGGGGCTGGTGGCTTTGGATGTGGGAAACATCGCGGGCGCGCAGGCGGAATTAAGGGAATTGACAAAGTTGAACGAGACCGAGGATAGCGCCTACACACACAGTTGCTACTACAACCTGAAGGGCGCGATCGAGCTTGCCAATCACAAGCCGGAAGATGCGGAAGAGAGCCAAAGGCGCGCGGCGGTCTACCTGCCGTTCTTCAGCGCGTACGAAGGAATGGCCGGGGCATTGGAAGCGCAGCACAAATGGAAGGAAGCCGCACAGGCGTACGAACACTTCCTTGATTTCAAGGGGGAAGTGATCAGCGACGATTCTCCGGCGTATTGGGTGGTCGCGAATCTGCGGCTGGCGCGCGTACTGGCCGAAGGTGGAGAACCAAAGGAAGCATTGAAATATTACGACGAGTTTTTGCGGTTGTGGGCGAACGCGGATGTAGACTTACCCGTGTTGCAGAAAGCACGGGCCGAACGCGCTCGAACCTTCGAAGCCCTTTCCTCGGGGCCAGGCACGGCGGCCCCGCAAGGAAGATAACCAAATCGAGAGGGAGAGACTATGCCGAGCGGAGGAGCAGGTACGAAGATGGAAAGGATGAATGGAAAGCTGACGCAGCAACAGCGCGAGCACCTACTGAATCATCATCTGGGACTCTCGCTTTCCGGAGACCGGCTGCAGGTGAGATACCTTCTGGAATGCGAGAACGCGGATAAAGACAAAGGCTGCCCGCTTCCCAAGGACGCGTCGGTATTCTTGTGCAAGCGCCCGCCGTGTCCGGCCTGAACAGCTGAGGGTCGAGGGGGCAGAGTGCGGTCCGAGGCGTGCTCTCCGCGCCCCCGGAATTGGTGTGCATTCAGTGTTTGCCGGCGTGGCGCTGGCGGAGGGCTTCGAAGAGCACCACGCCGGTGGCTACGGAAACATTAAGGGATTTGACGGGTCCGGTGGTGGGAAGGGCAACGACGAAATCGCAGCGTTTGCGCGTGAGTTCGTGGAGCCCGCCGCCTTCGCCGCCCATGACGATGCCGGTGGGTGAGGTGTAATCCACCTCGGTGTAAGTTTTGTCGGCCGTTTCATCCAGACCAACAAGCCAATAGCCTGCTTCCTTGAGCTCCTCCATAGCGCGAGAGAGATTCGTGACCTTGGCGACGGGAAGGTGCGCGAGGGCTCCGGCGGAAGCACGCGCGACGGTGTCGGTCAAGCCAGCGGCACGGTGCTCGGGGATGACAACTCCGTGAGCGCCAGCGGCGAGGGCGGTGCGAATGATGGCGCCCAGATTGTGGGGATCCTCGACACCGTCGAGCAGGACGATGAGGCCGCGCTGTGATTTGGATTGATTGGCGTGGGCGATGATGTCTTCCAGAGTGACGGCGGCGCGAGCAGCAGCGATGGCGACGACACCCTGATGGTCGCGGGTATTGGCCAAGCGATCGAGTTGGCCGCGGTCTTCGAAGCGGACGGTGATGCCGCGAGAACGCGCGAGCTGAACGATTTCCTCGACGCGGGAATCCTGACGGCCCTTGGCGATGACGATGCGCTCAAAAGCGCTGCCCGCCTCGAGGGCTTCGCGAACCGCGTGAATACCGGTGAAACGATCCATGCCGAGTGACAATTCTCCGGTGCCAGTCTAATCGAGGACGGTGCAGAATTCGAGGATGCGGGAGCGGACGGATTTCACAGAGACAGCGAAGGGGAGAAGGGACGCGTCGTCGAGAAGGAGGATGACGCGATCGAGTTCTCCTTCACCGGCGCGGCCAGCGAGCGCGAGGCGGAGGGGATGAAACAGATCGCGGCCGCGAATTTCCAGTGTTTCTTTGAGGTGAGTAACGACTTCCTTGAACCGATCGGAGTCGAATGGCCTGGGATCGAGGAGGAGAAGAGCGAGCTGGCGAATGACGCCGCGCGCGGCGTAACGGGAGAGGACGGCGTGGGAGTCTCGCGACTGCAGGATTTGCGCGGCGTCGTAGGTGAAGACGAGGTGGAGCAAGCCGGCGAGACCGACAAGGTCGTTGGCGTGACGGCCGAGAAGGGCCGCGGCGCGTTCCGACCAGGCAAGTTGCCCGGGGGTTGGATCGGCGGAGAGCCACTGCCGTTCGCGGAGGATGGCCAGGACATCGCCGGCGGTGTAGGGGTTTAGGGGTGTGGGATGCTCGACGATATGTTCGTCGGGAGGCATGCGGTAAGTTTAGCGCGAGGGACCGCCGGTTACCGAGACTCAGCGAGGGTGGCGACGACGTAGGAGGCGACGGCTTCACCACGTCCGACGGCGTCAACGCCTTCGTTGGTTTTGGCTTTGACGTGGATTTTTTCCGGCGAGAGGCCCAGCGACTTGGCCAGGACTTCGCGCATCTTGGGGAAATGAGGACCGAGTTTGGGCCGCTCGAGGATGACAACAGCATCAACGTGCTCGATGGTGAGGCGCTTTTCGTCAAGAAGCTTGCGAACGTGCTCGAGGAAGTGAAGGCTGTTGGCGCCCTTCCACTTGGGATCGCTATCCGGAAAATGCGTGCCGATATCGCCAAGGGCAGCGGCGCCGAGAAGGGCGTCACAAAGGGCATGCGCGAGGACGTCGCCGTCGGAGTGCCCGACAGGGCCCTTACCGAAGGGGATGACGATGCCGCCGATGATGAGATTGCGGCCGCCGGCGAGGCGGTGCAGGTCGTAGCCGACTCCGCAGCGGAAGCTCATGATCTGCTCGGCTCGGACTGGAGATAAAAACGAGCGAGTTCCATGTCGGCGGGTTTGGTGATTTTGATGTTGCGCTCGGAACCGTGAACCACGTGGACTTCAAGGCCGAGACGTTCGATGAGACCGGCTTCATCGGAAGCGCTGACGCCGTCTTCCTCGGCGCGAGCGAACGCATCTTTGAGGAGTTGGGCCTGAAAGACCTGGGGAGTCTGGGCGAGGACAACGCGTTCGCGGGGAACGGTGGCGGTGACAAGAGCAACATCTTCGGGCAAGCTGGCGCGCTTTACTTCTTTGACTGTATCCATCGCGGGAATGCCGAGGATAGCGGCCTTGCAGCGGCGGGCTTCCTCGATGACGCGCGCGATGTGCTCGACAGCGACGAAGGGGCGCACGGCGTCGTGGACGACGACAAGTTCCGTGTCTTCAGGTATGTGCTTGAGGGCCTCTCCGACGGAGGCCTGACGGGAGTTGCCGCCTTTCACGACACGCACAGGCTGTTTGAAGTTTTCCTGGCGAATGCGGACATCGAGGCGCTCGATTTCGTCCGCGCGCGTGGCGACGATGATTTGCGTGATGAGCGGGCACGCGGCAACGCGGCGGAGGCTCAGGATGACGAGAGGAACGCCGTTGAGTTCGAGGAACTGCTTGGGGGTCTCGTGGCCCATGCGCGTGCCGAGACCTGCAGCAGCGAGAATTGCGACGATTTGACCCATAGGAATTGAACGCAGTCCGGCTGAAGCGGAGAAAGGGCGGCTTAAGACCGGGTTGCAGAAGGGAAAGTGTACCTCAAGGGGAAGGGGAACGGAAATGGAAGGGGGGACGGTGGCGGGGGACTCGTCGGAAGCGGTTACAATTCGCGGTTCAGGAGAGGAAACACCAGCGCGACTACGAGGGTTCGCCTTCGTTACATGCCGATCGAGCGGAGTCAAAGCGCGGCGAGGGAGAGGACCGCGGTTGCGTGTGGCCGTTGCCTGCGCCGGTGGCGTCGAGTGGAGTGGAACCTGCCGAAGCGGCACGAGCGGAGGATTCCGGGCGGTCGTCGAGGCGGCCGAAAATCATTTTGCCGGCGGGAGTCTGGTGCATCGAGGTGACGACGATATCGACACTGCGGTTGATGGAACGGCGAGCGCCGTCGACGACAACCATGGTGCCGTCGTCGAGGTAGGCGACGCCCTGGTTGGATTCCTTGCCTTCGCGGAGGATCAGGACGCGCATGGACTCGCCCGGGAGAACGGCGGGCTTCATGGCATTGGCGAGTTCGTTGATGTTGAGGATGGAGATGCCCTGGACGCGCGCGACCTTATTGAGATTGAAATCATTGGTGACGATTTTCGAGCCGGTGCGGCGGGCGAGTTCGACGAGCTTCTGATCGACGCCGTGAAGGGCGGGGATATCCTCCTCGAGAATGCGGATTTCGAGAGCGGTCATTTTCTGCAGGCGCTCGAGAACTTCAAGGCCACGGCGCCCCCGCTGGCGTTTCAGCGAATCGGAAGAATCGGCGACAAGCTGAAGCTCGTGGAGGACAAAACGGGGAACGCCGAGAGTTCCATCGAGAAAGTGGGTTTCGCAGACGTCGGCGATGCGGCCGTCGATGAGCACGCTGGTGTCGAGCAGCTTCAGGCAGGGCAGATTGGAACTGGGAACAGAGACAGAATGAGGCAGAATGTGACGGAGGGCGTGGCCTTTGCTCGAGCCCACGACGAGGCCGAGGTAGCCGAGAGCGAAGAGTGTGGTGAACTCGAGAAAGGACTTCGTGGGTTCCGGCTCGGCGGTGCGGGAAATGATGAGGGTAAGGAGGAGGGCGGTGAGGAGACCGAGTACAGTGCCGATGGCGCCTCCCATGAGCCCGCTGACCTCCGCGCGGCGAAGTCTTAGTTCCGCGAGGAGAGTGACCATGGCCATCAGGAAGCCGAGGCCGGCGGCGGGAAGACCGCGGAGACCGAAGGGCGTGAGCGTGTAGCAAAGGAGGCAGGTGAGGCTGAGGAGAGCGAAGCGAACGGCCCAGAAATCCCAAGGCTGGCCAAGAAACCTCCGAGGGGAGGTGTCGGCGGGGAGAGAGTCGAGAGACTGCGGATTCGTATCCGAACTGGACTGCGACTGCGCACCGCTCGGGCGGTTGGCCCTCAGCCGGCCCATAGGACCTCACAGTACGGCAATGTTCGAAACGCTCTGACTGTCGTAGGCCGCCAAAAGGAAGGGGACGAGCGGCGTGCTTACCAGAGCAGTTAACGTGCAGAAATATATACCGTCGAAAAAGGATTCCGTCAAGTCGCGAAGCGCGGTTCCTCGCCGAAGGTTAAACGCTCACGGTTGTGGAAAGAGAGAGTGACTGGCGACTCGTGGAAGAAAAACTCGCGGAAAAACAGTTGGCTCGAAGATTCGAGAGGGCGCAACAGGTCAAGGCAGATAGAACCGAGGGACGCGGCGGGTGACGCCGGAGATCAGGTCGGAAGTAACGGTGCCGATGCTGCGAGCGACGACGTTGGCGGGGTAGACGTGGTCGCCATCGGAGCCGTAGACGGTGGCGATATCCCCGATGGCGGCGCCGGGGATGTCGGTGACGTCGAGCATGCTGACGTCCATCGACACGATGCCGATGATGGGCGCTTTATGCCCACGAATGTAGGCGCAACCGCGATTGCCCAAGGAGCGGTGAATGCCGTCGGCATAGCCGGCGGCGAGAACCGCGACCAAGGACGGACGCTTCGCGACCCAACTGGCGTTATAGCCAACGCCGGAGCCTGCCGCTACCGAGCGAACATTCAGCAGCCGCGCGCGGAGGCTCATGACGGGACGCAGGACGAGCATAGCCTCGTATTTGGTCCGGAGATAGATCGGGTCGAAGCCAGGATGGTAGCCATACAGAACTGCGCCCGGACGCACCATATCGGCCCAGGACTCCGGACGGGCCGCAATTGCGGCGCTGTTCGCGATGTGCACAAGTCCCGGGGAGATCCCTAACGCCCGCAGGCGGTCGATGGCCCCGAAAAATCGTTCGAGCTGTTCCGGCGTTTCGCGGCCGGTGGGCGTATCTGTGAACACTTCGGAGGCCGCCAGGTGCGTAAAAGTGCCGGTCAGTTCCAAGCGCTTGCATTTTGCGAAGAGTTTTGCGAAACAATCCGCCTCGGCCGGGGCAATACCGAGGCGATTCATTCCGGTGTCGAACTTCAGGTGGATCGACACGTGTTTCTTGCGGGCTTTTGCGGCGGCCGCTTCGAACAAGGCCAATTGCTCGACGCGGTGGATGGCCGGCGTCAGGTTGTGACGGATCAGATTCTTTTCCTCGCCTGGCCAGAAACCGCCGAGCACGAGAATCGGCTTGCGCACACCCACTTTCCGCAGTTCCATGCCTTCGCCTGCGGAAGCGACGCCGAACCAGTCGGAGCCAAATTTCTCGAGGGCCCTGGCGACCTCGGGTCCCCCGTGGCCGTAGCCGTTGCCTTTGACGATCGAGAGAACTTTTCGCGGCGTCTGGCGCTCCTCGGAAGGGGGATTCACGTAGTCACGAATGGCGTGGAGGTTGTGGCGGAGGGCAGCGAGTGAGATTTCCGCCCAGACGGGACGGCCGACAAAATTGACCGCGTTTTTGGTGCTGTGGGTCACGCGATTCCTTGAGGTGTCCGGAACCGTTGAAAGTTTCTCGAGCGAATCGGCGTCGCGCTCAGTAACAAGCGTAGTCCCCATTTTGACTCCATTGCGACGGAACCGTACTAGTTTACGGCATTCAGGCAGCGCGGTGAAAAGCGCATGGCTTGCGGCGCGTGAATGACAACAGCGGGTAGGGCAAGCACGCGGCCAAATGAAGAGACGGAGTCCGGCCTACCGGAGGAGACTCGGGGCTGAGGTCTGACAAGAGGCGAGGGAGGCGAGCTACATGTGGCTGAATTTGAATGGCTTGTTGGACGGCGTACGGACTTGCGAAGCGACGGTAAACGGTGCCGCAACCCGGGCGGACCGCGTGGCTCGAACAATCGCAGGTAGCGTGTTTGGAAAGACGCAGTGTGTCTGGAATTACATTTCGTCGCCGCCGGCGAATTGCGAGAAGGCGTCCGGGGCGGCTTCTTCGAAACGAGTGAGTCGGCTGCGAAAGACAAATTTGACCTTGTCGGTCGGGCCGTTGCGCTGCTTGGCGATGAGGATATCGGCCATATCTCGCTCTTCGGGCGAGCCGTTGAGATTGAAGAAATTGGGACGGTAAATAAACATGACGACGTCGGCGTCCTGTTCGATCGCACCGGATTCGCGTAGATCGGAGAGCTGAGGTCCGCGCTCGTCGCGTTCCGGGGCGCGGGTAAGCTGGCTGAGGACCAGGACGGGAATCTGCAGTTCCTTGGCGAGGCCCTTGAGTCCGCGGGAAATGCTGGCGACTTCTTCCTGGCGGGAGTTGAAGCGGCCGCGTCCGGTGATGAGCTGTAGATAATCGATGACGAGGAGAGCAAGGCCCTTGTCGCGCTTAAGGCGGCGAGCCTTGGCGCCGATTTCGAGAACACTGGTGGAACCGGCGTCGTCGACCCAGAGCGGAGACGAGGCAATGGTGCTGAGCGCTTCGGTCATGCGCCTCCAGTCTTCGCGGCTGAGATGGCCGGAGCGGAATTTATGGGCGTCGACCTGAGCGACGGAAGCGACGAGGCGCTGGAGAAGAGACTCCTTGGACATTTCGAGGCTAAAGACAGCGACGGGCAGCCCGCCGCGGATGGCGATGTTTTCTGCAAGATTCAGAGCGAGGGCGGTTTTTCCCTGCGAGGGACGAGCAGCGAGGATGATGAGCTCGGAAGGCTGAAGGCCGGAGAGGAGCTTGTCGAGTTCACCATAGCCGGTGGAAATGCCTGTGATGCTTTTGCCTTCGCGAAAGATTTTTTCGAGGCGATCGAAATTGTCGCGGACGATATCCTTAATCGGGAGGAGGCCGGCTTTCACGCGGTCTTCGGCGAGGGCAAAGATGCTCGATTCGGCGTTGTCGAGAATGGCGTCAGCGCCGTCTTCGCCTTCGAGCGCACGCTGCTGAATGTTGTGCGTGGCATGGATGAGGTTCCGCAGGATGGCTTTTTCCTTGACGATGCGGGCGTAGTGCTCGACATTGGAAACGCGGGGCACGCCGTCGACAAGCGAGGTGAGATAAGGGGCGCCCCCGGAGGCTTCGAGTTCACCGCGGCGATGGAGTTCTTCGGTGAGAGTGACAAGATCGATGGCTTGCTGGGCGTCAGCGAGCGCGACCATCTGCGTGAAAACGTGGCGGTGTTGCGGGAGGAAGAAATCTTCGGCCTTGAGAGCCTGGATGGCGGTGTTCAGGGCATTGTTATCGAGGAGAACGGCGCCGAGGATGGAGCGTTCCGCGTCGAGGTTGCTGGGGAGGGGACGTTCGAGTTGGGAATCGGCAGGCATTTAGCGTACAGCCAGTCTCAGCGAATTTCGCTTTTAATTCGCCTTTCCTTCCTAATAAATAGCACTTTTCCGGGTGTATGACAAGGGCGATCGCCACGGCACGTCAAAACCCGCCCGGCATTGGCTAGCGTGAATAAATTTTGCGCGCAAGGAGGATGCGCGTCAATCCGGGTGGTTGTGAATCGTGAAGGAAAAGTGATGAAAAAGTTTTTGGCGGAGCCCCCGTTCGGAATGACGAGCCCACCGGACTTTTGAAATCTTTTGAGTCGAACAAGCGGACAAAAGAAAAACGGGGAACGCTTCCGCGTGCCCCGTCAGGAAAACAAAACAGGCGCGAACGATCAGGCTTCTTTTTCGACGTGGACCTTGATTTCGGAGGTGACGTCGCGAAAGACCTTGATGGTGACGGAGTACTCGCCGAGGGCCTTGATGGGATCGCTCAGCTGGACCTGGCGCTTGTCGATCTCGAAGCCTTGCGCCTTCAGTCCATCGGCGATATCGCCGGTGGTGACGGAGCCGAACATCTGCTCGTTCTCGCCGGTCTTACGGTTGAATTTCAAAGAGACGCCATTGAGCAGCTCGGCCTGCTTTTTCGCGGACTCGAGTTCGGTGGCGGTCTTTTTCGCGAGAGCGGCACGGATGCGTTCGAGCGCCTTCATGTTGCCCGGAGTGGCTTCGACGGCGAGTTTGTTGGGCAAAAGAAAATTGCGGGCATAGCCGGGCTTAACCGTGACTACGTCGCCGCGGTTGCCAAGCTTTTCGACATCTTCTTGAAGAATGATCTGCATGACGTCTCCTGATTCCCTTTCCCGTTCCTTCACGCGAAAGAGCGATTCCCACTTTGCGAACGCCGTTCGGAATGACGGACTACGGGTCGAAGTCCGGCCGACCTGAGGTCGGCCAATAGCCCTAAGACCCCGCACCTAGAATACCTTTACGCCTTGGGGGTCTCGGCGACCGGGCGAGGCGCCTGCGTTCCCGCCGCGCTGCCGGCAAACGGCAACAGGGCAATGTTGCGGGCGCGCTTGATGGCAACACCGAGCCAGCGCTGATGGCGAGAGCAAACGCCAGTCATGCGGCGTGGCAGAATCTTGCCGCGCTCCTGAACGAATTGCGCAAGAATGTCGGCGCGCTTGTAGTCGATGAAATCCATCTTCTCGACACAGAACTTGCAGACTTTCTTCTTGCGGAAATACTGGCGCTTGCCGCGGCGCGGACCTCCAGGTCCGCCGGGACCGCTTTCTCGACGGCCTCCAGCGGGACCGCCTTCTCGTCGGCCTCCACCGGAATGTCCACCCTCGCGACCTTCGCGGGGAGCGGCTGGCGCTGCGGCCGGAGCTTGTTTCTGTTCCTCTGACATAGCTTTCACCCTTTCCGATGCAGCTCCCGGCCATTGCCGCGAAGCTGTACAAATGCAATACCAAAAAAATTCCGGCGTCTGCCGAGACTCGCTCAGTCGGCGGAAACGTTCTGCTCGGCCGGCGAGGCTCCCGGGGGCTGAGCGACGCGGCGCGGACGGCGCGCGGCGCGCTGTTCGCGCTTATGCGCGAGCTTCTTCTGACGCTTCAGTTCCTCGTCGAGGCGCACGGTCTGATACTTGATGACCGAGTCCTGGACGCCGAGGCGGCGCTCGAGTTCGTGAACCAGTTCGCCGTGGGTGGTGCGCACCTGCTGGTAGAGATAGATGCCCTCGCGGTGCTTCATCACCTTGTAAGCCAGCTTGCGCGTGCCCCAGTGCTCGGTCTTCTCGATCTTGGCGCCCCTTTCGGCACAGGCATGCTCAATCGAGGAGAGAACCTTCTTGATTTCGTCTTCAGGCGTCGCCGGGCGAACGATGAAGATCAGATCGTATAGACGCTCTTCCATGATGACCTCGTTTCTTGCAGTTCCGGGCGCGCGGCCCGGGAAATTCATTGCTCACGGCGCTTGCAAAACGGACCGGCCGATCTAAAGATCGGGAGCGTCCGGTGGCGGAGCGCGGCGGTTGTACTTGTTCATCGCGGCGACGATGCCTTCCTTCAAGATCATCTCGACCGCATCGCCTGCCGTTGAAACCATCTCCGCCGCAATTTCCAGTTGGGCCTTTTTCATCGGCCGCAGCACATAAGCCGCAAGGTCGCTGACCTTGTGATTCGGGCCGCAGCCGAGCCGCAAGCGGGCGATTTCCTGCGTGCCCATCGCCGCGATGACCGACTTCGCGCCGTTGTGCGTCCCCGGGCTGCCGCGTTCGCCGATACGGATCATGCCCCAAGGCAGATCGCGCTCGTCGAAGATCACCAGCACCTGCGGCGCCTCCAGTTCGTACTTTTCCATCAGCCGCCAAACAGAATTGCCGCTGAGGTTCATGTACGTCTGAGGCTTAGCCAGGATTATTTCCTGGCCGGCCACTTTCCCGAGCCCTACGAGCGCCTGCGCTTCCGGGCGCTCCACGCGGATGGAATTGCGATTCGCAAGTTCATCCACGGCGAGGAAACCGAGATTATGCGGCGTCCACTGATACTCGGGGCCAGGGTTGCCAAGGCCGACAATGAGCCGCATAGTCTCCTGCGCACAGCCGGCGAAAAAGAATTACTTCTTCTTTTCCGGCTTTTCCTGCTTCTCGGCCTTCTCGGCGCCCTCGGCGCCTTCCTCGCCTTCGACTTCCTTCTTGCCCTTCTTGATGACTTCCGGTTCGGCCGGAGCGGCACCAGGAACGGCCGCTTCCACCGGCTTCTCTTCCTCGACGCGGAGCGCCACAACGTGAGCAAGAACGGCGTTAGGATCGGTGATCAGCTTGAGTTTTGCCGTATCGAGCTTGAGATCGCCGGCGCGGGAACTCTGGTTGAGCATCAAGCCGCTGACGTCCACCTTAAATTCGGTAGGGATGTCCGCCGGCAAGCACTCGACTTCCACTTCGCGGACGACGACCTCGAAAACACCGCCTTGCACCTTGACGCCGGCGGGTTCGCCAAAAGTGTGAACCGGAACCTTGATGCGCATGCGCACATCCATGGCCACGCGGATGAGATCGACGTGAAGAAGTCGGCCGCTCACGGGGTCCACCTGCCAATCCTTCACGATGGCCGGTTCGTGCTTGCCGGCCAGATCGATCTGGAAGAGAGTGTTGTGGCCGGTCTCGGAGCGGAGAATCGCGGTCACCTGCTTGGCGTTGACAGAAAGAGAAAGGGCTTCACCCTTGCCGCCATAGAGAACCGCGGGGACGCTACCCTTCTCGCGCAAGCGGCGCGCTTCGTTTTTTCCCCGCGTGCTTCGGGGCGCTCCTTCAACAATGATCTGCGGCATGGCTGCCATCCTTCCTTAAAATCTCTTCCGGCGTGGGAACACGAAAAGAAAAGCGCGAACGTTCCGAGCCGGGATGCTGCTGAACTAAATAAAAAGCTCGCTGATTGATGTCTCCTCATGAATGGAGCGAATGCCGCGGGCGAGCAGGTCCGCGACACTCAGAATCTTGATCTTTTTCAAACCGCGCGCGGCTTCCGAGAGCGGCACGGAATCGGTGGCAACAACTTCGGTGATTTTCGAGTTTTCGAGGCGCTCAACAGCGGGCCCCGAAAAGACAGCGTGAGTGCAGGCGGCATAAACCTGAACGGCACCTTCGCGAATCAAGGCGTCAGCGGTTTTCACGAGAGTGCCCGCGGTGTCGATAATGTCGTCCACGATGAGAGCGGTGCGGCCCTTGACGTCGCCGATAAGGTTCATGACTTCGGTGACGTCGAGATCGACGCGGCGCTTATCGACGATGGCGAGAGGCGCATCGAGTTTTTTGGCGAAGGCGCGGGCGCGCTCCACGCCGCCGGCATCGGGAGAAACCACGGTGAGATTGGGGAGCTTCTTGTGGCGGAAGTAGTCGACAAGCACGGGCGAGCCGTAGAGGTGGTCGACGGGCACGTCGAAATAGCCCTGAATCTGCGGGGCGTGAAGGTCGAGCGTAAGGGCGCGGCTGGCGCCGGCAGTTTCAAGAAGGTCGGCGACGAGCTTGGCGGATATCGGAACGCGCGGCTTGTCCTTGCGGTCCTGGCGCGCGTAGCAGTAGTAAGGCAGGACAGCGGTAATGCGCCAGGCGGAGGCGCGCTTGAACGCATCGATCATGAGAAGGAGTTCCAGGAGATGATTATCGACGGGAAAAGAGCAGGGTTGAACGACGAAAACATCCGCGCCACGGACATTTTCGAGGATCTGGAAGTAAATTTCGCCGTCGCTGAAACGGCCGAGCAGGGACTTGCCGAGGGGCACTTTGAGGTGCCGGCAGATGGCCTCGGCCAACGCGGGGTTGGCGGTCCCAGAGAAGATTTTGAAACGCTCGTCGTTCACACCGTTCTCACAGAGGTCATCTCAAGGGCGATGACAGTGCACGAAATGAAAATGGTCTGAGCAAACTGCACAAGGGGAGAGTCAGGAAACAGAGGCGCTGAGGGTCAGACGACCAGCGCGGTTTTCATAACTCGCGCATACCTTTTCCGCGAGATGCTCTCGCAGACAAAGGAGTGGTCGTGCGGAAACCCGACAGCGGCTCGGCGCGCCTTGGCTGGGCTCGGGAAAACTCCAAACACCGCCGAACCGCTACCCGCCAGCAAGGCTTCTGACGCTCCCGCCTGGAGCAAGGCCCGCTTGACTTGAGCAAGACGGGGATGGCGCTCGAAGACGGCCCGCTCGAAATCATTCGACAGGCACACTCCCTGCGCGCTCCAGCACAGAGCACAGAACTTATACAGTTTATGGTCGGCTGCAGTTTTTGTCAACGAAGTGAGTTGCGGTGCGTCGAGCCAGCGGTAGGCGTCCGGAGTGGGGACGTGGAGGTCTTTGGGCGAGACAACCAAGAGAGAGAGCGCCGGAACGTCCGGGAGCGGGTAGATTTCTTCTCCTTTGCTGACGCCAAGGGCGCGGCCACCAAGCAGGAAAAACGGGATGTCGGCACCTAGCCCGGCAGCGATCGAGAGCAAGCGCGCGGGTTCGATCGTCTTGCCCAAGAACTGGAGGTAGCCAAGCAACGCGGCGGCCGCGTCGCTTGAGCCGCCACCGAGTCCACGGCCGGCGGGGATATTCTTCTTGAGGGTGATCTCGACACCCGGCAGGTGTTTCCATTCGGATCGCAGGATATCCACAGCGCGGTAGACCAGATTTTTTTCGGCCGCTTCGCGCGAGAGCTCCTCGTTGCCCTGAATGGTGAGGGAGATGCCGGCGCGGCGGGAGGAGCGGAAATGCAGTTTGTCATGAAGGGAGATGGTCTGAAGGATGGTGCGAAGTTCGTGGTAGCCGTCGTCGCGCTTCCCCAAAATTTCCAGACGCAGATTGATTTTTGCGTATGCGGGGATACGGACTTCGCGCATCAACGGGCTCAGGGTTTTGCGTCGGGGGCCTGCGTCTTCTGCGCGACGTGGTGCTTCGCCAAAGTGAGCTTCTTTTCAACTTCCGCGACTTTATCGGCTTCAACGTCGCCGGGAAGCGTGCGGCGCCATTCGGCGAGAGATTTTTCCCACTCCACAGCGGCCAGGTCCATGCGGCCCTGTCTGGCGTATACATCGCCGAGGTGGCTGCGGATGGTGGGATCGTGCGCTTCGTGCTCGATGGCCTTACGCAGAGCGGCTTCGGCGTCCTCGATTTTGTTCTGCTTGTAGTAGACCCAACCGAGGCTGTCGAGGTAGGCGCCGTTAAAAGGTTCGAGGTCGACGGCGCGTTGAATCAGGTCCTTGGCTTCATCAAGACGCACGCCGCGATCGGCCAGCATGTAGCCGTAATAGTTGAGAACCTGGGCGTTTTTCGGATTAACATCGAGGACTTTCTTGAATTCTTCTTCGGCCTTGTCAAACTGCTTTTCGCGCTCGTAAACGGCGCCGAGAAGGAGCCAGGCAACTTCGTTGTCGCGCGGGTCGGTGGCCATGGACTCGGCTTTGCGAGCGGCTTCCTCGGCTTCCTTATAATGACGGCCGCGCTCATAAACCTGGGAAATGTTGAGGTAGACCTCGCGGTCGGCGGGCGTGCCCTTCAGGTCGGCCTGAAGAAGCTTCACAGCTTCGTCGGTCTGCTGGTTTTCGCCGAGAAGCAGCGCCTGGCTGGCGCGCACAGCCGAATCATTTGGATATTTGGCCATCGCTTCGCGGCCAGCCTGCAAGGCCTTGGGCAGATCCTTGGCCAAGCGGTAGGTGTCCATGATGAGAAGACGGGCGCGGCGATCTTCTTCTTCGCCGAGGTGGCCAAGCTCCTGAAAGGTGTAAATCGCGGCCTGATAATTCTGGGTGTCGCGGTAGAGCATGCCGAGTTGCTGGTAAAGAATGGCCAGCGAGCGGCGACGTGAGGGAAGAACGCTGGACTGGGCCTTCACGCCGGTGACGGCATCGGATAAGACGCGAATCGCTTCATCGTAGCGGCCCTGCTGCTCATAAATCATGGCCTCGTTGTACATGACCTCGAGGCTACCCGGGTTGTACTGGCGCGCCTTGACGAGATTCTCTTCGGCTTTGTCCAGTTGGTGGAGCTCGCGGTAGATCTGGGCGATGCGGAGATAAACGTCCGAATCATCCGGCATGAGATCGGCCAGCTTCTGATAGACCGACAAGGCTTCGGGATATTTCTCTTCGGAGAGGAGCGTCTGGCCGAGGCCGCGAAGATGGGAAAGCTCGGAGGGATCGAGATCGGCGGCCTTGCGATAAGCGGCTTCGGCCTTAACATAGTCGTGAGTCTGCGTGTAGGCATCACCGAGAAGATCAAAGAGGGTTGCGGAAGTAGAGTGCACCGTCATGCTTTCAAGGAGCCGGATGGCGTCCTGGGCCTTGTTTTCATCGAGAAGAAGCTGCGTGAGTTGCTCGACAGCGGCTTCATTATCGGGATCTTCCTTCAACATGTTCCGAAGGACCTGCTCGGCCTTTTCGGGCTCGTTGTGCAGGCGATAGAGGCGAGAGAGCCAGAGGGACGCTTCCTGGTCGGTGGGATCAAGGCGATGAACTTCAGCGTATTCGGCGATGGCTTTGGCGACCGATTCTGACTGGACACCACCGCCATTGCCGCCGTTGATGTCTCCAAGGCTGCGGAGGTAGATGCGGGCAAGCAGGCGATGGGTGGGCAGGTCATTCGGGTCGCGCTTGAGAATTTCGTTGGCTTCGCTGACAGCGTCGCGCACACGCTGCGCTTTCCAGTACATCTCCGCGAGACGCTCACCGATGATGGGAGATTGCGGATCGATGGCGTAAGCCTTCTTGTAGGCTTCGATGGCCTTCGAGGCGAAATCGGGCTGGCTGGTCTGCTCGTATTGAAGCTCGTAGAGATGGCCGATGGCGAAGTTGTAGTAGGCATCGCCGCGCGTAGAGCTTTTTACCGGGGCGGTGGGAGAAGAGGGGGGCGTAAAATTCTGTTGGGCACCAAGCGGCAAGGCCGGGAGAGTCACCAGCGAAAGGAACAAGACCACACGCTTAGAAATCATAAGAGTCCAAGAACAGAAATTATCCCATGCGGGGGAAACGCGGTCAAAAGCGAAAAAGGGGAGCGTTTCGAGAACCAGCGGGACGGTCGCACATAGTGGAGATGCCGGGGAGGGGAAAGAGGTTGACTTTGCTCCATATTTCTGCAATTATCGAAACATGAGAAAACCGGACCCCCTGGTCATCCGCCGCTCGGCCGACCGTTTTGCCGCGCTCGGTGCGGAGCCGCGTCTGCAAATCATGAGGATTTTGCTTTCCGCTCATCCGACGGGGATGGTTGCGGGGGAGATTCAAGAGGAATTGGGGATTCCGGCGTCGACGCTATCGCACCATCTGGAGAAGCTGAAGCAAGTGGAATTGGTGGTGGTCCGGCGGGCCAGCACCTTCCTCTGGTACAAGGCGAATACCGAGGCCCTGAAGGAGGTGCTGGGTTTCCTGTACGAGGAGTGCTGCAAACGGAACCGCGTGGTGCCGGCGGAAGCGATTGTCGAGATTTCGGAGTCCTGAGCGGCGGGCATTTTGAGAAAGCCGGACGAAGGGCGGCACCCATATCCTGTCCGTCCGATTCAAGGAGCAGCCATGAGCGACAAAGACGTTCAAAAGGCGGTGAGGGAAAAGTATGGTGCGGCGGCAAAGCAAGTGGCCGCAGGAGGGACGGCATGCTGTGGCGGCGGGGCAGAGCTCTGCGGCTGTGACCCGATTTCACGGGATCTTTAGGGCGCTTCGGAGAGGAGCAGAATTCCGGCGGAGGCGGTGGCCGCCTCGCTCGGTTGCGGCAATCCCACGGCGCTCGCTCAGTTGCGGCCCGGCGAAATCGTGCTGGACCTGGGCTCCGGCGGCGGCATCGAGGTGTTGCTTTCGGCGAGGCGTGTGGCACCAACAGGCAAGGCGTACGGGCTCGATATGACCGACGAAATGCTCGAACTGGCGCGTGAAAATCAGAAACAGTCCGGCGTTGCTAACGCGGAATTCCTCAAGGGAACGATCGAGAACATACCGCTGCCGGACAAGACGGTGGATGTAATTATCTCGAATTGCGTGATCAATCTTTCGGGTGACAAAAACCGCGTGATGCGTGAAGCGTTCCGCGTTCTGAAGCCCGGAGGAAGGCTTGCGGTTGCGGCGTAGTGATTCGAGGCGAAATTCCATCGCCAGTCAGAAGGAGTATGGAATTGTGGGTAGGTTGCATCGCCGGTGCGTTGGAGGAGAGGGAATACCGGGAAAAGCTGGCAGCCGCGGGATTCGAATGCATCGCAGTGGAGCCGACGAGGATTTATCAGGTGGAAGAAGCGCGTGAATTTTTGACGGCTGCGGGGTTCGATGCAGACGCGGTTGGACCACAGATCAAGGACAGGTTCATGAGCGTGTTCATTCGGGCGAAGAAAGCTGTTGCGGTGGCATGCGATTCGACGCCCGGGTGCGTCGGGCTCGCCTGCTGCGATTGAGCTGAGGTCATGGAGACGACCTACAACGTGCTGTTTCTCTGCACCGGAAATTCGTCCCGATCAATTTTGGCCGAGGCAATACTGAAAAACCGGGGCGAGCCGAATTTCCGCGCGTTCAGCGCGGGGAGCCATCCGGCGGGATACGTTAATCCATACGCATTGCGACAACTCGAGTCCGAAGGATTGCCGCGGGAAGGGCTGCGAAGCAAGAGTTGGGATGAGTTTGCGAAGCCCGCAGCGCCGGCGATGGATTTTGTGTTCACCCTTTGCGACAGCGCGGCGCAGGAGGTCTGTCCGGTGTGGCTGGGCCAGCCGATCACGGCTCATTGGGGAGTGTCTGATCCGGGAAACACGCCGGGTTCGCGTGAGGACGTCGAGCGCGCGTTCCGCAATACGTTTGTTACCCTGGACCGGCGCATCGGCCTTTTTTTGAGTTTGCCGCTCGCGAGTTTGAGCACGCCGGCCTTGAAGAAGGAACTCGACGAGATCGGGCGGAAGTAGCGCCCGAACGTAGCCGAGAGTTTAGTGGAGGAAGTGGCGCATAGAAGTGAAGACCATGGCTATGTCGAGACGGTTGGCCGTCGCAATGACGTCGGCGTCGCGCAAAGAGCCACCCGGTTGAATGACGGCGGTAGCTCCGGCCTTGCCGGCCTCTTCGACGCCGTCCGGAAAGGGAAAAAAGGCGTCGGAAGCTACAACGGTTCCGTGCAGCGAGCGCTGGGCCTTGGCGATGGCAATTTTCACGGAATCGACGCGGCTCATTTGACCGGCACCGACGCCAACGGTTGCGCCCTCACGGGCGAAAACAATGGCATTGGACTTTACGTGTTTCGAGACTTTCCAGGCAAAGAGAAGGTCCTTCATTTCCGAGTCGGTGGGGGCGCGCCTGGTGACGACTTTCAGTTCCCTGCCCTTCAAACTGCCAAGATCCGGTTGCTGCACGAGCACGCCGCCGAGGATGCGCTTGAGCTGAAGTTCGCGGTCGTGTTCGAACCCGCCAAACGGCAATTGCAAAAGACGCAGGTTCTTTTTTGCCGCAAAAATCTCCTGAGCGCGATCAGCAAAGCCGGGCGCCACAATACACTCGACGAACAGCTTGGCTACTTCTTCGGCGGTGACGGCGTCGACGATGTGATTAAAAGCCAGAACGCCGCCGAAAGCGGAAAGCGGGTCGCAGGCCAAGGCCTTGGCATAGGCATCGACGAGGGAGGACTGCTCGGCGGCGCCGCACGGGTTATTGTGCTTGATGATGACAGCAGCAGGCCGCTCGAATTCGGCCACCAGGCTTCGCGCGGCTTCGAGATCGACATAATTGTTGTAGGAAAGTTCCTTGCCCTGAAGCTGCCTGGCGGCAGCGAGGCCTTCGGGCGGAGCGCCAGCGGGAACATAGAGTGCCGCGCCCTGATGGGGATTTTCACCGTAGCGAAGTTCCTGTTTTCTGCGGAGCGCGAGATGAAGGCGTTCGGGCAATGCCGGCTTTGGCAGGACTTCGATCTTATCGCCGAGCATGCCGAGGCGCTCGAGATTCATGGCAATGACGCCATCGTAGCGGGAAGTCGTGGCGAAGACCTTGCGGGCAAGTTCGAGGCGGAGCGCGAGGGAAGTATCGTGATTTGCCGCGAGTTCGGCCGCGACGCGAGGGTAATCCTCGGGATCGGTTACCACCGTTACGCTTTCAAAATTTTTTGCGGCGGAACGCAGCATGGTGGGACCGCCAATATCGATATTTTCGATCAACTCCTCGGGGGGAAGGTATGCCTTGGCGGCGACTTCCTCGAAGGGGTAAAGATTGACGACCACCAGATCGATGGGAGCGATGCCGTGCTGAGCCGCCTGGCTGCGGTCGTCCGGGTGATTGCGACGGAACAGAAGACCACCGTGGACTTTGGGGTGGAGCGTTTTGACGCGGCCACTGAGCATTTCGGGCCATCCGGTGAATTCGGCGACATCTTTGACGAGGATGCCGTTTTCGCGAAGCAACTTCGCTGTGCCGCCGGTGGAGAGGATTTCGATCTTAAGCGCAGCGAGGTTACGGGCAAAGTCAACGATGCCAGTTTTGTCAAAGACACTGAGCAGCGCCCGCTCGACAGCCATGAGGCCCTCCGGGGGGAAAGGAAAATCAACCTGATAGTTTGACATCCTCCCCCGCCGAAAGGCTGGGGATTCCTACTGGCTCGCCTGCTAAGCAGCGATGCCTTCGGTGGGTTCCTGACACGACGGGCTTACTTCACCCGAAGGATACGACCAGGCTAACGAGGCGAGTCCCGCCTCTTTGATGTTC
>Ga0306922_10000743_pt1 | contig 27950 bp, 32 predicted proteins | sample sta12Cox44000082_FD_203758 | JGI IMG/M metagenome (GOLD analysis project Ga0306922, IMG submission 203758) | Lab enrichment of tropical soil microbial communities from Luquillo Experimental Forest, Puerto Rico - statoxic.12C.oxic.44.000.082 (v2)... | ecosystem: Environmental > Terrestrial >... | reverse complement strand
GGCTTCCACGACGGGATCCGTAGCACCTGCCCTTTTCCCACCAAGATCTCTTTGCCATCAATTTCGAACAGGAGTGCTCCTTCCAGGATGTAGGTGATTTGCTCGCTCTCGTGTTTGTGTTCCGGCACGACCGCGCCCTTCGCCAGAAACACCTGGGCCACCATCGCCTTTTCTCCAGCAATGATCTTGCGGGCAATGGTTGGGCTCAGGATTTCTTTGCCTATTTCGTCCCAGGTATAGTGTTCCATGTTTCAAACAGTATAGCCCCGCGAGCGCACTGCGATCGCCTTCATTCATCCGTGACAGTCCGCATGAGCCGTGCGGAGTGTCGCGCAGCGACGAGCACGGCCACCGGCTGTTTCCGCCCGCCGCGGTTACGCTTCCGACAGCGAAGATTACAGGGCTTGATTGGCTTGCAAGAGGCGGCGCGAGGCGAGAGGGCAAGCCTCGACGGCGCTGCGCATACACCCTTTGAGTCAGGACTGTTCAGCGGCTTGTCCGCCGCTCCTGGGAGACCAGCAAGAGCTCTTCCTGTTCTCGCGCGGCAACCGGGGTATCGGCGGTCACAGATCTAAGCGCCGGGTGTAGAACGGTTCGGCGATCGTTTTGGCCAAAGAGCCGGTCGAAATTCAGCACGGCGTAGTACGACTAGGGAAAAAGGGTCGCGATTCGGGTTGTCTACAGACACACAGTGCTACCGGCGCTTCGTTGATCCTTCTGCCGCCTCCTTCACCTGTCCGTTTCGATTCGGTTCGATTAAAAGGTGCGGTACGGGCTGTGGCAGCGCCTTAGGCAACTAGAAGGGAGGACCTGTTGAACAAAAGTGTTCGCTCCCGTATGGGGCTCGATGTCCTCAACGTCCGCAAGCGGCCGGCTTTTCGATCAAAAGGGGGAGTTGGCCTGCCCAAGTTCGAAGCGTGTCCAGACTGGGGAGCCAAAGTTTCCAAACATTTCCTGCGTCTGGTTCCACACAAAACTCAGAGATGAAACCACACACTGTGGGGCTTTTGTGGGATGCTATTCAAACGTCGTTGGAGTCGCGTTCAACATACGGAGTGAAGGTGATCAAACTGCATTCCCATCGGAGCGGATAGAATCGGAAAGGCGCCAAGCTTTCATGATCTCGCTCCTTAAAGTCTGTATGGGACAATTCGCTCTGCTTCTATTCGTGTCGCCGGCAGCGGTCTGGGGCGCGTTTTGCTCTCCCACGCCATCGCCCCCGGAACATCGACACGATTTTCAATTTTTCGCCGGATACTCTCCGGTCTCCTCGACGCTGATCGGATCCACGTCGGATCGCCGGTTCCTGATGGCTGGATTCGGATACAGCTACCGATGCTGGATCTGGTCGGGTGTATCGGTCTCTTATTCCGGCGAGATCATACCCGCTTCCGTTCTCCTGCAGCCGCAACAGGTCTTGCGGCAGTCGGTGCATGCTCATGCGGTTTACGGAGTCGCGGCGACGCCGGTCGGGTTTACGGCAGACCTTGGGCGTCGCCACAAAGCATATCCGTTCGTTCAAACCAACGAAGGTATCATCGCCTCGACCGAGCCCATACCCATCAATGTGATCGGGGCAACCGGATTGAATTTTCTAATTGACATTGGCGGTGGCGTCCGCATCAAAGCAGGTCAGCGGTACGCGATCAGCGTCGGGTACAAGTTTGTTCACGTTTCCAACGGAGGCACGACTGGAGTCAATCCGGGGTTGGACAACAACGTCTTCTTCGCAGGATTTTCTATTTTGAAATAACCACGCGCCGTTCCGTACCGGCTACCAGGGACTCAGTCGATTTCAAGTCGGGACAACGGACCGACAGTCGGAACATAGCCCGGGGGTTTCTCAGTCTGACAACCGCAATTTGGATCTTCGGCCGAAGTAATGTTCTAGTCACCGTTATCGGTCTTAAGCGACGGATAACTATTCGCAAATACATCGCCATACAAATAATAGACCCGCGCTCATAATCGAGCCAGAAAGACCTGGAAAGCTACCAACGAGACCGCGATGAACCTACAAGCGATGGCCGGCGGGTCTAAGCACTGGTTGATCGCTCTCACCGTACGCCAGAAATCCCCGGACCCACTCCGCCGCGCAAATCGCTCAGATATCGCCGTCAGCATCGCGGGGCTTGGGTTCAAAACCCGAGTCTGGTCTATACCAAGGCCGGCATCATCGCAGGGCCGCGGGCGCATGCTCGCCGCGCGAAAGCTCCTGCTCAAAGACGTTCCCGTCACTGGTCGAAATCTCCGTACTGATCGCCGGATTTGCTCTATTGGTCATCGCTACGGCGATTCTCACGACGTATCGTTTCCCAAAACGGGCGCGCGGGAACGCGTACTCTCTCTGAGGATTTAGTCTTGTGGCTCCTATTCTTCGGGTGGCCAGTCTTGTCCGCGCAAATTTGCCGTTTGGCGACACCGCACTCAACGGGCCCGCCGGCAAGAAGACATGAGGGCAATCGACAGACGCCTTTCTCAGCTAGAGAGAACCGATTCGGGCTCTCCCGTAGAAACGGATTACTCGCGGCAGTTATGACGGCGCACTCAGGTCGGCCGTCGGCCACCGCGGCGGCGAGGAGCGAAACTCACGTGACATGGCGACCGAGTGTTCCGATCCCGGGCGCTGGCCGAGGCCATGTTCCGGGGCCGAGACAGCGCCAGGAAAATTTAGAAACGATAATTTCGTTAACGCCAAGGTTTCCGAACAGTGCGGGCGATGCCCTTCAGACCGGGGACGTGGGCTCGCGCGCTGATGATCTCGTCCGCGCCAAGCCGTGGCCCATGATCGTGATCCTTGCCGAAGCTAGAGTCATCCTTGGGAGTCACAGCGTCCAGACGCAGTGACCCTTCCAATAGAACGAGACCTGGCCGCCCTCGCTTATCATTAACACGTGGCCGAATTGAGATGCGCCGATCGCGGCGGCTGTACGTCCACCTTCACCGATATCCTCATTTTCATCCGCGGGAGGGCGGTGGCGGAGAATCGCCCCGAACGCGAGGAGCTTCGAATCGCGATCCAGCACGACGCTCCCATCGATTTGGGCGATACTCTCCAGTACAGCCGGTGAAAGCTCGTTAGCTCGTGTCTTCCGCAAAAGATAATGGAGAAGATTTTTGGCACCGCCTCTGTTCCCGGGATCGGTCTCCAGCAGATCGGGCCCGCTCACAAGGTGGCGGGCGTGCTTTGGATCCTCGAGCACAACAAACATACCGCCCCGCCGATGTTCGGCCAGGTTGAGTCCAGCGGAGAACAATCGTTCCGCCAGATCTTTACTCCCGATCGCGGCTTCCCACGCTTGATATTTCGAAACGGCGTCCGTAAGACGCCAACGCCCATCGAAAAAGTTAAATAGCTGCACGCCATCCCCAAAAATCTTGATCTCCCCATTCGGTGTCAGAACCAAGCAGACGTGGCCGCCGCAGAGAGTGGCTTGGCAGTGGGTTCGGTACCGTCGCGTGGTCGGCACCGGAAGCTGCATTTGGCTGAAAGGCTGAGCCCATTCCTGCATATCAACCAGCTCGACCATGAATCCTCTCTCGTCGACAACAGCGATCGTCCGAAGTCCATCGCAAATCCGGTGAAAGCTTCGAATCGAAGTCAAATCGCTCGAATAAGGGCGTGCGTCCGCTCGCCGCGGTGGAAGCGGATGACACGCGTCCGGCATTGTTCCGAATAACAAGGCGCCAGTGGAAATCCTTTTGTCTTCGTATGAGCTGAGCGCACTGATTCGAAGAACCTCGATGGCCTCCGAAACGCGATCTGGCAATGTTGCCGCGGTCCTGGTGTCATCGAAAGCCCCTCCGCCGAGAAACGTAGAGACATATCGATCTTCGGTCAGCCCGCTGAAAATCGGCGTGTTCTGTGCACCAATTTCGTGGTCGAACAGAAGCCTGTACCGCATTGAAAGGAAGCTACCGATGCTTCGGACCATTCTCTGTTGGTGATCACTGAATTCTCTGGGATTGGTGACGGTATATTGATTTCCCAGCCAGTCAAAGGTTAAGCTATGAGACGAACCGTGGAAAACCAGTTCCGGTGCTGGTTCTCGGGTGCCTGGGACGATCTCGAGATTGGCGGACGGCAGGAAATACTGGAGCCCTCGTCTGAGAAGTTGTTCGTATAACCCGTTCAGAACTGGCCTGCCAGTATCCTCCACAGCTGGGATCATAACACTTTAGATGTCCCAAACCATGCGTACGGTCCAGAAAGAATGGGCCGATACTGAGGAGCGGTCTTTGAGACGCCTGTCCAGCCTGTCCTTCGTTAAGATAGAGTCAACCCGCAGTTGAAATCGTCTCCCACCCCAATTGATGTTCCCGGCAGCGCCACAGGTAGTGAGTTCGAATCGGTCCGAGCTTGTACTTCAATACTCGCGCTCGTCTCGGGCTCTAATCTTCTGAGTAAATCGGTGAGATGGTCTGTCAAGTTCGGCCAGCTGAGGAAACCGAGACCGCGTAACACCAGGTACATGGATGTAGCCCAATTGCGCTGCAGGGACATATCCTATCGGGAAGCAGAACCAAATGCCTGCGATTTTCGAATAGAGCGCCGTAGAAAGCTGCTGCACCCACGCCGATACGAAACGGTGCATCCGACAAAGCATGTGATGGTCCCGAATGCCATGATCAATTCCGACTCACGCCGGGCTCTCAACGGGCAGACCGCCTGGCTCTACGGAAACTCCCGATAGAACCCCACCACGAAAATTAACCTGCCGGCAGCAATCAAGGGCTGAATCGGTATCCAAGCGATATTACCGGTGACAGCACCGATACCGTGTTCCTGAGCGATCTTGTAAGCCATCCGCCACGCCCGCCCAACAAAGCTCAGGACAGCCCAACACCACGAATGCGGACAGTGCTGTCAGGCCCCGCCAGCAAGCTCTTGACGGTAAATCACGATGCTCGTTCGGAGGATATCGGTTCTGGCAAGGTCACTACGGGCTTCGCTTCACATTCCTCGCTAGTGCTAGGGGGAGCAGGCACCCGGTGAAGGCACCAAGACCGAGATTTTTGGGCCTGGCAGCACTCAGACTCGTCTTCTGAAGCCGTTTCGAAACACTTTAGCCCCGATCACTATGCACAGGAAAAGAATGAAAATCGACACAAATCGTGCTTCGTCTTGGATGAAGCCCAGGTGAGAACACCGGAAAGCGCCAAGAACATACCATTGATCCAAGCAAAAAAGTAGCGTCAGTGTCAGAGCTTGGTAGGCGCGCTGACCACGAAAGATAACCTAGAGTGCTCTCTCAATCACAACCTTGGACGGCGCGCTGCTGTGGTCCGTCGGTGTCCCTGTTCAGCGACCAGACGCAGTTCCTCGGTGTGGATGGTCCTCTGACCCGTCCACCAAAAAGCCGTTGGAGTGAGCGCCGCATTCTCTTCCGCTCGAATCGTAATCTCGTTAAGATCGCGTCCAATTTGAGAACCTGCTCTGGCATTAACGGTGTTCGGAGAACACGGGGGAAGGGAATAGCCAATGCCCGCGGACCGGCCTCTGCGCGTCAAAGACAGGCCGCAACCGGAGTCATGCTTCCTTCGGTGTCAGGCTTCTTCGGCTACGGCACGTAACGTCGGAAAGTCGCAGATTGTAACGCCTCCACGCCGAGTTTTGACAATGCCACGTCCTTCCCAAGATGAAACCAAACGGCTTACGGTAAAAAGGGTCGTACCAGTCATCTGGGCCAACTCCTCCCGTGAAAGGCAGATGTCGACTGGGCCATTTTGGGCCTGACCGATTTTTTCCGCTAGCCGCAGGAACTGACGGGCGACACGCAAGGAAACTCTCTCGGTAGCCATTTCACGGAATCGCTCTTCGAGTTCGGCAAGATGCGCTGTGAAAGTTCGCAGCAGATTCAACCGTAGAGTCGGAAAACGCTCGGTAAGACGTTTGAACGTGGTCGCATCCCAAACGAGGGCGCGGCAGAACCGAAGTGCTGACGCCATTCTGCAGTGCTTGTCACCAGACAGCAGGTCCGCCACGTCAACCAGGTCGCCCGACGCGCAGAGTCTGACGATGACCATCGAGCCGTTCTGCCCGAGCATGTTGATTTTCACAAAACCCGACGTGATAAGGAAGATCTGGTCGACTGGGTCGCTCTCGAAATACAGCACCTCACCGTGGGAGAGCTGCTTAGTCCGGGCGGGGCTGACGATCACGGAACGGTCTGCTGGCGAGATGCTGGAAAACAAGGATGGATGCGTTACCAGGCTGTCGGCGGGCTTGATAGTCAACGGATTAACACAGTCCGACCAAGCGCGGGTACGTTCGTCTTGTGGCAGCACGTGATGCTTACTTTCTCTCGGCAATAACCGTGGAATCAATCTTCTTGGTTCAACAGCGGTGAGGAACGGCTATTCCCAGGTATGGAGGTATGGAAGTTGGTGACCAAGAAAGCGTGGACGATGCAAGAGCGTCGCTCACCTGCGTCGCTACCGCGTTCGAAGGGGCCCTTGCCTCCATAAGGCCGTAACGCGCAGTCTTGATGGGCAAAGTAATGCGTCGCGCCCGTTTGCTCATCATCGTCTGCGAGTTGGGAAGCATGGAGACCTTGAAACCTGCACTCTAGCTGCCATTTGCCACAGGAGGCCAAAGGCCTCTACAGGTCGCTTTGTTCCCCGTTTCTCGGAAGGAGTTTTCCGTATCGACCATTACGTTCGCCAAACCCTCTGGCATCGGGCCGTACCCTCGGGAACTCGTCTCAGCCCGACAGAATCCGCGCTAGCGGCTAGCGATCTATTGCAACATCGGGGAGCAAATGCAAGAAATGCAGTCTTAGGGTGCATATTTGGCATTGGGGTGTGGGGCCAGTGGAAGGTTGATGCATCTAGGTATGGACAGGGCCGTGCAACAGGGGTGGGGTGCAAACATTTTGCTATGTGATCAGCCGGCTGACCGGTAGCAGTTTCTCGGAAGCGCGTTTGTTAAGTTCGCTCTTTGGGCTCCGCCTTTTTCGAGTTCTTGAATGAACTCTGCCACAGACTCGATGAGCTGGTTCCACGTCCGGCGCTAAAGGGCAAAAAAATGGGCAAGGCATGGGCCGGCAGGCGTCGCGATGCCGTCAGTGCGGGCCAAATTGGCGTCGGATACACATCTCGGCGAAGCGCGCTTCAGTGGCCTTCACTTGGTCGGCCGCCAGCTGCAACGTTCGCAACATCAGTTCGGAGGCCAGGCGTCCGTCGGCTCGGCAGCGCTGTGCCAGAGCGCTACCTCGTATCCGCAAAGCGGAAACGCTCTCCCGGGCCCGGGCCTGAAAAAAGGAGTGCTGGTCCTCCAGAACACCGGACCAACCGAAGGCTTGCCCAGGGCCTATCACTTGGACGGTCAACGTCAATTGGGGTGCGGTCAACTCGACAGCCACGCTGCCTGAGATCAACAGGTAGAGGTATTCGGCCAGGCCGCCGCCAAATAAGAGGAGCTGTCCTTCGTCAAAATGAACCTCTGTCGCCAGGGCCGCCAGGGTCGCGATCTGGGATTGCGCAAGACCCTTTGTAAAATCGTGCGCGCGAAGCAACTCCTCCAGTTTCATTTGGCCCAGGTCTCGCAAGTAACGATACAATTTCTCGCTCTAAATCGTTTAAATCGTGCGACCTATGTGCAATCGGACTGCCACGCCTCAGCGACGCAAGCAAAGGGGTATAGATAGATGGGCTCCGATACGCTCCCGAGCGAAGCACGGCTGCTGCCGCTCAAGGCTGGTCTCGCGCTGCTCCAACCCACGGGCGGAGCAGCGTCGCCTAAGGGGGAAGGCACGAAGCGGATCTAACGGATACGACTCTGTAACGGGTCGTATTTTTCCGCTCCTCGTAGGTAAGCTTTGTCAAGTTTGAAGCCCGAATGTACCACGGGGATCGTGAGACCGCGCCGGAACGCAGTGCACATGGTTTCGGTTACTGAATCCGGATGGCAAGCCATTCTATTCAGGAGCTCAATGTCATAACAGATTCTTTGCGGGAGTAGCTTCTCCACTCACTTTGAACGGATGGTTCAAGTCACAGTCTGGTTCGACCGGAACCGCTGCTGGCAACGCCACCTTAGGTGCTCCCAGTGCCGGCAACCCTCGCCGGCGCCTCCACCGGGAACGACACAGAATAACTAGGTCTCGCAGATTGGCTTAACTCACGAACGAAGGTGTCACCCTCAAGCCAGGGGCCGACTCAGTCGAAGAAGGGTAATTAGCTCAGCGCCGTATTAAACAGCGGCAACTCTGGAGAGGAACTGTCGACTTCTTCCAACGACGAAGACCTTCGAGTGGTTGGCACGACATTCTCACATGTTTCTCCCCAACGACTCGCATCTACGCGCGAAGGTTTCCACTCCATCGGTTATGTGGGGAGCAGTTAGAGTTTCGACGAAAGGTTGGGGCTGGAGCGTGGGTGCGCGCCTGAAGAGCTGGGACGCTACCCATACGTTAGGTTAACGCCACCAACAGCTCTGGACAGAGCCCGACCCTACGCGTCGGCGACTGCAGGTGAACTGGAATGTAGCTTTCCCAGAAGCGAAACAGGCGCGTGATGCGTATTGGCCTGTCTGTGCTGTCTTCTTCTCGACGGCGCGGGCGCCTGGAAAATATCTTCCAGCCTTACGGAAATGCGCGTAAGACGGACCTGCTCACTGCAGAGCAATTAATTGGCTGGGGTCGATCCGGACCACGAGGTAGACAATCGATCCGTTGATTTTGCTAAACCAATGTGGCGTGCCTGCGGGAATGACGATAACGTCGCCCTCTTTAATTTCATGGTTCACACCGCCCTGTATAGCCGTGCCCGTTACGCCCGGACCATCTTCGCGCGTGACCTCGATGCTGTCCGCCGCCCTGGTCTTTGGATTGACCACCGTACCGCCTGTCACCAGCGTCCCCGAGCCCTTCATCACGTGGTAAACTTCCGACACCTTGAAGTGCACAGCGGTGTTTTGGGTCTGGCCCTCAGCGCGGTAGAGCACACCGACGCCAATATGATGGCCTCCTGCGTCGACCACTCGAATATTCGGAAGAGTGTTGGGTTTTCGTGGACCCATCAGGGCTTGAATGTCCGCGGCCGATATAGCAGCGGCGGGCAGCACTTTGGTCTCGGTATCGGGAATCACCGGCGTTACCACAAATACTGCGGACACGAAGGCAACGATACTCATTGCTCTCATCACGGTCTCCTTGCGACTCGGTGAATAATATTAGCACAGCAGCCCCAGCTGATCAGACGGGTTTAAGGGAGGCGTGGAGAGTGATTGCAGGTCAAGTGTGGGAACGGCGGAATGGACCGGTTCGCCAATCTGGGCCGTGTCGCCGGTGGTCTGGAGCCAGGCGTCATAACGGCGCCTTGACTTTGGGCCCATCTCACTCTACTCTTAGTTCGTCGTGAAAGAAAGAAAAGGAGGCCATATGAACTGGAGTGCTCTTAAAAGACATTGCAGCGGGCTAATGCACGTGTGGCCACTGCTTGGGATGCTGTCGGCGGCAATCCACCTAACGGCGAGTACGACCCTGATCTATGTCGCGAACAGGGGCGGAACCACCATTGATGTGATCGATGCTGCAACGAACAAGGTCGTGCATACGATCGGCAACATCGAATCGCCCGAGGTGGTTCGATTCTCTCCCGACGGCCGCCAGCTCTATATCTTCAGTAGGGCCGAGAACTTCCTCATCGTGATGGATCGGAAGAGCGGGAAAATTATCAAAAAGGTGCCGCTCAGCGGTTGGGCCAATGAAGCCCAAACGACTAAGGATGGAAAGCTGATCTTAATCTGTATCCGAAATACAGGTATAAAGGCGGAGGATGTGGGGGCCTTAGATATCATCGACAGCACCACCCTGGAAAAGATAAAGAGCATCCCGGTACGAAGAGGACTGCACGATCTCGCGGTGACTGCGGATGGCAAGTATGTCGCCGCCGGCGCGCCCGGGGGACGTTTTTTAGTGGTCTTTGACCTCCAAAAGATGGAAGCCGCTTGGGAAGTCCAATACGACAGTTCAGTAAATCCGATAGCAATTGAGAATAACCCCGACGGCTCTGGTCGCCGGATCTTCGTGAACCTTGGCCCCACGAACAGCTTCTCAGTGGTTGATTTTGCCAAGCGCGCGGAGGTGGCCAGAATTAAAGCCCCTGACGAGCCGACAGGGTTCGGCGGAGGCCGGGGGTGCGAAAGCAACGCCCACGGCATCGGTATCTCCCCGGACCAGAAGACTCTCTGGGTCAACAGCAGACCGTCCAATTCTGTCTTCGCCTATTCGCTGCCTGATATCAAGCTGCTGGGGCATGTCTCGTTGCCGGAACAAATCGTGCCGGGAAAGCCAAGCAGATCAGGAAATCCAGCCTGGATCACTTTCACTCCTGACAGCAGGACAGTTTACGTTTCCAGCTGTGGGGTGAAGACGGTCACCGCCATCGATGTGCAGAAAATGAAAGAGGTAGCTCGCATCCCGGTTGGGGAGATGCCCGACCGGATCAGCACCTTGGCATTGCCCTAAAGTGGTAGGGCATTTTGCAAATTCGACCGAAGTTACGAGAGCGGTTCTATGGTTTCGGTATCCCGAATTGCCGCCGAGCGAAGGCGAGGGATGTGCTGTAAGACGCGAGGTTGCAAAGAGTAGATTCTTTGCTGTGCTCCGTGATGACGGTATTCTTGAACGGGGAAATAGGAACTATCAATCCGGGATAAGGAACCGTACTCGGTTTGGAGGAAACTATGGTTTCTAATGTCCGTCCGAAGAGAATTCTTGCGAGCTTACTAGTAGCGTCGGCGGTCGCGCTCTATGCGCCTGTACCTTTCGCCGCGCAGGGGCGTTCTGCGTCGCGGCCGTCTCTTGATTATGAGTTTTTCAAGACCCGTGTCGAGCCTATCTTCCTGAAAAAGCGGTGGCCAGACCACGCCCGCTGCTACGTTTGCCATGAGATAAGCCGGCACGGCGGCGGACCCTTAAGCCTGGAGCGGCTGTCGCCCGGGTCGAACTCTTGGACCGAGGAGCAGTCTCGGACCAACTTTCAAATTGTCTCGAAACTGGTGACTCCCGGTAATCCCTTAACAAGCCTGTTGCTGCTAATGCCGCTGGCGCCGGAGGTAGGCGGCATCGCCGACACCCACCAGGGAGGGAGGCAGTTTACATCCCTGGACGACCCGGACTGGAAGATCATGGCGGAGTGGGTTCGCGGGCAAAAGGCAGGAGGTTCCTCCGCGCCGTAGCCGAAAGGTTCCGATGTGCTCCCCATTGCCACTACAGCAGATTGAAGTGCTGGGGGAACCGAGTCCCGCCATCGTTTCGATCGCTCTCGCATATTCTCCAGCGAGAGTTGAACGTTCGGTTAACGGGTGAGAGCTGGCAGGGACCTTAGCTGCCACGACGACGGCGATCGGCGGACTAAACTGGACGACGCAAGGATTCGTAGGGACCGAGACGAGCTCCTGGAGCCAACTGGGCATCAGCGATTGTAGCGTGCGGGAGTGTGGGGAATGGATTATGGATGAGGTTAGTCGGGTCATTCCACGCCCTCAAGACGCAACCGGCAGCAAACCAGTCGCGGAGAAACGGCACACGTAACTCCTGCGTGTGCTCCCAGCCAGGCTCCGGCTTGGGCGCTTTCGCGAGGTGTGGCCTTGAGGGTGGATCTTGATGATTCAAATGAGGACGACGGGCAGCTACGCGTGATACGCGGTTCGCATGTGCTCGGCGTGCTGACCGACCAGGATGTCTTGAATTATGCCTCAGCCCACCAGGAGGTTCCGTGCCTGGCTCGGCGCGGATGATTGCAATGCGGCCACCTCTCATTCTTCATCCAAAGCGAAGGACCTTGAACCCCGGCAAGTGCTGCACATCGAATACGCTGATATCCTTGATTTCGGCAGCGGCACTAAGCTAGCGGCGGTCTAAAAGCGGCCAAGGTTCACCCAACCGTTTTTTCAGCGGATGCATGCTGACGGGTTGCCGACCCGCCGATGGGGCTAGAGGCATATCGCGCTTGGGAGTGTTTGATAAGCGCAACCCGCAAACTCTGCCGCTACCTACATCCCCTCATAACGTAACTTCTGGCTGGCGATGATCCAAAAGGAAAGCATCATTAGGCCGACATCGGCAAAGGCGTGGGATGGGAAGGCCTCATCGGAATTTCTTCTGCGCTGGGCCTCGTCACCGCGACGGTGTAAACTGAATTCATTGCGTCCCCCTGGCCCCAAGCCGCACTTTCTCATCGGAAATATTCCGCTGGCTGAACGCAACCCTCTTGCTGTTTTCCAGCGCTGGGCCGCCGAGTACGGGGACATTTTCTATTACCGCGCGGGGTGGATTCACGTCTATTTCTTGAACCATCCGGACCTCATCGAAGCGGTGTTGGTGCGGCAGTATCAGAACCTGTTGAAGGACCGAGTCATCCGGAACAGCCGCTGGCTGTTCGGAGATGGCCTGCTGACCAGCGAAGGGGAGACGTGGAAGAAGCAGCGCCGGCTCACGCAGCCGGCGTTTCACCGGGAGCGCATCGCCTCGTATGCTGGCATCATGACGCAGTATACGGAAAAGGCGGTCTCGGAATGGCGGGACGGGGCGGTGGTCGATCTGCACCGGGAGATGATGCGGCTGACGCTGAAGATCGCTGTCCGGACGCTGTTCAACGTCGAACCGGAAGGAATCCGGGAGATTTCGCAGGCGGCCGATGTCCTGGTCCGGAATATGACGGGGGCGCGCATGCTGATGCCGTCGGTCGCGCGCTTTGTTCCCCTCCCGAGCATGCTGGAGTTTCGCCGCGCCGTCCGACAACTGGATGCGACTGTCTATCAGATTATCGATCGTCGGCGGCAGAACGGACAGGATTCCGGAGATCTGCTTTCTATGCTGCTTGAGGCGCGGGATGAAGACGGAAGCAGAATGGACGATCAGCAGGTACGCGACGAGGTGTTGACGTTTCTCCTGGCCGGCCACGAAACCACGGCGCTGGCGCTTTCCTGGTCCTGGCACCTTCTGGCGGAAAACCCCGATGTGGACCAACGGCTGGGCGAAGAACTGGACCGCGTCCTCGGCGGCCGCACACCTATAATTTCCGACTTGCCTTTATTGCCGTATTGCGAAGGGGTCATTAAAGAATCGATGCGGCTATACCCGCCTGCGTGGGGTGTCGGCCGCACAGTGGTAAAGGAGTTCGAACTGGGAGGCTATCGCATTCCGGCGGGCGCGAACGTAGTGATGAGCCAGTGGGTTCAGCACCGCGATGGCCGGTTCTTTCCGGATCCGGAAAAGTTCGACCCTGGCCGGTGGAGCACGGAAGCCGCGCGGAAGCTGCCAAAGTTCGCGTATTTTCCTTTCGGAGCCGGTCCCCGGCAGTGCATCGGAGCATCGTTCGCGATGATGGAAGGCGTGCTTCTGCTCGCTGCCATGGCCCAGAGATTTCAGCCGCGCGCGGTGCCGGGGCATACGATCGAGCCCCTGCCGAGCATCACCCTGCGTCCCAAGCGAGGGGTGTGGATGGAGCTAAGACAAAGGCGCGCAACGATCACCCAAACAGTCTAAGCATTACGTTGTGACGTTAGACGGCACTGAGCGTGCGCCTGGCACAGTGAACACGAGCGTTCCCGGGCGCTCGAAACGCGTCCGACATATTTCCTGTTAACGCCGCCAAAGGTTTTTGGACAGAGCCAGATCAACGCGTCGGCGACAGAACAACAGGTAGAAGCGAGCAGGGTCTGACCCGCGTTCTGAGTCGGCGCTTGTCGTCGGGCATGAATCTGGATTGACAATGATCCGAAGTCAGGCAGATTTAGAAACTTCTTTAGCGTGCATACCGCCTCTCCGAAGAGGCGTGTTTCTGATGAACATTAACTTCGAACTTGCTTTGGGTCGGGCCGTTTTTAAACCGGTGCGGACACTGCGGAACCCAACGCGGCGGTAGTGGAGGGAACAGCCCTTCATGTTAGTGGATTGATCGCTTCAATCCGGCGGTCTTTCGACGCCGCGGGGTTTTGGGAACACCGGTGAAAAGGAATCCACCAATCGCAAATCCAGGCACTGCCGCCAAGTAATACAAGGATACCGAAGATGAAATTCTGTTCAACAGAGCCCCATTCCAATAGCCCGCGCCGGGCAAGGTTTTGGGCGCTGGTCAAGGGCGCAGCGTTGCGATGCCTGCGGTTGCGTAATGCTACAATCAACCCGCTCAAGAGGGCGCCGAGAAGGCTGATGCGGCACAAGGCAAGCCCAAGCTGAGAGACGCCCTGCGTGAAGAACTCGACCACCAGCCGTCGACCTAGCACGACAGCTCCGTAGCCAGCCGCCCAAGTGATTACAACCGCCTGAGTTGCTCGCCGCCTATGATGAGGAATTTCGCTGGCGCAGCTCGTCACGGTTCCGATCAGGGCCCGGCGCCAGTACCATGCAGCTGAGCGTCGCCGATTGTATTCCTCTAGGAGATCTCCGGCGAGAGCGCCGTCGTTTTGGGCTGGAGTAAATGCGTTCCAGTCACCACGCAGCCAAAATCGGTGGTTTCGAAGGCTTCATCCCAACTCCCTTTCCCGTTATGCAGGCCATTCCGTAGATTCCATAAACACTCCCTACTGCGACTTCACGGCCATCTGTTCTTCGATTTCCCTGCAGATGGGCACGCCATACGCGGTCTTCACGCAGCCGCATGGCGGAACGCGATGAAGAACGCTCCCTACATAGCTCAGGCCGCTACCGATATTTCCGATCAAGGCCGCCGATGTCACTCCCTTGCCGGCACGCTCGTAGAGCTTGTCCACAAGCTCCTTGGGTGATTCCCGTCCAACTGAAAGTCACCACGCGTCGGCGCTACCACGGCCCGCGGCTTCCCTTGGGACAAGCGCAAATTATTCCTTGTCGGACGGGTTGTTAAAGAGAACTGTTAATTTGATGCTCCCATGCCCGGACTGCGGGAAGTTTGGGTCGCTTCGGTTCCCAGCGTCGAGCGTGGATGCTGTGTCCTCTGGCGGGAACAACACCATCGTGCTCAGAGAGTGCAGCAGATCGGAAGCGTCGCCCGAGTCCCCGCTTTGCTGGTTTTGGCTGTAGAGGTTCGCAAATGCGTCTCGCGCGTCTTGCGCCTCGCCCCCATGCCGTAGGATCACTTCCGTCAGATTAATGCTGCGCCCGTCATGGCCAAGGGACCCGAGACTCCCAACGCCCCAGAGAGGTCGTGTCAGGAACAGCGTTTGATAGGACCTGTCCCAGTTGCGCTCGTGAAAGTTGGATCCCAGATCGTGACGCTTGAAGTCCGTAAAGATATTCTGCACGACGAACGGTTGCAGGTTGGGTAGTCTCAAAGGAACCGGGTTGGTGTCATTCGCCGGGTGATCTAGACGCACCGCGGTTGCGAAGAGCGTATTAAAGATGCCGTTTTCAGGATCGTAAACGGTGCTGATGTCGGCCACACGGCGATCGCGATTGATGGTGAGGTTCTGCACGTGGCATGACGAACAACCGAGCTGGTTGAAAACCTTCAAACCGTGCTGTGCGCTCGCGTCCTGCTGGTAGGTGCCCGGCTTGAAGTAGTTCAGCAAATAGAACTCGAGATGATCCACCAGGGAGACGTCAATCTCCTGTGCGTTTGTTATCTGATCAGCGCCGGGTGAGGCTTCAACCTTATCTCGGGACCCGTCAAGAACCATCCCGGACGGGGTGACGACCTTTCCGCCCGCACTGGCAGTGGCAAGGTCGGGGTCCATTGCCTGCAAGCCCATCTCTGCGTTCAAGGCCCCCACAATAAATTCCCGTATAGAGATTGTCCCGCCGTGGGCAAAAAAGGGGCGGATACGGAGGTCCAGATCAACCCCCTGGACATGGGACGTATTTACGGATCCATCTGGATTGGCCATAATCGATCCAAAGGAAACGCCCTTGGTCACGAGCGGCAGAGTGACCGGGTTGCCGCTTTGTTTTGCGAAAGTAGCAGCCTGGGCTACGAATGGCGCGTAAATCGGATGTCATCTCATCGGCCAGCATCTCTTTCAGACCTAAGCCAAACAGATGCGGTGTGTTTCGGCTGTCCGGCCTGGTGACCACGTCTCCACCGAACCCTGCCGAACCACGAGGACGGGCGTGACAGCCGGCACAGCTATCCACTACGCCACCACCAATAGCTATGTTCGAAGCTATATTGCCTACACCGTCCTGCACGCCTGGACCTTGGCCCTGCGTCCTGGTGAACTTGCGCTGGAAAAGTTGACGGCCCCGGCGGACGGAGCGAAACGGATCTCGCTTGATAATGTACAACGACCCGCAGGGGGTGTTAATGTTTCCTCGGCCGCATCCAACCTCTTCCGGCAACGACTTGTTTATTCCTGCGTTGATCGGATTCAGAGCCTGAGTGTTGTCGATCATTTGCCCGCCGGCGACGGCCACAGTCAACAAGCCTACGGTCGCGAGCACTACCCACCGTATCGGGTTCATCCTTGCCAACTTTCCTTCTTTGGGTACAGACGGTTTCTCCATAATTCCTCCTTGGAGGCATGCGCCAGACGACCATAGTCTTCCGTTGCTCTGACAGAGTGGCGGCCTTGTCGTGAGACTGTTTGTCGATTGTCGCGACCAATCTGAACCAACTCAGGTTTACGCTCCGACAAACATTCCTACTCTCACTTGCGGGATTCGAAAGAAAAATTAGCCAGTGATCGGGAAAATTTCTTGACGGCAATGGATATGCATCTTGCTTACCTCTGCAGACCATGCTGTAGCATGGACTTACGGGCAAACCGACCCTGGAACTGACGGAGTTGCCTCGGCGCCCACGTTGGCGAATGAGAGCGTTACTCGGTCGGCCGAAGCACCCTGCTACGCGCCTGTGTGTTCGCGACAGTACAGTTTGGGGGGCCTCCGGATGACAAAGGTTAACTATCCCTGGGCATAATTGTTGAGCATCCTAGTAGAGGCAGAAGAGTACGTCGGCACCGAGGCAGTTCATATGACGCAGCTGGCCACCAGTTTTACCGTCGTCAATCACCGAGTGATAAGGGCATCATCAAGCGCGCGCATCGTGGCGTGAGTGGCAGACAAAGTCTTGTTCAGCTTGCGGAACTCGTCGCGACAGGAACACGGCCAAACCCGGCCCGCATGGATTGGGACGGTTGGGACCTAGCGAACACTTGGGCGGCAGCCCCGTGCTTAACTTCGCTGAATAGCTAGATATTGTGAAATAACACTGGGCCCGAAATGCCGCGCCGCGTTCGGTCAATCGGAGGCGGCGGCTTTGCGACTATATCGACGGTGACGGTGTTCGACAAGGCCCGGTCCGGCAAACTGCTCCCCTCCCTTGATAGCGTAAGAGATTTGCAATTAACACCCTCAGTGACAGATGACGTGGCCAGCGTCTTCCTCTATCCCGGTCCTCCGTGTCGAGCCTGGCCTGCCAACCATGCGAGGCCTGACGGACACGACCTCAAGAGTGAGTTCGCCTTCCGCCGTTGGCTGTGCGAAAACAGCGGCGCGGGCGTAACCGAAGGTGGCGAACGATGATTGTTCGGATATCCCTCTTAACCCTTAGTCCTCGCCAGAGCCCGTTCAGTGCGGACTACCTATGCAATGGGAGCGACCGAATGGCCGGTTTGGTGGCTCTTTATAGGCGACAAAACAGCATGACGTTCGGGCTATCGGCGGAACTCGGGGCCGTAACTGTTAGTAAGAATAGCCGGCGGTCGACATTTGCGTTTTGGGCAGTGGAACTTCGACGGTAATCACGGTGCCCTGTTCGGGCATGGATTGGATCGCGAAGGAACCATTCAGATGGCGCACGCGTTCTTGCATGCTGACCACACCCAGCCCTCCGCCTGCACGCAGTGACTCGACCGGAAATCCGACGCCGGTATCCCGGACCTGAAGTTGGATGCGGTCTCCCTTTCCTTCGAGGGTGACCGAGGCCCGTCGGGCATTGGCATGTTTGGCGACATTGCGCAAACTCTCCTGAGCAACCCTGTAGAGACACGAGGCGACTTCGCGATTCACCGATTCGGGGAGGTTTCTGCTCGAGAACTCAACAATAATTCCGTAACGACTAAAATCGTTGCAGTAGACGCGGATAGCCGTGGCCAAGCCGAGGTCATCGAGCTCGGCGGGGTGCAACTGGTAGGCCATGTGACGGCTGGTTTCGGCCGCCTCCACCACGCCGCGCTGCAGCGCGCCCAGCCGCTTCTTGAGACGCTGGGATGCCCGGGGGGATTCGGCTGCGAGGGTGCCCAGTTCCATCGCCAGCCCGGCGAGCCGCTGGGTCAGGTCGTCGTGTAGTTCACGTGAAATACGCCGACGCTCCTTCTCTTGTGCTGAGAGGAGGCTTCCGGCCAACGACCGCAGCTGTTGTTCGCTCTCACGAAGCGCAGCTTCAGCCCGCTTGCGGGCGGTGATGTCGTGAACCGATCCAACCAGATGAGTACAAGTGCCTCTACTGTCAAATGCAGGCACGACGCTGACTTCGCCGGTCAACCGCCCGGCAGGGTAGTCGGACGTTTCTTCCCAAAGCACGGCCGTATTTTGCTCGATCGCCTGCCGGTACTTTCCCAGTACCATTGTCAGCGAGGGCTCCGGGATGACCTCGTTCACTGTTCTGCCTACTACCATTTCTCGGCTCAGTCCGGTGGCCTCCAGAAAAGCCGCGTTAACAGAAATGAAGCGGAATCGACCTTCGGCTTCAACCGCCAGATGGAAAATTACATCTCTGACGGTGTCGTAGATCGAGCCAAGAAGCTGTTGGTTTTCCCTTAGGGCCTCCTCCGCCCGAGTACGCTCGATCAAATCCGCGGCCAGTCGCGCCAGAACGTCCAATGCGCGCAGTTCGCTCCCAGTCAGCTCATGAGGCTTGCGCCAGTAAGTGGTGACCATGCCCAGAAGTGCGCCTGATCTCGAGACCAGCGGCGAGGTCTGAGCCGCATGGACTCCCGCATCGAGGAATGCTTTCAGATCCTCGCTTCCCGCCATGAAATCGCAAGTTCGGACATCCGGGACGATGACCCTCTGCCCGGTGCGCAGGGCTTCACCGCAGGTCGTTCGAGAGTCCGCACCTACCCATTCCCAGCGTTTGGCCGCTTGTCCACTGAATCCCCTGTGGCCCAGGAGCTTTAGTTCCCCGGTGGTTCCCCGCTCCGGGTGAACCATCTGGATACTAGCAAGGTCGGCGTGTAGAATCGCCAGCGCTGTATCCAGGATTTGTTCGTGCAGTGCCTCCGTCCCTTGGGCGACCATCAATTGCGTGGCGACCATCTGAAGACGCTGTGCGGCGTCAATCTCTGTCGCTAGCATTTGCTCGCTCTTTCGCAGTGCCGCATTGGCGGCTTCCAGCTCGCGGGTTCGCTCTCGAACGAGCCGTTCTACTTCTGATTCCATAGCATCCATAGCGCCTGACGATCACGAGTATACCGCTGTCACCCGAGATGCATCGCACGGGGGTGGGCCTATGAACCATCAAAGGGCCTTAGGCCTAAGGAGGAGAAGTCGAGTGGCACCAGCTTGAAAAGAGGAGGCTTGGTGTCACAGATGCCCTACTGGGCCCTGGACCGATTGGATCGCTCACTACTTGCAGAGAAGCCGAGCGTATTGATTTAACTACTGGCGTCAGTTGATCGAGGTATGCCCCCCCGCCCTCGTGATGCGCGCCTTTATCCCGTGCGAGTTCAGCACTCCGTGAGATTCTTTGCAATGCTGTAAGCCAGCGGATCGGTGTTACCTAGATGGGCCTCGCAAAACGCGGGCGAACTTTCTCCATGTCGGCGTTCGCGTTCAGCTGCGGACCAAATCCCGGCACAAAGGGCAGCCCGGTATGTTGGTCCGAGCTGACTGTGGCCTGCTCTCGGTTCATTGTTCACGGCGCACAGAAGAGTGCTCGCCATTAGATAATCAACCATGATGCGTACTTCGATATCTCCGATGCTTTCGGTGCGACGCGGACCAAGGGCAGTTGAGTTCTACAGGTCCGCCTTCGGTGCCAACGTCCTGTATCGGGTCGATGCACCTGATGGAACCGTAGTCGCCCGCCTGTCGGCCGATGGCGCCGAGTTTTGGGTGGCAGATGAGTCTCCCGAGCACAAGAATTTCAGTCCTGAGACACTTGCCGGCGGGACCGTTCGGATGGTAATGATCGTGGACGACCCAGATGCAGCGTTCGCCAAGGCGGTTGCTGCCGGAGCTGGCGTCGTTTGGCCGGTGGAGAACCAACATGGGTGGCGCATAGGAAGAGTCGTCGACCCCTTCGGGCATCATTGGGAGATTGGTAAGCCGGTGTCGTAAAGGATAATTCCTCTGCTATGGTGAACTGAGTTCAGCGTCAAACAGCCGAGAAAAGTGCGAATTTGCGTGAGTCTTCCGTGGGCTGGGAACGAGAAAGTGGCGCCGGCAGGCGCAGGTCGTCTCCACATTCAGTTCAGGGTGTAGTTCACGTCGATGACGGTTTCAACCGCAACTGGATCGCCGTTCAACGGAGTCGGTGTTATTGCCAGCGGATGACAGCGTCGCGCGCGTTCGTACAATGCCAGTAGCCCCTCAACCAACTCGAGCGTTCGGATCAAACCATCCTTGCCAATGATGGCGCGAAATGCCACAGTCCCTGTGATGCCGCGGGACCTGGCGTCCTGCGGGTTTTTCGGATCGCCTGTTTGAGCAGTTTTGCTTGCTGAACCGTGCCACCGATCCGCAGCCTTGACGGATTGACGGGTTCCGGTGGTGGAGTTCCATCATATTTAGACCATGACGTCCGCATCGCGCGAGCGAGTGGAATGCCGCCGCCAATCGGGAAACGAGCCGCTTCCACGGGTAACCATTCGTTCAAAAGCCGATTGATATATGGTTGGAGCAGATCGGAACTTAGGGTGGCACAAATGCGTTCCGATCGTGGAGGCGGGCGTCGCGATGGCCGGCGGGTGAGAAGAGCACTCTGCTGGATCCAGGTCTGAATGTCCTCGATGGCCTGACGGGAGAGGGCATCCGGGAGATGTTCACCGAGGGCGCGTTTCAACAGGCGGTTCAACTTCTTCCAGTGCCGACGCCCATAGCCGCTTGCATAGACCGTCCGGAGCCAATAAGAAGCCAGCACCGGGATGGTCTCTGGATACCGCCGCTGTCGCATTCGAACGAGCAAGGCCTCGAGGTCCCCCTCGACACAGGACGCCTTGGGCTGCTTGACGAAGAAGCCAGCAGTCAACGGCCCTGCCAGACGCGATGCAAACATACGGCCGATTCACCCCCCCGCCGAATACGAATTTCCGTCATTCGGGTTACCAGGTGCCGTCTCAGCGGGGCGGACCCGATGCCACACTTGTCAACACTCTGAGTCTTGCGTTTCCTTCTCCGGATGGACGCCAATCTCCGCGCTCGTCCGGTGTGCTCCACACTGTGGGCATCGATCTGCAGCTGACCATGCGCCACAGCGCGGACATCTCGTCTGCGACTGCTTCTTCACCACTACCTGGTGGGCCGAAGACTCTACTACTGGACGCAACATGACGAAAGCCCCTCATCTGATCATATTCGTGGTCCCGCCGGCCGGAGACTCTTGTGCTTCCTGATTCGTACGTTGGGCGACAATTTTGCCTCCCAGTTTGACGCGCCGCGATGAGGACCCGAGGTTACCATGCGGTTTCGCTGTTCCTACATGATCGAAGTAAATGTTCACGAGTGCCGATAGTAAAGGACTGAACATGAACGACTTAGTGTTGGCAAGCCGGGTGGCCGATTGACACCGGGTGGAGTCCCTAGTGCTGGACAGCGCTTCTTCCCCAATTACATGACGGGTGGACAACCTGGCGCTCGGCGAACGCCATCGAGTGGTTCGGGCTTGAGCCGCTGTCGGGCTTCACCAAGGCCACCGTAAACGCATGGCTGGGCGCTCTGGAGGCCCGTGAGCTCGGCTCCGTGTCCATAGCGCGGATCGCGGCGGTGCGCAAGGTGGCGGTCGAGGCGGCTGACATCGGGCTGCTGGCACCGGAAACCTGGCGGCTCGCATTGGTCGCGTGAAGCGCGGAAAAAGGAGGGGTGTTCGCGTCGAGAACCGGCTGTCGCTCCGGCAGGCGGCTCCCAACGCGCCGGACAGCATGACCAAAAAGGGGCTCCCGGACCTGGCGATGCTGGCCATGCTTCTCGGTTGCGGTTTGCGGCCGCTCCCGAGGTCGCTGCCCTTACGCTGGCCGACATTCAGCCGCGGGATTACCGATGGCGCATCGTCGATCGGATCGGCAAGCATGGCCGGCGTTCGCGTGATTCCGATGCCTATCCTGTCGAGATCCCAAACCCGCCTAACCGGCTGGGGCATGCTTCGGAGTGCGTATCGACGGAAACGATTATGGTGCCTCGAGTCCGCGCTGATAACGGACTTCATCGACGGTTACATCCCACACTATATTTGTTCGGCTTTGGCCATCCGGTTCCCACCCGTCCGCCTTATAGAATTGCTTTGCGCGAACGTTACGCTCCAGGACCCACAAGACCGCCCTTCGAAATCCGAGCTTGAAAAGGTGGGCGCGAGCGGCAGACACAAGAGCGACACCAATCCCCTGGCCCCACTGTTCGGGATCCACATAGAGCCCGGACAGCTCTCCATGGTCACTCAGATCCATTTCGTGCGACGGTGCGGTTGTGGCAAACCCATGGATCACTCCCGCTTTAACTGCGACGATCGTACGCGGCTTGAGTGGGTCAGCGGTCGCGAAGTCATACCTCCGCGCTCGATCTTCGGGACGAAGGTTATCGAGGTATTCATCTGGCAGGAGCGTCCGATAGGCAGCTTGCCATGACCGAACATGCACGCGAGCCACAGCCATTACTTCATCTGGTTCGGCCGGACGGATTAGCATGTCTAAGTATGCCAGGAATACGATTTTCAAAGTGTCCAGGTTCTCGTCCGTGCTGCTGAACCACCCAGTCTCAGCAGCCCGGACGGAGTGCTAGGACAGCGATATGTCCCAGTTCTGAATCGGCAACGCTCCAGCTCGACCTCCCGGCTTGCGCGAATCCTATTGCCGGAACGTTTCCGATTCAAAACTAGGGCTTAACGCTGCAATTCCTCCAATACCGGCCACCTTCCGGATGCGACGACGTCCGATTTGCGACCACTCGCTTGGCAACGCGAATACAAAATCGGCGTCGCGTCCCACGACCACCAAACAATCGAATCGGTGGCTCGGTGCGCCATCATATCTGCTCAGACCTGAGCGCGTCACCAAAAACGGGCACACAGTCTAGGGCTTCGGCGGCTTTCCACTGGGGAGACTCCGGAGTCGCGGGAACTCTTTACGAACGGAGTGCTCCAGGTGTAAACAGACCCAGCAGCGATGTCCCAAACTCGGCAGGACGTGAGGCATGGGGCGCCCACAGGGGTTTCCGCAGACCTCGCATTTCTGAGAACAGCGACCCATCGCCATCCGCGGCAGGTAGCCTATTTGGGCCACCCGAACAGTTCCAGATCGTGAAACGCCTTCGAGAGAGCGCGCGCGTCCTTGATGTTCAAAACATGGCCTCTCTGGTAGTCTTCGAAAAGTCTATTCCAGATCGCGGCAACCTTGTTGACTCTCCGTTCGAATGCCAACCGCTGGTATTCCGTGGCGCGACGCTCCACCACTTCCTGTTGCGCCCGTGAAGCGGCCGAATCGCGCTGCTCCATTTCCCAGAGGAAGCGTTCTTGCTGAAGGCGAGCCTCGTCACGTTGCGACGACTCGCGTTGACGTGGATCGACAACTTGCGCCAGCGCCGCTGTTGTGAGCATGAGGAACACCGCCAAGGTCGTGATTCTTCGCATGCGACGAGTTTAGAGTCAACTTGAGAGCCGGTGATGAATAGGCTGTTAACACTCGGAAACAGTCGGTCTGGCTTTGTAGTGACGAGCACCTTGAGGTCGAATGTTTTTGAGTCGTCCTGCATCCCGTACGCATCAACTGCCGCCTCCGGGGAGATCGGACAACCCAGCCAGCAAGCACGTTGCTCACGGCGTAGGAATTCAAATGCAAGGATCCCCGATATTGGTAGCGCGAGCCCTGGTTTGCCAGCCACTGGAGACTAGCCACCAGTGTTCGAAACCGAAGCAACGGTTCTGAATTGCGGCGACACCAGACCGAGTAGGGTGAATGCATCGTTTAGTGTACGAACGACTTCAAGGGAGGCACCTCTGTTGTCTCGTAATATCTGGAACATCCGGCTTAGGCCGTAAATATCTGGCCGGGGGGCCACCGCTATCCGTGACATTCCTTCGGGAATCATAGGCGGCTTCGCAGCGAGGCGCCACACGAAGTCTGTTGAAACATCGAGTTTTTCCACTCCGGACAGATCGGTGATTCCAGAGTGGGGGCCTTGCGCAGCAATAAACCTCTCGACTGTGGTATAAGCAGCCAGGGCCGATGCTTCCGTGACGATTTTTCCGAGAGTCACCAGCAGAACCCGGTGCTCCGGATCAGCTTGTAAAGTGTAGTCCACTCCGACCTCTTCGTACCTCAATCAACGAGTGGGCGAGTCATCCCAACACTTATTATCCGATGTGGGACTGCCATCCGGAAGTTCGGAATTCAAGGCATTCGGCCCGGCCATCGCCAAGAAATTCCCACACCACAAAGGGGGAAACGACAAGCAGCTGGCCAGCAAAGAAGATGCGGTCAGAGTGTTCGGTGTCAGTGGCCAAGCGCATCAAGTTCCCCGGGGATTGTGCGGGGGTTATGAGCGTGGCTTGTCGCCCATCCCCAAGGCGCAGAACAGTGAGCCTGTTTCCGCGCGATATGTTGGGAGGCACTAAATCGTGGGCTAGAAGCCCGGCAGGCTAACGTGCGCAGAACAAGCAGGAAATCGCCCCCTCATTCATCGCATCGTCTCCTGAGTAGGATATAATCGCGCGACGGACAGCGTGTTAGCGCCAACAACAATTTCGTTTGCATCTCCATTCCACGGACGCCGCTGGGGTATTGTGTTCCTGCTATTTGTGGCCGCCCTCATCAATTATCTCGACCGGGCTAGCCTGTCGCTGGCCTTGCCTGTCATTGGTGCGGACCTCCACTTGGATCCAACTCAAAAGGGGCTACTCCTGTCGGCGTTCTTCTGGTCTTACGCCTTGATGCAGATTCCAGTGGGCTTGTGTGTGGATCGCTTCCCGATCCGTTGGCTGTACGCTACGATGTTCGCGATCTGGTCGCTGGCTTGCGGGTTTACGGGCTTCGTGGGCAGTATGCCCGCTTTCCTGGGCCTGCGGGTCCTCCTCGGCATTGGCGAGTCGGTTTATTTTCCAGGCGGTACGAAGATGGTTTACGTGCTGTTCCCCGCCAAACGTCGCGGCCTCCCCAGCGGCATTTTCAATTCCGGAACGCGATTGGGGTTCGCGGTGGGTGGCGTAATGGTTCCGTGGCTGATTACGGCCTTTGGCTGGCGAGCGATGTTTATGGTTTTGGGATTCGGTTCTCTGGTTTGGCTGATCCCCTGGCTTCTGATTGCCCCCGGGCGCGAGAACTCGGGTGCGACGGAGGTTCCAAGGACAGCTGTCCGTCTCCCGACGTTCAACCGGAACCTGCTCGGCATTTGCATCGGGTTTTTTTGCTTTGATTATTTTCTATATCTGCTGCTGACCTGGCTCCCGGATTATCTGGTCCAAGCGCGGCATTTCACGATGATGCGGGCGGGAATCTACTCCGCCCTGCCATTTTTGGCCTTTTTCGCATCCGAGGTGATCGGCGGAGGGATCGCAGACCGGTTGATCCGGCGCAGTTGGTCCGAAACGCAGGCGCGGAAAACCGTTGTTACTATTGGTTATCTCGCGGGACTGCTGCTGATCCCCGCGGTATTGGTTCCGAGCGGAGAGGCGGCTATCACACTCATCGTCGGCGCTTGCTTCGTGGGACTCTCCACGGGGAACTTGATTGCCATGGTGCAAACCTGCGCGCCCGCAGACGAGATTGCGGCATGGTCTGGAATGCAGAACTTCACCGGAAACTTGGGAGGCATCCTCGCTCCATTATTGACTGGAATCCTGATCAGCAGAACCGGTTCGTATCTGCCTGGGTTCACACTGGCGGCCTTACTGCTGGTGGTCGGCATCCTACCGTATTGGCTGATCCTCGGCGACTTGCACCTTCCTGAGCAGGCGGGTGCCAGAAAAGGTTTTGCGGAAACTAAGGCGGCTCCCACTGAGTGACTCGGTGCAACGGAAAGCCTGCCCATCATTCTGGCTATCGGGGCGAGAGCGGTGTCAATTCTGTCCATGGCTTCCCACCGCGGAGACCCATTTTGGAACCTTTGTAAATTGTTGAATGGCAATCCTCCACCAGGAGTTCCAAACGCACGCCCTCGTGATGTGGCTTGGGGCGCTTCGCAGAAGTGACCAGGTCAGCACTCGGCTGAAGTGACCCGGGCCGGAGACGGGATCGGGAACGATTATCGATATCAGCGGGCCTTGATCCACGTCAAAGACGCGACGATCATATACGTTGTGCGGGGCGTGAGGCTGATCGGCGGGAGAATCCTTATATGGATCAGGACGAAAACCAACTGAAAATGGCGGCTGCTGCTTCTGCGGTAAGGCTCGTGAGGGACGGCATGATCGTCGGCCTGGGCTCGGGATCCACTGCGGCGTTGGCGGTGAATCGTCTCGGCGAGCGGGTGAAACAAGGCCTACGCATCTTGGGCATACCGACATCGGAACGGACTGCCGCCCAGGCACAGGTCTTGGGGATTCCACTCTCTAGTTTGGCTGAGGAACCGAACGTGGATATCACTATCGACGGCGCGGACGAGGTCGAAGAAGGGAATCTGAATCTCGTCAAGGGACTCGGCGGAGCACTGCTACGAGAGAAGATCGTGGCCGGCGCCAGCACAAGGCTAGTGATCATTATCCATGGCAGCAAGCTGGTAGGCCGCCTGGGGATTCATCAGCCAGTGCCGGTAGAAGTCGTGCCGTTCGGGTGGCAAGTGACGGCCCGGCATCTGTCTGATCTGGGGGCGAAAACAACCCTCCGGCGCAATCCCGGCGGGGAACCCTTTCGAAGCGACGGTGGCAATTACATCGTTGATTGTAGGTTCGAATCGAGCGCGTCAGCTGCCTGGCTGGCACGGCGACTCGATCATATGGTTGGTGTGGTGGAGCACGGCTTTTTTATCGGGCTAACTTCGGAAGTTCACGTGGCAGAGAGCAGCGGAGTGCGCATCTTGAGCTAATCGGTCGTCTGCGAGCTGCACAAACCTCTGTCGGTTCTCCTGTTCCCCGCTCCATCCACCGAATGGTTTTCGTCAAAATCGGGCAGATTGACGTTTGGCGGTAAGGAAAACACCTTCTGCAGGACGATTCTAGCGGTTCCGTGGTCCATGCCGGAACATAACGCAGAGGCGCGTGGCTGATTCCACTTCGACGGTAGAAATCACTCAAATGGCCAGAAAATTCGCTGTTCATCACGGGTGCCCCTTGGTGTCACACTGCGGCGATAGAGACTGTGTTCCTTCAAAGGGTTGGGTTTGCTCCGATTCCCCACCCTCCGAAAGACGGAGCGGCGGGATAGCAAGGCTCGCTCCGCGTCAGATGGCGATGGGAACTCTACCGCCAACAGCCGACCAGCTCGTCTTCCGGCGTTTTCGCCCACCGGAGGTCCGGTCAAGACGCAATGTCGTCCGGACGTGGCCTAACAGCTTCAGCACACGTTGGGCAGACTCTGTTGCGCTGATGAACTCACGATGAGCTAGAAGCCGACGCAACACGCGCATCTCAACCGCTGCGGCTTCGCATTGCGAGCTGGACGCATTCGGGTCTGCTCCCCTATCGAGCCGCCGAATGGTTCCCTTGTCCTCCACCAATCGGATTGCCTCGTCAAGTGTGGGCAGGTGTACCTCTGCCGGCGAAGAAATCGCCCCTTTGAGGATGGTTCTAACCATTCCGTAGTCCATGGCCGAACATAACATGAGGGGCATCTCGGCGCATGGAAGTTAACACACCAAATGAGCGCAAGATTTAGCACAGGGACCTCCAAGGCAAACAAAAATTACACTCGCGTGAGCCAACGCCTTCAGTAGCGGAATTTT
>Ga0306922_10000737_pt1 | contig 28059 bp, 23 predicted proteins | sample sta12Cox44000082_FD_203758 | JGI IMG/M metagenome (GOLD analysis project Ga0306922, IMG submission 203758) | Lab enrichment of tropical soil microbial communities from Luquillo Experimental Forest, Puerto Rico - statoxic.12C.oxic.44.000.082 (v2)... | ecosystem: Environmental > Terrestrial >... | reverse complement strand
CCTACGCAATAATCTCGGTGATGGTTCCGGCGCCCACCGTGCGTCCGCCTTCGCGGATCGCGAAGCGCAGGCTCTTCTCCATCGCCACCGGCGTGATCAGCTCGATCTCCAGGTTCACGTTGTCGCCCGGCATCACCATCTCCGTGCCCGCCGGCAGGCTTGCCACGCCTGTCACGTCCGTGGTGCGGAAGTAGAACTGCGGACGATAGCCCTTGAAAAACGGCGTATGCCGCCCGCCTTCTTCCTTCGACAACACGTAAACCTCGCCCTTGAACTTGGTGTGCGGCGTGATCGAGGCTGGCTTTGCCAGCACCATGCCGCGCTCTACCTCGTCCTTGCCGATGCCGCGCAGCAGTAGACCGGCATTGTCGCCCGCCATGCCTTCGTCCAGCTGCTTCTTGAACATCTCCACCCCGGTCACTACCGTCTTGCGCGTCTCACGGAAGCCCACAATCTCCACTTCCTCGCTCACCTTCACCTTGCCGCGCTCAATACGGCCGGTCACCACCGTGCCGCGGCCCGAGATCGAGAAGATATCTTCGATCGGCATCAGAAACGGCTTATCCACATCCCGCGCCGGCAGCGGAACGCTCTTGTCCACCGCCTCCATCAGCTCATCCACCTTGGCTTCCCACTGCGCTTCGCCGTTCAGTGCACCCAGCGCCGAGCCGCGAATCACCGGCAGATCGTCGCCCGGAAACTGATACTTGGTCAGCAGCTCACGCACTTCCATCTCCACCAGATCGATCAGCTCCGGATCTTCCACCGCATCGCACTTGTTCAGGAACACCACGATGTAGGGCACACCTACCTGGCGCGCCAGCAGCACGTGCTCCTTGGTCTGCGGCATCGGACCATCGGTCGCCGCCACCACCAGGATCGCGCCGTCCATCTGCGCCGCCCCCGTGATCATGTTCTTGATGTAGTCGGCGTGGCCCGGGCAGTCCACGTGCGCGTAGTGCCGGTTCGCCGTCTCGTACTCTACGTGCGCCGTCGCGATGGTAATGCCGCGCTCGCGCTCCTCTGGAGCGTTGTCGATCGAATCAAACGAGCGGAACTTCACGTTCGGATTGTGCTTCTGCAACACCTTGGTGATGGCCGCCGTCAACGTCGTCTTGCCGTGATCGATGTGCCCGATCGTCCCCACGTTCACGTGCGGCTTGCTGCGATCAAACTTTTCTTTCGCCATTGCGAGCTCCGTGTATCTATGAAATCGCTAAAAGTGTTTACTTCGTCCCTGCCGGACTCTTGCCCTGCACCTTGGCCACGATTTCTTCGGCCACGGCGCGAGGTGCCTCTTCATACCGTGCGAAGTGCATGGAAAACGTTGCGCGTCCCTGCGTATTCGAGCGCATGGTGGTCGCGTAACCGAACATCTCCGCCAGCGGAACCATCGCCTTAATCACCTGCGATCCCGCGCGATGCTCGATGCCCTCGATGCGGCCGCGACGGCTGTTCAAGTCGCCAATGATCGTGCCCATGAACTCTTCCGGCACCACGACTTCCACAGACATTACCGGCTCCAGCAGTACCGGACTGGCCTTGCGCGCAGCCTCTTTGAACGCCATCGAACCGGCGATCTTGAAGGCTATTTCGTTCGAATCCACTTCGTGGTAACTGCCGTCGTACAGGATGGCCTTCACATCGACCATCTCGTAGCCGGCGAGTACACCGCCCTCCATGGCTTCTTTAATGCCCTGGTCCACCGGCTTGATGTACTCCCTGGGAACCACGCCGCCCACGATCTCGTTGACGAATTCGTAGCCCTTGCCGGCCTCGTTCGGCTCGATGCGGATCTTCACGTGCCCGTACTGACCGCTGCCACCGGTCTGGCGGATGTATTTGCCTTCCGCCTCGGCCTTCTTGCGCACCGTTTCGCGATACGCTACCTGCGGCTTGCCGACGTTGGCCTGCACGTTAAACTCGCGCATCATGCGGTCGACAATGATCTCGAGGTGCAACTCGCCCATGCCACTGATGATTGTTTGACCGCTGTCTGGATCGGTTGCAACCTTAAAGGTCGGATCTTCCTGCGCCAGCTTGCCTAGCGCTACGCCCATCTTTTCCTGATCGCTCTTGGTCTTGGGTTCTACCGCCACGGAAATCACCGGCGACGGGAACTCAATCGACTCCAGTGTGATCGGGTGCTTCTCATCGCAAATCGTGTCGCCGGTCGTAACGTTGCGCAGTCCCACGCACGCGCAGATATCGCCCGCGAAGATCTCGTTGATCTCCTCTCGCTTGTTGGCGTGCATCTTCAGCAGACGCCCGATGCGTTCGCTCTTGCCGCGGCCGCTGTTCAGCACGCTGTCTCCGGTTTTCAGGTGGCCCGAGTACACGCGAATGAAGGTCAACTGGCCGACGAACGGGTCGCTCATGATCTTGAATGCCAGGGCCGCAAACGGAGCCTTGTCTTCGGCCGGACGCGTTTCTTCCGCCCCGGTGTCGGGGTTCTTACCCTTTACCGGCAGGATATCCAAGGGGGAGGGCAGATAATCCACCACGGCGTCGAGCAGCGGCTGCACGCCTTTGTTCTTGAAGGCCGATCCGCAGATGACCGGGAACAGTTTCATCGCCAAAGTCGAACGCCGTAACGCCGCTTTCAACTCAGCTTCACTAATCGCCTCGCCCTCGATGTACTTGTGCATCAGCTCATCCTGATCATCGTTCTCCACGATAGTTTCGACCAGGATCTGATGGAACGCCTGCGCCTTCTTCCTGAGCTCGTCCGGAATCTCTTCGACCACGTACTCCGCGCCCATCGTCTCGTCTTTCCAGATGATTGCTTTCATGCTCATCAGGTCAACGACGCCGCGGAACTTGTCTTCCTGCCCGATCGGCAACTGAATGGCGACCGGCTTGGCATTCAGACGCTTGCGAATGGTGTCGATGGCGTGCTCAAAATCCGCACCCATCTTGTCGATCTTGTTGATAAAGCAAATGCGCGGCACGCCATACTTGTCTGCCTGGCGCCACACGGTCTCCGATTGCGGCTCTACGCCATGCACTGCATCAAACACCGCGCACGCGCCATCCAGCACGCGCAGCGAACGCTCCACCTCGGCCGTGAAATCCACGTGGCCGGGCGTATCAATAATGTTGATGCGGATGTCTTTCCAGAAACAGGTCGTTGCAGCCGACGTAATTGTGATGCCGCGCTCCTGCTCCTGCGCCATCCAGTCCATCGTCGCAGTACCTTCATGGACCTCACCAATACGGTGCGTGCGTCCTGTATAGAACAGGATGCGCTCCGTGGTAGTGGTCTTGCCGGCATCGATGTGAGCCATGATGCCGATGTTCCTGCAACGCTCTAATGGGACCTGTCTTGGCACAATTCCTTCCGTTTCCTGCTATGCGGCTCTGCGTCCGCTATTAACCTGTGCTAGAGCGGGTGGTTACCTTTCCCGCAGTTTCAAAATCCCTCAGGTGTCATCCACAGCAAAGACGCGCCTTCTTTTGCGCGTCAGAGTCGAAGGACCCCTACCTAGTTAACTCCGCCTGCATGCCCGATCCTTTCCCTTCTTTTGGGAAAGGGTGGGCTATGGCGCCTACCACCGGTAATGGGCAAACGCCTTGTTAGCTTCGGCCATGCGATGCACGTCTTCTTTCTTCTTAATCGCAGCCCCGCGTCCGTTGGCTGCATCCAGCAGTTCGTTTGCCAGCTTGTCGACCATGCCCTTCTCACCGCGTCCACGGCTGTAGGTCAGAATCCAACGGATCGCCAGCGAAGTACGCCGGTCGGCATTCACTTCCACCGGAACCTGGTAGTTGGCGCCGCCTACGCGACGGGTCTTCACTTCCAGCACCGGCTTGCAGTTCTCCACTGCCTTCTTGAACAGCTTCAGCGCCTCATCCCCGCCCTTATCCTCGAGCTTCTTCATGGCGTGGTAGAAGATGGACTGCGCGGTCGACTTCTTGCCGTCCCACATCATCGAGTTCACAAACTTATTGACCAGATCGGACTGGTACACCGGATCGGAAATCAACTCACGCTTTGCGATATGTCCTTTTCTCGGCATAGATCCTCGTTACGCCTTTGGCCTCTTGGCCCCGTACTTCGATCGTCCCTGCTTGCGGTTGGCCACGCCCACCGAATCCAACGTGCCCCGCACCACGTGATAACGGACACCCGGCAGGTCCTTCACACGGCCGCCGCGGATCAGCACAATCGAGTGCTCCTGCAGGTTGTGGCCAACGCCGGGAATGTAGGTGGTCACCTCGATGCCGTTGGTCAGACGCACGCGCGCCACCTTGCGCAGCGCGGAGTTTGGCTTCTTCGGCGTCTGGGTGTACACGCGCGTGCACACGCCGCGCTTCTGCGGACAGGACTGCAGGGCCGGGCTGGCCGTTTTGTACTTCGGCGCCGTCCGTCCCTTGCGCACCAGCTGATTGAATGTAGGCACTCTGTGCTGCTCCTAGCTTTGAAAGGGCACGGCTTCAGCCGTGCCGCACAACTCGCTTCTTTTTCTACTTCGCCGCGCGGGCTTTAGCCGCGCGCGCGGCAACACCAAATCTTTGCGGCAACCGCCGCGTCTCAGGGGGCAAACTGCAGCCAAACACGAGCGGCTCGGCTCGCAGCGCGATGCTCAGCTTTTTCTGGGCAAGATGACTGCGTTGCCCATACTTCCCCTCGCGGGGAATATCGCTTCTTCTGGTTAAGCCAGCGACGGTGGCGCCACGATCGTTCCCCACGCCCTTGCCGGCGCATGGAATTCAGGAACGAGGGCACTCCGTTTCGTGGCTTTGGCCCACATACCCACCGAAAAGCTCCGATGGAAGCGCAGGCTCGTTTCAGCGAGGAATCCCGTCCGTCACTGCAGGACAGGATTAAGATTACTGCAGCACAGCCGGCACATTACAGGCAGGCCAAAGGTAACTCGCGGAACCTTCTTAGTGTAGCAATCCGATTGCCGGCCGTCAACAATGCGCATCGCGCCGTGCAAACTGCAACCCGCAAGAAGCCGTCGAGACACTTAGGATGTAACCCGACGCACATAAAAATTCAGGAGAGGTGCGCTTGGGTCACGAGGCGAAGTGGGAGTACTTGCGGGTGATGTATGGGCGGTTTAGCAAAGCCAAAGGAACAGAGCGATCAACAGGCCAGCGACATTCACTCAAAGAGCGTTACGCGACAAGGTCAGACCCGAAGAAGTGAACGCCCTGCGCGGGCCGCCCCTCGGGCAACACAACTGTCGCTCGGTCTTGGTGTTCAACAGCGTGGCTTAGCTCTCGAGAGGTTGCGCGGCTTGCCGATTTTTTTCTCTGCTTCTACACTGAAAAATTCCGACAGCTATCGCTTCTCTTGGGCTTAATGGTTGGTTTTCATCCGCCGAAAACGTCAGCGGCGGGGAGGGTGCATGCGGCATTTCTTGGCAGCTCAGTTTGCGGCTGCTTTCTTTTCCGTCTTGAGTCTAAGCCTGTGGGTGGGTTGCAGCGGTACTCCGAACTCGAACACGCCTCAGGTTACTTCCATCACGATGAGCCCGTCCTCGGTCTCCATGAACGTGGGTCAGGTAAGCAAAATCACTGGGATTACCAAGAATTACGCAGGCAGCACCATCACTGCTGACGTCAGCTACTCCAGCAGCAACACTGCCCAGATCACCATTTCACCCAGCGGCTACATCTGTGCGGGTATCTGGGACGCCAACTATATTAACTGCAACGCTCTACCCGGCCAGACCGGAGTTGGCCAGGCCACCATTACGGCAAAGTCTGGTACCGTTTCGGCAACCGCCCCGGTTTTCGCCCACCTACAGGTCGATCGGATTTCAGTAAATCCACCCACTGGCTGCGTCAGCGTGGGTGCCACGCCAACCTATTCCGCGACCGCGTATAACACCACCGCCCCCGGCTGCTCGCAGGCTGTTCCTTGTGACGTCACGGCTACCGTCGGTGCTATCAGCTTCTTCAGCACCGACTTCACGGTGATGTCACCCAATACAACTACTGGCGTGCTCACCGCCAATGAGCCCGGCTCAACCAACATTTACGCCAGCATCTCCGGCCTGAACAGCATTCCCCAGCCAGCGATCGTCTGTCCGGTGGTCTCCATCCAGGTACACGACGCCAACAGTTCGAACACCACGTTTAATCTTGCGCCCACGAATACACAAAATCTTGTGGCCGACGTTATCGATTCCAACGGTGTCACCATCCGTCCATCTCTCACCTGGAGTTCCTCTCCGGCCGGAGTTGCGGCGGTTAGTACAGGCACCAGCACCACCACCAACTCCGGAGTCGTCACCGCCAACAGCGGCGGCACATCGATCATCACGGTGTCATGCAGCACACCGGATTGCAATCGCAACATCAATCCGGCTTATTCTCAGAACATTGTCACGGTGAATGTCTCCGGATCGACGAGCACGACGATCTACGCCGCCAGTACGAAGTCACTGACCCTGATTCCGATCCTGAGCTCGAATAACACGGCGCAGACAGCCATCACCCTGCCCTATCTTCCAAATTCCATCTTTTCAAACTCGGCAGGAAACAAGCTCTATCTCGGATCGTCAACCGCAGTCATGACTGTCGATGTCAATACCGCTGCTGTCTCCTCGTCAACGGCAGCCCCTGGCACAATCCTCGCCGCGTCTCTCAGTGGACAATTCTTGCTGATCTCCGACAGCACGACTGGCAACGTGTATCTGTTCAACGCCACCAATCCCGGTGTTGTCCTCACCCAGGCGATCACCGGCTCGGCTGCCGCTTTTACGCCAGACAACAAATCTGTGTTGTTCCTGTCGCCCGGAGACCAGCTTTATTACTACACCAGCTTTCCCACCTCGACGAACACCACCCTGCCTTATCCACCGGCCTACATCGACGTCAGCGCCCAAGGTGGCATGACCTACGTCACCAGTACGGCCAATGGGGAAATTGATGTCCGTGCAACCTGCAACCAGACCGACTGGCAGGCCCTGGCCGCCAAGGCACCTACACTTGTGGCCCACTTACCCAGCGGAAATGGCGCCGTGGTAGCCGACTCCCCTTCGATCGACGTCGTCACCACCGGCGCGATACCTACCGGATGCCCGCCGACCCCGCAGAATAGCGTTAACACGTACAATCTCGGCTTCGGCAACTTCACCGCCAATCAGATATTCGTCTCCACCGACAGCTCGCGGGTATTTATCCTCTCGAACCTGAACTCGGTGATCGGGTTCAACCTGTCGTCGCTCACTCCGTTCTCCATGCCGTTGGCGAACGGTGCCCAGCCGACAACTGGTGGCGTCATGGTTGACGATTCCTTCGTGTACGTTGGCGGTACCGATAACACTGTGCACGCTTTGAATGTGTCCAATGGTACTGACAGCGCGCAGATTGCTCCCGGCCTGAAGGATGGCAGCGGGAATGTGGTTGTGCCTGACCTGGTGTTGGTGCTGCCGAAGTAACTCGGTTCAGAGACCGACTAGCGCAGACGGGTAATACCCGGAAATCGGTCGAATCCAGCATCGAAGCTGAGGACGCGCTCGATGCCGTGCTGCTCCATGACCGCCAGATGCACGGCATCGCGGGCTGAGAGCCGCTGGTATCCCAGGACAATCTGCTTCGCGCGTTCAACTGTCCTGCGATCGACCGCCAACACATCATCGGTGATTCCGAGCAATGCGTCGAAGGCTGGTTGAATGGCGTCGCGACGGGCAATCGCAATGTAGCGGTGCAAGATTTCCTGGAGGACCTCGGCGTCGGTGACCAGGCGCTGGCGATCCCGAACGAGCTTTTCCAGTGCTCGCTGTGCGTCTGTTTTGTGGGGGTGCGCCGCACCCACGAGATACATCGGAATGTTCGAGTCAATGAGAATCACGGGAGAGTGCCGGTGCGATAACCGGTCTCGATCTCATCGAGCATTCGGTCGATATCAGCAGTGGGATACTCGTGCTGCGCTGCCAGACGGATTACCTCAAGCTTTTTGGAACCGCTCCCGTCAGGCTCTTGGCGGCGGGCGGACTGAAGCGCCCGGCGGACCCATTCGGCGAGGGACATATGCTGCGAGCGAGCGGCCCGCTGGATCTCGCGATATTCCGGATCCTGAAGAATTACCTGCAGTCGCTTAGTCATGATATGAGTTTACTTGACTCCTTGCAGTGAGTCAAAGCCAGCGGGGCTCACCGCCTTGCTGCCTTGTGACTGCCACCACCGAAGACGCAGGCCACCCCGAATAAATAGCCCAGGTTGTACCAGGCGCCGTTGTTGTGCACCTCGTAGATGTTTAGTCCACTCTTGAGAAGTGAAATCACAAACACGAACGGCGCGATAAAGCCTTGCCACAAGCCAGTCCAGAATCCGGCAACGGTGTGGCGGTCATTCAGTGTGCCCTTCAGATGGTTTGGTCCGGGGGCACAGGCGGCGAGGACGAGCAGAAACAGGAGAGCGAGAATGAATGGGGTGAGTTTCATCGAGGATGCCTCCTAAAGAGATATACGAGACAGGAGCAAGAAAGGACTCGCGGATTTTGCAGTCACTGGCGCTACTCCCTACCGGCCTCAAGAGGGCGTATGAATATCTCTCGCGCGGGCCTGCTGCACGTTCACTGTGCCCGCCAACACCACCGGTCATGTTGATATCTGGGTGCCCGCCGGAACCTCCGGCGATATTGGTTGGGTCGTCTTGGGCTGCTGCGTTAGCTCCGGAACTTATGCTTTCAGCAGTACGGGAGGCCACTGGCAGCGTGTTTTCTTCACCAACCCTGAAGGGCCATCCGCGCCGGCGCTGAGTAATCCTGCGCGTGCTGTGTTTCCGCCGCTTCCAAGCGGGGCGGAAGCAGCGGTGTTCCTGATCAATTCATCCCGAGGTGAGAACGCGAGGTGAGTGTGACCTCGCCTAGTTCGTGGCGGCCGTCGCCTGCGCTTCGTGGGGCGCGAAGGCATCCGTCAGCGAGATCACCCGCAAGCCTTTCTTCAAATCGTCGAGCGAAGCTGCGCTGCTAATGCTGAGATCCACCGCCTGCCCCGGCAGCAGGTCGAAGTAGTTGTCAACGAGTTTGACATCAAGGTTGCCAAAACTCACGTAAACACTCTTTGCCAGCACCGGCGACGCAAGATGAAGGGTATAGATTCCCGGTGCGTTTCCCGCGGTTAGCATGCTGTCAATCTTCGCCTGCGGTAACTGCATGTCCTTCTTGGGTACAAAGAACAGCTCATTACTCGAAATCACTTTGTTGTCCACCAGAAGATCGGTCACAGCAAACACCTTGCCGAGATCGCAATTCGGCAGGTTAGTGATGTCGAGCATCGGAATCGTGAGGTACGCCTTGCTGGCCAGTGGAGCAATCGTCACCGGCTGCGGCTTATCGCTGAGTATCTTGCCGTCAAACGTCATTATGCGCACCCGCAGCGTCGCAACCGTCGCTGTCGTCTTGTCGGAAACGACGTACACCGCGACGTTGCCTTCTTCCTGGTGCGGCGAAACCAGAATCGGCGCATAGAAGCGACGCGCGTAATAATGCAGCGCCTTCCAGCGTCCGTAGTAATCGAGGCTCGACCATGAAGCCACGGGCCAGCAGTCGTTGAGCTGCCAATAAATCGAGCCCATGGTCCGCGGGCGATTGCGGCGCAGGTGCTCTGCTCCGATCTTGATGCCCTCGGCCTGCAAGACCTGGCTGGCATAGAGGAAAGAAGCGAAGTCTTTTGGCTGGGGATAATCGCGCAGCATGTAGTCGCGGATGATGGCATTGCCAGCGTTGTTCTTCTGATGTGCCAGCATGACCGGCGTGAAAATGTTGACACGATCTTCCGCAACGGTGAAGGTCTCGATCGTGCGCATCTCGGGAAACGACTGGAAACCGTACTCGGTCATAAACCGCGGATTGTGCTTCTCGTAGTCAGCGAATGGTACACGGCCGTGCCAGACTGTCCAGTCGTGCATGTCACCCGACTGGTATTTGTCGTTGACGGTTTCATAGTCGGCGCTGGGCGAGCTGGGCCAGTAAGGCGTCTCCGGCGCGTAGCGGCTGACCGCCGCTGCGAGGATTCCGCTGAATGTGGAGACATAATCCTGCCGCATCTGGAAACGGACGTCGGCGGGCAGCTTGTCGCGATCTTTCCAAGCCAACGCGACCTCCGTCTCGTTGTTGCCGCACCAAAGAACGACGCTGGGGTGATTGCGTAGGCGCTTCAATTGTTGCTCGGCTTCGGCGGCGACGTTCAGCTTCCAGTCATAGGTGCCGGGCTGCCAGTCGTTGCCGAACATGAAGTCCTGCCAGATCATGATGCCGAGCTCGTCGCAGAGGTCATAGAACTCTTCGGTCTCGTAGTAGCCACCGCCCCAGTGGCGGATCATATTCATATTGGCGTCGATCGCCGACTGCAACACCTGGCGGTATTGCTGCGTGCTTACGCGCGTGGGAAAGCTGTCAAAGGGAATGACGTCGGCGCCTTTGCCGAAAACCGGAATGCCGTTGACGATGAAATCGAAGGAGCGGCCCCACTGGTCCGGCTCGCGGCGCAACACGACAGAGCGTAGTCCAGTTTTGAGGGTGGCTTCGTCTTTCACCTGCTTGCCCATCTTGAGCAGCACATTAAACTTGTAGATGGGCTGGGAGCCGTATCCAGCGGGGTACCACAATGAAGGATTCGCAACATCAATTGGCAGCATGACTCGATTGACGCCGAGCTGGAGTTGCACGTTCCGCAATCCATCACTCCGTTTGCCGGATGCGACCCCATAATCGACGGAGACATTGGCATTTCCAGCTGCAGTCGCTGTAACTTCAACTTCGGCCAGCAGGTGCGCGACGCTGCTGTCGACGTCAAGCTGTCGGATGTGCACGTTGGAGATCCGCGCCTCATCCCACGCCTCGATTCTTGCCGGGCGCCAGATACCGCTGGTGACAAACCGCGGCCCCCAATCCCATCCATATTCGTAAGCAGCCTTACGAATGTAGGTTTTCGTTTCAACCCGCGTCTTCGGCTGCCAGGGGTCACTGCCCGCGATCTCGGCTGCCGCTTTGATTGGTGACGGAAAAACGATGCGCAGCGCATTCGCACCCGGCTGCAGTTCGCCTTTCACCGACACCCGCCACTCGCGAAACATATTGTCGGCGGTGAGAATGAGCTTCTCGTTCAGATAGACCTTGGCGTAGGCATCGAGGCCTTCGAAGATCAGATCAATATTCTTCTGCGCAAGCAAAGCTGGCGTGGCTTGCGCCGTAGTGCGATATTCCCAGTCGGCGTTCTCGATCCATTGCAGCTTGGCCTCGTTATCGCGATAGAACGGGTCGGGAATGAGTTTGTTATTCAGCAGGTCGAGATGCACGCACCCGGGTACCGTCGCCGGATGCCACACTGACGCATCATTTGCCGATGGTGTCGGCGCCTGCACAGCCGGTCGTGAAAGCACTTGGTGAAATTCCCACCCGGAATTGAGCGGGACGATCTGTTTCTGTGGGGCAGAAGCGGAAGCGAATCTGGAAGCAAGGATCACGATGGCAACAATCACAAGAATTCGGTCACGGTACAAGGCATGGGCTCCTGTGGTCTTGCAGAAGCCAAATAGTATCAAGGAGCCGTTGCCATTTCGCTGACCAGAACTCCTTCGATGAATGAAGGGAGTGGAACACCGCTGCAGCGGTGCATGGGAGTGCTTGTTGAGTGCGGCTTTAGCGGCTGAGGAGTCCCTGAGCCACTCGCCAAGTGCAGCAAATTACTAATTACCAGTTGCTTTCTCCCTGCTCTCGCTGCTTCCGTGGTAAAGATCTTCCCGCGCACAGTCGGAGCGCGGTCTTCCCCCAAAGTACTATAGCCAGCTATTCCACTGGCCACCCTCCGGTGTTACTCTATTGTGCATAACCGTGCGACCAAAGTTGTCCGGTTGCAGCGGCGGGCTGGCCTGCCGGCATCCTCGGAACCGCTAGGCCCTGAATCACTTAGACCCTCAACTTTGCTACAGGGATTGGTAACAGGTTGCCCATGTATGTCCGGGCTGGTGTGCGCGAGTTGTGGCAGTCAAAGCCTATTAGAAAGAAGCAGTCGTAATGTCATCCAACGGATTTCACAACCGTACCTCCCGCGTTGGCAATATGCGCTCGCTGTTCAGCATGTTTTCCAGCGACCTCGCCATCGATCTCGGTACCGCTAACACTTTGGTTTACGCGCGCGGCAAAGGCATCGTCGTCAATGAGCCTTCCATCGTCGCCATCAACAAAAACACCGGTGAAGTGGAGGCTGTCGGCAAAGAGGCCAAAGAAATGCTGGGCCGCACGCCCGGCAACATCGTCGCCATCAAGCCTATGAAAGACGGCGTCATCGCGGATTTTAAGGTCACCGAGAAGATGCTGAACTACTTCATCCAGAAGGCGCACAACCGCAAGATGCTGGTGCATCCGCGCATCGTCATCGGCGTCCCCTCCGAGATCACGCAGGTGGAGAAGCGTGCGGTCATGGACTCCGCTTATCGCGCGAAAGCCAGCGAAGTGCACCTGGTCGAGCAGGCTATGGTAGCCGCAATCGGCGCAGGCCTGCCCATCACCGAGCCCAGCGGCAACATGGTGGTGGACATCGGCGGCGGCACCACCGACATTGCGGTGATTTCGCTCAGTGGCATCGTTTATTCGCGCTCTGTCAGGATGGCCGGCAACCAGATGGACGAAGCCATCATGAATTTCATGAAGCGCAAGTACAACCTTCTGATCGGCGAGCGCACGGCTGAGATGATCAAGGTGGAAATTGGCTCCGCCTATCCGGTGGAGAAGCCGATGACTATGGAGATCAAGGGCCGCAACCTGATCGAGGGGGTTCCCAAAACGATCACCATCGACGACAGCGAAGTGCGCGAAGCAGTGGGCGAGTGCGTTTCGACCATCATGAACGCGATTCGCGTGGCTCTCGAACGCACGCCGCCGGAACTCTCGGCGGATATCAGCGACCGCGGCATCGTGCTGACAGGCGGGGGAGCGATGCTGAAGAACCTCGACAAACGCATTCGCGAGGAAACCGGACTGCCGGTCTCGATCGCCGACGATCCGCTCTGCAGCGTGGTACTGGGCACCGGCAAAATGCTCAGCGACTTCAAGCTGCTGCGCAAAATTTCGATCGACTAGATTTTTGACCACGGAGAACCAACAGAGCACGGACTTTCTTGACTATTTCCTCCGTGTTGGGAGCTCCCCTGAGCAAAGTGGAAGGGGACCTCGGTGGTGAATAGTCCCTTATGTGATCAGCATATTTGATTACGCTCCAACTGCGTTGCTGCAATGCCACCACTTCTGCTGCAATAATGATTCTCATCCCGGCTGCCTTTCGCCGGTCCTGTTATGGAAACCATTCTCGGCCGCTACAAGAACCTGATCGTGCTGGCCGTCATCTTGTTCGCCCAGATCATCGTACTTGCGATGCAGGTGCGGCGTCCGGGGCAGGAAGGCGAAGTCCGACTCATTCGCGTTTGGGCGATCGGCACGGTTACTCCATTCGAAAAAGCGGTCATCCATACGCAGAAGTGGTTCCACGACAAATGGACCGGCTATCTTTACCTGCGTGGCGTCCGCGACGAGAACTCGCAACTCCGCTCCGAAATCGAGCGTATGAAGTTGGAGCAGGCGCGCGTGGCGCAAGACGCGAAGATGGCCCGCCGGATCCAGACGCTGCTCGCCTTCAAAGAGCAGTACGTTGAGAGAACCATCGCCGCGCAGGTCATCGGCACCAGCGGAAGCGAGCAGTCGCGTGTGCTCTACATCGACAAAGGTTCTGACGACGGCATCAAGCCGGACATGGCCGTAATTACGCCTACCGGCATCGTGGGCAAAGTCGTGCAGGTGTCCGCGGGCTCGGCGCAGGTATTGCCCATCAACGACCAGCTCAGCGGTGTGGGCGCTGCGCTGAAGGACTCACGCCTGCAAGGCATTCTCAAGGGCGCGCCCAACGGCACCACCACGCTGCAGTACATCATGAGCGACGAGCCGGTTAAACCCGGCGAGCAGGTGATCACCAGTGGCGGCGACCGCATCTTCCCTAAAGGTTTGCCCGTCGGCACTGTTGCCACTGTCGAGCCTGGCAAAGACCTCTTCCTCAACATTCGCGTAATTCCGTCGTCACGGCTCGATAAGTTGGAGGAAGTGCTGGTCATCACCAAGATCGAGTACAAACTGCCCGACACCAAAGACCTCGGCCCGATTCGCGCCTCCGACATTCTCAGCGAACGTTTGCCTGGTGTGCCCACGACGCAAGGTGTCGACTCCGCCGGAAACGCGATCGCGCCGCCCAGTAGGCCTAACGCATCTGCGGGGACAAGCGCGCAGGGTACCGCGACAACACCAGCAGGGGCTGCGAAACTAGCCAAGCCGCCGAGCGCCACTGCTGGCCAATCGGCAACGAAGCCGCCGACCGCGCCGTCCACCCTGGAGAGATCTACAACCACCACTCCGGCCGGCGCAATCGGCTCCACCACTAAGTCATCGGGAGCCACCACGCAGCCGCTCGTGCGGAAGCCGCCGCTAACTGCTACGCCCGACACGACGAATCAAGCAACCACTCCAGAAACACCTGCACAAAAGCCAGCGACCCCACCTCCGGCCACCCCCGCTCAGCCGCCCCCCACCCAGCCCCAAGCCTCTGAGGTTCCGCCTCAGTGACGACCCGCCCCATGCCATTTCGCGGAAGCTACACCTCACGAGAGCAGGTCGCGGTTTACGAGTTCAAGTGGTTCGTGATCGTCTTCGTGCCGCTGGTCGCGATCTTCATTCAGGCCTTCGTCAGCGCCAAGGTGCGCTGGCTGGCCATCATTGACCTGCCGATGATGGTGGTGATTTTTTTCGCCGTCGCGCGCCGCAATCCCATCACCGGATGCTTGACCGGTGCAATTATCGGCCTTCTGCAAGACTCCCTTGGCGGTCCCTCACACCCCATCGGCATGTACGGCATCACCGATACCATCATCGGCTACATCGCCTCTTCCATCGGCGTGAAGATAGATGTGGAGAACCCGGGCACGCGCTTCCTCATGACCTACGTCTTCCTCATTGTGCATCAAGCCGTGTACTTCGGCGTGGGGCACGGCCTGCTGCGCCAGCCTCTCCAGTGGAGCTGGAGCCACGTCGCCATCGCCGGCCTTGCCAACGGCGTCGTCGGCGTTTTCGTGTACCACTTCCTCGACCGCTTCAAACAGAGCTAAGCCTGGCACGCACGCCGAGGCTTCCTCCCTCCGTCTACAATGGTCTCTTATGATTCGTAACATCGTCGTTCCCCGGGTGCTGGGGAAATCGCAGGAGGACCTGCAGCCCGCGCTCGACCTGCTACGTTCTCTGGGCGCCTCTCCCGGACACGAATGGCACGCCGGCGCCGCGCACGGATTCCAACTGGCAGCGCAAGGTGGCGCAGTCGAACTGATCGCAGCCGCTAGCGCTCCCCCCACTGACATCACGATTGAGGTTTCCGATGCCGACGCCGCATGGGAGATCGTGCAACGCTACAAAATCAAAGTCCTCCAAGCGCTCACCGACACCGCCTACGGTGCGCGCTTGTTCGCCATCGTGGTAAGCGGCCTGCGATTGGCGTTCATTACCTGCGCCCACCAACGCGACAATGGAGTCGAGGGCTCCCTCCAGGCCCAAGGTAAGCGGTTCGCCATCGTCGTCGCCCGATTCAATTCGTTCATCACCCAGCGCCTGCTCGAGGGAGCCTTACAGGCTCTACGCCAATCCGGCGCAGCACAAGACGACATCACCATCGTGCACGTTCCCGGCTGCTTCGAGATCCCCTCCGCCTCGCGCCAGTTGGCCAAGAGTAGCGAATACGATGCCATCGTCTGCATTGGATGCCTGCTGCGCGGCGACACGCTCCATTACGACGTCATCGCCAACGAAGTGACGCGCGGCATCGGGCAGTCGGCGCAGGAGACGGGGGTTCCGCACGCTTTTGGCGTCCTCACCTGTGACACCCTCGAACAAGCCATCGATCGAGCCGGCCTAAAAGCCGGCAACAAGGGATACGAAGCCGGCCTGGCAGCCGTCGAGATGGCTTCGCTGCACGACAAGGTCGCAGCCCACACGGCAAGTAAGCCATGAGCAAGTCGGGCACACGCCGGAAATCGCGCGAGCTTGCGTTGCAAATGCTCTTCCAGCTCGACATGGGCAAGCAGGACTGCGAACGGGTGCGCGAAACCTTCTGGAACGAGCGCCGTGACCTCGACGAGAAGGTACGCGGCTTTGCCGATGATCTGTTTCGTGTCGCCGCCGAGCGCGAGAAAGAGATCGACGAAATCATCGAGCGGAACGCCGAACACTGGCGCATGGACCGTATGGCCGCTGTCGACCGCAATGTCTTACGTTGTGGGGTAGCGGAATTCATCGGCTTCCCCGAGACTCCCAAGCCGGTGGTCATCAACGAGGCGCTGGAAATCGCCCGCCGCTTCTCCACCCCCGAATCAGTGACATTCATCAACGGTGTGCTCGACAGCGTAGCCAGAGAGCTCGACGGCGTGAAGGGTTAGAGGACCCAGCAGGAACCGCCCGATTTCCAAACCTTCCTGTGGGATACCTTGCAAATAATGAGCCGTCCACAACGGACTGCCTCCCATTGAAACCACCCCACCGCCACGGGGTCTAAATCAGTGCTAGATTTTGCTCATCGGGCGCACTTGGTGGGGTGTAGCGATTGTGGGGTGGGGTTTGCCAGTGCAAACTGCACGGAAGTTCCGCTTTGGAGCGTTTGAGCTCGATCGACAAACCTCCGAACTATGGAAGAACGGCATTAGGATTAAGTTACAAGGCCAGCCGATCGCAGTCCTCTCGCTTCTCCTTGAGCATCCTGGCGAGCTAGTCACTCGCGAAGAGTTGCGAAAGCACCTCTGGTCCGAAGATACGTTTGTCGACTTTGAACACAGCCTAAACACTCACGTCAAGAAGCTGCGCCAGGTGCTCGACGACAATGCCGAAACTCGGCGCTACATTGAAACTCTTCCGCGCCGGGGATATCGCTTTCTGGCCCCGGTCGAGATTGTCTCGAATGGATCATCGAGAGTCTCGGAAAATGTAGGCAGCTCGGTTCCTACGGCACCATCTTCCGAAGCACAGGTGCTGCCCTCGCAGCGGCAAATCGCGCTGCCGGAGCAGCAAACCTCCCCTCCGATTCTGCGGCGGCACAACTACATCGTTACCTCGGCAATCGTTCTCGCGGTGATCCTCACGGCGCTGTACTGGTTCTACCGCCCCCGCACACCTGTTGTCATAGGTATCCATCAGCTCACGCAGACGGGCCATCTCAAATCTCTTATGGGAGTACATCAACTGGTTACTGACGGCACGCGAGTTTACTTCGATCAGCTCGACGGAGACAGGTGGCGCATTGCCCAGGTATCGGTCAGAGGTGGAGATGTTTCCTACGTCCCCACACCGCTCATCCCCGACCCTCGGGTCGCCGACATTTCCGCAGATGGTTCCGAACTGCTGATTTTCAGCGACCTGAGTTTCAAGCACTGTGCGGACGAACAGCCTGCTTTCTGGATCATCCAGCTTCCCAGTGGCCAGGCGCAGAGGCTACCTGATTGGGCAGGCGGCCTTACTTGGATGCAGTTTCTACCCGGCAGCAATCAGATTACCTACGTCAAACAAAACCAGTTATACGCTGCCAACCGCGACGGCACTGGCATGCACCAGCTCGTGACCTTCCCTGCCAATTACTCGCTATCTTTGTGGCCTCAGTACACCATCTCGCCTGATGCCAAGCTGGTTCGCTTCCCCGCCCGATTGTGGCAGATTTGGCAGAGCAATTTGGAGGGCAGCAGGCTTCGTCAGTTCCTTCCCCAATTCCCTGAAGCCATGTACGGCGGTAGGTGGAGTGGGGACGGGAAGATCTATATCTTCGACCAGCTTGTGTACACAGCGACCTCCCTATGGGCCGTCAACGAACGAGCTTCGCTGTTTCGACCTTTCGACTCAAAGCCGGTTCAGCTAACCAACGGGCCCATCGCATTTCCCGCTGCCACAGTCAGCAGAGATGGAAGACAGATCTTCGCTGTCGGTGAATCCTTGCGCGGAGAACTGAATGTTTACGACGCTGGGGCCCGTCAGTTTCGGCCATACCTTGGCGGCATGTCGGGCGCATTCATCGATAATTCCCCCGATGGCCAGTGGATTACCTACGTTTCCTTTCCCGACGGGACCCTGTGGCGCAGCCGTGTAAACGGTGGTGAGCGCCAGCAGCTCACGACGCCCGCCATCGGTGTGATCTTCAGCCCGAGATGGTCCCCTGATGGGCGCTTCATCCTGTTCAACGCCTGGCAAGTGGATCGCCGCATTGACGACTACAAGAAGATCTACATGATTCCCGCCGGGGGCGGCGCTCCCCTATTGCTTGTGTCGGGGGACTTTCAACCCGCCGACGCATCCTGGTCACCCGATGGGAAATCGATTGCCTATGGTGGAGCATCCGGGGTCGGCGACGCCTCCGAAGTGAGGATTCTCGACATCTCTACGCGGCAGTCGCGAACTGTCACGGGGTCGAAGGGTAAGTTCGGACCGCGCTGGTCACCTGACGGCCGCTATCTCGTGGCTGAATCCGGGGACGAAAAGAGAATTCTCCTCTACTCTTTTGTTGCAAATCGGTGGAGCGAGTTTCCTACTCCTGCTAACACTACCGAAATGGGTTGGCCGACGTGGTCGCACGATAGTCGTTACGTGTACGCGATGAACAATGCCCACAAAATCTATCGCTACCGGGTAACCGATAGTCGTGTTGAAGAAGTCGCCGATGCCAGTGAACTGGCGGTCTTGAGTCCTGTGTTCCGCTGGGGGTTCTGGTTCCAACTGACGCCCGACGATCGTATCTTGGTTCTGGTCGACCGCGGAACCGACGAGCTGTACTCGCTCGACTTGGACTATCGCTAGTGCAAGACCCTTCCGCTCCGCATCTGACTCAAGAAACGAAACGGGGCGCTCTCTGCTCTTAGCGCCCCGTTTCAGAGCCGCCTAGTCATGTTGGTGGGACATGTCCGGGCGGCAACTCGGCTTTCTTCTACTTCTTCGCCAGCAGTGTCAACTCGACGACATCTTGTCCGCCGTTACGCGCGACTTGGATCTCGTTAACTGAGGCCAAGAACTCTCGCGCGTGATCGGAGTTCGGCAACCACGCTGCTGCCAGAAAGTAGGCATTGCCATATTTGTGGAACACCAGCTTGGCGCGACCATCGGAATAAGCTGGCGAACCACTATTCGTCATGGTCGTCCGCGTCTCGGGGCCGCCGACATGCTGTACAGTGATCGCCCGCTCACTCGGAGATGAGATCAGATACTCCCCGGCGGGCATCCCGATGTCGGCCACCGTAAAGGCAAACGGAATGTTAACGGTTGCGGAAGTCTTCTGGGCAACGGCGGGGGCCAAGGCCACCAGCACCAGAGCCAGTGTGAACAGGGTCGCACGGGTTGTGTTTCTCATTTCCATCCTCACGGGAGCAATGGCTCCGATGCGCCGACTTTGCGCCCCAGCGGAAAAACCCTCAATGCACGGCGGGTGGAAGAGAGGTGGAAACGAGGTGAAGCGCAGATGAGCAGGGATGTGGCTGATGACAAAGGGATTAGTAATGCGTCACACCATCGCGCTTGAAGGGGGTCACTCGAATGAAGCCAACTGGAATCGTTTTGCTATCGGCGGCGCTCATCCTTTCCGTGACCGGCTTGGGCCCGGGGACATCCCGCGCTGAGGCTCAGACTGCAGCCCAGACGCAACCGCCGCAGCTTCCGCCAACCATCGCTGCCATCGTGGATCGCCAGATCAGCACCGTCGAAAAGCTGATCACGGAGGCCGCGGAAGCCATGCCGGAAAATAAGTTCAACTTCTCTCCGGAAAACCTGAATATTCCAGGCGCCGACTACAAGGGCGTGCGCACGTTCGCCATGGAAGTCAAGCACCTTGCCGCGTCGAACTATGCCTTGTGGTCGCCGCTTACAGGTGATAGGTTTCCCAAGGATTTCCTGGGTGGTAACGGTCCGGAGAACCTGCAGACCAAAGCCGAGATCATGAAGTTCCTGAAGGATTCCTTTGCCCTGGGCCACAAGGCAGCGGGCACGTTGACGGCCGACAACATGCTTCAGCCGGCGGTGCCCGGAGGATCGACGGCGCGCCTGAACCGTGCCAGCTTTGCCGTTGCCCATGCCTACGATCATTACGGACAAATGGTGGAGTACCTGCGGATGAACGGAATCACGCCGCCGGCCAGCCGAGGCAAGTCCGACTAGTTGCCCCTTTGATATTTTGCGTCTGCCGTTCGCTGGGCTTCGGCCTAGGTCTTGAGCGGCGGAAGCCGCGTGGCGTGGGCGGTGCGGGTGCGGGTGGATTCGCACATAACCCGCTCAACCACCTGACCGCCGGCCAAATCGGCGTGAGTCCGACGCCTCCGGCTCAACCGCCTTGGCGCTGTTATTGATGTGCACAGCCGCGACTCTCAATGCCGGAAATGGAAACAACGGGTGCAAAGGACTGCCCGATTACAATGCCCTGAAAGCTGCGCTGGTAGCGGCCACAGCCGCGGAGACCAGCGGATTGAATAACCAGATGTGGGCCACCATCGTTGATCGTGACGGCGTGGTGTGTGCAGTTGCGTTCTCTGGGGTGAATCGCGGAGCCCAGTGGCCTGGCAGCAGAGTGATCTCGGCGCAGAAGGCCAATACCGCAAACGCGTTCAGCCTCGATTCTTCCTCGTTTAGCGGAGGCTCGGGACAGGCGAACGGCCTCGCGCTGTCCACGGCGAACCTATATTCGGCTGTGCAGCCGGGAGGCAGCCTGTACGGTCTGCAACACAGCAATCCAGTGGACGCTGCGGACGCCTACGCCGGACCCTCCCATCAGATCGGCACCGCAAACGACCCGATGGTCGGCAACAAGATCGGCGGGGTCAATGTGTTCGGGGGAGGCCTGGCGCTCTACGGCCCCGGAAAGCTAATTGTCGGCGGGGTGGGCGTCAGTGGCGATACTTCCTGCACCGACCACAACATTGCGTGGCGCGTGCGTAACAACCTCGGACTCGATCACCTGTCCGGAGTCGGCGGAGTCTCAGGCGATCCCGCGCGTCCCGACAATATTGTGTTTGATATCGCTTCCAATCCGTTCGGGGGAACCGGCATCAGCGCCGGCGGCTTCGGATATCCTACGTGCCTCAACACCTCGGGATCGAGCTCGCTACCACCCGTGCAGCCATAAACGCGGCATGTCTCTAGTCCTTCAATTACTTATTTGGATGGGAGGGGTTGACCGGGGCCTCTGCGAAGCTCACTCCAAATGGCTGCCCATCCGGCCTGGGTTTGGCCGGGTGGGTCTTTTCGTATCGAGGGCAAGGATTTTTGCTACCGGAACGAAAAAGCCCCTACCCCGCCCAACCGCCAGAGCCTCGCCGGGCATGGCTGCACCAAACTGATGCAATTCACCGGGTTGAACCATTTCCTGCCGCCCGATACGATGGAGAGTTTGCACTTATCGAGATTCGGAGGCAGTTTTATGGCAACGATGGAACAGGCGGCTCCCAAAGTCGCGGCTGGCAAGGTGGCGGTGTACAAGAACTTCATCGGCGGGGAGTGGGTGGAGACGCACACGGGGCGCAGTTTTGAGAACCTCAATCCAGCGGACACGCGCGATGTAGTGGGCGTGTTTCAGCGCTCGGACGCCGAAGACGTAAACTGCGCCATCGACGCGGCGAGCGAAGCGTACAAGAAGTGGCGGCTGGTGCCGGCTCCGCGGCGGGCCGAGATGCTGTACAAGGCGGCGGAGATCCTGATTGGGCGCAAGGAAGAGTACGCGCAACTGATGACGCGCGAGATGGGCAAGGTGATCAAAGAGACACGCGGTGACGTGCAGGAGGCCATTGACTGCGGCTACTACACGGCGGGCGAGGGGCGTCGGCTGTTTGGGCCGACGGTTCCGTCGGAGCTGCCCAACAAGTTTGCCATGGCGGTGCGGCAGCCGCTGGGCGTGTGCGCGATGATCACGCCGTGGAACTTCCCGATGGCGATTCCGTCGTGGAAGCTGTTTCCAGCGCTGGTTGCCGGGAACGTGGCGGTGATCAAGCCGGCGCAGGACACGCCACTTTCGACCTTTAACTTCGTGCAGGCGCTCACGGATGGCGGGATTCCGGCAGGCGTGGTGAACATCGTGACCGGCTTCGGCAGCGAAGTGGGCACTCCAATGACGCAACATGCCGCGGTGCGTGCCGTGTCGCTGACGGGCTCGACGGCGGTGGGGCGCGTGGTGGGTCAGGAGGCGGCCAAGACCTTCAAGCACTGCTCGCTGGAGCTGGGGGGAAAGAATCCGATGATCGTGCTGGACGACGCCAACCTGGAGCTGGCGCTGGACGGCGCGCTGTGGGGCGCGTTCGGGACGGCCGGTCAGCGATGCACCGCGACCAGCCGCATCATCGTGCAGACGGGCGTGTACAAGAAGTTTGTGGATGAGCTGGTGGCGCGCGCGCAGAAGCTAAAGGTCGGCAACGGGCTGGATGAGTCGGTGGATATGGGTCCGGCGATCAACAAGGGGCAGATGGAGACAGACCTGAAGTACATCGAGATTGGCAAGGGTGAGGGTGCGAAGATGCTGTGCGGCGGGCACCGTCTGGAAGGCGAGGCGTACAAGTATGGGTGGTTCGTGGCGCCGACGGTGTTTGCGGATGTCGATCCGAAGATGCGGATTGCGCAGGAAGAGATTTTCGGGCCGGTGGTGAGCGTGATTCCGTGCGATGGGCTGAAGAACGCGATTGCGATTGCGAACGACATTGAGTATGGGCTGTCGTCGTCGATCTACACCAAGGATGTGAACAAGGCGTTCACGGCGATGCGTGACCTGTATGCGGGAATTACGTACATTAATGCTCCGACGATTGGCGCGGAGGTACATCTGCCGTTTGGTGGAACAAAAGCCACGGGAAACGGGCATCGCGAAGGCGGCATCGGCGCGATTGATTTCTACACGGAGTGGAAGTCGGTGTACGTGGACTACTCGGACAAGCTGCAGAAGGCGCAGATTGATCGGCCCGAATAGGAGCCGGTGGCGGGCTAGTGGATAGTGGATAGAAAAAGCAACTAGCAACTGGCGACGAGCAATTAGCTGAGATCTGAGGGTGATTGCGGCCCCTTCGCGTTCTAAGTGCATGCGAACTTCTAGGCCACGGGGTCGGAGGTAGTCTTCTGGCTGCGTTTTAATTCGTCGGCCAGGAGAATGGCTTCGGCGACTTCCTTCATAGTCTTGCGGCGGCTGCGCGCCTGCTTCTTGATGATGGAGTAGGCCTCTTCTTCGCTGACGCCAAATTCGCTCTGCACAATTCCCTTTGCGCATTCGATGGTCTTGCGCATGGCGAGCTTGTCGGAGAGTTCGGCAATTTCATTTTCCATTCGCGCCAGCTCGATGGCCGCTCCCACCAGATGTCCGATGGTGGCAATGGATTTGATTTCTCGTGGCTTGAATTCGTACGGGTCGCGATGCTGCAGGTTGATGACGCCGACCACGCGCCCGCGCGAGATTACCGGAATGGAAAGAAATGATTCGTAGGCGTCTTCGGACAACTCGGGGCAGGCGCGAAAGCGAGCATCTCAGGGCGCATTACGTGCGATGACGACAGGTTTGCGATGTTTGGCAACCCAACCAGTGATACCTTCGCCAAATGGGACCTTGAGGTGGTCGACGACGTCGGGATGGGGGTTTTTGGAAGCGCGCAGGACCAGCACATCGCTTTCAAGGACGTAGATGAAACAGGAGTCGCAGCTTACGAATTCGGAAACAATCTCCACAATTTCGTTCAGGACATCGTGCAGGGGATCGGCGGCCGCAATGCGACTGCTCACGGTATGAAGGAATTCAAGCGCAGGAATAGGTTCAGCCGTGTCCATGTGTTTCATGCTAACGAGGATTGAGCGGAGCGATCATCGATAGTTGCTATCGATCGAAACGTAATTATTTATGAATCGCTGGCCGCGTTTCGCCATCGCGAAAAAACAGGGACGGCCGACGGTGGGTGGAATGCGACCGTCCCCAGGTAAAAGCTATTTGGCGGCAGCGATGACGGTGGTTTCACTGCGGGAGGCGGTTGCGCTCGCCTTCTCCACCGGCACCGGGAAGTACAGCGTTGTGTGAGATCCGGCAAAGCACACCGAACGCATGTTCCACGCTGATCCTGTGACCTGCATAGTAAGCGACGATTTCTCACACCCGGCATAGCCGTCGGTGCCGACGGGAAGGGCGATGATCGCTGCGCCCGAGTGATCAGCGGGCGTGATAAACGCCTTCGTGGTGCCCTCGGCGTACATGGTGACCAGGTACTCGCCGGCCGGCAGGACACCTGTGCCAATGTGGGCAGCGTGGGTAAGTTTGGATTTCGCTTGCGAATCCACCGCGTGTGCGGTGGATGCGGCTGTGGCCAGAATCAAAACGAGGCTCATCTTCTTCGCGAATTTCATGGTGTTCGTCTCCAATCGAAAGTAGGAGCGCCCGGCGGGTGAATGCGATCGGGATGCTCAGGGTTGGGCCGGAACCTTCGTCGCCGTAAAGCTGCTCAGCGGGGAGAGCGATGGCGAAAGCTCAAAGATTGCCCTGGCCGGGTAAGCCGGAAGTAATGCTGATTTTCCGGCTCGGGGATACAGATCAGCTTGGATTGGAAGCGAATGCGCGTCGGGGAGCATTCACTTGGTGAGAGCGTAACCGGTTTTGTTGTGGAAGGGAAATTCAAAATCGTTATGGTGGGTATAAAGAGCGGCGGGAATGGGTTCATCGATGTGTAACAGCGAAAGGCCGAGGAGAGACAAAGCAACTACCAAGTAACAATTAGCGGTTGGCTGCGGCTGGCGACAAGCAATTCGTACTTCGCGAATCCGCCGCCCGGTGTCACTTAGTTAGAGGCACTGCTTTCACCGAGCAAACACCTGCAAAACCGTAGGCTAAACGGTAGGACTACAGCTTGTTCAATCCGTCGAGGGCGGCGACTTTGAAGGCTTCGGCGAGGGTTGGGTAATTGAAGACGGTGTCGCGGAAGTACTCGATGGTTCCACCCATGGCGAGCACGGCTTGGCCGATGTGGACGATTTCGGCCGCGCGATCGCCGATGATATGGACACCGAGCAGCGTGAGCGATGACGGATCAAAGATCAGCTTCAGAAATCCCTGATCGTCGCCCAACATCTGACCTTTTGCCAACTCCGCATAGCGCGCGATACCCACCTCATAGGGGATCTTGTCGCGCGTGAGCTGCTCTTCGGTCGCCCCAACCATGGAAATCTCAGGAATGGTGTACACGCCGTACGGAATCAGGTTCGGCGGGATCGATGCGGCTACGCCGAAGATATGGCAGCTCGCGAGTCTTCCCTGCTCCATCGAGGTGCTGGCGAGCGCCGGAAAACCGATCACATCCCCTGCGGCATAGACGTAGGGCACTTCCGTCTGAAAGCTCGGATCAACGCGGAGCTTGCCGCGTTCGTCGGGATGGAGCCCGATTGCCTCGACATTCAATTGATCGCTGTTGGCATGGCGACCCACGGCGTATAAGAGCGCCTGCCCCTTCACCATCTTGCCACTCTCCAACTTGGCAAACACGCGATCGCGATCCTCGTCGAAGCCAACCTCGGCGACCTTCTCGCCGAGGCGGAAGACCGTTCCCAGCTGGCGAAGCTGGAAGCAGAGGCTCTCCACGATTTCGCGGTCGGCGAATTCCAGAATGATCGGGCGCTGCTCGAGCAACGTCACCTTCACGCCCAGTGCGGCAAACATGGAGGCGTACTCCAGTCCGATGATGCCGGCGCCGACGACGATCAGCTCGCGTGGCAGATCTTTGAGTTCGTGCACCTGGTCGGAGTCAAAGATTCGCTTGCCGTCGATGGGAATCTGCGCGTCATGGGCGGGCCTTGTGCCGCAGGCAACGACGAAATAATCGCCATGCACGACCGCCGAGCCCATGTCATTCTGGATCTCGACAGTGTGGTCGGAGATGAACCTGGCATTCCCTTCCAGCATGGTGACGCGATTGCGACGCAACTGTGACTTGATGACTTCGATCTCGCGGGCCATGACAGCGTCGGCGCGAAACACCAGGTCCTCCATGGAAATCTGGTCCTTAAGCGCATAGCCACGCCCATAGAAGGAGCGCTGTCGAAGTCCGCTGAGGTAAAGAACGGCTTCGCGAAATGTTTTGCTGGGGATAGTTCCGGTGTTGACGCACACTCCGCCAATGGAACGCTTGCGCTCGATCACAGCAACCTTCTTGCGCATCTTGGCGGCACAAATCGCCGCTTTTTGTCCTGCGGGGCCGCTGCCGATTACGACGAGATCGTAGGAATGATTGCTGTGGACAGGCATGGCTTTTGGTCGCACCTCTCATTTGAGAGTCGGTTTCATTCGTCCTGTCGGGAGAGTTAGTGAGTCGAAGCTATCATCATTCGCGGCATAACGGAAGGTGTTCGCAATGCGAACGCTATGGAAGATCAGAGTCAGTTCCTGGTGAACGCGAAGGTCAGAAGCGAAGCTATATGAGACGACCATGAACCACCCCGGTAAGTGGCGGAGGTTTTTTTCAGTCGGCTGAGGGTTATGCCTTTCCCAGAATCTCGAAGAACCGGACAATCGACTCAACACCCCAATGGAAGTTCGGGATGTGGAACTTCTCATTCGGGGCATGGAGATTGTCGTCGGGTAGACCCATGCCCATCATGATGCTGGGAATCTTCAGGTCTTTGTCGAATTGAGTGACGATGGGAATGGAGCCGCCGGAACGGATGTAGACGGTATCTTTCCCGAAGACTTCGTGCATCGCCTGGACGGATGCGCGCGCGTAGGGATTGTCAGTATTGACCACGCAGGCTGGACCTTTGCTGTGGACCTTGATCGATGTCGAGATTCCTTTGGGAGTGATCTTCGCGACGTAATCGGTGAACTTCTTGAGGATGTCGTCGGGATCCTGATTGGGGACCAGCCGCATCGATACCTTGGCCGAGCCTTTCGCGGGAATGACCGTTTTCGCGCCGGGAGCGGTAAATCCGCCGACAATTCCGTGAACTTCGAGCGTAGGACGCGCCCACGTACGGTAGAGAACCGGAAAGCCAGGCTCGCCAGTGAGGACGTCGGAGCCGACTTCGGCTTTGCGGTATTCCTCTTCGTTGAAGGGCAATGCGGCCCAGGCTTTCAGCTCGTCATCGGTCGGCTTCTGCACGGCGTCGTAGAAGCCGGGGATAAGGACCTTTCCGTCGGCATCCTTTAGCTTGCTGAGAATCTCGACCAGTCCGAAGATGGCATTCGGGGCGGCGCCGCCGTAAACGCCGGAATGCAGATCAACTTTGGCGCCACGCGCTTCGATCTCGGTGTAGAGCAGGCCACGCAGACCCACGCAGAGAGTGGGGAGATTCGGCGCAAAGAGCTCGGTATCGGTGACCAGCGCGAAATCAGCTTTCAGTTTTTCCGAGCCGGCGTTCTCCTTCACGTATTTTTCAATCGACTCGCCGCCAACTTCTTCCTCACCCTCAATAAGCACCCGCACATTGATGGGCAGCTTGCCCGCACCCGTCTTGAACAGGGACTCGAAGGCTTTGAGTTGCATCCAGAGCTGGCCCTTGTCGTCGACGGCGCCGCGAGCATAGAGATTGTCGTTGCGCTCGGTGGGTTCGAAGGGAGGCGTGACCCACTCGTCGAGCGGTTCAGCGGGCTGGACGTCGTAGTGGGCATAACAGAGTGCGGTGGGCTTGCCGGGCGCGTGCAGCCAGTCGGCATAAACCAGTGGATGGCCGGCGGTCGGGATCAGCTCGACATGCTCGAAGCCGATGCGCTTCAGGTCGTTGGTAACCATTTCCGCGGCCTTGAGAACGTCGGATTTGTGTTCCTCCGCGGTGCTGACACTGGGAATGCGGAGAAGATCTTTCAGCTCGCTGATGAAGCGCTGCTTATTTTCACGAGCGTAGGCGACGGCTGGGGAGGACATATGAGGTCTCCTTGAAGATAGGTAAACGGAAAAGTATAACCACTCAGCTCTTAGTTGTCAGTTCTCAGTCTTTTCCAATGCAAGATGAGCCTGAAGGAGGAGTCGGTTTCTAACACAAGATGAGCCTGAAGCAGGTGGCATGCTGAGGATTGACCACCAGCGTGCACGAAGCCGAGAAGCTGAGCCTGGAGC
>Ga0306922_10000733_pt1 | contig 28145 bp, 32 predicted proteins | sample sta12Cox44000082_FD_203758 | JGI IMG/M metagenome (GOLD analysis project Ga0306922, IMG submission 203758) | Lab enrichment of tropical soil microbial communities from Luquillo Experimental Forest, Puerto Rico - statoxic.12C.oxic.44.000.082 (v2)... | ecosystem: Environmental > Terrestrial >... | reverse complement strand
GCATCTATCATCTGCATCCGCGACATCTGTTCGGCGTTCGTACCTGAGGTAGGAGCCGGATGCGGAAAACCTGCTCGTCCGGATCTGAGGAGGGGGTCATGGGCAACCATGATCCCTACTCCGACCGCTCTGGATTTGAGATCGTCAGGACGCAAGTGAAACTCGTGGGCCACGACCTCGTTGATAGAGGCCAGTCCGTTGGCGCCTTGAATCCGCTTCAGCTCGGTGAGCGCACGCCGGGCAAGGCCAGTCAGTTGTGGTACACCGTTACCCGCAGCGGCCCGCTGTAGAACGCGCTTGAGGGCATCGATGAGCTCGTCAGCTGCAGGCTCAGGTTCTGAGCGAAGAAGATGAGAGGAAAATGGAAAAAAGGTATGTTCGGTCAGCTCGGCCATGGATACCTCCGTGGTCGGGTTAGGGGCGGCTTTGCGTTTGCCGACGCGGGCCGTCCCGCTTTTCTTGTGGTTTACCTGCTAACCGGCTTCTTGACGGGCTGTCAAGTGACGGTTCGCAATCATGTGCTGTCCTATGGTTATGACGGATGTTGAAAGTCGAAATAACCGCCGTGGCACATGCGCCTTTTATGCTGGTTGGAGAGACATGAAAGGCGGCTCCGGTGGCAGCTTTCGCTGCCGGATGATTTGCGTAATAATAATAAAGCTCGGTAAGCATCATTGTGTTGGACCTCAATGGCTTTCGCTGAGCAACGGCACCTGCGCCCCTAGCCCGGACGCAGGTGCCACCCCTATCTAACGGAGGGATAACTATTTTTGGGTTTGAGCTTCTGTTCTGAGGCTATCCCATCCTCCCATCCCAGCTTCCGGGGCCTCCTGCTTTAGACCTCCGGTATTCGTTAGAGTCCAGTCTTGGCTCGCAATTCTCCTGCCGCATGAAACAACATTACGGTCAGTTCACGGAAACAGCTCTCGCAGAATCTCAAGCGGGAGACTTGCGTCCTCAGAACATGAACGATTATCAGTCGCCGTCCGCAACCGTCGCAGCGGCTATGGCTTTGGCTTTGAAGAGTGATTAACACGATGGTAACAATCTCTCGCGTTAAATCTTGTTTGATGCTGGCAGGAACGGTTTCCGGCTGAGCCTTAAATATCTACTGGCTAACAGCATGTCAATTATCGGTGAGCCACGCGACCCTCACGAGCTCGAATACTATCCACAAGCCCCTGCCAGGCATGTCTACCCGTTATTTATTCCTGGGTCGGTTGGTTGAGTGATCGGGCTAACCGAACAGCATATTTCCCTAGCAGCAAGTCATAGAGCCTGTCAAGATGATTGATTACTTATCAGCTAAATCGCCGAATCGCCGATAGGCTATTACAGTCTTACTGGTGCTCTATCGTGGCTTGGTCAGATCGGTCTTGAGCCAGGAGCAGCCGACTTCTACGGTTTTTCACCACTGCCCACTCGGGTTCTTACGAGTTCGCCGGCATGTCATCTCTGATCACGCCCAGTTGCCCGAGGCGCACCCGCGCTGCAAGGCGCGACACCCGGAAGCCGATGGTGACCCGCTCGACCAGTTCCTCGGCATCGGCCGAACCCGCCACCAAAACCGGCGAACCTGGCTGCGTTGACAGGAATCTCGCCACCAGCAGATCGATCCGGCGCTTTGGCATTAACAGCGCACCGCATATGTAGCCGGCCTGCCATTCGATGCGATCGCTGCGCGGGGCGTTATCTTCGACCGCCTCCCGCCGGCAGGCCTGTGCAATCAAGGTTTCACCTTTCTGCCCCGCCGCCATGCATTGCGCGCGCCAGAGTGGAGAATGCAAAAGTATGTGTGCAAGCTCATGGGCAAGGGTGGTTCGCAGCCGATTCTCGCGAAACCACTGCCGGCTGAGTTCGGCCGCGATATCTACGCGCGGCAGACGCTCGCTTCCGAACATCGTGGTCACACCATTGATGCCGTCATCCAGCTCCGCGTACAGATTTAAGATCGACGTATGCCGCTCAAGTAATTGCGTCAGAACGTCAGTGGGCAGTGGCGTGAGCTCCTGCCCATAAGTCTCCATGCAGAATTCAGTTAGGGTCCGCTCGCACAGTTCTTCAAGGTACTCGCGCGAGTAGAAACGCGGTTCGATCCGCCATTCGCTCGGTCCAGTGCTCACCGTCAACCTCCCCGTCTACCACTGGGTTTGGCCGTGGATTTCTTGGCCGGCTTCTTATCGAGCTCGCGCCGGAAGGCGCGATAGGCCGCAACGATTTGTCCCGGCTCGGGGTCTGCACCCTTAGGTTTTTCGTATACCCGGTTGGCGTAAAACCGCAGCACTTCAATTTCCACCCCCAGGACTCTTGCCAACTGGCGGATCATGCCGTCCGAGGGCGGGCCCTTATGGCCGAGTTCGATGTCGTTCAGGTATGGCTGGCTCATTGGCGTGCCATCGTCCTTCAAAACCCGCGCAGCCACCGCCTTCAGCGTCAGGCCGCGTCGTTTGCGTGCCGCGGCGAGCACCTCTCCGAAAGTTTTCATTCTGCCGGCGTCAACTGCATATCCTCTGAAGCCTCACCATAGCTGCCTTTTACATTTGCGGTAATAACCTTTCGGCTTTTCGGCAAAACCGATTATCCACAACCCGGTTTTCGGTCAGAATGATGGTCAGGCTAAATTGGCGGGATATGATCCAGCAGGGTAGGGTGGGGGCAGGCGTACCATTGTGCGGCGAAAGTCGCCTCTGGTAGACGTTGAGAGGATTAAAGGACAACGGGACATTTGAAATGCCGTTATGCGCGCATTGTGGCCTCGAAATTCAGGAGCAGCCCGTAAAACGCAGAATTACGACCGGTGAATCCCGCTCGTGGAGATACGGGAAACGGAAAGTTTATTCCGACGAATGGATGCATCCGAAATGCGCTGCGCAACGTGACAGACGGCAAATAAGAGTGTTGCTGTTCGTGGTGTTGGGCATTATCGGACTCTATTTGTACGCTCATTTTTCAAGTGCTTGAAACATTGAGCCCGTGCTTTTTTGTGAAACAGGTCAGGTGGCCGGGGAGATGCTCGCTAACGGTTATCGGCGCACACGCTAAGGCCTGGGCCTCGGTAATTACGACCACTTCGCCGGCTTATCCGATGAAGGTCAGTCTGTCAGGGAGATTACCCAACACCTTCAACGTTAACACCGCAACTTATCCACCGGCTCTAAGCGACGATGGCTCGAAAAACGCCTGGAACCCTTACCGGACGAACCATTGCAATCAGACTGGGGAAATATGCGCTGTTCAAAATGCGACAGCGATAATCGTGAGGGGGCGAAGTTCTGCAATGCGTGCGGAACAGCCTTGGACAAGCGGTGCGCCGCTTGCGGCGCACTCAACCAGCCGGGCGCGAAATTCTGCGACGAATGCGGCGCCGTCCTGACCGGCGACGCAGCGACCAAAGCTGAAAGCGTCGCGCAGGCCGCGGCCCCGTCCGCCGGCGAGCGGCGGCATCTGACGGTATTGTTTTGTGACCTGGTTGACTCGACTGGTATTGCCGCTCAACTCGACCCCGAGGAATGGCGCGAGACGGTCGCCGCCTACCATCGCGCTGCCGCCGAAGCGATCCGGAGCTGTGGCGGTCACGTCGCCAAGTATCTCGGCGACGGCGTGATGGCCTATTTCGGGTGGCCCATGGCCCACGAAAACGATGCGCAGCGCGCGGCCCGTGCGGGCCTGGCCATCCTCGATGCCGTATCGATGCTCAATCGCTTATCTACACACCCGAAAATTGCGGTGCGGGTCGGCATCCACTCAGGCCCGGTTGTAATTGGTCCCGGGGCCGCTGAAGATAACGATGTTTTCGGCGAAGCTCCCAACATCGCTGCGCGGGTGCAGGCCGCAGCCGCCCCGGACACTGTGCTCATAACTGCGGCGACCCACAGGCTGCTATCCAGGCTTTTCCTGGTTGAACCATCCGGAGCACAACAGCTCAAGGGCATTGCTTCATCGATTGAGCTTTTCCGAGTAGTCGGTCCGGCTGGGGCAAGGAGCCGCGTTGGGTCGCGAGCACTCACCCGTTTTGTTGGCCGCGAAGAGGAGACGGGGCTCCTGCTCAGCAGATGGGAACGAAGCCGTGAAGGCGAAGGCCAGGTGGTGCTGGTGGTGGGCGAGGCCGGAATCGGAAAATCACGACTGGTCGCCGAGTTTCACGACCGCATTCGCGATACCCCGCATATCTGGCTCGAAAGCGCAGGCGAGCAGTTTTTCGAGAACACTCCCTTCCACGCCGTGACTCAAATGCTGTCGCAATGGCTGGAACTGTACGCCATCGCGAACCATGAGGAGCGCGTCGAGCTGCTCGAGCGAGCACTCTCCTCAGCCCGGCTCAAGCTTGAAGATGCTGCGCCGCCCATCGCAGAGCTTCTGCAAATGCCGGTGGGCGAGCGCTACCCACAGTTAAGGTTGCCGCCGGATGAACAGCGGCGGCGGCTGCTCGCTGCATTGACGGGATTGCTCCTAGGGGCGGCAGGAACGCAGCCGGCCGTGATCGTAGTCGAAGACCTGCATTGGCTCGACCCATCTTCGCTGGAGCTGCACCAACTGCTCGCCGAGCAGGGTGCGACTCTGCCAGTGATGTTGCTCTACACGGCGCGTCCCGAATTTCGAGTTCCCTGGCCGATGCGGGCGCACCATACCCAGGTCACGCTCAACCGCCTGAATGCGCGCAATGTACGTGAACTGGTTGCCCAAATCGCGGCGCGCAAGGCACTCGCCGATGAAACCGTAAACGCAGTCGTGGAACGCACCAGCGGGGTGCCGCTGTTCGTCGAGGAGTTGACGCGAGCGGTGCTCGAAAGCGGCGCAACCCAAGCCGGCGTGCGCGAGATCCCCGCAACGTTGCAGGACTCCTTAATGGCGCGGCTGGACCGACTGGGGCCGGCCAAGGAAGTCGCGCAGGTCGCGGCGGTGCTCGGTTCAGAGTTCTCCTACGAATTGCTCCATGCCGTGCATCCTCTCAATGAAGACGATCTGCAGCGCGCGCTGCGCAGTCTCGCCGATGCGGAACTGGTGTACGTGCGCGGCCTCCCGCCCGGTGCGACCTACCAATTCAAACATGCGCTCATCCGCGATGCCGCGTATGAGGCATTGCTCAAGAGCCGCCGCAAGGAGCTGCATCGGCTGGTGGCACAAACGATCGCCGAGAGGTTCCCGGTGCTGAACGAGGCGCAACCCGAACTTCTCGCCCGCCATTGGACCGAAGCGGGGGAAACCGAAGCGGCGATTCGTGAATGGTCACGAGCCGCAGCGGCGGCCGACTCGCACAACGCGCTCGACGAGGCGCTGGTGAGTTATCGCCGTGCTCTGACGCTGACTCTGCAGTTGCCCGAATCGCCCGAGCGGCAGCGTCGCGAACTGGAGCTCAGGCAATCAGTCGCGTGGATACTCGGGATGTTGCGAGGGTTTGCCGCGGCGGAAACCGTTGAAGCTAGCGAACAGGCCGCGGCGACCGCGGAAAAAGCCGGCAACCTTGCTCAACTCGTCAGAATGATCGCTCTCCGAGGCGCCGGTGCCGGGAGTTCGGGAGATTGGACGGCATGCGGCAGGATGGCGGACGAGACCCTTGCGCTAGCTTTGCGGGAACGAAGTCCCAACAGCCTCTCCTATGGGTACGGCGGTCACCTGGTCGCTTGCCACTTCCTTGGTCGTCTGGCTGATGCCGAACATGATTTCGAGGCGGGCGTGGCATTCTTCAGAGCCTCGAGTTCCCAGGAACCGCAGGGTTGGGGAGTTACAATCCTCCACGTTGCAAGCAGGAACGCATGGATGGTTGGATGCGCGGACGCCGCGCGTCAACGCGATGGCATGATGCTGGCTGCGACTAACCAGGACAAACCGTTCGACCTTGTGAGTGCATGGTTCGGTGCTGCCTATCTGCGGGTATACCTGCGGCAATTCGGCGAGGCCGAGGCGTTCGGGGCCAGGGCGCTGAGTTTGGCTGAAAAACATCAATTCCAACAACTTATCGCCCATGCTGAATGCATTCTCGGTTACGCGCAGAATCGGGTGGGCCGCGTCAACGAAGGCATCGCGCTGATGCGGCTGGGGATCAGCCACTTGCACGAGGTCCGAGCGATAGGGGACGTTTCGTATTTCATGACGCTGCTGTCAGCAGCGTTAGCTGATAGCGGAGACGCGGCCGAGGCCCTGGATACCATCGAGCGCGCACTCGCCGCCCCTTCCGATGCTATCTCGTCGAGGCGTGAAACCTTGCGAATCCGCGGGGAATTGCTCCTTCACCAGGGTACTCTGGATGGCGCGGAACGCGATTTCCGGGATTCGATCGCGCTCGCGCAGCAGATGGGCGCGAAGGCATGGGAGCTGCGCTCGACGATGAGTCTCGCGCGGCTACTGGACCGGTTAGGGCGACGAGCTGAGGCTCACACCATGTTAGCCCAAATCTACAACTGGTTCACCGAAGGATTGGATACCGCTGATCTGAAGGACGCCAAGGCATTGCTGGAAGAACTGACCACATAAACCAGGGAGGATGCCCTTTTTTGAAATGCGACTGGTCAGAGGGATTCTCGCACTGAACTACCATGCTCTCACTACTTGTGGTTGAGCCTGACTCTACTGGTCAACTTCTATGCGAATCTATATCGGCGATTGCAATCTCTTCTTCGACGTTGAGGGCGCGAAGCTTCGACCGGATGGGCCGCGTATGCGGGAGGTGCCGACGCTGGTCCTGCTCCACGGTGGTCCCGGCTTCGACCATTCAACCTACAAGCCGACCTTTTCGGCGCTAGCTGATGTCGCCCAGATCGTTTACCTCGACCATCGCGGTCAGGGCCGCAGCGATCGGTCCACACCTGAGCACTGGAGGCTAGCTCAGTGGATCGATGACGTGAAGTCGTTCTGCGACGGACTCGAAATAGAGAAGCCAATCGTACTCGGGAACTCCTTCGGCGGCATGGTCGCTATGGCATACGCAGCTCGTTACCCAGACCACCCGGGCAAGCTCGTCTTATCGAGCACGGCAGGTCGGATGAGGCTCGATCGAATATTAGCGGCCTTCGAGAAATTAGGCGGGAAGCAAGCCAAAGACGTCGCAAGCACGTTCTGGGAAAGACCATCTCGGGACAACTTCGCCGAGTACATGAGGGTGTGTGTGCCGCTCTACAATCCCTCGGGAACGCTCGCGAACGAGGATGCCCGAGCTAGGACAGTATGGAGCCTCGAGGTGATGCAGCACTTCATAACGGGCGAGCAGTGGACGATGAATCTGTTCCCTGAACTCCATCGGCTCAAATGCCCCACGCTGATCTTGGCGGGCGATCACGATCCGGTGTGCACTATTGAGGACATGCAGGAGCTAGCGGAGGCCATCCCAGGCAATCTGGTTCGGTTTGAGCGATTCGCGGAAGCAGGGCATGGCGTGTTTCGCGATTCGCCAGAGCGCGCTCTGAAGTCCCTGCGGGAATTTATCGTTCAGTGATTCGAAGCTGCTCGAAGCGAACTTACCTTTCTGGTGCAGCGTCAGCAGTTTGGCCGAAAGCAACGTTACGACGAAGACGGCTTGACCAGTCCTTCGCTAAGTTGATTGCAGCCGGTTTGTTCAAGTATTGGTTGAATTCCTAATCTATGTCTGCTTCGAAGGCATTCTTATTCCAGCCGATGCTTTGCGAGAGTGCCGCAAGGCCTCCAGAAGGTTATCACTGGCACTACGAGTTGAAGCTCGACGGGTTTCGCGCGATTGGGCGCAAGTCCGGGCGTACCACCCAGCTCTGGTCACGGAACCACAAAGATTTCGGCGGCCGATTTCCAGGTATAGCGAGCGCGCTTCTGAAGCTTCCCAGCGATACCGTCATCGACGGCGAAGTTGTAGCGCTCGACCGAACCGGTAGGCCGTCATTCAGCCTCTTGCAGGGCGTTGGCGGTAAAGAGGCGGAAATCGTGCTCTACACTTTCGATCTGCTGATGCTGCGCGGTAAGGATGTGCGGTCTTGGCCGCTCGAGGAGCGGCGCGGACGCTTGCGTGAAATTGCGCAGCAGTTCTCCTCTGCAATTCGATATTCGGAAAGATTTGAGGTGCGTCTGGCCGATCTCATAAGCGTGGTGCGACAGCATGGGGTCGAAGGAATCGTTGCCAAGCGTTCAGGCAGCCCATATCGCTCGGGTGAGCGCAGCGGCGACTGGCTCAAGTGGCGGGCAAATCGCGGTCAGGAATTCGTGATCGGGGGCTACATTCCTGGTGATGGCCTCGTGGATTCCATCCTTGTCGGGTACTACGACGATCGCGACCTTATCTATGCGGGGCGCGTTCGTGCTGGGCTCACGGTAAGCTCCCGGCGCGCATTGATGCCACACTTCGAAGAGCTCCGCGTTTCGAGATGCCCGTTCAGCGATTTGCCTGAACGCACCGAGGGACATTGGGGAGAAGGGCTCACAGCGGCGAAAATGGATATGTGCCGCTGGCTCGATCCTTTCCTAGTTGCCCGAATCGAGTTCCTGGAATGGACACCGGATGAACGCTTGCGTCATCCGCGGTTCGCCGGAATCCGGAGCGACAAAGACGCTCGCGAAGTTACGCGGGACGACACTCCCTAAGCCTTTCCAGAGATAGCTCATTTCTTAGCCGTCGATTCTTTTGCGGCGGTGCTCTACCAGGCCCGCGACCTGACGGTTAGGCTAAAAAGGAGCTAAGAGCGACGAGGGCGTTCACAGCCGCCCTCCGTCCTTGCGGCTGTAGTGGACGCCGGCCTCGTCGGCGACGACGACGAGATCAACGTCGGAAAAGTGCGCGCGTTCGCGCAGCGTGCGCGTTCCGCTCTCGAGATAGACGGCATCGCTGTTGGAGCGGTTGACCAGATGGTGGCCGTTGGCAACGCCCGCCTTGAAGCCGGCCGCGTCGCCCGGCCGCAGCACGGTCTCGCCTTCGTCCTCGATCAGCGTCAGCTCGCCTTCAATGAGAAAGACGAACTCGTCCTGGTTCTCGTGCCAATGGCGCAGCGACGAGAAAGCGCCGGGCGTGAGCATCGTCAGGTTGACGCCGAACTGGGTCAGGCCGGCTTCATCGCCGAGACGCTTGCGCGAACGACCGGCGACCAGCTTGTCGTGCGGCGGCGGATAGCCGCCGCGCGGGACGAACGGCAGAGCGGTGACGTCGATCTTCGGCATGGTCTCACATCCTTTCGATCGCGGTGGCGGTTCCCATGCCGCAGACTCGCACGCCGCGAGTCCGCTGGGAATCCTGAAGAGGATTTAACCGCCAGACCTGATCCACTAGCTTTTGTTTTGTGCACGTAGGTCGAGGTCCACTATCACCGGCGCATGGTCGCTGCCTGCCGCTTGCCCTCCTCGTAGGGGTGGCGGCAGCGGCCCTAGGGAAATATACGGTAAGGACCCGCGGAACGGCTGGGTAGCGTTGGTTTTGAGGCCAAGGATGCTCAGGCGGGCCTTTTATGGACATTTCTGCGTGAAATCTTTGCGTGCAACGAGGTGGTCCGCCGACCGTATTTCACGCAACAAACCGGGGGCTTAACATGGGGGGATCCCACACTGCGAAGCATGCAGCACGTTCGGGACGTGGGGTCACTTATCGCCCCGAATTTATTGGGCGATCGCGGAGCCAGATCCTACGGCGATTCCTAAGTACCTTTCGCGAGAACATTGCGTACAACTCGCTACCGTACAAATTCGCACGGATGCTGCTGCTACTCCATAATAGGCGATTTTGACTGAACGTATTTCACCAAGTTACAGTTGAATCGCGGCGAAGGAGGCGCACTTTGATGACAATACTTCACGCAGCGCGTTCCGACCTTGCCATAGGCCTCGGCGCGCGATGATAAAAATGCCGAGATGCTGAGGCAGGCATTGCGACAGGCGGGCGCCATCGTCGCAATCGACTAGACCGATAGAACCCGGACGAGGCTGGAAATTTTCCAGCCTCGTTTTTCAACAGAAGCACACCGGTTTTGGACGATAGATTAAGCGACACTAAGAGAGCCAACTATTCCTGTTTTCGCATTTCGTCGGACTTGAAGGATAAAGCACCGGGCAACGATATCCAGGCGCTTGTTACAGCGAACTGAGGTGGACCCGAGATTTAGACCACTGGTTAAGCGTGGGACCTGCCGCGTAACATGCCCGCGATTTGGCGGGCAAGCAGGGGCAGGAAACGTCGGCAATTCGACGCAAACACGAGCCGAGCCTGACACGGACCAGCACCGGGGGCGACGTGATCTCGTTGGTCAGTTACGAACGCCTGCTTCGCCATACTTCGTCCGGGAGTCAGAGTACGGAAAGTCCTCTTTCCAAGAAATGCTGCCGTGGCTCGCCCGCCGCTCTGGCAGGTGGTGAGAATGAGCAGAGTGAGAATGCCGCCGCATCGAGTGCAGTTGACACAGATGCGATTCTTGGGCAACTCGGTCGCGGCCTTGTAGCGCTACTCATCGCGCGTCTGCTACGCGGGGTTCGAGCAGGTGCTCCAGCTGGGCTGGCAGTGCGCTGTGAAACTCCATTAATGCGCCGGAGACCGGGTGGCGAAAGTTTAGCGCGCACGAATGGAGCGCCAACCGCCGCGCGGGATCGGTGCTCGCGCCGTATTTCAGATCGCCGATGATTGGATGGCCGAGGGCAGCCAGCTGAACCCGGACTTGGTTCTTGCGTCCGGTTTCGAGCATGAGCTCGAGCAGCGATTTGTCCCCATGTCGGCGCAGTACGCGATAATGTGTGATCGCCAGCTCACCACCCTTATCGACACGATGAACCATGAATGAATTGCTTTCCACAAGATGGTCTTTGAGCGTTCCTTGCCCATTTGCGGGTACGCCCTCGACGACGGCGAGATATCTTTTCGCGACCTTCTTCCAGTTCTGTTGAAGGATAGCCTGGGTGGATTGATTCCTTGCAAAGACCATCAGGCCAGAGGTCTCGCGGTCAAGCCGATGAACGATGAAGGCCTGTTGCAGCCGCGACCTCCTAAGCGTCTTTAGATGTTCATTGAGGAGCCGATGCGTAGTCCGCTCCTTCTCACGTTCCGAGCCCATCGAAAGGAGCCCCGTTGGTTTGTCGACCACGACGACGGCATCATCCAGATGAATAATTTTGAGGCCATGGCGCTCAAGGGCGTCGCCATGCACTCGCTTCCGTACCGCAATGGTCACGACATCGTTCGGGCCCAAGTCGGTATCATGTCGGACGCGCGCCTTGTGCTGTACCGTCACCGCCCCGAACCGGAGAAGGTCTTTCGCATGTTGCGCGACAGTCGCAGCGGCAGGCTAATCAGATATGGCAGGAGCTCGCATCTGGAGGCGACACGAAACTGATGGTCCTCCGTCATCATCAGTCCTGCTTAGCCAGAGTGTTCTTCAATAGATAATGAAAGGCTTGGGTCCGGTTCTCCGGGGGGTGATTGGCAAGCATATCAAGCAGACCCGCACGAAACTCGCAGGTCGCGGGGGATCCATCCCTCATCTTCATTTTCGTAAGCGTCTGTTGATCGTCGGGAGTAAGACTTGCAAGGGTAGCGCGCTCTTGGGCGGTGAGTTTAGTATCGCATTCGTCTGCGTGCGCGATTGACGCGGCCATCGAGAGTGACAGGAATCCCGCGAGCAATAGAAGGTTCATCCTTGCCTCCATGTGCGATTCGTCTAGCAACTTCCGTCCGTTGTTCCTCTGCAACCGCTCGGATTGCCGCTCAGTGCGAAGGCTAAGCTGCTCGGTCTGTACACGCAAGACGATTTCAAAGCTGGACAATGGCCGGGCCGAAGTGAGTTCCACGCGATGCCGCTTTGAGGGCCGCCGGAGCTTTTGATGCAAAGCTTAAAGTAGATCGGCCTCGGCAGTCATGGCTCGGATTTGTGGAGAGGAGAACTCTGGTTTCGGCTGTGCACGACTAGAATTTGCAGGTAAACGTCAATTAAAGCCGTACCAGCTTCGGTCTGGTATAGCTGTCACGGTGAAAAAAGCTACTCTTTGGCGCAAGAGATCTGAGACGAAGCTCCCTTAATCCACAATACTCGCGTTCATCGATCACATGGGCAGATTGGAGGCGTAAGGTTGCCAATGGTTAGTCGTTCCACTCACTGCAGCTGAGTCGCCTGGAAGCTTCAAGTCCAGCAAGTGCAATCGTGATACAGGCCTGGCGGCTTCATATTCGATCGCGACCCACATAGCCTTCTCCGAGCAATTGAGGCCAGCCGTTGACAAGCTGAGTATGAGCTTCAGGTTTCTCGGATCATCGAAGAGGAAGCGACGCCGATGGCTTGCGATACCTGCTGCCCGTCCGGCATGACCTCAACCCACGCGTTTTAGCCAGAAGTCTGCTTTATTGGCGTCGGAGAGTAACACCGCGACGTTTGTCCGCTAGCGCTAGTTCAAGACGCCCTCGGTAGCAGCCGGAAAACGCCCAACGGGTGCTGCCGCCACCCCTTTCTTCTCGGTCGTTGCTAGAAAGTCGAGGTAGGTCCGATACAGCCGGTACCGCATAGTTCAGGCGACGACAGCCTTGGGCAGCCGCTTACGATCTTCGTCGTCGTTCACGCTGAAAGCACGGGGACATTTATCTGATAGCCATCGATCGCTCACGAGGTCTTCCAGTGTCCGACCTTCTCCGTCGACGGCCCACACGTTGCGACTTGCGGCAGTAAACTGGTGGAAGTTGCGGCCGCATCGGCAGCATCTGTATTCCAGGGTTGACCCCCGAAGCGCAGACCAGGCGAGCATCTTGACTGCAAAGTCGTGGGTTTTCCAATTGTTGAGTGCTGCCACTTGTTTTCGAGCCTCTCGGACCAGGTCCCGATGCGGGTGCACGCTTAGGATTGCACCGCCCGATTTCGGGCCTTGCCATTTTTAAGCGATGGGTGAGCTTCGATCTTTATCTGTTGTCCGTTGAGCACGGTGTTGTTCAACAGGCTGAACGCGAGCGCGACGTCGGCGAGTTCCGCCATCTCCACGAAGCCGAAACCGCGGCAGAGTCCAGATATCTTATCCGTAATAGCCAGTGCCGCCACGACCTCTCCAGCGCGTGAGAAATGCTCGAGAAGATCTCTACTAGTGACCGAACTGGCCAGGTTGCCAACATACACCTTGGGCATCAAGGGACTCCTTGTACGTCTCAAGCAGTTCGGATGTCCCGGCAAGCACCCTGTGGTGATCTGGGATGAGCTGTATCCGAAGGCGAGTATCTCCACTTTATTTTGCGCCGCACGGAAAGTACATGCGTCAGTTAAGTCGGGTCTCAAAGCGTTGGGAAATCGGCGATGGTCAAGACTGGGGATGGCTTTCCCGGAGTAGAAGGTATATTGTTAAACCCAACGTTCGGACGTTCCTTTCACTTCGACCCAGGAATGAGCCTGGGTTTCCTGTTCGGAGCCACCCGGCACAAACTCTCGGAGGGCAAATGCCCAGCAAACTATACGTAGGCAATCTGGCCTACTCGGTCTCAAACGACGATCTCCATGAGCTCTTCTCACAAGTTGGCCAGGTGCAAAGCGCCACAGTCATCACCGACAAGTTCTCTGGACAATCGAAAGGCTTTGGCTTCGTCGAGATGACCACTTCGGAAGAAGCCTCCAACGCGATCCGTCAGTTCAATGATACCGAGCTCAAGGGCCGGAACATCAAGGTCAACGAGGCTAAACCACGCGAGGCGAGCTTCGGCGGAGGCAACCGCGATCGAAGTAGCGGCGGTGGTGCGGGTCGCGGCCGCAACCGCTGGTAAATATCAAGTTATTAATTTGGATCGCGTTGCGGTTCGCACCAGCCTCGCTGATGTCGCTCACCTGCGGAGACGGAATGCATGGACAAACGCCAAAGAGAACGGGCCCGCAGACAGAAACAACAGCAAAAGGAGCAGCGTCGCGTCGAGCGCGCTACTGAACGTCAGAAACGGGCCCGCGAAGGCGGCAAAGATGCAGACCTCGAGGAAATGGTTCCAGGACCGCAACCCGGTCAGATTGTCGATTTGTCCTGAATTGTCTCCCACCGGCATGGGCCTCCGGATCGGCCGTGTTGGTGCGGAAGGTTACGCTGAGGACCCGGCGCTGGGAATTCCTGAAAGCGGCTGGCTTCGCAGTGACATTGGGATCTGCTGTCTGCTATCGACGGGGCACTACGGCTCCTCCAACTTCCCACTTACAGACGCATGGCCAGATTTCCGCATTGAATTGCTCCATTCCGACATTTTTCTCGCTAGGCAAAATTGCACGGCAGGCGCATGACTTCTTGATAAGATGTTCTTTGACGCCAGTTCGATGGGGTCTGTAAAGTTAACTCGTCTCCTTAAAAATAGTTGGCAAACGTGCCACTTTGAGGTGATGAACGGCCGATTCCTCTACTGGGATTGCCTAGACACGGGTTCCTGAGGACAACTATTCAATGACTTCTTTAGACAAGTTCGAAAAACGGCTCAATGACGAGACCGCTACAGTCGAGAAAGAAATCGAATCTCACAAGCAGCAGCTGGAGGCCTTAAATAAGCGACTGGAAGGTCTGAAGCGGGCTGCCGAATTATTCGAATCAGAGCAGGGGGCGATTTCAGAATTGCTTCACGCCGGCTCAGCTAATGGTGGCGTTATCGCTCGGCAGATGACGTTCTCACCAGCCGCTAAAGCGCAAAGAACTACAACCAGTCCAAAGGCAACTGCTGCGCAGGGACGGCCTGCACCTGTCGGGCGTAGCAAGACGCCAACAGCAACAAGCCGTCGCAATACGAGCCAGAACGGCGGACTCACCCGACTCGACATGATAGCGGCAGTGCTCAAGCGTCATCCGCGCCGGACGGTGCGTGAATTGATTGCACTACTCAACAAAGAATACCGCTGGAAGACCACGGAAAGCGCAGTCACCGGTCATCTGTATACGCGCCGTGACAAGTTCGTGCATACTCCGCCGGACCGTGCGGCCAATCGCCCGGTCACTTGGTCGTCAAAATAGGCGGGATTAGCGCCTGCGTAGCACGACAGACCGCGAGTGTTAGTGCAAACCAGGGCCGCGCAGCGTTGGCCGCACGAATTTGTGGCTCTCTACTTTGGTAGACGATAAATTGTTCAATGTCCCGTGGTTTGGGCAAATTACCGATCGGGTGATGCCCAATCAAACCCTTCGATAGAACCAATCTGATCCGGCCAGCCAATGGCATCGTGTGTTTCAGTCAGCGTATGGACCACGAATCACCGTTTATAGTGCTCTGACTATACCGCTCCCCGACCTTAAACAATTGGGTGCAAAGTCTGTGTTCTGCTGCGTGGCATAGATACCATTGCTTAGCAAAGCGAAGCGCTTAGCATAGTCTGGTATCGGTGCTATCTGTAGTTGTTGACGAGGAGGCGGAGGTATGGAGCCCACCTGTGAAGAAGGGACATCGGAAGAATCCACACGCCGTGGCGCTCGGCCGATTGGGGGGCTTGGTTCGCAGTGCGGCCAAGAAGCGCGCCAACAAACAAAACGGTCGCAAGGGCGGGCTGGTCAAAAGCCGCAAGAAAACTATTGCAGTGAGACGCAACGCGCGACGGCCAAGACCCGGGCGCCGCAAGAAAGGGTGAGCGCGGCGATATCCTCGATCCGCGCTCGCTTCGGAAAATACGTTATCGGTTTCGGCGACCTGGGCATCCGCTATTGCCCGGTAGTGCGATAGACCTAATTCTCCGCCGCCTATTTTGCGCGGCGGTACTTCCTGCGAGACGAAGGGGGCGATATTTGTCGGCAGCCAAGAGCAGCTAAGCTCATTTGGGGGCGCGGGATGTCATGAACCGATGCCGCCCAGAGACAGGAAGGGCTGCACCTATTACTCAGCGGCCAGGGACGAGGCGATGATCATCGGACACATTGTTGACGGGGAGAGGCTCGAATGTGACCTGTCGGCACTGGTTGATACCCGCCTCCTCATCCAGGCGAATTCGGGCGGCGGCAAATCGTGGTTGCTCCGTCTCATAGCCGAACGCGCTGGCATCCAGACAATTGTGCTCGATAATGAGGGAGAATTTGCCAGCTTGCGCGAGGCCGTAGACATGCTGCTGGTCGGGGCAGGCGGGGAGTTGCCTGCCAATCCGCGCCATGCGGCGCTCATGGCGCGCCGGCTTATCGAGTATAAAGTCTCCGCCGTAATCGATCTTTACGAGCTGAAGCTCGGCGAGCGTCGTCAGTTTGTAAAACTGTTCCTCGATTCGCTTATTCATCTGCCGCGTGAGCTTTGGCGGCCGACACTGGTGATCCTCGATGAGGCGCACATCTACTGTCCTGAGCGCGGTTCAGGCGAAGCCGAATCAACCGAGGCTGTCATCAGTCTGATGAGCCAGGGCCGCAAACGAGGATACGCTGGCATCATCGCCACACAGCGGCTTTCGAAACTGCACAAGGATGCGGCGGCAGAGGCCAACAATGTGATTATCGGCCGCACCTGGCTCGATGCGGATCAGGCGAGGGCAGGGGACGCGCTGGGTCTGTCAAAAGCCGATCGGCTGAAATTGCGTGATCTGGAACAGGGAGAATTCTACGCTTTCGGCCCGGCTTTCAGCCGGCCAGGGGTCGTGCATTTTCGCTCCGATCGCGTCCGCACCACGCACCCGAGGCCCGGACAGCGGCATCTGCTTACCGCCCCCGCGCCCTCCAAGGCGATTCGCGGGGTGCTTGAGAAATTCGCTGACTTGCCTCACGAGGTGGAGAGTGAAATTCGCAGCCTCGATGAGGCTCGGAGCCGCATCGCCGATTTGGAGCGGCAAATCAGGAAATCCAAGGATTCGAACTCGCCACCAGAGTCAGACCAATCGGCTATCGAGCGGGCCGTCAGGGTAGCCGTCGAGAGAGAGCGGGCTGTATGGCGGCAGAAACTGGAACAGGGTAGGGCGCGCTTCCGTCAGATCTCCGCAGCTTTAGCAGCAGCAGGCCGATCCTTCGACAAAATTAAAGTGTTGCTTGATGAAATCGAGAGCGAGGCAGTGAATGCTCCGGAGCGCGCCGTCACGCAGCATGTTACTAGAAACCACCGCCCAGCATATGGGACCCATCCGGTCGACAATGGCGCCACGTCGGTTAGCAGCTTCGATGAGCCGCGAAAACTGTCGTTGGGAGAGCGCCGAATTCTAACCGCCCTGGCGCAATATCCTCAGGGGAGAAGCAAGGCGCAAATCGCAGTCTTGGCTGGGTACGCCCTGAATGGCGGAGGATTCAACAATTACCTCGGTGCACTCAGGTCGCGGAGTTTAATTAAAGGTGATGGCGACAGACTGACGATCACGGATGCCGGAATCGAAGCCCTCGGCTCGTGGGAGCCGCTCCCGACAGGGTCTGCTCTCGTCGATTACTGGCGCGGCCGGTTAGGAAAGGCCGAGCGGTTGATTCTGGAAACACTTACGCACGTGTATCCCGATGCGCTGACCAAAGAAGAGGTTGCGATGAAGGCCGGCTACGAAGCCAACGGCGGCGGTTTCAATAACGCCCTGGGCCGGCTAAGGACGCTGGAGTTGGTTGAGGGGCGCGGCGAGATCAAGGCCAGCGGCAATCTGTTCGATGCGGGGTGATCGAGAATGGCTCGCTGAATTCCTGAAAAAACGTCATGGGGAGGCGCGGCCACCGATGACCACCGGTGAGAAAGCTACTGGACGGGGTTTATGGCTATCGCGGCCGCCAAGAGGTCGATGCGCTCTACAGTGTCTCCGCTTTTGCGCTCCGTAACGTTGCTTTCGACTACAAGTGACCCGGATGAGCGGCGCAATCTGATAGCGATGGGAGATCGGATGCGTCGCGGACACAGAGCGCCGAGCCTTTTCGTGTGACGCGCGGCCCTAATGCTCCGGAAAATGCCCCTACCGACATTCCTCGAGCATGATGCGAGCGGCCTCGGCAGCGGCATCGATTTGGGGCCAATGCCCTGCATTGAGAGCATGCAGTGAGGCGTGCCGGGCCTGGGAGCGCATGTGTTCGGCGATGCTGAGGTGAAGATACGGATCGGCCTTTCCCCAGATGAGCAGAAGGGGAACATCGGATCGCCTGAACTCGACGAGACGAGCCGTATTGGCGGCGACCTCGTCGGTCAGCTGAGAGGTCATCTGGACAAAGGCGCTCGCGGCGCTGGGCTGTTGCCTGAAGTTATCGTCTATGATCGGCCCGAGGAACTCGAAGTAACGGACCTTCTGCGTCTCGGTCAGGCCTTTGGCCAACTGGTTGCGCTGGAAATCGAGTAGCCATGCGAACTGCTCCGGGCTTGCCAGGAAATGGAGACTGAGGGCGCTCAGCTCCCGATTCGAAAAGAGCGCGATCAGCTCGGGAACCCTCAGCCCGGGTGCGGCGCCATAAAAGGCGTTCATCAGTGTGATGGCGGCCGTGCGCTCCGGGTGTTCCAGCGCGAAGTTGACGGCGGCCGGGCCGCCGGCGTCATGGCCGACGGGAATGATCTTGTCGAGCGATAACGCATCGACGACGGCCTCCACATCGCCGAGCTGTTGCGCGAAACTGTAGTGCGAACCGACGGGCTTGTCGGATGCACCGAAGCCCAGAAAGTCGATCGCGACGATCCTGCGGCCGGCAGAGGCCAGATGAGGAATGAGGTCGTCGTAGATGTGCGAGTTGTCCGGAAATCCGTGCAGCAGCACAAAGGCCGACCCATGGCCGGGAAAATCTCGGACATGGACACTTCCGCGATCACGCGCGATCCGATGCTCGGTGAATGCCGGGGACGTCGTGTCGATGCGATTTGCTGCCATAAGCTCGCTCCGGAGGTTTGTTGACGGATTGAGGGTACCAGCCAGAATCGTTGAAATTTAACAGGCTAAGGCCGACATGATGCCGCGACGTTTTGGCGAAAAATGCTGAGATCGGCAGGTTGATTTCCAGGAAACAGGTACATCCGAAACGACCACACCCAACAAAGCTCTAAGATGACGGAGGCTTCAAAGCGGGGTGGTTGAGCGCACGGCCAAATAATATCGCCGCTTGCGTCAGCATCAGGGATCCAAATCATCGCTTCTTCTTGCCGTTTCTTTTGAGCGCATTGCCTAAACGCACGATAGGCAGCTACTCCCTGCTCCTCGGACACATTGTTCATGTCAATTTCGGGCGGGAGCTGTTTCGCCAGAAAAATAAAGCAGGTCGATATCCAGATCGAGTTCCCTGGCAAATTGTTCCAGCAGGTAACCACGCGGCGGATGGCGGAAGTTATGCTCGATATCGTTGAGGTAGGGCCTGAGATACCTTTACCCTCCTCATTCCTGATCTGCGCTGCCAGTTGCCGCTGCGTGAGTTGTGCTTTTTTCCTCGCTTCTGCGATCACTTCGCCAAAGGTTCTCATCTGATTACTAAACCAACATGGAATCGCATGGTTGCCCTCCAACCTTTCAGAATAAGGTCTACCTTCGGAAAGGGCGCGGCTGCCATGCGAGCTATTATGAGAGCACAAATTATCTTTTCGTATACAGAACCAAGTGGATTACGAATCGGCCGGTGCACCTTTTAAGGCCAGCGACCCGGCAAAATGCTGGTGGGCGCGGGCGCTAATCACCGGTGGCCACGTATTCTACTTCGGCGAGATGATCGAAGTTTTCGCCACAAGTCGGACAGTAGTAATAACCGTGGCTCCAATTATCGGTTTCCCTTCCGTCCAGGGTATCGGTGTCCGTCTCGCCGGTATCGGGATTGACTGGCAGCCAGACGGTGAGCTGGCAGCCTTGTTCGATTCCGTCAGTGTGTCCGTTGGGGCATCCGTAGCGCATTGTTATGCGGTCTCCTTCGAGTTATTTCCACGCAAGAGCGAATTCAGCTCTCGGTCGAATTCGTCGCCGGCGTCGATCTCGGCGATGGCTTTGCATTTAGGCACGGGCGCCCGGTATCGGACGCCCGTGCAAGCCCGTCTTATTCAGTGACCATGCCGTTAATTATGTAATCGCAACCGCGCTGCGCCTGGGCGGCGGCGTGGATGATGAGCTTGGGTTGATCGCGGAGCTGCTTGATCCAGCCCGCAATGTAGGCGGCAGAGTTGTCGATCGTGCGGTTCTCTATGCCAGTAATTCCGCACAAATAGGCGGCTGTCATCTCCGCAACGATTTCTTCGACGGAGTATAGGGCGGACCCGAACGGCGCTGCTTCTTTGATCGATTCGCGATTCAGTCTCCGCGGGTGCCCTAGTGCATGACCTTCCTCGTGCCAAAGTGTGGACCAGTATTCCTCGGCATTTTCAAACAATGCGCTCGGGGGCATAGTGATGCGGTCCGTCATGGGCGAATAAAAAGCTTGATCGCCGGAGTGCACGATTTCGGGCGGGTCGGGCATTCCGGCCAGAATCGTCTCGCATGCCGCGATGGGATCGAGCTGTCGCTGTTCAGGAAGCGCCAATTTGTCGCTAACCGTAAGTGGGAGTTCGCATTGCTCGGAATTGAATGCCGAATAGTAGCGCAGAACGAACCGGCGCCTGCCTTGGCCTTCCGGTTCCTGGACCTCCGGCTCCGGCTCGCCGGCCTTCACTTCGACACCATCGACATAAATCCTCCAGAAGACCACCGGGGTTGCCTTTTCTCCCTTACGCACTTGCCCGCCAAGCTCGTTGATCTGGCGCATGGTTGCCCAGTAGGGCGAAGTGTAACCCTGTGCCGTAAGTAGCCACACATTAACGCCACGATAAGGCTTCTTCGATACGAGATTGCGAGGCGCCCCGATGCTACGCCACGGCTTGTGCCACGGGATGGTACCCGCTTCCAGCTTCTCGATGATCCGCTCCGTGATGACACTGTAAACATCCATGGGAATTTCCTTTCACTGTGAATCAGAATCCGTCTTCGTCGATCCGGTGGGCGTTGAAGTCGCGTTCGGCTTTTTCCCCGTGGCCGCAACGAATGCCGTATAGGGATTTATCGTTGGGGTAGTAGAATGCTCGCTCGCCGGAATTGATTTCGGTCTGGCAGTTGGCCTCGGCGCACCGGGCCGGATACCTGACAGTGATCCACTTGGGATCGGCTTTGAACCTGCGTCGCATCGTTTGTTTCTCCCTTCGCCCGCTTCCGCTTCTTGCGGCAGGGCGTGCTGCGCTTTGCTTTCCATCACCGCGAACTTTTTCCGCGCGGCCCTCTCGCTCAAATCAGGAGGGCCCGCGCGCAGATTCCCGAACGCGTGAAGTGGAGCGCTGCACGGACGTGACAAACGCAGTGTTCGGCGAAGCCGATGGCGCGGCCGTGCTGGCGGAGCTCACGCCACCGCTTATGGTGGGAGGGCAGAGATTCGTCAGGTTAGGTTGGGCTGTTGGGCTGAGGACCGGGGAACTCCGACAGGGCAAGATCCATAGGGGCTGAAAGCCGAAGACCTTGGAGGGTTAACACTCGCTGGTTCGCGCTGAAGCAGTCTGGAATGTGTAAAGTGGTACTTTAAGATCGGGCAACGGTCTCAGAGCGAGATGGTAGGGCAGGGCGGACTCAGGGGAGACTAAGTCTATCCTTCGAGGCCAACCGCCACTGCCCACAACCAATATAACGCGGCGTACCATGCACAGAAGGAATTAACTTAGGACACCTTGCGGCCAATCGAGTCGGGCTGTGCACCGAAATGGCCAGGTGGGGGCGCAGGGCCGTGAGTCAGAACGTTTTCAGGTCGGGGCCGATCCTCGCAGTCGGGCAGAGTTACCAAAGCAAGGAGCGAATATGAGCAGGTCGGTATACGAAGATCGCTTTTTCGAAGTAATCGCACCGGAATCGCCACTGAATTGCAGAGACGATGGCGGCCATCTGATTTTGATTAAGAAGGAACCGGTTACCGACCGTTCGGACCTCACCCATCAGGAAGCCGTGGATTTCATGCGCATTTCAATGGCCGTGGGTCGGGCAATGTACGACGTACTTCAGGTCGAACGCATGAACTATGAGGATCTCGGGAATTGGAGCGTGGATGAGCGTGGCGGTCCAAAGATGCACCTGCATTTTTTTGGAAGAGCAAGAGAGCAAGTCCACCAGACGCGAGGACACCATATCTCGCTACTGCCGAAGGGTCATCCGATCTACAAAGGGCATCTGAAACCGATTGATGACGAAGAAGTCCAAGCGTTGCGTGGGCGCGTACTGGAGATCTTAACTGAGCCAAAATACATACGGATGGCCGCATTCGCCGAGCTGTAGGTTTGGGTTCAGGGCTCGCCGCTGCCGAGTGGTCGGTTTTGGCGGGGGGAGAGGTAACCGTGCTTCAGCTACTCGTAAACGTGGATGTGGATGACCTCGAGACTCGGATGGCAGGGCACTTCGTGGCGCTTGCCGCCTTTTCGTGCAATCGAAGCCACCAGCCCTTACGATGCTGGAAGTAATCGCCGACCTTCATCGTGATCGCGGCGCCGAGCCGGGCGAAGCTGTAGACCATCGTCCCGATCAGCGCCGGGTCATGAAGTCCAATTAAGGATTAGACGCCAAGCTTGTACAGTTGCGCGACGTTTTCGCCCAATACTTTCTGGCGCGCGGGCGCCGATAGCTTGCCCGCCATCTCCTCGAGTTCCTCTATGTAGTTGGTAACGTGGTCGGAATGGGGAAAATCCGAGGCCCAGAAGAATTTGTCCGAGCCCTCGAGTTCCACGATTGCGGGTAGCGCGCGTTCATCGGGGTCTCCGGAAACCCAGATGTTGCGATGGAAGTAAAAGCTCGGCCTTTCTTTCAACGGCACTTTGCGTCCTGCATAGCTGCTAAACGCTGCGTCCATCCGATCCAGCCAATAGCTGATCCATCCGGCGCCTGCTTCCAGCAGTACAAGTTTGAGGCGCGGGAATTTCTCGAACGTGCCGTACTGCATGAAGCTGGTCAGGGCCTGGCGAATGGAATCGCCGGCGGTCACATTGATCCAGAAAGTATGGCGATGCACATAGTCGAAGGCGTAGCGCCCGGAAAAGGCCCAAGGCGGTTCCCATGTGGGATGGATCCCGAGAGGAACATCGAGTTCCTGCGCCTTCGCAAACAGCACGTCATGATCTGGATGAGCGTGCGGCTTGCGGGTCATCGTGAATTGCGCCACCCATCCGCCTTTGTGTCCGGCCTTGACGGCGCGCTCCAGTTCTTCGGCCGCAGCCATCGGATCGCCGAGTGACAAATGTGCGGCCGCAAACAAACGTTTATCGTTGCCTTCTGCGCACCATTCCAGCACAGCGCGGTTATAGGCCCGGCACATCGCCTGCGCGTAATCAGCGTCGTCGCACTCGGTTTCCCATTGGAGGGCCAGGGTTGGATAGATGACCGCCGCCTTCAGCCCTTCTTTATCAAGGCGTTCGATGCGGCCCTTGGCGTCGAACGCGCCCATAGCCGGGTTGGGACATTCACCGTAGGGAACGCTTGGATCCCATCTGCCGCCCTCGCGGGTATTGCCGAAGGTGCCGAAAACAGCTCCGCTGATGGTGGCACCGCGCGAGATCTTGGAGGGACGTCCATTGATCTCCAGGTACTGCACGCCATCGCTGGTCCATTTGAATTGCAGGGCGCGGGGTTTGTATTTGGCTTCGCTGTATTCGAGCCACAGTTTTGGACCTTCGATGAAATGGCCGTCGGCGTCGATCGCGCCGGGATAGCTAAGCTTATGAAATGTTTCTTTCTGATAATTCATCGACGAGGCCTCCAGTGACGAATGGTGGGCGAATAGAAGTTCACATCACGTTGTTGTAAGTTTACAAGTCCCTCGGGTTCAAGATGATCGCACCATAATCTCGCGAGGATCTGCGGCCCTTTTTTCTCTCATAACCTCCGCCTTCGCGCGCCTGCTTCGAACTCCGGGCGCATGAACTCCGCGCCTGAAATGGGAGGCGACAGCCAAGTCCGATTAAACTGTAGCTGTGCGGCCATTAGATGCCCGGCACGCTTTTTTATTTTGCGTTGCTCGCTCTAATAATATGGGCTCGGATTTGAGCGGCTGGGCTTACGCCCGTAACATCTGCATCGTTTTGAAAATTTGAACGCCCAGTAGTTCTGGCTATACTCTGGCCAGATGCGATATGAGATCGTCCTGGCCCCGGACGCAGCAAAGGCTTATCGAGCATTGCTAGCTTATCATCGCGCCGAGGTGAGGGACGCCCTGGAACGGCACTTGCGGCAGCAGCCGACTCGAAGGAGCAAGAGCCGAATCAAGCGGCTACGGGGGTTGAGTCAGCCACAGTATCGCCTCCGTGTTGGAGAGGTGAGAGTTTTCTATGACGTCACGATCAAAACCGTCGAAATCCTCGCCATTGTCACAAAAGCCGAGGCGGCGCGCTGGCTTGCCGAGCACGGAACGGCCGATGCGCCAGGTGGCACTAGCCGAAGTTAAGGACGACTTGTCACGATTTTTACGGCTCGCCGAGTCCGAGGAGATCGTGATCACGCGTCACGGGAAGCCTGCGGGCATATTGATTGGGTTTCGAAGCGAGGAGGACTGGTTCGATTATCGTCTGGAGCACCATCCGGCGTTTCTGCGCCGAGTCGCCGCAGCGCGGGAGGCCTTGCGGTCCGGAGGCGGCGTGCGGTTGGAAGAACTGCCGCCGTAATGGCTAGTCGTCACACTGCCAGCCGCCATTTTAGACGTTGCTCTTAGTAGACGACAAAGCCTCGTTATCGCCTCTGAAATGGGAGGGGCAAGGGAGCCCCGGCGCGCCTACTCTGGGCTGTTGGAGACCTGACGTTCCGGATTGTTCACTCTGTAAATCGCACGCGGGTTCCGCGCAAGTCATCTATGCCCGTTATGCAGCCCGGGCAGCAAAGATTGCTCGCACCCGATGCAGCTTGATTTTCAAATGGCACTTCATGACACGACTGTTGGGTCTAGGCGTTGTTAGGTCGCAAACGCCCAGGCACTTCCAACAACCAGTGAGCGACTCAGGGGCCCGCGTTGATCGCGTGCACCAAATCCATCACTTTACCGAGCGTCGTGAGTTTCTCACGCAAGTCGCGTCCCACCGGAGCGACACGCAGCCTCGTGACGCCCACATTCTTATAGGCCCGGATGCGCTCGCGCACCATCTCGATGTTGCCCAGCAGATTCGCCTGGACCACCATCTCTGATGGCACTTTCGCAATAGCTTCGGGCCGCTTTCCCGCAACCCAGAGACGCTGCACTTCGCGGGCAGCCGCCTCCCAACCGCCCCGCTTGAATGCATCATTGTAGAAATTCGTCGTTGCTGAACCCATAGCACCGAGGGTAAAGGCCATCGCCGGCTTCAAAGGCTCCACGAGCGCGTCCAGATCATCACCGAACGCAACCGTGCCGCCGACCTCAATCTCGATGTCTGCCAAGCTGCGCCCGGCCCCTTCGGCGCCCCGGCGCAAATATTCAAGGTGGGCTGCGGCATGTTCCGGCGTAAATGACGTGCCCAGCCAACCATCTGCGACGGCACCGGTATATTCCAACGCTTGGGGTTTCAAGGTCGCCAAGTATATAGGAATGTTGGAATTGGCGGGTTGTGACAACCGGAGCGCCTTGCCTTGTCCGCCCGGCAGCGGCAATTCGTGGTGTTTGCCATGATACTCGATTTTTTCCCCAGCAAACGCGAGTTTGATGATTTCTACTGTTTCTTTGAGCCTGGTCAGCGGCGCTTTGAATGGTTGGCCCTGGAGCCCCTCGACAACCTGCGGACCGCTCGTCCCGAGGCCCAGGATGAAGCGATCATTGCTGATCGCGGCCATCGTCAGCGCGGTCATCGCGGTCATCGCGGGCACCCGCGCGCTGATTTGCATGATGCCGGTGCCAAGCCGGATACGGCCTGTTCGGGCGGCGAGATACGCAAGCGGCGCAATCGCGTCCTGACCCCATGCCTCAGCGCTCCAGACCGCATCTATGCCGAGTTTTTCTGCTTCGACGACGTATTCGACCTGTTCGTCGAAGTCGCGCCTTTGGCCCGAGAACGCACCGCCGATTCCGATGCTGACTTTCATCTTATCCCTCCTGAGGCTGGTCATTGTCGAGATAAAGCTAACGAAACGAAGGTGACCCGAATATAAGTGCTACGAGTGTGGCCACTCGCGGGCAGCGGACGTGGCGGACAGTCAGCAAAGTTTCGACCGGCTGATTTTGCGGATAAAAGTTGGCCGGGGTGCCGGAGGACCTGCGGATCATAGCTTTTGGCCGCCCTACTTTAGTAGACGATAAAGCATGTTGTTGTCTACGAAAGGCGGCGGGGCAGGGGTTCAGACTTTACGCACGACTTTAACTATGAGATGGAGAACGAATTGCCGCGGATCTAATACGGCTCCCTATAATCGGCGAGCTGACACTTTCGGTCGGAGCGTGGGCGCTCGACCCACAGTTGGAATGAGGGTCGCGGCGTCCATTGCCTGCTAGACACTGGACTGGAGGAATCAGGAGGAGACCATGAAGTATGGTGTTGTGATATTTGCGACCGATTTTGCTATTCGGCCCGACGAATTGGCTAAGGCAGTCGAAGACCGCGGCTTCGAATCGCTCTTTTTTCCCGAGCACACCCACATACCAGCCTCCCGCCGAACGCCATACCCGTTGGGCGGTGAACTTCCCAAGGAGTACTCTCATACGCTCGATCCGTTAGTCGCGATGACGATGGCCGCAGCAGCGACCAGCAAACTAAAAGTGGCCACCGGCGTTTGTCTGGTAATCGAGCACGATCCGATCGTTCTGGCTAAGCAGGTCGCCAGTGTCGATTTGGCCTCGAATGGCCGTGTGATATTCGGCATTGGGGGCGGCTGGAACGCGGAGGAGATGGAAGACCATGGCACTGTGTTCAAGTCACGATGGAAACTGCTGCGCGAACGCATCGAGGCCATGAAGAAGCTGTGGACCGAAGAGGCAGCGAGCTATCATGGGGAATTCGTGAAGTTCGATCCGGCATGGTCATGGCCTAAGCCGGTGCAGAAACCGCATCCACCGATTTTGATGGGCAGCCATGGTCCGCGTGGGATGCAGCGAGTTATCCGGTATTGCGACGGCTGGCTCCCGAACGCCGGGCCCGGCGTAGATCTGCCCAAACAGATCGCCGAACTGCGCCACATGGCAGAGCAGGCTGGCCGCGATCCCAACACGATTTCAATCACCGCGTTTGCCGCCCCGCCCGATCGCGAGGTCCTCGATCAACAGGAGGCAGCAGGAGCCGAACGCGCCGTCTTCTTTCTACCAGCTGCAGGTGCAGATAAAGTGATGCCGCTTCTTGATCAGTACGCCAAGCTAATGTGATCACCTCGCGGCAGTCACTGCGAACGGGCTCTCAAGTTCGGCAGTGAGGTAATCGACCGCGAGAAAAACCGTGTTTCAGCCCACCGATGGCTCACGAGTCGCTGTGTAGCGGCGGTGGCGGAGTGCCGGGAGCGGAAGTGAAGCCGGCCGGCAAGTCACGCACGGGCGTGATTTTGATTGCGACCGCTCGCCGCTCATCTCCTCGGACCGCTCGCAGAGTGCTTGGGCGACGGCATCATTGAATGTCGGGTACCGATATGACGTTCCGTACACGCAAATTTGTGAGCGGTGCCAATCTCAGTCTGGCGATACCACCGCGAGTGAGAATCGACCAATTTTCAGGTAATACTTGAATTTCGTTAGGCTCCGACTGCAACGAATGGGCGCATTGTCACTGGTAATCGCCGGGGCGGCCTGCGTTAACAAGCCCTTAGTGAGTTTCGAAATCGTTGTAAGGGGTCTTTAATGCCACCGCCGTATATATCTCTAGTAGTGCCTGTCGGAACGGGTCGTTCTCTTCGACAAATCTTAAGTCCATTCGCCGAATGGGGGTGCTGGGCAGATTGATGTAGAAATACACCCTAAGAGAATGATGCCGAGAGCATAAGTGGCTGATTTGCCAATGATTTTGGGCATTTGATGCCCCGTGGCGGAGGGGCGGCCAGCAGAGCGTTTCGAGGTGTTGCCTTTTCAGACATAGCCGTTTCCCGCAAATCGTCGGAACACCCTGCTGATTGCGGCGCTTTTCGCCAGAAGCACCGCGCGGCTGCAGGTCGGCCTTAGCGTGTCAATTTGAACGATTCTGCCTAGTACCCTTATTCGTCGGAACGCGTGCCGGCGCTGCATGCGGCGGCTCCGGCGTTAGCACCACGGAGAGAGTTGTCTTCCAAGTGGTGCGCGGTAGGTCAAGTCATTCAGCCAGCGCAGCAATCCGATCAATCTACTCTTCGGTTTTGGTTTTATTGCTTCGCTCGCAGTGACCATGCGGGCTACATCGGCCGCTGGGCGAGGTATTGGGCGTAGCGGACGATCCGATTCCCGGCATCTTCGAGCACCGGCATCGGCCGACTCAACGCGATGCGCAATTGCCC
>Ga0306922_10000732_pt1 | contig 28154 bp, 24 predicted proteins | sample sta12Cox44000082_FD_203758 | JGI IMG/M metagenome (GOLD analysis project Ga0306922, IMG submission 203758) | Lab enrichment of tropical soil microbial communities from Luquillo Experimental Forest, Puerto Rico - statoxic.12C.oxic.44.000.082 (v2)... | ecosystem: Environmental > Terrestrial >... | reverse complement strand
TTGAACCCCGGAAGGGCGCGAACCCTAACCGCATTAGCAGTGCGGCGCCATAGACCGGACTAGGCGAAGCCTCCCGGTGACCGGTGGGTCCGCATTAGCGTACCGGTGACCGCGACGGCCCCGCAAAGCATGCTGCCGGGCCGGGCCGCCTGCCCGGCAGCCGGTCAGCTGACCTCGATCACCTGGTAATCGCCGTGGGCGTAGGCCTCCCGGATCCTGGTCTTGGCGAACTTGCCGACGCCGGTCTTGGGCACCTCGGCGATGAAGGACCAGCGCTCAGGCAGCTGCCACCTTGGCAGCTGGCCGGCCAGGAATTCCCGCAGGTCGGCGGCGCTCACCGGGCTGCCTTCCCTGAGCACGACGGTGGCCAGCGGGCGCTCGCCCCACCGCTCGTCGGGCACCCCGATCACCGCGGCCTCGAGCACATCGGGGTGGGCCATGATGGCGTTCTCCAGCTCCATCGACGAGATCCACTCGCCGCCGGACTTGATCACGTCCTTGGCCCGGTCGGTCAGCGTGACGAAGCCGAGTGGGTCGATCGTGCCCACGTCGCCGGTGCGCAGCCAGCCATCGTGGAACTTGCCCGGGTCGTCGTCCTTGTAGTAGGCGCCGGTCACCCACGGCCCACGCACCTCGACCTCGCCGACGGACTTCCCGTCGTGCGGCAGCACTCCGTAATCCCCGACCAGCCGGCCCTCCACCGCGCAGACGAGCCTGCCCTGGGTGTCGCGGTAGCGCCACGCCTCCTCGCCGGACGTGCCGGGCGGCGGATGGGCCACGCTCCCGATCGGCGAGGTCTCGGTCATCCCCCACGCCTGGACGATGAGCACACCGAGCTCGGTCTCGAAGGCTTCCATCAGTGACCGCGGCACCGCCGACCCGCCGCAGGGCACCATGCGGAGTGACGACAGGTCCCCGCCGTTTGCCCGGACGTGCTGGAGCAGGCCGTTCCAGATGGTGGGAACGGCACCGGCCAGAGTGGGCCGTTCGGCCGCGATGAGCCGGGCCAGTGGCTCTGGCTGCAGGAAACGGTCGGGCATGATCAGATCCGCGCCGGACATGACGGCCGCGTACGCGAGTCCCCAGGCGTTGGCATGGAACATGGGTACGACCGGCAGCACCCGGTCCCGCTCCGACATGCCGAGCGAGTTGCCCATGCACACGCCCATCGAGTGCAGATACGCCGAGCGGTGGCTGTATACGACACCCTTGGGCAGGCCGGTGGTGCCACTGGTGTAGCACATCGCGGCGGCCGAGCGCTCCTCCAGATCTGGCCAGCTGAACGCCTCGCTGGCGGCCGCCAGCAGCTCCTCATAGGAGTGCACCTGCACACCCGGGTGAGCCAGCTTCTCCGCGTGGCCGGCCAGCGCCTCGGCAGGCCCGGTCACCAGCACGTGGCGCACCGTCTCGGTCTGCGGGAGCACCTGCGCCAGCAGCGGAACCAGGGTGCTGTCACAGATGATCACGTGGTCGGCGGCGTGGTTGGCGATATAGCCGAGCTGGCCGGGATCGAGCCGCAGGTTCAGCGTGTGCAGCACCGCGCCCATGGACGGGACCGCGAGGTAGGCCTCCAGATGCTCGGCGTTGTTCCAGAGCAGGGTCGCGACCCGCTGGTCGCCGTCCACTCCCAGCATCCGCAGCGCATTGGCGAGCCTGGCCGCCCGGGCCCCGGTCTGGGCATAGGTCTGCCGGCGGGCGCCCTCGCCCGTCCAGGTGACCACTTCACGGCCGCCGAACGCCGTCGTCCCGTACCGCATGATCCCGGTTATGGTCAGCGGCGCATCCATCATCGTGCTGCGCACGGCCATCCTCCTTGCCGACCGCGTGCCGGCTTGCCGCCCAGGCACGCATGAACTCCCTGGCTGGGATCGTGCCATGCCGCAGGCGAATCGTCACCCTTCCGCCCGGCTCCGGCGGGGAAAGCCGGATGGCCAGGAGCGATCCGTTCTGCCGCTTTCTATGTATTTCTAATAGCAGTGGTAGAAAACGCCAGATATAGCCAGAACCGGCCGCCGGTGGCCGCCAGTCAGGCTGGCTGGGCGCGCAGGAACCGGCCGAAATGCGGCACGGTGAAGGCGATCAGGCCGCGTTCGGAGCTGTAGATCAGGCCCTTCTTTATCAGCGCGTCCCGGGCCGGCGACACACTCGAATGCTTGCGGCCCAGCTTGTCGGCGACCGCGGCGGTCTGCACTGGGTCATCCCCCAGCATCGCCATCGCCCGCATGTACTCGCGCTCAGCCGGCGTGGCCCGTTCGTAGCGACTGCCGAAGAAACCGACCGCCAGCTCGTTCTCCGCCTGTGGGCTGGCCACCTTGACATCTCCAGCCGTGACCGGGCTGGCCGCAGCCACGTCCCAGGTCACCTTCCCGTAGGCCTGCACGAAATAGGGGTAGCCGTCGGCCGCCTCGAACAGCGCGTCCAGTGCCGCGGGCTCGAAGTCCGCGCCCTCCCGCCGGGCCGGCGCCAGCAGGGCCTGATCGGCCGCTGCCCGGTCGAGCCGGTCGATCGGCACGTAGCGGAACAGCCGTTCGGAATAGCTCTTGCTCGCCGACAGCACCGACGGCAGGTGCGGCAGCCCGGCACCCACCACGATCAGCGGCCCGCCCGACTGCGACAGCTCGTGGATGGCGGCGCAGAGCGCCGACACGTCCGCGGCCGGGATGTCCTGCATCTCGTCCACAAACAGCGCGATCCCGACGCCCAGGTCGGTGGCAATCGAGGCGGCATCAGTGAGCAGCTCGGTCAGGTCGATCTCCAGGTCACCGGAGTCGGCCCGGCCCCGGGCAGCGGGCACGTCGATGCCCAGGTGCGGCACGAACGTGCCCCGCGGCGCCTTCGGGTCGCGCCCGGCAAAGGACTTCAGCACGCCCAGGAAGTGATCGACCCGGTCCGGGCTGCGGTGCCGGGGCGCGAGTTCCCTGACGGCCATATGCAGCGCACCGGCGACCGGCCGCCGGATCGACTGGTCCGGCCGCGCCTCTATCTTTCCGGTCCCCCACATGCGCTGCAGCGCCATCGAGCGGAACGAATTGAGCAGCACCGTCTTGCCGACCCCGCGCAGGCCGGTCAGCACCAGGCCGCGTTCGGGCCTGCCCCGGGCGATGCGTTCCAGCACCACCTCAAACTGGGCCAGCTCCCGGTCGCGGCCCGCCAGTTCCGGCGGGCGCTGGCCAGCACCAGGGGCATAGGGGTTGCGCACCGGATCCACAGCACCGGAGCCTATGTCGGGTTCTAGCAGCGTCCGTAGATTCGGCTAGAAAGTTCCATCGGCGTGTCGCGATGGGACCGGCCGGGGCTCCCGCGCTACCCGTGCGGGCAGCCCGGGCATGGCCCGGCCCCCGCGCCGCGTCGCCGCCGCGCGAGGGCCGGGTGCTGGGTCAGGACAACAGCCGCAGTGCGTTGATGTCGTCGTCCACGAAGTAGACACCGTGCTGGTCGGGCGTCACCGCCAGGCCGAACAGGGCACCGGAGCCCTTAGGCGTGCCGGTGCTGTTGAGCAGGCGGTGGGCGATCTGCATGCCACCGGGGGTCGTCTCGACGATCTGGCCATCCCCGCCGTTGACCGTCAGCACGTTACCGTTCGGGGCGATGGCCAGGCCGAGCGGGGTGTTGAGCCTGCCGCCGGTGGTGACCACCTTGCCGGTCCCCGCGCTGCCGCTACGCATCACCGCGTTCGGGATGGCGTTGATCCCGTTGCCGACACTGTCCGCCACGTACAGCGTGCCGTCGGGCGCCAGGCCGACCCCGGTCGGGCCGACCACCAGCGCCGACGGATCGGTGCGCTCACCGAACCCGGAGCCGATCGTGGTGGTGGTGGACAGTGTTGGCGGCATGCTGCCGTGCAGCTGCAGGGCCAGCCGCAGCACCGTGCCCTTGTCCACTGTGGCCCCGCCCGCGCTGACCGTCCCGTTCAGCACGTTCGTGACGAACAGGTCGGCGAGCCCGCCGCCGCTGGTGGCCGTCATGTCCCAGGGGCCGTTGATACCCCCGCCAGAGAACGTCTCGGTAACCGTGCCGTCATTGCGGATCACGATCAGGCAGCCTGCCTTGGCGGTCGGGGACATGCCGTTGGAGGTGGGCAGGCTGCCGACCACCACCCAGCCGCCGGGCAGAATCGCCAGCGCGGTGGTCAGGCCAACCCCGCCCGGGCACGGTCCCGGCAGCGTAGTGGGATCGATGTGGGCGAAGAGGGACCGGTGCCCGCTCGGTGAGATCTCGACGATCGTGCTGCCGGTGCCCTGGAAGTTCTGCGAGTTGTTGAAGTTGCTGATCAGGATGTCACCCTTGACCAGCTTGCCGATGCTGTGCCCGGCCACCGCCACCCCGTACGGGTTGATGTCGCCGTTGGCCGGCACGGTGGATGCGACCTTTGTGGTCTTGGTGAGGTTCCCGAGGAACGAGACGAACGTGGCGGCTGTGACCGCCTGTGCGGGCGCGAGCGCGAACGCCGCCAGCGCGGCCGCACCCGCCGTGACAGCTGCCGCCCGAGTCAGGCGCTGGGTCACTGACCTGGTCATGTACTCTCCTTCCGCTGGTTACGTTGCTCGGCGCCATGCGCAGGCGACTAAAACGACGGGTCCCCGGCCAAGCCGGCGCCGCCGCACACAGCACACATGCCATAACGGCTGGCCGCGGCCAGTGGTTCAAGCCATGGCCAGGAATTTGCCGAAGCTAACCCTGGCGGCGGTCAGATTCGGCCGCGTTCAGCTGCGCCAGATAAGCATTGTAGGCCGCGAGGTGATCATCGTCGTCGATGCCCCCGCGGGCGGGTGCCGGGCGGGGCGGGCGGGCCGTCGCCACCAGTTCGTCGAAGCGGGACCGGCGGGCCCGCTCCAGCCAGCCGTGCCCCAGTACCGACGCCCGGTCGTCGCGGCTCCACATGAGCACGACCAGCATCATGAACCCGAACATGATCGCGTCCCCGCCGATCCACATGATGGCCCCGGCCCAGTGCACATCCGTCACCGGGCCGGGCGAGCCGGGCGGCCGGGGCCCGGCGGTGCCCAGTCCGGTGGACGCATAGCCGAGCACCAGCCCGGTGAAGGTGTCCACCGGCATCGCCAGCGCCAGCACCAGCAGGCGGGGCAGGTAGGAGAGGCGCCACCGGATCGGTTCCCGGCCGAGCAGCGGCAGGAAGAACAGGTACCCGACCACCAGGTACAGCACATGCTCGAGGTCATGCAGCAGCGGGCTGGCCGGGATCTGACTGGTCAGCGAGGTCAGGTGGGTACCGGCGACGGTGATGGCATAGGCGGCGAGCCCGAACGGGGGCCAGGTAAGCACGGCGACCAGCCGCGACCGCAGGAAGCGCTTGACCCAGGTGTGCAGCGGGTTCCTGCTCGCGTGCAGCAGCAGCGTGAACGGCTGCCCGGCGACCAGCAGCGGCGGCGCGATCATGAGCAGCAGCAGGTGCTGCACCATATGATCCCAGAACAGCACCTCGTCATAGCTGCCGATGCCGCTCTGGGTGGCGATCACCACGACCGCCAGTCCAGCCAGGAACATCCACGTCCGCCAGCGGGGCCACGGCCGGGCAGGGTGACGCCGCGCAACCCGCCAGGTGCCCCACACATACAGAACGGCAGCGGCCACTGTGGCAGCCGTGACCACGGGCCCGAACTGCCAGTGGGTGATAGCTGCCGGCCAGCCGAACGCGGGCAGCATGCGGACCTCCTCGACCGCGAGCCTACCGCCAGGCCGCCGGGCGGTAGGCCCCGCCGGTGGCCCGCCGCTATCGTTGACGACTGGAGGGTTCGCCTAGTGGCCGATGGCGGCGGTCTTGAAAACCGCTAGGGCGTTGACGCGTCCTCGTGGGTTCGAATCCCACACCCTCCGCACATCCTCCGCACCGCCGCCTCCGAGTGGCAGCACCGGGGGTGACGGCACTGGCTAGCCGGGCACTGGTGGCAGTACCGCTAGCACGGGCTGGGACGCTGAGGCCAGCTGAAACCGTCACCGACCGCCGCGGCCAGCAGCAGGTAGGCATCGGCTGCCGGCCGGCTCAGCTGCGACAGCTCGACCTCGGCTCCCTCGTCCAGGTGCGGGTCGTACGGGACCCTGACCACCGCCCGGCACCGGGCGGCGAAATGCTGCTCCAGCCGCCCCAGGTCCACGGTGCTCTTGCCGCGGGGCCGGACCACTGACAGCACCACCACCGCGTCCCGCACCAGATCTCCATAGCCGTGCGCCTGCAGCCAGTCCAGGGTGGCGCTGGCACTGCGCGCCCCATCCACTGACGCGGAGCTGACCAGCACGACCTGATCCGCCAACCGCAGCACCCCCGCCATCGCCGAGTGCAGCAAGCCGGTCCCACAGTCGGTGATGCAGACCGAGTAGTAGTGCCCGAGCACCCGCATGACGTCCTCATAGTCAGCCTCGCTGAACGCCACCGACACCGCCGGGTCGCGATCGGAGGCGAGCACCTCCAGCCGGCTCGGCGCTTGCGTGGTGAACGCCCGCACGTCCGCGTAGCGCAGGATCTGGTCCCGCTCGTCCAGCAGATCCCGGACGGTCGCCGCCGTCTCCAGCCGCAGCTTGTCCGATAGCGTGCCCCGGTCCGGGTTGGCGTCGACCGCGATCACCCGGTCGCCGCGCAGCTTGGCCAGCGTCGAGCCCAGGCCCATCACCGTGGTGGTCTTGCCGACCCCGCCTTTCAGGCTCAGCACCGCTACCCGGTGGTGACCGGTGGCCACCGGCGTGCAGGCCCGGCCGACGAGCTCCCGGCGGCGCAGTTCGGCAGGCGAAGCCGCGGCGCGGACCAGGCCACCAGTCAGGTAGTAGAGCACCCGCCGCCAGCCCCCCGGTTGCGCGGCATGACGGCCTGGCAGCAGCAGATCGGTGGTGAGGCTGTCGGCCGTCTCCGCCCGCTGCCAGTGTGGCGGCCCGTCCGGCGGTAACGGCCGGCCGGTGACCGGGGTGAGGTCGTACTCGGCCAGCGGGTCACCTTCAGGCGGGTCGAACCCGGCAGCACGGCCATAGGCACCGGCTGTACCGTAGCCTCCCGCCAGCAGATACTCCCCGGCCGGTTTCTGGCTGGCATCAGGCCCTTCGCTGCCGGCGGGCTGGCTGTCGGCCCCCGGCTGCTGGTAGGTCTCCCCCGGCCGCCATTCGATTCCTAACGACTGGCTCCAGCCAGCCTCCGTCCCGGCCGCGCCCGTCCCCACCGGCTGGTCTGCCTCGTGGTCCGCCAAGGTCGTTCCCCTCCGCTCTCATCGGGTAGGAGAAGGTCGTCCCCCGGCTGGCCCACGTGCACGGGCCGGTACCCGAGCTTATGCCAGCCGGCACCGGTCGCACATCGTCCGTTACGAAATGCAGTCATCCTCACCTGTGAGGCAGGAGCAGCCCATGCGTGCGGTCGTCATCACCAGCCCAGGTGGCCCCGAGGTGCTCCAGCTGACCGAGGTGCCCGATCCGGTGGCCGCTCCAGGCGAGGTGGTCATCGACGTGACCGCGGCCGGCCTGAACCGGGCGGACGTGCTGCAGCGGATGGGCGGCTACCCGCCCCCGCCCGGCGCCCCGCCCTATCCCGGGCTGGAGTGCTCGGGCCGGATCAGTGCCATCGGCCCGGGGGTGACCGGCTGGCGGGCCGGCGACGAGGTGTGCGCCCTGCTGGCCGGCGGCGGGTACGCCGAGCTGGTCGCCGTGCCGCAGGGCCAGCTGCTGCCCATCCCGGACGGGGTCAGCCTGGTCGAGGCGGCCAGCCTGCCAGAGGCCACCTGCACCGTGCACGCGACCGTGATGGCCCAGGCGCACCTGGCCGCGGGGGAAACGCTGCTGGTGCACGGCGGGGCAGGCGGGATCGGCACGATGGCGATCCAGCTGGCGAAGGCGTTGGGGGCCCAGGTCGCCTGCAGTGCCGGGACCCCGGCCAAGCTGGCCTTCTGCCGGGAACTGGGTGCAGACCTGGCCATCTCCTATGCCGATGACGACTTCGTCGCCGCCGTCGCCTCGTTCACCGGCGGCCGCGGCGCGGACGTGATCCTGGACATCATGGGCGCCCCGTACCTGACCAGGAACCTGGCCGCGCTAGCCACCGGCGGGCGGCTGGTGGTGCTCGCCACCCGGGGCGGGACCACCGCCGAGATCGACCTCGGCCTGCTGATGCACAAACGGGCCAGCATTCTCGCCTCCACCCTGCGCGCCCGGCCAATCGCGGAGAAGGCGGCAATCGTCGGTGCCGTCGCCGAGCAGGTGTGGCCGCTCATCGCCGCCGGGCGGGTGCGGCCGGTGATCGAGCGGGTGCTGCCGATGGCGGAGGCGGCACAGGCGCACAGGCTGCTGGATGCCGGAACCCACATCGGGAAGATCCTGCTGGTCAGCGGGCCCGGGCAGGGCTGAACCCGGCCGCCAGGACCACCCGGGGCACGGCACCTTCCGGAAAGGAGCAGACTAGGACCCATGAGCGAGCAGCCGAACCAGGAACAGCCCTCCAAGCTGGTCGTCGTCGGCCCCGATGGGATGGCCATCGAAGGTGACGCCGACCAGCCGGGTGAGCGCCCCGTGATCGAGATGGTGGAGCAGCCCGCCAAGGTGATGCGGATCGGCAGCATGATCCGCCAGCTGCTGGACGAGGTGAAGTCGGCCCCGCTGGATGAGAAGAGCCGGGCCCGGCTGGCCGAGATCCACGCGAGTTCAATCAAGGAACTCGAGGACGGGCTGGCCCCGGAACTGGTCGACGAACTGGAGCGGCTGTCGCTCCCGTTCGCCGAGGGTGCCCCGCCCAGTGAGGCGGAATTGCGGATTGCGCAGGCTCAGCTGGTCGGCTGGCTGGAGGGACTGTTCCACGGCATCCAGACCACCCTGTTCGCGCAGCAGATGGCGGCGCGGGCACAACTGGAGCAGATGCGGCGGGCACTGCCACCGGGGGCCATGCCCAGCGGCGAGGAAGGCCAGCCGCCGCCGCGCACCTCCGGCCCTTACCTGTAGCTGGCTGGCCGCTAGACCCGGCCGTACCGCAGGCGCCCCAGCCACGCTGCGGCCTGCGCAAACTCGGCATCGGATGTGCCGATCCGGACCTTGGTGCGGCCGCCGTCGTGCCGCTGGTAACTGCCCAGGAACCGGACATCGGCGCACACCCGGCGCAGGCCCATCAGCGCCTCCCCGACCCGCGCGTCGTCCAGGTGGCCTTCACAGTCGATGGAGAAGCAGTACTTGCCCAGCCCGTCGCCGGTTGGCCGGGACTCGATCCTGGTCAGGTTGATGCCGCGGACCGCGAACTCGGTCAGCAGTTCCATCAGCGCCCCAGCATGATCCTCGCGCAGGAAGGCGACCAGCGTGGTCCGGTCGGCCCCGGTGGCGGCGGGCACCGCGCCCGGCTGCCCTACCACCACGAACCGGGTCACCGCGTCCGGCACGTCGCTCACGTCAGTAACCAGCGCCACCAGCCCGTACCGGCTGGCGGCGAACGCACCGGCCAGCGCGGCGTCGAGCTGGCCGTCAGCCACCTGCCGGGCGGCTTCGGCGTTCGATGCGGCCGGCCGCCAGTCGGCGTCCGGCAGGTGCCCGGCCAGCCAGTGGCGGCACTGTGGTTGTGCCTGCGGGTGCCCGCCGACCGTCTTGATGTCGGCCAGCACGGTGCCCTCGCGGCCGATCAGGGCGAAGGTCACCGGCAGCAGCAGTTCGGCGCGGATGGTGAGATCGGGGCCGGCCGCCAGCCCGTCCAGCGTACCGGTCACCGCACCCTCGACCGAGTTCTCGATCGGGACCACGGCCAGCTCGGCCGCCCCTGTCCGGACGGCCTCCAGCGTGGCCTGGATGCTGGGGCACGGCAGCGCGTCCGGCAGCGCCGAAGCGTCGTACCGTACCAGCGCGGCCTCGGTGAAGGTGCCTTCCGGCCCCAGGTAGGCGTAGCGGGCTGGCGTCCGCCCGCCCTGGTCAGAAAGGCGAATGCCCAGGTCAGGTCTCCGTGACTGGCCGTCCATGTCCGCCAGAATACGGCCCTTGGAATCCCCGTCAGGCGCTCGCGGCGTAGTCACGTCGCCACCTCAACCGGGGCCTGCTGACCGAGTGCCGCGCCAGCCAACGTTTGCCGGGGTGACTGGGCGGACACATTCATGACACTGATGTCGTGAACCGAGCGTGAGCTTGACGGACCATGGATCAAGTGTGACGTTGCCCAGCGAGGTGCGGGTATGCCTGCGAGCCTGAAGACCGTGGTGTGGTGGACGCTTGCGTTCCTGGTGTTTTTGTGGGTGTTCAAGACACCGGGAGCGGCCCACAGCGTCACGAGTCTTTTCAGCGACTTGATGAACGCGATAATCTCCCTCGCCACCCATATCCTCAACGCGCTGGGCAGCATCATTCCCGGCGCCTGAGCCAGGCGTACCCGGCCTGCTCACGCACGGCTGCATGGCCGCCACCTATCTCATCCGCCGCCGCCGGGCGCCCGGAACCAGCCGGGGAGCGAGGGCACGGGCGACATCGGTGAACTGGCGGGCCCGGTGCAGCTGCGACCGCCAGTCCGTGCCGGTGGCCCGGTGGGCCAGCGGCACCTCCACCTCGCTGACCCGGAATCCCTGCCGGAGCAGGTCGATGGTCAGCCCGGTCTCCACCCCGAAACCGGCGGCAAGCGGCCGCCCGGCCTCGAACGCGGCCCGGGTCAGGCAGCGCTGCCCGTTCAGCGGCTGGGCGGGGCGCCAGCCGGTCGCGCGCTCGATCCCCGCACCGGACAGCGAGACCACGAATCCGTGACCGCCATGGCGGACGCGGTCGGTGAAGACAGCGATGGTCATGTCCGCCGCACCAGCCCTTACCGGCTCCGCCAGCGGTGCCGCCCGGCGGGCGGTCTCAGCCAGGTCACCGTCCAGGAACAGCAGGTGCCGCGGCTCCTCCCGGCCGTCCCGGGCGTCCAGCAGCGCGGCCGTTTCCGCCCCGGTCTCCATGGCCGCGGCCTTGCCGCGGCGGCGCGAGTGCCGGATCACCGACGCCCCAGCCTCCCGGGCGGCCGCGGCCGTGCCATCGCGGGAGCCGTCATCGACCACGACCACGAGGCTGGCACCGGGCAGGCTGGCGGCGCCGGCCACGGTGGCACGGATCCGGTCGGCCTCGTCCCGGGCCGGGATGATGACGGCGAGGTCACCGCTGCCTGGCATGGGCGGAATTGTCAGGGACCCGAGAGCCGTTACTGGCCGGTCAGCGAGCGTAGGTCGTCGTGGACGGTGAACACCGACGCCAGCCCGGTCACCTCCAGGACCTTTCGGACCGACGCCCGCGGCTGCGCGAGCGCAAGACCGCCGCCCCGTTCACTGGCCTGGCGGTGGGCGGCGAGCAGCACATTCATCCCGGTGGAATCGCAGAACTCGACCTCCGACATGTCCACCACGATCTGCGCGGGATCCGCTGGCCCCATCGTGGCGGCCAGCTCGCTCTGCAGGTGCGGCGCGGTGTACAGATCGATCTCACCGGCCAGGCTGACAACGGTGTGATCACCCTCGGTCCGGCTCGACACTCGTAGCTCCACGTGCCGCACCCTACCGGTTCCGGGCCGCAGCCGACCACAGTTCGCCGCCCGGGCGGGCCGGGGCGTGACGCTCACCGAGTGACCCGGCGGCGACCGGACGGTTACTGTCATCCCGCCGGGAGTGATCGGCCACTCCCAGTAGCATGAGGTCGTCCCGCCGCCGCCGGGCCGGGTGTTCCGGGCAGGGAGTGCAGTGCATCCAGGTGGCTGGCACTAGCCGCGCGGGCATTGCTGACCTGCTGGACGAGGTGACCTCATGGAAGGGGCCGACCGGAACCGGTCTGCTCACACGGCCGGCCCCACCGCCGGCACCCTGGGGCTGCCCGCGCAGGAACCTGCCCGCCAGGAAGGGCCCAGCGGCGTGGCTGGCCAAGCCCGCCCGGCTGGCGCACCGGGCACGGCTGGGGATCCGGCCAGCGGGAACTCCTGGCAGAGCCGGTTCCGGGCCACCCGGGCCGGGCGTGCCATGACTGCCAGCCCGGTGCGCCGCGAACTGTCGGTGCTGGCCGGATTCATCGTGGCCAGCGTCGCGGTCACCTGGCCGCTGGCGACCTACCTGGCCGGCCGGCTGCCGTCGACCCGGGATACCGCCAGCTATGTGTGGGGCTTCTGGTGGATGGCGCACCAGATCGTGCACCTCTCCTATCCATGGTTCACCAGCCGGATGGCCGCACCGGTGGGGATCCAGCTCGGTTTCCACTCGCTGCTGCCGCTGCCGGGCCTGCTGCTGACCCCGGTCACCCTGCTCCTCGGCCCCAGCTTCTCCTACAACCTGGTCGCCGTGCTGACGCCCGGCCTGCTGGGCTACGCCATGTACCGGGCGGCCCGGCTGTGGGTGCCCTCGGCCACCGGGGCGGTGGCGGCCGGGGCGTTCTACGGCCTGTCCTCGATGCTGACCGCGATGGCCTGGTACCGCCTGAACATCGGGCTCGGGGCCGTCTTCCTGCCGATGGCGCTGGAAGCCTCGGTGCGGCTACGCCGCCGCCCCCGGCTCCGGCAGGCGCTGATCCTGGGGCTGGTCATGGGGGCTGCCGTGCTCACCGACCAGGAATCCGCGGTCCTGGCTGCCATCGTCACCGGCCTCACCCTGCTGCCCTGGCTGATCTGGCAGCCATCCTGGGCCAAGCTGCGGCCGGTCGCACTGGCAGTGCTCGCCGGGGCCGTGCTCGCCAGCCCCCAGATTTTCGCCATGGCCCAGGAGGTCGTGCTCTCCCACGGCGGCCTGGCCATCAAGCCCAGCCTGCTGGCGGTGTCCTACAAGCAGTACGGGATCGGGCTGCCCGGCATGTTCTCGCCCACGCCACGGGTCGCCGACTTCGGCCTGGCCAGGCTGGCCGGGCCATTCCTGCACGGCCGGGATAACGAGGGGATGCCGATGTTCGGCAGCGTCCTCACTGCGCTGGCCCTGCTGGGCCTGATCGTCTCCTGGCGGCGCCGGAACGCCTGGCTGCTCGCCGCCCTGTGGATCGGCTGCGCCGCCCTGGCCCTGGGCTCCTCGCTCTGGATCGGCAAGCACCAGTACCTGCCGCTAGCGATGAACTGGCGCGGCACCCGGGTGTCGGCACTGATGCCGTTCACCTGGTTCATCCAGATCCCGGGCCTGTCCAGCTTCCGGGAGGCGGACCGGCTGGCGATCCTCGGGCTGCTGCCTGCCGCCCTGCTTGCCGGGGCGGCGGTGAACTGGCTCCGCTACCACGCCCGGCCGCTGCTGGCGGTAGTGCTTGTGCTGGCCATCGCCGAACTGGGCTATTCCGGCAGCTCCAAGATCGCGCCGATGTCCACCCACTACACGCTGGCTGACTCGCTGATCGCGGCGGATCACTCTGGCTCGATCGTGCTGGATCTGCCGTTCGGCATCCGCGGCGGCATCCCGGTCTACGGCGCGCCGTTCTTTCCCAAGGCATTGGTGATGGCCACCGCGGACGGCCACCCGCGGTCGATCGCGTACAGCTCGCGGGTGCCGCAGTCCGTCATCAACCGGATGAGCGCTCACCCCTTCTACAGCAACCTGGTGTACGTCCAGCACGAGCGGCCGCAATCCTGCCTGTGGTCGCCGAGTGACGGCCGCTACCTGCCCGGCCACCAGGCGCAGGCCACCGGGTGCCCGTACCCGGCGGGCGTGACACCGCTAACGCCCATCGTGCTGCCGCCCGGCCAGCTGCTCGCGGCCGCGCGGGATGCCAGCCGGCTCCACATCGGCTGGGCCGTGGTGTGGAAGCGGAACATCAGCGTCGACCAGTACGTCCTGACCTACCTCAAGGACACCGGCTTCCGGTATGCCTACCGCGACCACAACGTGCTGATCTACCAGTACGCGGGCTTCCGCAACCGGGCCCAGCCATAGCTGTCAGGCAGTCATGCCGTCGCGGGCCCGTCCCGCTGAGGCCGGGCTGCGGCGTCCGCCAGCGGGCCCTCGGCGGCCAGCCCGCGCACCAGCCCGCGCAGCCCGGCGGCAAGCCCGACGCGCTCCTCAGCTGACAGGCCGGCCAGGATCCGGGCCTGCCGCGACTGCCAGGCCTGCCAGACCTGGGCCGCGATAGCCCCGCCCTCCGGGGTGAGGTAAAGGCGGACGTAGCGCTGGTTCTCCTCATCCCGGCCGCGGCGCAGCCAGCCCTTGCGCTCCAGGCCCGCCGCCAGCCTGCTCACGGTGCTCTTCTCCAGCCCCAGCAGGGCCGCCAGCTGGCCCTGGGCGATGCCGCGGGCGGCCAGCAGCTCGATCAGGGCACGGGCCTCCGAAGCCGAGACCGACGGGAAGCCGGCCGTGGCCGGGACAGTATCCTCCGTTACGGCCTGGTCCGCCTGGCCGCCGCCGGCCGGGCTCATTACCCGCAGCAGCCGCGCGAGCAGCCGGTCGAGTTCCTCGTCCGCCATCGAAGGGTCCACATGAACAGTTGTACCCTACAACTCTCACGATGGTACATTCGCAGCGTGAGAGTTGCTTCATACAACTCAGGTGAGCGGGAGCCACCCCAGCCAGGCCGCTGCCGCATAGGCTCGCCGCTGTGAGTGAGCGCACCACCCGGGTGAAGGGGGGCCGGGCCCTCAGCGGGCCCGGCGACGGTCATGCCGTCCCGGCACCCTCACCGGCCACGCAGGGCCTGCTGCCGGATGAGCCGCTGGCCGAGCTGGCCGCCCGCCACGGCCTGACCCTGAGTTCCGCCCGGCCCGGTCCCGGGGTCTACCTCAGGCAGCTATGGCAGCGGCGGCATTTCGTGCTCGCCTTCGCTACCGCGCGCAACATCGCCATGTACAGCGAGGCCCGGCTCGGCCAGGTGTGGCAGATTCTCACCCCGCTGCTGAACGCGGCCGTCTACTTCCTGATCTTCGGTGTCATCCTGGACACCCGGCGCGGCGTGCCGAACTTCATCGCATTCCTGGTCACCGGCATCTTCATCTTCAACTTCACCCAGCGCTCGTTCATCATCGCGTCCCGGGTGATCAACGACACCCGGGAACTGATAAGGGCGCTGCATTTCCCCCGCGCCTGCCTTCCGCTCGGCTACATCGTCATCGAGCTGCAGCAGATGCTCATCTCGATGGTGGTGCTGATCGTGATCGTGCTGGCCACCGGCGAGCCCATCACCTGGTACTGGCTGATGGTCCTGCCCGCGATCGCGCTGCAGACGCTGTTCAACGTTGGGGTCGGCTTCATACTCGCCCGGATCGGGGCCGGCGTGGAGGACGTCAGCCAGCTGATCCCCTTCATCGTGCGGACCTGGATGTACGCCTCCGGCGTGATGTTCTTCATCCCCGCGCTCAGCACCCTGTACCTGCACGCGAAGCTCAGCTACCTGATGCAGATCAACCCGGCCGCGGTCTACATCGCGCTGGTCAGGAACTCGCTGCTGACCTCGCTGCGGCACACCGTCGCCGGCTACCGGCCCTACAACCGCCAGCTCTGCGCGGCGGGCCTGCACCAGCAGGCCCACGGGGTGCTCCACCCGGCCCTGCTTAACAGCTGCCACCTGGTGGTGGGCAACAGCAGCCTGTGGCTCTACGGCGTCGGCTGGGCCATCGCCGCGATCGTGATCGGCTACCTCTTCTTCTGGCAGGCAGAGGTGACCTATGGCCGCGGCTGACCCCCTGGTCGTAGTGGACGACCTGAACATCGTCTACCGCGTGTTCGGCTCGCGGGCCGACCGGGGCACCGCCGCGACCGCGTTCCTGCGCATCTTGCGCCGGCAGCACCGGCCTTCGGTGCGGGAGGTGCACGCCATCCGGGGCGTCTCGTTCGTGGCCAACCGCGGCGACGCCGTCGGCGTGATCGGCCGGAACGGTTCCGGCAAGTCCACCCTGCTGCGGGCGATCGCCGGGCTGCTGCCACCGGAGAGCGGCGCCGTCTACACCACCGGCCATGCGTCGCTGCTCGGCGTGAACGCGGCACTGCTGGACGACCTCACCGGCGAGCGGAACGTGGTGGTCTGCGGGCTGGCCATGGGCATGACCCCACGCGAGGTCAAGGAGCGGTACCAGGGCATCGTGGACTTCTCCGGGGTCGGCGACTTCATCAACCTCCCGATGAACGCCTACTCCACCGGCATGGGCTCGCGGCTGCGGTTCGCCATCGCCTCCGCCCGCAGCCACGACGTGCTGCTGATCGACGAGGCACTGGTCACCGGGGACGCGGAGTTCCGGGTTAAGAGCCGCCAGCGGATCGAGGAGCTTCGAGCCCAGGCCGGGACGGTGTTCATCGTGGCGCACAGCATGGCCCAGATCGAGGAGACGTGCAACCGCGTCATCTGGCTGGAAAAGGGCAAGATAGTGCAGGCCGGCGACGATGTGCCCGGGATCATCGACGCGTACCTGGCAGCAACCGGCGGCCAGCCGCTGAACCGCGGGAACGCCAAGAACTGACCGCGGAACCGGCCGGCACCGCCCCGCCTGGTCAGCCCGGCTCGTCCTGGCCGGCCGGGACTGCCGCGTGCAGCCGCAGCCGCATCCGGGTGCCCCGCAGCGGCCGGGAACTCGCATCCACGTCGCCGCCCTGGGCCCGGGCCAGCTGCCGCACGATATAGAGCCCGAGCCCGATGCCGCCGAACCGGCGCCGGTCACCCGTCTCGCCCTGCACGAACCGCTCGAAGATGCGCTCGTGGTCACCTGGTGCGATGCCGATGCCCTCGTCATCGACGATGACCTCGATCCACTCCCCGTCCGCCCGGGCCCGCACGGTGACGGCACCGCCGTCCGGTGAGTACTTGAACGCGTTCTCCAGCAGCTGCCCGACGATGACATCGGCGGCCGTCTGATCCCCCTGCGCGAGCGGCAGGCCGTCGGGGATGTCGGTGGTCAGCGTGTGCCGGTCCGACAGCGGCTGGAACGCCAGCGCGGCCCCGCGCAGCAGCGCGGCCAGGTCGAACGCGCCGCTGGTGACGGTGAGCTGGTCGGCGCCGGCCCGCGCCCCCAGCAGCAGCTGCTCCACCAGCCGGCCGGGCGATCCCGCCCGCGCGGCGATGGTCTGCACGGCGCTGCGGCGCGCGGGGTCGGACAGCGCGTCCCACCCGCTGGCCAGGGTGCTGGCGAAACCATGCACCACCGTGATCGGCGTCCGCAGCTCGTGGCTGGTGGTGGCCAGGAACAGATCCTTGGCCTCCTCCAGTTCCTTGGCCGCGGTCACGTCCCGGAAGTCCACGACCTGCTCGTCCCGCCCGCTCAGCGCGTTGCACATCACCTCCAGCCAGCGGCCGCTGGGCAGCCGGTAGGTGAGCATCGGGCCACCCGGCTCGGGCACCGGGAACGGCGGCGGCTTGCCGGCCACCTCGTCCGCGGACATCCCGGTCAGCTTGTGCGCGGCTGGGTTCCACTGCCGGATGCTGCCGCTGGCGTCGAGCACCGCAATGCCGTCGGCGCTGGCGTCGATGACCGCCCGCTCGTGCGCCCGCTGCCGCACCACTTCCTCGAACGCCATCGCGTTGGTGAGCGCCACCCCCGCGTGCGCCGCCATCAGCTCTAGCAGTTCCAGTTCGACGTGGCCGACCTTGCGGTGGCTGTAGAGGGCGTACAGGGCCCCGTACGGGCGGTCACCCGCGTGGGACAGCGCCAGCGCGATGGTGTGGAGGCCGGGCAGTGCGGACCAGATCAGGCTGTCGAACTCGCCGGACTCGCCGGTGGTCATCATCACCTTCCGCCCGGACCGCATCAGCTCGGCGACCAGGCTGGTGGGCAGGTCCGCGGTGCGGCCGCGCAGGCTGGCGGGCAGCCCCTGCATGCTCACCAGCCGCAGCCGGTCGCCCTCGATGAGCACGAATCCGCCGGCGTCGGCCCCGGTCAGCTCGCACAGGCTGGCCGCGATCCGGTCCAGCACCGCTTCCAGGTCCCGCTGGGCGGTCATATCGGCGACCACGTCCCCGAGTCTGCGCACCACCCGGGCCCGCTGTGCCATCCCGCTGCTGGCCGCCTCGTCCGCGCCGGTCCGGTGGCAGACGTTCACCCAGCCGGTTACCTCGCCCGCCTGGTCGCGGAGCGCACTGATGTCCACGCGCAGGTCTAGCATGCTGCCGTCGCTGCAGGCCCGGCGGGTGGCCAGGGAGATCTGGCCGCCGCCGGCCCGGATCCGCTCCAGCACCGCGTTGTGCTCGGCCTGCAGTTCGTCCGGGATCAGCGGCGGCTCAGTGCCGATCACCTCGGCGGCGGTCCAGCCGAACATCCGCTCGGCGGCCGGGTTCCATAGCAGCACCGCGCCGTCGGTGCCGAACGCCACGATGGCGTCGGCGGCGCTTTCCACCACCGCCCACGCGGTAGCGCCCACCCGGTGCTGCCCCGCGGTCAGCTGCGCATCCGTCACGGCTTTCATGCTGCCATCGCGCAGCCGTCCCGGCCCGGCAAAGTCACCGCTCTCCTCGGCTGGCAGCTGGCTACTGAATCCGCCATTCCTGGCCGGGGACCTTGGGTGCAGCCGGCGATCTGGACGGCGGTGCCATTCACGGCGGAACTGCCCGGGTCGGCCAGGCACAGCCCAGACTGCGGGTTCACCAGCACCGCGCCGGCCGCCGACTGGGTCACCTGTCACTGCTGCGCACCAGGGCCATTGCCGCTGTACAGATCGGCCGGGTGCCCACCGGTGGTGCCCTGGCTGCCCGGGGAGCTGGCGGTGACGATCAGTTGGTGTACCAGGTGAAGCTGACCGGCCCGCTGGCCCCGGAGGTGGCGTCGCTGACCGTGACGGTAACCGGGAAGGAGCCGGGCGCCGCTGGCGCGGTCCCGGTGAGCTGGCCAGTGCTGGTGTTCAGGTTCAGCCAGGACGGCATGGTGGTCGGCGCGTAGCTGACTGCCGGCCCGGCTTCCTCGGGGTAGGCCTGCACCTGCCCGCTGGCCGTTCGGCCGGGCTTGCTGTGGCGCGGCCCCGGGTTGAACACCATCAGCTTGCCAGGGTCGATGAAGCTGTCCGGGTTCATCTGGTCGAGGTCAACCTTCCCGGAGATACCGCTGACCGATCCCGTGCTGCTGTACTGCCAGATGCCCCAGTCGCTCCAGTTCGCGGGCAGCGGCGAGGGGCGGGGGATGCTGGCGAACTGAGCGATCCACAGCGGGCCGTTCCCCAGCCGGGTGCTGTTGCCGGTGCAGGTGGCCAGCCAGTCCGTGGTGCTGTAGATGATCGGCGGCCGCCCGGTCTTGGCCAGCACCTCGGCGCGGAAGCCGTTGATCCAGGTCACCATTGCCGTCTTGGTCAGCCCGTAGCACTCAGCGCCGTATGGGTTGTACTCGATGTCCAGCAGGACCGGTGGCAGCGGCGAGATGCCCTTGCGAGCCAGGTAACTGACCAGGTCATCGGCCTGCACCTTCGGGCTGCTGCTGCTGCCATTCCCGTTCGGGATCCCGAACGCGTAGGCCACGGTGGACAGGCCCGCATGCCGCGCACCGGTCAGGTCGCCGGGCGCGTATGGGTTGGTGTAGTACGCCCCCTCGGTGGCCTTGACCGCGGCGAACCTGATCCCGGCTGCCGCGGCTTTGGCCCAGTCGATAGCCGCGCCGTGCGGGTGCTGGAAGGAGGCCACGTCCACGCCCTGCACCGCGCCGGTGATCACCTCACGGCGCAGGGCCCGGGCCGCCTGCCGGGCGCCCACGGGCCGAGCCGGGCCGGCCAGCATGCGGAGCAGCTCGGGCGAGTGCGGCTCGCCCACGTTGGAATGGTTGACCGGCTGGCTCCCGGTGGCCGCCGCCACCGCGTGACCAGCGGCTAATGCTGCCGCCGGGGGCACGGACAGCCCCACCATGGCCAGGCCCGCGCCTGCCGCCAGTGCGCCACTGCACCGGATGAGCCGCCATACCCGCATGCCCAAACCCGCTTTCGGTCGGTCTGCCGCACGGGGCCGCCAGCCGCCTGCGACGCTGGCCCACCCGCCGGGGCGAGCCGGGACCCTGGCATGATCCCGCATGACGGGCACCAGCGGGGCCAGATGCAGATTTTGCCGGCTCGCCGGCTGGTACCTGGCCCGTCCCGTGCTACTTCAGCAGCCGCGACAGCCGCCGGTCGGCCAGCGGCTTGCCACCGGTCTGGCAGGTCGGGCAGTACTGCAGCGCCGAGTCGGCGAACGAGACTTCGCGGATGGTATCGCCGCACACCGGGCAGGGCTGGCCGGCCCGGCCGTGCACGCGCAGCCCGGCCTTCTTCTCGGCCTTGAGGTCGCCCGCGGCGAGCCCGGTGGACCGGGCCACCGCCTCCGCCAGCGAACTGCGCATCGCCGCGTACAGCCCGGCTACCTCGTCCGCGGTCAGGCTGGACGCCAGCTTGAACGGGGACATCTTGGCGGCGTGCAGGACTTCGTCGGAGTACGCGTTGCCGATGCCCGCGATGATCCGCTGGTCCCGCAGCACACCCTTGATCTGGGTACGGCGGCCCGCCAGCAGCCCGGCCAGCGTCTGCTCGGTGAAGGAGTCGGCCAGCGGATCCGGGCCGAGCGTAGAGATGCCAGGCACCTCCGCCGGGTCAGCCACCAGGTAAACCGCCAGCCGCTTGTGCGTGCCCGCCTCGGTCAGGTCGAACCCGCTGCCGTCGGTGAACCGCAGCCGGAACGCCAGCGGGCTCTTGCCGGGCCGGGGTGGCTGCTCGGGCAAGTCGTCCCGCCAGCGCAGCCAGCCGGCCCGGGCCAGGTGGGTGATCAGGTGCAGCGGGCCGCCCGAGCCGTCGGCTGCCGGGCCGGTCATCAGGTCGAGGAACTTGCCGTGCCGGGCCGTGCCGGTGAACTCCCGGCCGGCCAGCGCGGTCAGATCGGGCTGGTAGGTCTTCAGCACCGCGAAGGTCGCGCTCGCCGCCCACTCGATGACCCGGCCGGCCAACGCCGTGCGCAGGAAGACGGCCAGCGACTCAACCTCAGGCAGCTCCGGCACACCTCAATTCTGCCGTCTCCACGGCAGCACGAACGCCGGCGTTTGGCCGTGAAGAAGTTGCTTGACAGGAACTAACATAAATATTGCGGAGCGCACGTCCTCGGCGGAGCATGGATGCACGCAGGGATGAGAGCGATGGACCAGGCAGAGCAGTCACCGCTGGCAGGTGAGCCCGGCCGCCGCTGGCGGCGGGCCCGGGCCGGGAGCCCAGCCGGCCGCGCAGCGGCGGCGGACGCGCTCGGCCACCCGGTGGTGGTCGGCTATGACGGCACGCCGTCCAGCCGGAACGCGCTGGCGTATGCGGCCGGGATTTCCCGCCGCCTGGACCGGCCGCTGCTCATTGTCTACGTCGCCCCGCCCGGGGTCTATTGCGAGCCGCTGACCGGCCAGGTGATCGGTGCGCTGCGCGACCAGCCGGAAACCCAGCGATGGCTGCTGGCGGAGCTGGACGAGGTATGCGACCAGGCTGGGCTAGAGGTGCGGGCCCTGGCCAGGCGCGGCAGCGTGGCCAGGGAGCTGGCCGCCGCGGCGGACGAGGCCGGCGCGGACGCCCTGGTCATCGGCGCTCCCAGCCATCGCTGGCACCACGTCGCGGGCTCGGTGTCCGGCTGGCTCGCCCGGCACGCCCACTGCCCGGTCATCGTGGTGCCCTGACCGGGCACCCCCGGCGGGTGATGACCAGCCGGGAACCTCAGGTGGGGCGCCGCCCGCGGTGGGACACTGTGGTTTTCGCAGAGCAGTGACGTTCAGCCCGAGACGCGGCCGGAGCCGCCACAGTTCAGCAACGTGGGTGGGCGAGGAGGGATTTGAACCCTCACGTCCTTTCGGACACACGGACCTGAACCGTGCGCGTCTGCCGTTCCGCCACCCGCCCGTGGGCAACGAGTCACGTTAGCACGTCGGCAAGTGTGCGGCCGGCGCCGATACCATCGGATGCGAGCAGGGGAAGGAGGTACCCGGTGGGAGTGCTGCAGCGCTTCGAGCGCAGGCTCGAAGGCATGGTAGAGGGTGCCTTCGCGCGGGCGTTCAAATCCGAGCTCGAGCCGGTGGAGATCGCCAGCGCGGTGCAGCGCGAGATGGATGATCGTGCTGCGATCGTCGCGCAGGGCAGGACATTGGTGCCGAACGACTTCGTGGTCGAACTGGCCGAGACCGACTACGGGCGGCTGGAGGTCTACGCCGACAACCTCGGCATCGAGCTGGCGACGCTGGCCCGCGAGCACGCCAAGGAGCAGGGATACTCCTTCGTGGGACCGGTGCGGATGCGGTTCGAGGGGGTGCCCGACCTGACCACCGGCACGTTCCGGATCAGGTCCGGGGTGATCCGCGGGACGACCGTCGAGGGCGGCGAGATCAGGCGGCCCGCCAGCGACCTGCCACGCCCGCCGGGGGCTTTCGCCGGCCGGCCCCGGCTGCTGGTGTCCGGCCCCGAGCCGGGCGCGGACGGCAGCATGCAGCGCACCTACGAGCTCACCACACCACTGACGATGCTGGGCCGGGGCACCGACTGTGACCTGCGGCTGGTCGACCCGGGCGTGTCACGCCACCACGCCGAGCTGCGGGTCGAGGACGACGAGGTGGTGCTTGTCGACCTGGGATCGACCAATGGCACGTTCGTCAACGGGGAACCCGTCCGGCGGGTGGCGCTCACCGACGGCACCCGGGTCACGCTGGGCCGTACCACCCTGGTGTTCCGCCGGGATGGGATCACCTGACCGCCGGCAGGGGTAACACTGAATGACGAAACAGCGGTCACGGCCACCCGAGGACAGATAACCCGATGAACGCCCTCACGCTCACCCTGATCAGGCTCGCCTTCCTGGCGGTCCTGTGGGTGTTCGTGATCGCGGCGGTGGGGGTGGTCCGCACCGACCTGTTCGGTCCCGCGCTCTCAACCCGGCAGCAGCGGCGGCAGGCGAAGGCACAGCAGCGGCCATCGCGCGCCAAGCCGCCCCGGGCGGCGCGGCCGGGCAAGGCGGCCCGGAGCGCGCCGCACGTGCTGCTGGTGACCGCCGGCACGCTAGCCGGCACCTCGATCGGCCTTAGTGACCAGCAAATCACCATCGGCCGGGCCAATGACGCCACACTGGTGCTGGCTGATGACTACGCTTCGACCCGACATGCCCGGCTGTTCCCCCAGGACGGGCAGTGGATCGTTGAGGATCTCGGATCCACCAATGGCACGTATCTTGACCGGCAGAAGGTAACCCAGCCGACGCCAGTGCCGGCCGGGGTGCCGATCCGCATTGGGAAGACCGTTCTGGAACTGCGCAGATGACTCTTGCACTCCGCTATGCGGTCCGCTCAGACGTCGGTCTCCTCCGCGAGGGGAACGAGGACTCGGCGTACGCGGGCCCGCGCCTGCTCGCCGTCGCCGACGGCATGGGCGGCCACGCGGCCGGTGAGGTGGCCAGCGCCGTGGCCATCTCCGCGATCAAGGACCTGGATGAGGACCTGCCCGCCAGCGAGTTGCTCGACGCGCTGTCCGGCGCGGTAACCAGGGCCAACCAGCAGCTGCACGAGATGGTCACGGCAAACCCGTCGATCGGCGGCATGGGCACAACCCTGACCGCCATGCTGTGGTCGGGCAGCCTGGTCGCGCTGTGCCACATCGGTGACTCCCGGGCCTACGTGCTGTCCGGCGGCGAGTTCCAGCAGATCACGCACGACCACACGCTCGTCCAGTCGCTGGTCGACGACGGCCGGATCAGCGCGGACGAGGCGGCCACCCACCCGCAGCGGTCACTGCTACTGCGTGCCCTGGACGGCAGCAACGACGCGGAGCCGGATCTGTCGCTGCGGGAGGCCCGCGCCGGTGACCGCTACCTGCTGTGCTCGGACGGCCTGTCCGGGGTGGTGAGCGAGCAGACCCTGCACCAGGTCCTGGCCACCGTCGCCGAGCCAGACGACGCGGTGCGCGAGCTGATCGACCTGGCCATCAAGGGCGGCGGCCCAGACAACATCACCTGCATCGTGGCGGACGTGGTGGACAGCGCCACCGCGGTGCGCCCGCCCAGCGAGGTGTCGGTGCTGGCCGGGGCGGCCTCGAACGGCAGCGGGCGGCCGCCGCTGCGGAGCGACAGCCCAGCCGGGCGGGCACAGGTGCTCACCCAGACGGCCCCGCAGGCCGCCGTCGTGATCGCGCACGACGATCCCGCACCCCGCGCCGAGGTGGCCACGGCGGAGCCGGAGACGCCGGGGCGGCGCCGCTTCCCGATCGTGAAGTCGCTGCTCGCGCTGCTGGTCCTGCTCGTGGTCGGCGCCGGCTACCTGGGCTGGCGGTACACCCAGAGCCAGTACTACGTCGGCTCGGACGCAGGCCAGGTCGTCATCTACCGCGGGGTCAACCAGAACGTGGCCGGGCTGGGCCTGTCCCACGTCGACCACCGGACCGGCATCCCGATGGCCAAGCTGCCGCTGCCCGACCAGAGCCTGATCACCGCCACCATCACCGCCAGCAGCCTCGCCCGGGCGCAGCAGATCGTCGGGAACATCCGCAACGACTACCAGACCTGCCAGGCCGCGATCGCCAGCCTGGCCGCCTACCGGGCCAGGATCGCCGCCTACAACACCGCGCTGGCCGCGTACAAGACGCAGTACGGCACCACCGGGCCGGTCCGGCGGAAGGGCAAGGTCATCCACACCCCGCCGGCCCGTCCGGCCGGCACCCAGCCCACGGTCCCGAGCGACTGCCCGACCAGCGGGACCGGGACAGCCCCGTGAGCGCCGTAGCGACCCCGGGTGAGCCAGCTGGCACCGGGCAGCTAGCGGCTGCCCGCCCCGGTGCGCCGGAGCGGGCGGTGCCAATGCCGCGCGGGCGGCGGCAGACCGAGCTTGCCATGCTGGTCTTCGCGGTCGGCGTGGTGCTGTTCGCCTACGCGAACGTGGGCCTGGGCCTGACCGGGCACATCCCATCCGGGCTGGTGACCTATGGCATCGGATTCGCGGTGCTGGTCGGGGCCGCCCACCTGGCGGTCCGCCGGCTGGCGCCGTGGGCGGACCCGCTGCTGCTGCCGCTGGCCGCGCTGCTGAACGGCCTCGGGCTGGTGATGATCTACCGGCTGCAGGAGTCCGGCCGGAACGGCAACCCCGGCACCCTCATCTACGGCATGACCGGCTCGACGGCGACCTTCCAGCTGCTCTGGACCGCGCTTGGCATCGCCAGCTTCGTCGTCGTGCTGGCGCTGATCAGGGAACCGCGGGTGCTTCAGCGCTACACCTACACGTTCGGCGCGGTCGGGCTGGTACTGCTGGCCTTGCCCGCGCTGCTGCCCAGCCGGATCAGTGAGGTGGCCAACACCGGCGCCAAGATCCAGATCGCGATGGGCGGGTTCAGCATCCAGCCGGCGGAGTTCGCCAAGCTGGCGCTGGCCGTGTTCTTCGCCGGCTACCTGGTGGCCAAGCGGGACGTGCTATCGCTGGCGGGCCGCCGGGTGCTGGGCATCGACCTGCCACGCGCGCGTGACCTGGGGCCGGTGCTCATCGCCTGGGCGGTCAGCCTGCTGGTGCTGGTGTTCGAGAGCGATGTGGGCACGTCGGCACTGTTCTTCGGCCTGTTCGTGGTCATGCTGTACATCGCGACCCAGCGGACGTCCTGGCTGCTCATCGGCGGCCTGCTGTTCCTGGCGGGCGCGTTCCTCGCGGCCCGGCTGTTCGTCCACGTCGGCGACCGGTTCACCGTCTGGCTGCACATGTTCAGCGGGACCAATCCCTACAACGTCTCCTATCAGCCGGCGCAGGGCATGTACGGGCTGGGCTACGGCGGGGTGCTCGGCACCGGGCTCGGGCACGGCCAGCCGTACTGGACCCCGCTGGTGCAAAGCGACTTCATCGTCACCGCGTTCGGCGAGGAACTGGGCATGACCGGGCTGATGGCGATCCTGCTGATCTACGGCCTGATCGTGGAGCGCGGCCTGCGGGCGGCGGTGGCGGTCCGGGATCCGTTCTCCAAGCTGCTGGCGGGCGGGCTCTCGTTCACGATCGCCCTGCAGGTCTTCGTCATCGTCGGCGGCGTGACCCGGCTCATCCCGCTGACCGGCATCACCACCCCGTTCCTGTCCCAGGGCGGCTCATCGCTGGTGGCCAGCTGGATGCTGATCGCGCTGCTGATGCGGATCAGCGACACCGCCCGGCGGCCGGCCCCGCAGCCGATCCAGGAAGAGGGCATGACCCAGGTGGTGAGAGGCGGATGAACCACGCCCTGCGCCGGGTGTCGCTGGTCGTCCTGGGGATGTTCCTGCTGCTGCTGATCAACGTGAACTACGTGCAGGCGTTCGAGCCCTCCTTCCTGGCAGCGCAGCGGGGCAACGCCCGCGTGTTCGCCCAGCAGTTCCAGTACCAGCGGGGCTCGATCCTCACCGCGGACAACAAGACGATCGCGGCATCGGTGCACGTCAAGCAGGGCATCTACACCTATAAGCGGATCTACCCGGACCCGCTGGTGTACGCGCCGGTCACCGGATACGACTCGATCTACAGCAACACCGGGATCGAGCTGACCGAGGACAAGTACCTGTCCGGGTCCGCCCCGCAGCTGACCGTGCACAACCTGATCGACCTGGTGACGGGCAAGCCCAAGCGGGGTGCCAGCGTCCAGCTCACCATCAACTCGGTCGCCCAGCAGGCCGCCTACAACGCGCTCAGGGCGACCGGGCTGCCCAGTGGCGCGGTGGCCATCCAGCCATCCACCGGCGCCATCCTGGCACTGGCCTCCTACCCGACGTTCAACCCGAACAGGTACGCCACGTTCGATGGCGCCCAGCTCAACAAGATCGACAGCGCCTACCGGAACGATCCGCGGCAGCCGCTGCTGAACCGGGCCATCGAGGAGACCTTCCCGCCCGGATCCACGTTCAAGATCGTGACCAGCTCAACCGCGTTCGCCACCGGCAACTACAGCCCCGACACCCGGGTCTACGCGCCGACCAACCTGAAGCTGCCGAACACCACCCACCAGCTGATCAACTACGACAACCTGCCCTGCAACGACGGCAGCAACCCGACCGGCAACGGGAAGGTGCCGCTCATTTACGCCTTCACGGTGTCCTGCAACACGGTGTTCGGCAACCTGGGCATGCATCTGGGCGACAACGCACTGCGGGCCCAGGCCGAGAGGTTCGGCATGAACGACCCGAACCTGACGATCCCGCTGCCAGTCGCGCAGAGCAACTACCCGCCGATCCCGAACAACGACCCCGCGCTCACCGCCTACTCGGCGATCGGCCAGTACAACGACACGGTCACGGCCTTGCAGGAGGCCATGTTCTCGGCCGCGATCGCCAACAACGGCAACCTGATGAGCCCGTACATGGTGCAGCGGGTCACCGCGCCTGACCTCACCCCGCTGGTCAACGCCCAGCCCGCCTCGATGGGCCAGGCGGTCTCGCCGACAATGGCGGCACAGGTGGCGAGGATGATGGTGAGCGTGGTCCAGCAGCCGTACGGCACCGCCCACCATGTCGTCACCTCAATGACCAACTATCCGGTCGCCGCCAAGACCGGCACCGCCCAGAACGGGGCCAACAACACCGGGCTCGACGACGCGGTGTTCACCTGTTATGCACCAGTCACCAACCCGCAGATCGCCATCGGCGTCATAGTGAAAGGCGGTGGGCTCGGCGCCGATGCCTCGGCGCCGGTCGCGGTGAAGATCCTCCAGGCTTATCTGTCCTCGCTGGCGAAGCGATGAGCACGCGGGGCAGGCTGAGAACGCTCAGGTCCCGGGCGGCGCCCGGGGTGTCCTGCGCGCCGGGGTGGCATCCCACCCCACCCCAGGGTTGACTACATCCAGGACGGTTACGGAAGTGCGAGACATGACACAGCCCCGCCTCCTCGGCGGCCGGTACGAGCTCGACGGTGTCGTCGGGCGCGGCGGCATGGCCGAGGTGTACCGGGCACGCGACATCCGCCTCGACCGCGTGGTCGCGGTGAAGACACTCCGCGACGACCTGGCCAGGGATCAGACGTTCCAGGCCAGGTTCCGCCGCGAGGCACAGTCCGCCGCCTCGCTCAATCACCCGTCGATCGTGGCCGTCTACGACACCGGAGAGGACACCGCCGGGCCCACCCATGTCCCGTACATCGTGATGGAGTATGTGGACGGCCGGACGTTGCGCGACCTGCTCCGCGACGACCGGCGGCTGCTGCCGGAACGGGCGCTGGAGATCACTGACGGGGTGCTGCGCGCGCTCGACTACAGCCACCGCAACGGGATCATCCACCGCGATATCAAGCCGGGCAACGTGATGCTGACCAGGACCGGCGAGGTCAAGGTGATGGACTTCGGCATCGCCCGCGCGGTCAGCGACTCGCAGGCCACCATGACCCAGACCGCGCAGGTCATCGGGACCGCCCAGTACCTGTCGCCGGAGCA
>Ga0306922_10000730_pt1 | contig 28203 bp, 26 predicted proteins | sample sta12Cox44000082_FD_203758 | JGI IMG/M metagenome (GOLD analysis project Ga0306922, IMG submission 203758) | Lab enrichment of tropical soil microbial communities from Luquillo Experimental Forest, Puerto Rico - statoxic.12C.oxic.44.000.082 (v2)... | ecosystem: Environmental > Terrestrial >... | reverse complement strand
AGCTCCAGCCTGCCAAAAACTGCGGGTGCAGACTAGAGTGTTCTTGTTGCAACTATAGCTGCTCACGCCCCAGCCGGTTTCAAACAGTAGATTATGATTCATATCCACCGCGAGGCTGGTACCACCTACCGCCGTCACCCATGGACTTGAGGCAGGCCAGTCTGTTGAGGCAAAGCCCAAATTTGCCGTCTCGTCTCCACTGTCTCCGGAAGAGAAATATATGCCAATGCCTTCGATTGCCCCTTGCATCAACGTGTCATTGAAGGGCTTGATAAAGCCCGGGTGAATATTTTCCCCGAGGAAGCCGTACGAGTTCGATACGATCTGCGCAAGATGCTGATCCACGACGTGGTTCATCGCAGCGTCCAAGTCCTGGTAATTGTTCGGCGCGCCGACAAAAACGACGTTGGCGTTGGGCGCCATACCATGCACAGATTCCACGTCGAGGGTCTCCTCACCATACCAGCCTTGCGGATCCTGCACCGGAAAACCCTTTGAAGGAGGTATAGGACCCTCAGGATGGTTGTACGTGCCCGGCGCTACAACCTGGGTCAAGGTGCCGCCGCCAGCCGTACCGAAAAGCGGAACACCGCGATTGGTAGACCATTGGTTAGCGTCTTGGAGAATCGTTGGCGATGCATAGGCATCAATGATTGCGACGGTTTGCCCGGTGCCGTCACAAGGACTGTTACCACCCGGACCACATCCCGTAGTTGTAGAAATGTTATAGGCGCCTTTGACGTCCGCAGGGGTGTGTCCCTTAATTGTCCACGGTACGGACGCCAGACCAAGAGGATTGTCCGTAAAGCCGGTCGGAAAAGAATATCCTGGTGCCGCCGGCGGAGGGGTGAATGGCACTATGACATCTGACGTCAGAAGCTGCCCATAAAAAGCCGAGAGAGGAGGCGAGTTCCGGAAGCCGGGACTTGGCGGCGCATTGGGGTCGTCCGCCAAGTGATACGTGGTGGCGAACTGGTAGCCTTGATCCAGCCCCACAACGTCTGTAACTAGGCTAGCCAGCGTACTGGGGATGGATACATCCGCTGACGGTGAACGAAGGGCGTGTCCCCACCCTTTAGCCTGATACATGTTAAAGCTGACACCGAACGCGGCTTGCGCCTGCGTAACAGTTCCCTCCGCCGCGACGTAATGATTGTTTTGGGGCGTGTAGGTCAGATTAAATCCTTGGCTTTGGAGCCAGCTCTGGACTTGTGCCACTTGATTGGCAGTTGGAGCGAACTGCTGTCGGAATTGATCGGGTGTCAGGTACCGACGATATGATTTGCTGTGCGGATCGGATACGGCCTGGGCCAAGGCTTCGGCAGCGCTGGCATTATTCCAGCCCAGATAAACGCGGAATCCTACGTAGTCGGTTGCGTTAGCCGCACTGACTTTGTTGCCTGGATTAGCCCAAGGAGGTTTGCTCCCTTTCAGGGTCGATCTCGGCGAGGGTGCGGCGAGAGCGATGATGCTCAATGCAACGGAGAGGAATACTAAGGTTACTGACAGGAGTTTTTTCATAGGTTTTGGTTAATGAAGTTCAGAAGACACAGCAAAACACTTCTTGTGTCAACGCCTTTTCTCTGTAGGAAAAGGCCTTACATAGAACGAATTTGCACCGCAAACGGTTCTGAATAATCAGTAAAACTGCCGGAGCACTGCCACTCTTTGAAATCGCTCTTGTGCTTGTGCGTCTCAATCACGTTCTCATGGTGGCTCGTGTTCGCAGCTGCAAACCAGCGGCGTCCACGCGTCACGTATCAGAATCACGTATCTTATACTCAATCTCATACTGATCTTGCCGGATTGAGACTGGCGTCAGACAACGTAATTTAGCGCGTAGTTGCGCACCAAATTAAGCACTTAGCACGTTTCACGAGGGATAGAGCGGTTGCTGTCGAAACGGCCGTCAACTCTTTGAGGACAACGCGTTCCACCGGACACCGCACCTGCCTACCCAGCCGCTAGTGCGCGAGCGATTCTATCGAGTCCTTCGGCAAACATTTCCGTGTTCACGCCCATGCCGATACGGAAGTGATCAGGCATTTCAAAGAAACGGCCCGGGACTGCTGAGGTCTCGAACTCCGTGCGCAGTCGTTCCAGGAATTCATCTACGTTCCCATTCCGTAGTCGCACGAATGAGGTCGTGCCCCAGTCGGTTTCCATCCCAGAAATGCCGCGTTGTTGCTTCAGAAAATCGCGAAGCAATTTGCGATCTGCTTCCACAACCCGGCGCGCTCTTCCGCGAAGAAGATCGAGATGTTGGAACGTGGCGACGCTGAGGAGTTCGCCGGGATGAACCGGCGTTGCACTGTAAAGATCGTTCAGATGTCGCATCTTCCACGCCAGATCAGGCTGCGCCAGAATCCAGCCGCATCGCAGACCGCTGACACCGTAAACTTTTGTCAAACTGCTGGTGACAACGAATTCCGGCCCGAGACGGAATGATGTCTGAGGCGTGTTCTCATAGACGGCGTCGAGATAAACTTCGTCGACCAGCACGAGCGCGGCGACGCCGCGCGCGGTGTCGCCAATTTCTCGCAGGACCGATTCCGAAGTAAGCGCGCTTGTCGGATTGTGGAGATTCGTGATCACGATGAGCCGCGTCTTCGGCGTCACGCAATGACGAATTTCCACCGGATCGATAGCCCAGCCATTCTCTTCGGCTCGTGAAAAGCGTCGCACGTTTGCTTGCAGGTAGTGAGCGACATCGAGGATTGGTCCATAGGCGGGGTGCTCGATTAAAACTTCGTCGCCCGGTTCGATGATCCCTGCCATAGCGAGATGATTTGCCATGGATGTGCCTGCGGATTCTACAACACATTCAGGATCGACTCGGTGATGAGCAGCGATGGCTTGCTGCAACGGCGCGTAGCCGTAGTCATTAGTGCCATTAATTTCTAGGTCCGCCAAATTGATCGGCAGTTCGCGAAGAGGAAATGGCGCCACGCCGCTTGTTGCGAGGTTGAACCGCGCGCGGCTCTGGGTCTTAGACCAATGCATGTAATCGGAATGCTTGTGTCTCATGAATGTGTTCGTGTGAATGTGATCCAAAGGTAGTAAACTGGCAGCGCAGCCAGCATGATGCACAACGCAATCGCGCTATTGCGGGGCGAAGCAATAACCGCGCTCATAACAATCCCTGCGCATGACAAAACAAACAGCGTAGTCGTGAACGGATGTCCAGGAGCGCGATAGATATTGCGCACTAAGCCGATGTTGCGTCGGCGCAAAATGAACAGCGCTACCGCCGTCATTCCAAAAAAAATAAAATCGACGGTCACTTCAAAATTCAAAATCTGGCCGTACGTGCCAGAGCAAGCGATGATAATCGCCGCGAATCCTTGAAGCACAATCGCCACCACCGGCGCGCCCGACTTTCCGAAGACTTTGCCGACGCCTTTGAAGAAAAGGCCGTCGCGCGCCATCGCGTAGTACACGCGTGGCGCTGTGAGCATGCTTTGGCTCAGGAATCCGAGGGTGGAAATTGTAATGGCGAAGGCGATCCATTGCGCTCCGCGCTCGCCCACCGCGATCCTCATTACGTCCGAAGCAGGAGTTGTTGTTGCGTCGAGCCCGCCCGCGCCGAGCACACGCAAGCACGCGAGATTAACTGCAAGATACAAAGCCACAACACCGCCGACGCCGATTAACAGTCCGCGGGACAAATCGCGGCGCGCGTCTCGCATTTCACCGGCAACAAAAGTGGCCGTCTGCCATCCGCCGTAGGCAAAAGCGATCGGAACCATTGCTGCGCCGATACTTTTCAGGACGCCAAACGAAAGCTGCTGCCCAAGCAAGTTTGCTGATGCAATGCCCGTGCCCTTGGGATGGCCAACTGCAAATCCAATTAGTACCAGGGCCGCGATCGCGCCAATTTTCAGCAACATCAGAGCGCTTTGCACATTGCTGCCGGCGCGCGCTCCAAAACAGTTCACCCCCGTCAAAGTGAGCAGCGCAATTGCGGTGATCGCGCTGTTGTTCCAATCCGCCCCCGTGAGCGCGCGAAAGTAAGATGCGAAAATCACCGCAACGGCGGCCATCCCGCCAGTTTGCGTCACGAGAAGCAGTCCCCAGCCGTACATGAATGCGACTGCCGGATGATATGCCTCGCGCAAGTAAACATACTGGCCGCCCTCCGCGGCCGGCAAGCGCGTCGCAAGCTCAGCCCAGATGAATGCGCCGCACATCGCGATCAAACCGCCGAGCACCCAAACGCTGAGGATCAGGAAGGGCGTATGGACGCGATGCGCCACTTCGGAAGGATTCGCGAAGATTCCGGCGCCTACGATCCCGCCCATCACAATCATCGTGGCATCGAACAATCCAAGCTGACGGCGCGGCTTTGGCGCATCGGGCGTTGTCATTCAGAGTGAAGCAGAAATTTTGTAGGGCGTCTGTGTCAGCCCCGAACGCTTTCGGGGTTCCAGAAATGCCCTACAGTTCATCGCGCGGCGCTGAGTTTGTAAATTCGAAATCGTGGGGTTGCCTCCATCAGCTTTGCGCTTTCGGCCAGATGCTGTGCAAATTCAGGATAATAATCCAGCCACCAAAATGTGTTGGTCGTGAAAACGAGATTCGTCGCGCCGCGGCCGTGCAGCTGCTCAAGATCGGCAATCGCCTCCTGGCTGTCGCTCGGATTGCCGGCGTAGATGGCGTCTTTCTCGAGGAAGTGCCAACCCTTTCGCTGCGCGTAGTAAAATATCGTCGGATCACCCGTGTCCCCGGCAACAATCAGCGCATCGGGCGCCGTAATTCTGTTCAGCTCGAGACCGGCATCACGAAGTTGAGCGGCGGACGGTTCATAGAGTGGTCGCACGTAAACGTAAGCCACCAGTGCAAACGAACCCGCAAGCAATATCGACAATGCTCGTGCCGCAAACAATCGTGCCTGCGAGGGCTCAGTCTTTGGCAGTCTCGAAGGAGCAGACAGGATTGTCTGCTTCACGGAAAACGAGGAGATTTTTGGCCCTAGAAATGCGCAGGCAGCGCCAGCAAAAGCGGCCGTGATTGGTACCAGCGGCAGTTGATACCATCGATGGCGATTGCCATAGCCTACGACGATGACGAAGAGAATCATCGAAACCAGCCACCAATGAAATAGGCGCGAGTTTCTTGATCGTGGTGCAACAAATAAACCAACCACCGCCATGATAGAGAGAATCGGCGTCAGGCTCGATACCGCAGTCTGTCGTAGGGACGCCGCGCTGCGGCGTCCGGTCGGCGCAGCGCGCCGGCCCTACCGTTGCGCTCCTGTATGCGCATCCTGCAAGCGTCTTGACAGGCGAGGTAAAGTCAATCGTACGGTAATCCCGGATCACGCACGAAGGGGGGCTAGCTAGCATGAAATTAACGGCTCGGTTTTGTTCGCCGGCACACGCCGGATCTTTCGTGCTACCATTGCTTATCGGCGTTGCGCTCGGGATTGCGCAAGCGCAGAACGAACCGATCCTCGTGCCTGACGCCGTCGATTATCACAAATTGCTTCCCCTTTTACCAGAACCGCCGCAAGGCTGGACCGCTGATAAAGCCGAGGGTTCCACGGAAGACGTCGGTGGATTCCGGATCACAAACGCGCACCGCGACTATCACAAAGGCGAAGGGGAGAACGCGCCAACTGCAGCGATTAGCGTACTCGATTCTGTTGCTAATCCCGATTACGTCAGCGCCACCACCGCGGCTTGGAATAGCAACAGCGAAACCAGTGAAGGCTACGGCAAATCCGTCACCATTAATGGCAACCCCGGCTTCGAAGCATTCGAAAAAGAAAGCAAACACGCCACTCTGTGGGTAATGATTGCCAATCGATATTTCGTCCAAATCGAGTTGCAGAATCAGGACCCGAAAGAATTACAGGAGTGGATCAAGCGCGTCGATTTGAAGAAGCTCGCGGCGATTAAATGACACTGTAGCCGCCGCCCTGTGGGCGGCATCGTGCCGCAGAAACACTTCAGTCCAGCGCTCCGCACCCGCCTTCGCACAGCTTCGGCGTGGTAGGCAGCGAAGCGGCTACAATTCACCTCTGCTTCTCCGCCTCTCTCGCCATCGGCACGAAGCGCACCGGCAAGGTGACGCTCTCCTTTAGCTGGCCGTTTTTCTTTTCGAGCAAGTAAAGCTGCTGAGCAAATCGCTCACCAACGGGAATGACCATGCGCCCGCCATCTTTGAGTTGATCAATCAGCGGCTGTGGAACCTTGTCGGGGGCACAGGTTACAATGATCGCATCGAACGGCGCCGCCGCCGGCCACCCTTTGTAACCGTCGCCGACTTTTACGTGCACATTTTTGTAACTGAGACGTTGCAAGGTCGCCTCGGCGGCCCTCGCGAGTGGCTCAACAATTTCAACCGAATAAATTTCCGAGACCAGCTCCGCGAGAATCGCAGCCTGATATCCTGAGCCGGTGCCGATTTCCAAAACGCGATCGCCGGGTTGCAACCGCAATTGCTCGGTCATAAACGCCACAATGTAGGGCTGTGAGATCGTCTGATCGTAACCAATCGGCAGCGGTCCATCCTCATAGCTGGCATCGCGCGACTCCGGCGGGACGAATTCTTCACGCGGCACTTTGCCCATCGCGGCGAGCACGCGCTCGTCCTTGATCCCGCGCGCCTTCAGCTGTCGCTCGACCATTCGCTGGCGCTGCGCCCCGAGATCGGCAGCAGAGGAGCCCTGTTGCCCGCAGCCCGTCGCAGCCAACGCAGCAGAAATCAGAACCTGCGCGACAATTCGCATTCCCGAAAAGATAAGGCTGCCTGCGCAGCGGCACAAAGAGGAGGCGCCGTGGGTTTCCCCAAACTTCCCTATCGCATCGCTGCTGCGTTCATGTGACGGATACGGTCGGCGAGCTCCTTCATCACATGCGTCGCAAAGTTCGGCGTCTGTTGAATGAGAAAATGGAACCGCCGTCGATCGATTTTCGCCAGCCGGCACGGGGTCTTCGCAACGGCGTTCGCAGCACGTGGACTGTCATCGATCAACGCCATCTCGCCGATCAATGCGCCTGGCTGTGCGGTCTCGACCACATAATCACCAAGCCGGATTTCCATTTCCCCTTCCAATAACACGTACATCACGTCACGCTTATCGCCTTCCCGGAAAAGGAAATCGCCGGGTGCGAGCTGCGCGACATCGCTATCTTGGCGAAAGAGCTCCGCTGGATTCACGAGGCGGGAGACTACAAAGAGCAAAGGATATCTGCCAAGTTACAATTGTGTGACAGTTTCATCCTGGCCTCTGCGGAGAGCAAATTTCTTCGTGTCCTTCGTATCCTTCGTGGTTAATTTCACCGGTTTTTCATGAACGAAGAACGCAAAACTCCGGAAGAGCGAGCTAAGATGACGGACATCGAGCGGCTTCGCCACTCGGCGTCGCACGTATTGGCGACGGCCATTTTGAAGATTTGGCCGGAAGCGCAGTTCGCTGCGGGACCGCCGGTGGAAAATGGTTTCTATTACGACGTCGATCTGCCGCACCGCATTTCGCCCGATGATTTTGAGAAGATCGAAGCCGAGATGAAGAAGGAGATCAAAGCGAATCATCCATTCGAGCGCATGGAAGTTTCGCGCCACGAAGCGCTGGAGCTTGGGAAGAAAGGCCGGCTCGCAGCGCTGGGCGACCGACCCGAGCAGAGCAAATACAAGCTCGACATCATCGAAAACATTCCGCCGGACGAAAAGATTTCGCTTTATCGCAGCGGCGATTTTGTCGATCTCTGCGCCGGCCCGCATGTAAAGCGCACGGGAGAGATCGGCGCGTTCAAAGTCACGAGCGTGGCAAGCGCCTACTACAAGGGCGACGAGAAAAATCCGCAGTTGCAACGCGTTTACGGCACCGCGTTCAAAACCAAAAAGGAACTCGACGATTATTTTGCGATGCTGGAGGAAGCGAAGAAGCGCGATCATCGCAAGCTCGGCAAAGAACTCGCGATTTTTGTGTTCGACGACGACGTGGGTCCGGGCTTGCCAATGTTTCTCCCGCGCGGAGCAGCGATCGCCGAAGAACTGGAAAAGCTTGCAAAAGAAACCGAATTCGCCGCCGGTTATCAGCGCGTCCTCACGCCGCACATCGCGCGCGAAAGCCTGTACAAAAAGAGCGGCCATCTCCCTTACTACGCGGAGTCGATGTTCCCGCCGATGGAGTTGAAGCGCGAGGATGAGGAATTCGAAACTAAACGCAAACGATTCGACGAGCTCAAAGCGCTTGTCGAATCAAAGCGGGAATCTGCTGATCAGTATGCAGAATTTAAACGTCTGCAGCACGAGCTGCTCGACTCTGACAAATATTACCTCAAGGCGATGAACTGTCCGCATCATCATAAGCTGTTCGCGGCAGTTCCGCGCAGTTATCGCGATCTTCCATTGCGGCTGGCGGAATACGGAACGGATTATCGGTACGAGAAGAGCGGCGAGTTGTTCGGACTCATGCGGGTGCGCTTGCTGCACATGAACGACGCACACATCTATTGCACGCCGGAGCAATTCGAAGCGGAGTTCAACGCAGTCAACGAAATGTACCTGAACTACTTCAAGCTCTTCGGAATCGAGAAATATCTGATGCGCTTCTCAACGCACGATCCATCGAAGCTCGGGCAAAAATTCGTTGATGAACCAGAGCTGTGGAAGCAAACCGAAGAGATGACGCGCAATGTCCTCAAACGTTCCGGGATTGCTTATGTCGAAGTGCCAAACGAAGCCGCCTTTTACGGGCCGAAGATCGACGTGCAGGTCTGGAGCGTGATTGGGCGCGAGTTCACGCTGGCCACGAACCAGGTCGATTTCGCTCAACCGCGCCGGTTGAATCTGGTTTACAAAGACCGCGACAACGTTGAGAAAACGCCCATCTGCATTCATCGCGCCCCGCTGGGCACGCATGAACGGTTCATTGGATTTTTGATCGAACATTACGCCGGCAATTTCCCGCTCTGGCTCTCGCCCGAGCAGGTGCGCATTCTTACGATCAGCGACGAACCGAAGTTGATGGACTACGCGCGATCGATTCTGAATGAACTGCGCGCTCACGAAGTCCGCGCGGAAATCGACGACAGCTCCGACAAGATCAACGGCAAAATCCAACGCGCCGAGCAGATGAAGGTGCACACCATGTTCGTGATCGGAAAGCGCGATATGGACGCCGGCGCCGTGAGCGTCCGCGTACACGGCAAGGGAAATCTCGGCGCCAAACCGCGCGGGGAAGCGAGTGCCGAAATTCTGCAATCGATCCGCGAACGTCGCCCGTAAATCGCGCTCTTTCGCTTGAGCACAGGCGCATCTGGAGCCTGCAGCGTAGTTACTCGCTGTCGGTAAAAACCAGCTTCGCCGACTTGGGAAAATGCCGCCGAAAATATTCTTTGGAATCGAAGGGATAAAAGGCGCCGAGGTCCCGGCCGAGGCTTACGTTCTCACGAAATTTTCGCGGCTGTTCGCGCAAAAACTCAGCGAACTTATCGTCACCCAGGAGATGGATCACCACCGGTACTTCCGATGTGACGTGCGTCTCCGCTGCAGCGCCATCCAAACTAAGAGTAAAAAATCTTATCAACGCTTTCTTGTCACCGCGCGCCGCCGCCCGAGCCAGTTTGTAGTAATTCACCCCTTGCTCGCGCGTTTGCTCAGCGATTTCGTCGCCCGAATCTTCCGGGCCTTTGGGCAAATCATTTTGTGTGTAGAAGAATTTTATGCGGCTGTAATGCATCCAGCCGGTCACACCGGACGCAAGTTTCACTTTGCACCACGTCTCGTGGTCGGTGCGCTGTTCGTTCGTGATCTTACACTCGAAGTCGAACGGTTCGTCCTTTTTCACTTTGGCAACGATTGATGAGTTGGCACTTTTCTCGTTGCGCAAATTCACGTAGCCGTCGGGATCATCGATAACGCCCTTAGACTCGTTCGTACTATCCTCTTCGGCTCGCGACACGCTCAGCGATGGTTCTTGGGCGCTCATGGAAAATAAGATTGTCCCCGAGCACGCAAAGATCAGCGCGACAAATAATTTATTCATTTACTTGGACACCTGGGTCTTCGTTTTTCCGACGTTCTTCACACACGCATAACGCGTGGTTAATTCTAAGAAATTCGAGCGTGCATAGTCAATCCATTGGTCGTTAACATTGGGCAATGAATCCAAGGCGAATCGTGACGGTGACGATGTCGGTCTTAATGTCAGCTTCCGCTTGCGCGGCAAATCCGTTTTTGGATGCGAAGGATGATAAGCCGGTCAGCGCTAAATTCCGTGGAACCGAATGGGGTGAGGAAATTGAGCAAGAGAAAATCCCGCTCACTGCGCGAGTCGTCACGACGCGCGCAGCGAAGATGCCGTGGGGGGCGATCTTCAAAATTGAATTCACGGATTTAAAGTCGCGCGCACCGAAGAAACGCGAAATTCCGCCGCTTTATTTCATCGTCACCGATGACCGCATCGTCCTGTTAAACGAAGAGGACAATGACGCGGCCACTAAGAGGATCTCAGCAATGGAAAAACCGCCCGAGTTCGAACAAGGCTACATTTACGGAATTACCAGCGGTAAGTTCACACATGAAGACGGCCCGTGGACGACAACGATCGAGATCAAAGGTGACGAATGCACTTATCTTGCCAGCCACAATTCCGGTCATTTCACAAAGGTCGTTTGGAAAAAAGGAGTCGGTCTTGTTGAATACGCGGCGGGCTACGGCGCAGAGAGAGACGGCTACCGGCTGAAACGACAGACGTAGCTCGCAAAAACCGTGGACCTGGCCGGCACCCTAAAGAAACGATTCGGTTACGAGCAGTTTCGGCCGTTGCAGGAGGAGATCGTTCGTGACGCACTCGCCGGGCGCGATGTGTTTGTGTTGATGCCGACAGGCGGTGGCAAGTCGCTGTGTTTTCAGTTGCCGGCTTTGATGCGCGAGGGACTGACCATTGTCGTTTCGCCGCTCATTTCACTGATGAAAGATCAAGTCGATGCGCTGCAAACCAGCGGCATCGCGGCGACCTACTTGAACTCCACACTGGATCGGCGAGAAGCAACCGCGCGCTGGCGGGGCCTTCACCGCGGCGAATACCGAATGCTCTACGTCGGCCCGGAGCGATTGATGCTCGATGCGTTTTTGGAGCGCGCGCTCAACTGGAACATTGCGCAATTCGCCATCGATGAAGCGCATTGCATCAGCGAGTGGGGTCACGATTTCCGGCCGGAATATCGTGAGCTGAAAAAATTGCGGAAACATTTACCGGAGGTGCCGATCATGGCGCTCACCGCCACCGCTACCGAGCGGGTGCGGACGGACATCGTCCAGCAATTGCATTTGAGCGAGCCGCGCTGTTACATCGCCAGCTTTAACCGCCCGAACCTGACCTACCGCGTCGTTCCCAAATCGACGCCCTACGAACAACTGCTGGGGTTCATCCGCAGCCGGCCTAACGACAGCGGGATTGTTTATTGTGCCAGCCGCAAGAGCACCGATTCGCTGACGCGCAATATCAACGAAGACGGCGTCAGCGCGAAGCCATATCACGCAGGTCTAACCACTACCGAGCGCACAAAACATCAGGAATCGTTTCTGCGCGATGATGTCCGGGTGATTACGGCCACGATCGCGTTCGGAATGGGGATCAATAAACCAAACGTCCGCTTCGTTGTGCATTACGACCTGCCGAAAAATCTCGAGAGCTATTATCAAGAAACAGGCCGGGCCGGGCGCGACGGTTTGCCAAGCGAGTGTGTGCTGCTTTTCAGCGCCAGTGACGTTGCCAAGCAGCTCCATTTCATCGACGAAAAGAGCGAAAAGGAGGCGCGTATCGCCCGGGCGCAACTTCAGCAGATGGTCCATTACGCCGAGACGCGCGAATGCCGTCGCGCCACTTTGTTGGAATATTTTGGCGAAAGATTTTCGCAGCGACCGTGCGATGGTTGCGACAATTGTTTACAGCCGCGCGAAACTTTCGATGGAACGTTACACGCGCAGAAATTTCTTTCCTGCGTCTATCGCATCCACGCCAGGCACGGGTTCGGCTTCGGCTTGAATCACGTTGTCGATATTCTTCGCGGCGCGGACACGGAAATGATCCGTCAACGTCGGCACAATGAACTTTCCACTTATGGCATTGGCCGCGACTTGAAACGTGACGCCTGGCAGGCGGTCGGACGCGAGCTGTTACGCCTGGGATTTATCGAGTGCGCCCCGGGCAGATTTGCAACATTGACTCTGACGGCAGCGGGACGCGAAGTGTTGCGAAATCGCACACCGATCACGCTAACGAAACAGGTCGACATCGCCGCAGAGAAAGAGAAGCCGCGAGCGGGTGCCATCGAATGTGACGAAGTACTCTTCGAACAATTGCGCGCGTTGCGCCGCAAACTTGCAGATGAGCGTGACGTGCCCGCGTACGTGATTTTCTCCGACGTTTCGCTTCGTGAAATGGCGAGAAATTATCCGACGGCCGTGGGCGAGTTTCGTCGCATCCCGGGCGTTGGCGAACAGAAGCTAAAGGATTTCGCCCAACCGTTTCTCAGTGAGATTAAAAATTATCTCGCGACGAATGCGCGCCGGACATTTTCCGACGACTCTCCTGCGCTTTTCCGGAGACGGCGGTCGCGCTTGAACGACAGTGAAGCGGAAACGCTGCGTCTCTTTCAAAGTGGCGAATCCGTCAATGAAATCGCGCGCGACCGCGGGTTCGTGCCAAGCACCATCTACGGGCATCTCTCCGCGGCTATCGAGCTCGGCAAACTCACCGAGCGCGACCGGTTCTTCACTGCAACACAGGAAAAAGAAATTGCGGCCGCGTTTCGCCAGGCAGGAGGCACGGGACTGGTCGAGGTCGCGGCGCTGCTTGGCAACAAATACAACATCGGGTTGCTGAGAATCTTTCGCGCATTCGCCGCGCGGACGGCGCTGTAGCAGGGGGCGACGACCCGGGCGGGTCTGTGGCATCGTTTCGTCCCTAGCCGGGGTCAACGCCCCCGGGTACAAAAGACAATTCTTTTCGCTCGACAATCGATGGAGATTTTAGCGAGAACCTGAGAGGGGTATATGCAATTTCTCCTTAATTTACCGCCGCCGATTTCGTTTTTTATCGTCTCGGCGGTTACGGCAGCCTTCGCTCTCTTCGGGCTTCACTTTGTGCGGAAGAAATATTCCGCGGACGTCCTAAAGGAGAACCACGAAGTCGCTGCGATCATTTTCAATGCGTTCGGCCTCTTTTACGGCGTGATGGTTGCGTTTGTCGTGTTTGTTACCTGGAGTGGATACTCCGATGCCACAAAAAACCTGCAAATGGAAGCTAGTGAGGCCCTCGATATTTTTCACAGCACCGCAGCATTTCCTACGCCTGCCAATCAAATAATACAGCAGGGATTAAGAGATTACGTCGCATCGGTGTACAGCGATGAGCTACAGAGAATGTCACAAGGAGATATCAGCCTACATTTTGGAGGAGCTCACTCCAAGCTCGCGATTCTGTTCTATCAGATGGATGAGAATGCAATTTCCAACAGAGAGCTCTACGCGGAATCGCTACACTATTTAAACAACCTCGCTCAGTACCGCCGATTGAGAATATTTGCCGGGAACAACACTGTGCCTCCAGTTATCTGGTTGGTCTTACTCGCTGGCGGATTGATGACTGTTTTGTACACCTACTTCTTCGGAATGAAGAACATTAAGGCACAATACCTGATCACAGCCTCGCTCACCGTAACGATCACGTTGATCCTATTCTTGATTTACGTTCTTGATCATCCCTTTACAGGAACAAGCAAGGTAAGCACGGAACCTTTGAGACAGGTGCTCGAGATCATGCAGAAAGGATGAACAAAACTCTCGATCCCTCTTTGAGTTCTTCCGATCTCTTAGCGGCGCGTCTTCCTGGGTAGTTTCTTACGCTTGGTCTTGGCCATTCTGCGCAGCTCGGCTTTGCTCATCGATTTGTACATCCCTCGCGAAGCACCTTTGAGCGAAGACACCTTGCGTTTACCCGCTTCGCGGCAAGTGCCGCGCCAGCGGCCATTTGCTGTTTCTTTGACTTTGCAGGCATACGTAAGACGCTCCTATTTCCAGAGCGAATTGGATTTACACCGCGAAAACGGGTTTAAGCCCGCGCAAGCTTGCGCCAGAAAAAATAACTGGGCACGCCAGTCAACACAATCAGGATCCCAATTCCTGACGTTGTCGGCGCGAGACAAGCAAGATCGACAATCAACAGTGCGGCAAGCGCAATCGAGATAATTGGGACGATCGGATAGCCCCAGGTACGGTACGGGCGCTCCGCATCGGGTCTTTTGCGTCGCAAAACCATCAACGCGGCGATCATAAGAACGTAGAAGAGCAAATCCGCCGAGACGATGTATTCGAGCAGTTGATTGTAAACGTTTCCAAAAGCGACCTCGTGCGTCGCCGCATTCATTGTCACCGTGCGCGGCAATGTAAGAAACGCGGTCCAGATTCCCTGCGTGACCAAAGCCCCAGCTGGCACGTAAAAACGATTGGTGGTCGCGACTTTTTGAAAAAACAACCGATCGCGCGCCATCGCATAGTAAACGCGGGCGCCGGCGAGAATAAGCCCATTGTCACAGCCGAATGTGGAAATCATGATTGCTGCCGCCATGCATAGCGCGCCCGGATGACCGAAGACAGCGGTCATCATCGCCACGGCTACGCGATTTTGCGGTGCGCGCTGGATTTCCGGAAACGGCAACACGGCCAGGTAAGCAACGTTGGCCAGCAAATAGAGAATCACCACGATGCCGCAGCCCATCACGAGCGCGCGCACGAGATTCTTTCCGGGGTCGCGCACTTCGCTGCCAACAAATGTGATATTCGTCCAGGCAGTCTGCGCAAACAGTGGACCGACCATCGATTTTCCGAAAAGCAGCGCCAGAGCAAATCCACCCACGAATGTAAAACCAGGCTGGGCAATCTGCGGGCTCCAGCCGTTGGCCCACGAATTCCACCACGCAGCACTCCGCGCGGCGCTGGTCGCGTGCCAGCCTAACGACAGACCGATTACTACGACGGCGGCGAGGGCCGCTGTTTTTGCAAAGGTGAATGTGTTCTGGACAGTCTTCCCAACTTCCAGCCCGCGCGTGTTCGTCCATGTAAGCAACGCGATTAATCCGATCGCTACCAGTTGTTCCGTAGACAAACTGATCGCGTACTTGCCGAAGGAGATAGGTGCGACCAAATAATTTTCCGACGAAACCGAGTGGACAAAAACGCCAAGAAATTTTGCGAACGCAATCGCTACCGCAGCGATGGTGCCCGTTTGAATCACGAGAAACAACGTCCAGCCATACAAGAATCCAATCGACCTTCCGTATGCTTCACGTAGAAAAACATAAACGCCGCCTGCGCGCGGCATCATGGTCGCAAGCTCCGAGCAGCATAACGCGCCGGTAATGGTTAACAAACCGGCTACGGCCCACGCAAGAAGGAGCCAACCTGGCGCGCCGCTCAATCGCGATGATTCGGCAGACACAATGAAGATGCCCGAGCCGATCATCGAGCCGATCACAATCATCGTCGCGTCCACGGGCCCGAGCGCACGAATCAGACTCGTTCCCTCGCGCTGATTGTCCGTCTTGTCGCTCATGCAGGCATCAAAGCTGGAGTCGCGTCAGCAAAAGCGAAAAGGCGACTCCCCATACGCCGTTGCCGGTCGTGTCATCTTGAGCGAAACGAAACATTTCTGGCAAATTTTGTCTCGGCGCTTGGGAAATGATCAGAGATTCTTCGCTTCGCTCAGAATGACAAGCCTCTTCTACCGTGAACTCACCGGCGCGGCTATATGCACACCTTCGCGTTCAAGCTGCGTTCGCAATTCACGCGCGAACTCGACTGCGCCAGGTGTGTCGCCATGGACACAAATCGTTTCGCCACGCACATCGACGTCACGGCCTTCGACGGAATGCACTTTGCCTTCGCGCAACATTCCCAGCACACGCCGAGCGGCTTCTTTGGGATCGCGGAGCAATGCATCCGGACGCGTGCGCGGAACCAGCCAGCCGTCATTTAAGTAATTGCGATCGGCGAAAATTTCGCGCGCGATTTGCAAGCCGTGCACCTCGCCGGCGCGGGCAAGCTCGCTGTTGTCCGGCGCGAACAGAATTAACTTCGAATCGACCGATGCGATGGCCCGCGCGATTGCATCGGCCAGTTTGTCGCCGCGCACCGCCATGTTGTAGAGAGCACCGTGGGGTTTGACGTGGTTCGGTCGCATGTCGAGGGCGGAGGCGATTGCTTGAAAAATTCCGAGCTGATAAACCACGGCGTCGAACACTTCTTCGTTACTTACCTTCAATTCCTTGCGTCCGAAATTCTCGCGATCGAGAAAACTTGGATGCGCTCCAACGGCGACCCCGTGCTCCTTCGCCGCAAAAACCGCGGCGTGCATCGTATCGGAATCGCCCGCATGAAAACCGGTTGCAATATTCGCCGAACTGATGAGCTCGAACAGCTCTGCGTCATGTCCAGAGCCTTCACCTAGATCGGCATTAAGATCGACGGATAATTTCATGAGCTCCGGAGGCTGAGACCGAGGCGGAAACGCTTGAGTTCACGCTGACGCTCCAGCAAGAGCCGGTGCGCATCCGCCATTGAGACTTGAGAAAAGCGAACATGGCCGCCAGCGCGAAGTTGTGCTGCGATGCCGAGATCGACCGTGATCACGTGCGCTATTTTTGGATAACCGCCGATGGTTTGGCAATCTCCCAAAAGCAAAATCGGTTTTCCGCTTGGCGGAACCTGGATCGTACCCGGAGCGACCGCTTCCGATGTAAGATCGACATGGTCCTCCCGTTTCAATTCTGGGCCATCGAAGCGCGCACCCATGCGATCAGAATCAGGCGAGACGGTGAAGGCTTCGTTCGTTAGGCGTTGAAGTGTTGAAGCGTTGAAGCGATTCCAATCACAGCCAGGAACAAAGCGCAAAATCGGATCGGGTTTTGCTGGACTTACCCAGCCGTGCGGCGCAGTCCAAGAGGAAATTCCCCCTGTAGCGGCGGGCTGCTTGTCCGACGTAGCTTCTCGACCCGCCGTAGCCTTGGGCGAAGGCTGGTTAGCGAAGGAGGGCGACTGCCGAGCTGTAACCAACGGGAGAACATCTCCATCTCGCAAAGCACGTCCATCGAATCCTCCAAACTGCGCGCGCAAGTCAGTGGAGCGACTGCCAAGCACGATTGGCACATCGATTCCGCCCGAAATTGCAAGCCACGCACGGCATCCAAATCGAGGCCGACCGAATTTCAATTCTCCACCAGCGGGCACGAAAGCTGCGTGGCCTGCCGGCAACGCCGTCGATCCAACGTGCACATCAAATTCGCCGCCGCACCAGGCGACGATTCGTTCATCATCAAAGCGCAATTGCAAACCGCCGAGTGTAATTTCGAGTCCAGCCGCGCCTTGGTCGTTGCCTACAAGCAGATTCGCCACGCGCAATGCAAATGTATCCAGTGCGCCGCTGGTCGAAACGCCAAACTCGCGAAAACCGGTGCGGCCAAGATCCTGCACGGAGGTAAGAAATCCGCCCCGCGAAATTTGGAGTGCGCGGACATGTCGGCGCTTTGAAAGCGGCGGCATATCGCCGCCCTCCAAAATGCTGCCGGTTCCGGTTCGATCATTCATTTAGCCGTCCCCTCAAACTCCTCCCGGGTGATCGCTCGGAACCGCACGCGATCGCCCGCGCGCAACAGCGTTGGCGAATCTTTTTGCGGATCGAACAAACGCAATGGCGTTCGACCGATTAAATTCCAACCACCAGGCGAGCGCAGCGGATAAATTCCCGTTTGCGGGCCGCCGATCCCGACTGAGCCGGGAGAAATTTCTTTTCGCGGAGTGGCCCGTCGGGGTGTCGCCAATTTCTTCGCAAGGCCTGTCAGAAACGGAAAACCGGGGACGAACCCGATGCAGGCTACTCGGTACTCGGCTCTGCTGTGGAGATCGACCACTTCATCTGCGGAAAGTCTTGTATGTTCAGCCACGCGATCAAGGTCCAATCCAAATTCGGCATCGTAACAAACGGGAATTTCAACGATTCGAGGCAACGATCGCCCAACCAAGGAGCGGTGGTCTCTAGTCCGCCGCCCCACAGCTGCGCGAATACGCGTGACCAACCAATCGAATACTTCACCCGTTGGTCCACCCAACTTCGCGACCGTGATCGGATCAAAGAAAACTGCGACGCTCGTATAAGCAGGCGCGAGTTCAACGACGCCGGGAATTGCCGCATTGCGAAGCTGTTGAAGTGTGCGCAGGACTTCATCCAGGGTTTCCTCAGGCGCGTCTTCGAATTGGTCGCGCACGCGCACAATCAAGGCGGAATCTCCAAGCGGAATAATTTCCATGAATCCGTCATTCCGAGCGAAGTCGACCGATCCCGTGGCACCGCCGAGAGTATTTCCACGACATCCTTCGGCTTCGCTGCGCTTCGCTCAGGATGACCATGCTTGAAACAGGTTATGCAATTTACCGCGCGCGCTTCGCTTCGATTTCGATGTTGATCGCCACCGTCTGGCTGATGCCGGAGATTGACTCGGTCGCTGGTGCAAACATCAAGTTGAAGTCGCGACGCATGATTGGGTCGATCGTCACCGACCAGCGCGTCCGATTCGTGTCGCTGATCGGCGTCAGCAGTTTCACATGAAGAGTGACCGGCCTCGTCACGCCGTGCATCGTGAGGTCGCCCAGAATATCGCCGCTTTGCGCGCCGATGCGTTTTACGCTGCGGCTCTTGAACGTAATGTAGGGGAATTTTTCCACGTCAAAGAATTCCGCGCTGCGCAGATGATCGTCCCGACCCCTGATGCGCGTATCGATGCTGCGAACATCGATCTGCGCCGTCACGGATGAATTCTCCGGATGCTCGCGGTCGATTTCGATCCTGCCGCTGAACTTTGTGAATTTCCCATGAGTGGTGCCCAGGAATTGATGCACACTGAAGCCAATGGTTGATCCTGACGGATCGAACTTGTAGGTCTCGGTTGCCGATGCAACAGGACTCAAGCCGACCACGGCGGCAGCGATAAGATTGCGCAATCTCATTTCGAACTGTTTTTCGCTTCTGCGGCGAGCGTTTTCAAGAGCGGTGTGCGAGAGAGTGGCAGGCGGCCGAACAGATTTCCCAGCGCAAAGGCCGAATTGTAGGGGAAGCCGACAGCTTCCCCTACAGATTTCATATCGTGCACGCCTGCAATGCGCGCCAGTTCGGTCTCGAAATGCGCGACTGCCCGCGACGTAGGGTCGTTTGAATCGAGATAACCGAACGCCCGGCGCAGCAAGCCGAACAATTCCGGCTCGCGATGATCCCGCTCGGTGCAAATCTCGATGAGCTCGACAAAATAGGCTGCGGTCTGCGTGCGCAGATAATTGCTGCGAATCCCGGGAAACGGATTTTTAAGCACAACTTCCGTCAGCGTATGCAAATCCGATTTCCGGCTCCGCACGATGGAAATTTCAGCTTCGAAAAATAAATCCAGCTTGCCAGCAAAAGGACTCTTGGGACGACGAGCGCCCTTTGCGACGGTTTGAACGCACCCGAATGATTCCGTGCACCAGGAAACGATCAGGCTGGTGTCGCTGAATTGCCGTTTGCGAAGAAGGATTGCCTCGGTGCTTTCCACACTGCGAAGTTAGCACATCCAGGCAGTTGTAGAGGTGCTTGTGCCAAGCACATGGCCCTTGAATTTGGCGTTTGACCCAAACGCCGCTACAACGATCTGCGGTTGATGAGAGCAAGGTGCTTTTTTGCAATTGTTGATCGCGCCAGCCATGATGACTAATGCCGACAAGCACTACGGAAACGGCGCGTGTGCCGGAGGATATCAGCGGCCGACAACGGCGCATGCCGGTCGGCGGCATCACGTGGCGGCACACTTTTCGCGCGCTACGGCATCGCAATTACCGGCTCTTTTTTTGGGGGCAACTCGTTTCGCTCATCGGCACGTGGATGCAGCAGACTGCGATGAGCTGGTTCGTTTACGAAATTACGAATTCGAAATTCTTGCTCGGTGTCGTCTCAGCCGTCGGATCAGCGCCGATGGTGCTTTCTTCAGTCTGGGGTGGGACGCTCGCTGATTTACATTCCAAACGCTCCATTCTTGTCGCGACGCAATCCGCACAGATGGTCTGCGCGTTTTTGCTCGCGGCAGGTGTGTGGCTCGGGTTCGCCTCCCCGTTGTTCATTATCGTCGTTGCCGCGCTGAACGGAATATCGATGGGATTCGACATGCCCGCGCGTCAGGCATTTACGGTCGAGATGACCAGCCGCGAAGATTTGCTAAACGCAATCTCGCTCAACAGCTCCATCGTGAACGGAGCGCGCGTGGTCGGTCCTTCCGTCGCCGGATTAATGATCGGCGCAGTGGGCGTGGCGATGTGTTTTTTCCTGAACGGTCTGAGTTTTATCGCCGTGATCGCAGGATTACTCATGATGCAATTGCTACCGTTCGAACCCAAAGTCCACGTCGCCTCTGCAGGCGAGCACGCGTGGAACGGCATTATGTATTCGATGAAACACCCGCGTGTCCGCATGATCCTTGTTCTATTTCTCGCAGTCGGCGTGTTTGGCTGGTCGTACGCTGTGCTGATGCCGGCGTTTGCGCGCGACGTGCTTGGACGCGGAGCAAATGGTTACGGCGTCCTCATGTCGGCAAGCGGACTGGGCGCGCTCGTTGGCGCGCTGATGGTCGCGACGTATGGCCATCTTTTCACCCCGCGCAGACTCGCGCTGGGGGGAGTCTGGTTGTTCTCGCCAGCGCTGTTCGCAGTTTCTTTTACAAAAGACTTTGCGCTCGCGCTCGTGCTCCTGTTCGTGGGCGGCTTCGGCATGCTGCTCTTTTTCGCCACGTCGAACACCGTGCTTCAAACGATTGTGCCAGATGAAATGCGCGGCCGCGTCATGGGTGTGTGGTCACTCGTCTTCGGCGCGATGATTCCCCTTGGCAGCCTCGAAGCCGGCACCGTGGCGCACTGGTTCGGCACATCTTTCGCCCTCGCCTTCGGTGCGATCATCTGCGCCGCGTCTGCATTCGTGACACTGTTCGTCATCCAGCGGCGGGAAGCAAAAAATGCGAAATAATCTCAGGATTCGTCTCGGCGTTTGACACAACCGCCGCTACAACATCATCGATTCATGATGTGCAACGCGCGTCTCTCGACATTAAGCGCGGCTTCGCGGACGGCTTCGCTCAACGTGGGATGCGAGTGAGTAGTGCGGCCGATGTCTTCGGAGCTGCCGCCAAATTCAATTACCGAAACGGCTTCGGCAATTAATTCCGAAGCCATGTGGTGCAAGATGTGGGCGCCGAGAATGCGATCGGTTTTTGTGTCGGCGACAAACTTCACCATTCCTTCCATATCGTCTCCCGTAAGCGCGCGGCTGTTAGCGCGGAATGGAAATCTGCCGATGCGCACATCGATCCCCTGCTCTTTCGCCTGGTCTTCACTGAGACCGACGCCAGCCAGCTCGGGATTGGTGTAAATGATGCCGGCAATGGCGTCGTAGTTTACATGACCCGCCTTGCCCGCGATGATTTCAATTGCGGCCATCCCTTCGTCTTCGGCTTTGTGGGCCAGCATCGGACCGGCGATCACATCGCCGATGGCATAAATGCCCTCGACATTTGTGCGGAACTGTTTGTCCACTTTGATCCGCTTCTTCTCGTCGAATTGGACGCCGACTTTTTCCGCGCCCAAACCGTCTGAGAAAGGGCGGCGCCCAACAGACACGAGCACCTTATCTGCTTCAAACTTTAGTTCCTGGCCGTCCTTCGTTGCAGTGACAATCGCACGACCGTCATCGACTTTCACTGCGCTGACTTTCGCTTCCAGGTGAAATGTCATTCCCTGAGCGGTCAGCAAACGCTGAAGCAGCTTCGACAGCTCGAGATCGAACCCAAGCGCGATGCGTGGCAGAAATTCCAGCATCGTCACTTCCGACCCAAGCCGGTTCCAAACGGAACCCAGCTCAAGACCAACTGCGCCTGCGCCGATGACAACGAGTTTCTTTGGAGCTTCAGTGAATTCCAGCGCTTCGGTGCTACTGACGATTCTTTTGCCATCAAATTTCGCAAACGGCAGTTCCGCGGGCGTGCTGCCGGTGGCGATAACGATGTTTTTCGTTTCGATCTCCTGTGTCTGGCCGTTGGAAGATTCAATCGACACTTTCCCGGGCGCAGTGATCGTGGCGAAGCCTGGAAAAACAGTGACCTTGTTCGTCTTCATCAGCGAGCGCACACCGCTGTTGAACGTGTGCACGACCTTGTTCTTGCGCTCCTGCATCTTCGCGAGATCGACGCGCGCGCCGTCGATGACGATGCCGTGTTTAGCCGCTTCTTTTTTGACGAACACGAAATGATCGCTCGAAGTGAGAAGGGCTTTGCTTGGGATACAGCCCACGTTGAGGCAGGTGCCGCCCAGCTCCTTGTCTTTTTCGACGAGGGCGGTTTTCAGACCAAGCTGACCAGAGCGGATCGCGGCAATGTACCCCCCCGGCCCGGAGCCGATGATAACGACATCAAATTTTTCCATATGTGCCTCTGTCATTCTGAGCGAAGTGAAGAACCTCGGATCATGTCTTCCGTGTCCCAAGAACGATCATAGAACTTCGGTTGCTGATCCCAATCGTCACTCAGATCGAACCAACCTGGGTTTGTTTGTTTAATCAGCGCAATTTCCCTGCTACGACGCCAGCCCTTTAGTTTCTTCTCGCAGACGATAGCGTCGTACACTGCGAACAGAATAATCCGAGCTGTTTCGCTTCGCTCAACATGACAGTGGGCGAAAGTCAAAAATCCAGCGGCAACTTTTTCGGGTCTTCGATGCATTCCTTTACTTTGATGAGGAAGGTGACGGCTTCTTTTCCGTCGATGGCGCGATGATCGTAACTCAACGCAAGATACATCATTGGGCGGACTTCCACGTTCTCGTCCACCGCAACCGCCCGCGGCATGATCTTGTGCATCCCGAGAATTCCACTTTGCGGCGCATTCAAGATCGGCGTGGCGAAAAGCGATCCGTACACTCCGCCGTTTGTGATGGTAAACGTGCCGCCCTGCAGATCTTCGATTTTCAGTTTCCCGTTACGCGCTCTGCTAGCGTAATCGGCAATGTCGCGCTCCAAATCCGCGAAACTTTGTTTGTCCGCATCGCGCACCACTGGCACAAGCAGTCCGCGCTCGGTGCCGACGGCCACACCAATATCGTAAAAGTTGTTTTGAATGAAATCGTCGCCTTCGATACGGCCATTAACTACAGGCACCGCTTTGAGCGCTTCTACGGATGCCTTAATAAAGAACGACATCAAACCGAGTTTGACGCCGTTCTTTTTGATGAACTCTTCTTGGGCTTTCCTGCGTAATTCCTGCACGGCGCTCATGTCGCATTCGTTGAATGTGGTGAGGATCGCAGCTGTGTGCTGCGCTATGACCAGTTGCTGCGCAATCTTGCGACGCAGCGGCGACATTTTTTTTCGAATGAACCGGCCATCGGCGGATGGTTCAGGGCCTCTTGGGGACGGCGCTGCCGTGCCGGGGAAACTAACAGCTTCCCCTACAGGCTCGGCCTTACGGCGTTCCTGCACAGCTTCCAGCACGTCCGCCTTGATTAATCGGCCTCCCGCGCCAGTGCCCGGGATCTTTTCTGCCTCGAGCTTCTCCTCTTCGACGATGCGGCGAACGGCGGGAGATAGCGCTGTAGCCCGGGGCGGTGAATCTGGTCTGCCGCGGTCAACGTCCGCGGCTACAGGTGCAGCCTTTTTCTTTTCCTCAGGCTCTTTCCTTTTGTCCCCAGGCTTCTCAACTCCCCTCGCTTCGGAGACTTTCTTTTCCTCGGGCCGCGGCTTTGAATCATCGATTGTCGCAACCACTTCCCCAATCTTCACCTCCTGGCCCTCGGGCGCTTTCGTTTCGAGGACGCCAGATTTTTCCGCGACGATCTCTGTGGAAACCTTGTCAGTCTCGAGCGTAAAGATCGGCTCGCCTTCGTTCACGAACTCGCCGGACTTCTTGTGCCAGGCCGAGACGACACCGCTAGTGATGGATTCGCCAACAGCGGGAATTTTCACTTCAATAGCCATGCGCGAGAATTATGTAAGCTAATCGAGCGTCGCGGTCGAAGCGTGTTTCGTCAACCTGTGCAACTGGACCGATTATCACCGAAATGCCAGGCGCAAGCCTGCCGCTTGTTGATTGAGTCCACAGCTCAAAACGACTGCGCGGCGCGCTCCGGCGACAGGCGTGCGCGAGCACGACAGGCGCAACGCCGTCGTTGGATCTGCGTGAAGCACCGGCGGAAGTTCCGCAGAACGCAAGGCTTGGACCGCGAGGATGACCTGCCATATCGCCGCAGCACCGACGCTTTCGCCCAAGGCCGGTTTGGCCGTGTAAACGAACGCATTTGGAACGACTGTCTTAAGCGCTCGGTATTCTGCTTCATCGACAAACGTGCCGTTCGCGCTCGAGATGACGAGATCGATTTCGCCTTGATCGAGATCGCGCAGAATCCGTTTCAAAATGTCCGTCGCTTCAGCGCGCTTCGAAAAATATCCGCCGGCATGCGCGCATTCGATTGTAAACGGGCCGTCCCGCGCTAGAACGATCGCGCCTGCGCCTTCGCTCAAAATCATTCCCCGCTTCTGTTTGCTGAAAGGCTCAAGCGGAGCGGCCGGACGAAGCAACCGCCATCGCCGGTACGCATCGCATAACAACCAATCGATTTCTTCCGTCCCAACGACCAGACAATAGTCAATCGCCTCATTCACCATGAGGTCTTCGGCCATTTTTATCGCTAAAAGGCCTACCGCGCCATCGCCGACCAAAGTGTAAGTAGCGCCGCTGATACCGAGAATCGCGGCGAGATGGCTGGCCGGCGCGTTGAACACTGTTTCTGGAAACAAAAGCGGACTAGCCGATTGGGCGCCTTCATTCACGATGTCGCGATAAAACCGTTTCGTGTAGATCACGCCGCCATTTGAGATGGCGAAGATGAGCGCAGTGTGTTCAGCATTCTGCGGATCAAGCTTCACGCTCGCAGCCCGCAACGCGTCCAAACCCGCCGCTGCGGCAAATCGCGAGATTACACTGGCACGACGGAGGCGCGGATGGGCGGCGGCTCTCAACACCGACTCAGGTACACGGAAGACGTTATAAGATCGATCACCGAACTCCTCGGCAATCGTTGTCGCGGATGCTTCATCGCCGTGAAGCAATCGGTCCCAGACAGAATCAACGCTGCTTCCGAGAGGTGTGACCCACCCCATGCCCGCGATAGCGAGACTCATGCTTGGAATTTACTCATCAGAATCGAGGCATTAGTCCCGCCGAAGCCAAAAGAATTTGAAAGGACTGTATGCAGAACGTCCGGTCGTGTTTCATTCGCGACGATGTTTAGATCGAGATCGTCGTCTGCTGCAGTGAAATTGATGTTCGATGGGAGAAATTGATGTTGAAGTGCCAGCAAACAAAAGACCGCTTCGACCGCACCCGCGGCTCCCAGCGAATGACCCATCATGCTTTTGGTCGAGCTCACCGGCACGCCGTTAAAGACCGCGCTGATTGCCTTTCCCTCGGCTGCGTCATTAAATACGGTGGCCGTGCCGTGCGCATTAATGTAATCGACTTCGCTCGCCGCAACCTGTGCACTCTGCAGAGCTCGCTCCATCGCCTGTCGGGGTCCAATACCGGAAGGATTCGGCTGTGTGATGTGAAAATTATCGGTGGAGATGCCGTAGCCAATAATTTCGGCAAGAATAGGCGCGCCACGCTTCTGGGCCAGTTCGAGGTTCTCCAACGCGAGAATTGCGGCGCCTTCTCCCAGCACCATGCCAGTGCGATGTCGGTCAAACGGGCAGCACTTCCTTGGGGTTGAAGCTTGGAGCGAATCGAAGCCTACGAAAACCATTTCCGACAATGCATCGTAGCCCCCTGCCAACACCCGCTGGTAGCGACTCGATCGCACGCACTCGAACGCGTGACCGATAGCATTTGTGCCGGAGGCACATGCGTTCGCGATCACTTGGCACGGCGCGGAAATTCCAAAGGTCTCCTGAGCATCGATCACCGGCTTTTGCGCGGGATAATTTGCGATCCACGTGGGCGCATGCCGCAGATCCTCGGCTTGACGTAGTGAGCGGTAGTAATGTTCGCCATAAGACATGCCGCCGCTTGTCGTTCCGATTACGGTCAACTCCGGTTTAAATTGAGGTTGCTGCGTTAGAACCTCCTTTAACGCGTGAATTATCATGTGCGACGCGCGATGCAGGCGGTGGCGGCCTCGACGCCCTACGCCCGGGCCGGCAAGCAGGCGATCATCAGGCACTTGACCAGCGGTCTTACATCGGCATTGCGCGACCGAAAATCGCGTCACCGGGCTCACGCAATCTCGCGCCTGGAGGAGCGAGTCGACTGTTTCGGCCAGTCCAACTCCTAACGGGCTGACGACCCCTGCAGCCACAACGGCAACGCGACCAGTGACTTTTTCTTCATTCGGATAGCCTGCTTGAGCCATAGTTGGGAGGAAAGAAATTGTCCCGCGATTTTCTATTGCTTTCCTATTCGAAGCATTTTACAAGTGAGCCCAAACGAAGACGAAGCCCGGAAGTTGGTGGATTGTCAGTTGAGTTTATTCAGTGACGATTTGAAATCCGATAAGCGGGAACAGTGACCTGGCAACGTTTTCCAGAATAAACTCAATGGGAACCAAATTATACGTAGGCAATCTTCCGTTCAACACTACCGAGAACGAACTGCAGGAGCTTTTCTCACAGGCGGGAGCGGTGCAGGAAGTCACTCTTATGCAGGACAGATTCACCGGCAAGTCGCGTGGCTTTGCTTTCGTCACTATGGGTTCGGAAGAGGAGGCTCAAAACGCCATTTCGAAACTCAACGGTCAGGCGATCGAAGGCCGGCCATTAACTGTGAATGAAGCTCGCCCACGAGAAGCCCGACCGCCCGGAGGCGGCGGACGCGGCTACGGTGGCGGCGGATACGGTGGTCGTCGGGAAGGTGGCCAGCGAAGAGGCCACTGACGAGTTCGCGAAATACCGATTCCGGCAGGGTAATTTGGGCAGGGCTGGATTCGAACCAGCGAAGGCGTAAAGCCAGCAGATTTACAGTCTGCCCCGTTTGGCCACTTCGGTACCTACCCGTTAGTGCGAGCGATTGATATAGGCTCGCGTGTGGCGGGTTGCAAGTAGTCGCGCCACAACTGCGAACTATCATCTCCGAATGACGAAACCCGAATGAGAATGCCGAATTAATGACGAAATGTCGAACGTCGAATCCAGCACGAGAGTCCGGCATCGATCGGCGGCTCCAATCCCGATGCATTGAGATTCCGCATTTTGTCATTCGCCCTTCGTCATTGACCAAAGGGATTCTTCGACTCTCCTCGATGACAACTGGCCGTCAGCTATAGAAGTCGGCGATTGCCCCAACCACATACCGTTGTGCTTCGCGTGAAATCTCAGGATAAATAGGCAGCGCCAGCGTTTCGCGTGCGGCGCGCTCCGTCTCGGGAAAATCGCCTTTCCCGTAGCCGAGATATGCAAAACATTTTTGCTCATGGAGCCCGAGCGGATAGTAGATCGCCGTCTCAATTTCACGTTTGCCCAGATGCTCCCGTAACGCATCGCGCATTGGCGCGCGGATAACGTATTGGTGATAAACGTGATGATTCGTTAGGCCGCGATTGCGATAGGGCTCGGCGGGTGGAACGATTCTTCCCATCAGTCCCGCGCGGGCAAATTCCGCGCCATAAAAATCCGTCGCTGCTCGCCGCGCCGCCGCCCATCTTTCCAAAAATGGGAGCTTAACGCCGAGAATTGCAGCCTGGATTTCGTCCAAGCGAAAATTGCCACCAATGACATGGTGAAAATAGCGCGGCTCCATTCCGTGTTCTCTAAAGGCTCTTAACTTGCTCGCGAACGTCTCATCGCGGCAGACGACCATCCCTGCATCACCAGCAGCTCCGAGATTTTTCGAAGGATAAAAACTAAAAAAACCGACTTCGCCCATCGTCCCGGCTTTGGCGGTTCCTCCTCTAAACGGAGACTCTGCGCCAATTGCCTGTGCCGCATCTTCGATCAGATCAAGCCGGAAGCGTTTCGAAATTTCACGCAGCGTGTCCATCTGGCAGCATAAGCCGAATAAATGAACTGGAACGATCGCGCGGATTTTCTCGCCGCTTTTTGTTCTCCATGAGTCATCAGGACCCGGCTGACAATGATTCTCGATG
>Ga0306922_10000725_pt1 | contig 28254 bp, 28 predicted proteins | sample sta12Cox44000082_FD_203758 | JGI IMG/M metagenome (GOLD analysis project Ga0306922, IMG submission 203758) | Lab enrichment of tropical soil microbial communities from Luquillo Experimental Forest, Puerto Rico - statoxic.12C.oxic.44.000.082 (v2)... | ecosystem: Environmental > Terrestrial >... | reverse complement strand
CCGCCAGATTCCACACGAACCGCGCGTCCGCGCAATGCCGCTCGGCCATGAACACCGACTGCTGCGCAGTCGGGTACAGGCGGTAGCGATAAGCCATGACCGAACCCTAAATCCAGCCACCGACAACTCCGCTTCGCGCAGCCAAAAGACGAGATCGGCTCACCCCGGCTGAAGCCGCAGGCTGGTGCCGAACAGGCTGAGGTCAGGATTTTGGCCAGGCCCAATGAGCGGGTATCGTGGGGTAACGGTGCGGCACCCGCGCCGACTTTTTGCGTGCCCAGTTCCTAGGAATTTCCTGCCACCGGCTCACGTTTGAAGTCGGGGTAGATGTTGCGCCGATCAAGGGCGCAGGCGGATACGAAACGAACGACGAGGATTTCTGAGCAGAATGGCCAAGAAAGACGGTGCCATAGAGGTCGAGGGCCGCGTGGTCGAGCCCCTGCCCAATGCGATGTTCCGCATTGAGCTGGAGAACGGTCACAAGGTGCTCGCCCATATCAGCGGCAAGATGCGGCAGCACTACATCCGCATCCTGCCCGAGGACCGGGTGGTGGTGGAGTTGTCTCCCTACGACCTGTCCCGGGGCCGCATCGTGTACCGGTACAAGTAACGAGTAGCCCGAATCAACAACCGACGAGTGGACAGAACAGGATCGAAGCGGCCGTGAAGGTGAACCCGAGCGTCAAGCCAATCTGTGACAAGTGCAGGGTGATCCGTCGGCATGGGCGGGTCATGGTGATCTGCTCAGATCCGCGCCACAAGCAGCGCCAGGGCTAATCCCAGGCGCGGCCCAAACAACTGAATGCAGACCTCCCAGCACCAATGAGCGGCTGGCATCTATAGAGATGGGCCAGCTCATCCACGCCCGGACGGAGGCCGGGCCCCGGATCAATTCGGGAACGGGCTGGGATCAGACCTCCGCCTAGAAAGAGGAAACGCCACCTATGGCTCGACTAGTCGGCGTCGATCTGCCGCGCGATAAGCGGATGGAGATCGCCCTGACCTACATTTTCGGCATCGGCCGTACCCGCTCAAACGAAATTCTGGCGGCCACTGGCATCGACAAGGATCTGCGCACTCGGGATCTCACTGACGACCAGGTGACCCACCTGCGTGATTACATCGAAGCCAACCTGAAGGTGGAGGGTGACCTGCGCCGGGAGGTGCAGGCCGACATCCGCCGCAAGATCGAGATCGGCTGCTACCAGGGCCTGCGGCACCGCCGCGGCATGCCGGTGCGCGGCCAGCGGACAAAGACCAACGCGCGGACCCGCAAGGGACCCAAGCGCACCATCGCAGGCAAGAAGAAGGCCAGGTAACCAATGCCACCGAAGAAGGCAAGTGGTGCTCCGGCGCCCAAGAAGGGACAGCACAAGACCCGCAAGCGGGAAAAGAAGAACGTCCCGCACGGCGCCGCGCACATCAAGAGCACGTTCAACAACACGATCGTGACGATCACCGACCCGCAGGGCAACGTCATCGCCTGGGCGTCGTCGGGTCACGTGGGCTTCAAGGGCTCGCGGAAATCGACCCCGTTCGCGGCTCAGCTGGCCGCCGAGAACGCCGCGCGCAAGGCCCAGGAGCACGGGGTGCGCAAGGTCGACGTGTTTGTGAAGGGCCCCGGCTCGGGCCGCGAGACCGCGATCCGGTCGCTGCAGGCCGCGGGCCTGGAGGTCGGTGCCATCTCCGATGTCACCCCCCAGCCGCACAATGGCGTGCGCCCACCGAAGCGACGCAGGGTCTAGGAGGAACAGTAGCTATGGCTCGTTACACCGGACCCGTCACGCGCAAATCGCGCCGGCTGCGCACCGACCTCGTCGGCGGCGACCAGGCGTTCGAAAAGCGTCCCTACCCGCCCGGCCAGCACGGCCGCGCGCGGATCAAGGAAAGCGAATACCTGCTGCAGCTGCAGGAGAAGCAGAAGGCCCGCTTCACCTACGGCGTGATGGAAAAGCAGTTCCGCCGCTACTACGAGGAGGCAGTGCGCCAGCCCGGCAAGACGGGTGAGGAACTGCTGAGGATCCTCGAGAGCCGGCTGGACAACGTCGTCTACCGCGCCGGGTTGGCGCGCACGCGCCGGATGGCCCGCCAGCTCGTCAGTCACGGGCACTTCACGGTCAACGGTGTGCTCGTCGACGTCCCCAGTTACCGGGTGTCGCAGTACGACATCGTCGATGTGCGGGACAAGTCGGTGAACACGGTTCCGTTCCAGATCGCGCGGGAGACGGCGGGCGACCGCCCGATTCCGAGCTGGCTGCAGGTGGTCGGGGAGCGGCAGCGCATCCTGATCCACCAACTGCCGGAGCGCGCTCAGATCGACGTGCCACTCACCGAGCAGCTGATCGTCGAGTACTACTCGAAGTAGACACAGTTTTCCGCCACTGCGACCGCAGCGGCGGGTCTTGGCGGCATCAAATAGCGGGTGCCGAGAAGGAGAAGAAGAAACACCATGCTGATCTCACAGCGACCCACACTGTCCGAGGAGATCCTCACCGACGACCGGTCCCAGTTCGTCATCGAACCGCTGGAGCCGGGATTCGGCTACACCCTTGGCAATTCGCTGCGCCGCACGCTGCTGTCGTCGATTCCCGGCGCGGCCGTCACCAGCATTCGCATCGACGGCGTGCTGCACGAGTTCACCACCGTTCCCGGCGTGAAGGAAGACGTCACCGACATCATCCTGAACCTCAAGGGCCTGGTCGTGTCCTCGGAGGAGGACGAGCCGGTCACCATGTACCTGCGCAAGCAAGGTCCGGGTGAGGTCACCGCGGGTGACATCGTGCCGCCCGCCGGTGTGACCGTGCACAACCCGGGCATGCACATCGCGACGCTGAACGACAAGGGCAAGCTCGAGGTCGAGCTCGTCGTCGAGCGCGGCCGCGGTTACGTGCCGGCGGTGCAGAACCGCGCTTCCGGCGCAGAAATCGGCCGTATCCCGGTCGATTCGATCTACTCGCCTGTGCTCAAGGTGACCTACAAGGTCGACGCCACCCGCGTCGAGCAGCGCACCGACTTCGACAAGCTGATCCTGGACGTGGAGACCAAGAGCTCGATCACCCCCCGCGACGCGCTGGCTTCGGCGGGTAAGACCCTGGTCGAATTGTTCGGCCTGGCAAGGGAACTCAACGTCGAGGCCGAGGGCATCGAGATCGGGCCGTCGCCCGCCGAGGCCGACCACATCGCGTCGTTCGCGCTGCCGATCGACGACCTGGATCTGACCGTCCGGTCCTACAACTGCCTCAAGCGCGAGGGCGTGCACACCGTGGGCGAGCTGGTGTCGCGCACGGAGTCCGACCTGCTCGACATCCGCAACTTCGGTCAGAAGTCGATCGACGAGGTGAAGGTCAAGCTGCACCAGCTGGGTCTGTCGCTCAAGGACAGCCCGCCCAGCTTCGACCCGTCGGAGGTCGCGGGCTACGACGTCGCCACGGGCACCTGGTCCACCGAGGGTGCCTACGACGACCAGGACTACGCCGAAACCGAACAGCTGTAATAGCTTTGAGCCTCTAGACAGGAGCGTCAGCAATGCCCAAGCCCACCAAGGGCCCTCGCCTCGGCGGGGGGTCTTCGCACCAGAAGGCTCTACTGGCCAATCTGGCCACGTCGCTGTTCGAGCACGGCCGGATCAAGACGACCGAGCCGAAGGCCCGTGCGCTGCGGCCGTACGCGGAGAAGTTGATCACGCACGCGAAGAAGGGCACGCTGCACAACCGTCGAGAGGTTCTGAAGAAGATCCGCGACAAGGACGTGGTGCATACGTTGTTCGCCGAGATCGGGCCGTTCTTCGCCGACCGCAACGGCGGCTACACACGGATTGTCAAGGTCGAGGCGCGCAAGGGCGACAACGCTCCGATGGCGGTGATCGAGCTGGTGCGGGAGAAGACGGTGACGTCGGAGGCCGACCGGGCGCGCCGGGTGAAGGCGTCGAAGAAGGCGGCCGCGCCCGTGGCGGCAGCGGCGGCACCGCAGGCGGTCGAGCCCGAGGCGGCGGAGGGACCGACGGCCGAAGAAGCCGTCGAGCCTGAAGCAGCCGTCGAGCCCGAAGCAGCCGTCGAGCCCGAAGCGGCCGTCGAGCCCGAGGAGGCTAAGACCGGGGAGGCCTCGGCCGACGAGGCTTCGACCGACGAGCCCGAAGAGGCCACCGAGAATTAGCGAGGACGTCCGTCTGCGGCTTGACATCGCCTACGACGGAACCGATTTCGCGGGCTGGGCAGCTCAGGCCGGGCAACGGACCGTCGCCGGCGTTCTCGACGAGGCGCTGACGACGGTTTTCCGCACGCCGGTACGCCTGCGCGCGGCCGGGCGCACCGATACGGGCGTGCATGCCACCGGGCAGGTGGCCCACGTCGACCTGCCCGTCGACGCGTTGCCGAACGCGTACCCGCGCTCGCCGCGCACCGGTGAATCGGAATTCCTGCCGCTGGTAAGGCGTCTCGGCCGGTTCCTGCCCGTCGACGTCCGGGTCCTCGGCATCGCCCGCGCCCCAGCGGGTTTCGACGCCCGATTTTCGGCACTGCGGCGACACTACGTGTATCGGCTGTCGACGGCGCCCTACGGCGTGGAGCCGCAGGAGGCGCGCTACGTCACCGCGTGGCCACGTGCGCTGGACCTCGGCGCGATGGCCACCGCGTCGCGAGACCTGGTGGGGCTGCATGATTTCGCGGCGTTCTGCCGTCAGCGTGATGGTGCCACCACCATCCGCGATCTGCAGCGGTTGGACTGGTCTCGCGAGGGCGATTTGATCACCGCGCACGTCACCGCGGACGCGTTCTGCTGGTCGATGGTGCGGTCGCTGGTCGGGGCGCTGCTGGCCGTTGGCGAGCGTCGGCGCCCGGCGTCCTGGTGCCGTGAATTGCTTTCGGCGACAGACCGGTCCAGTGACTTCGCCGCCGCGCCGGCGCACGGGCTGACGCTGATCGGCGTGGACTACCCACCCGATGATGAGCTCGCGTCGCGGATCCTGATCACCCGGGACCTGCGCACGCGGGACTAGAGCCTGCCCGCGACGAAGCTGGCGGCCTGGTTGGTCATCCCGGGCACGTAGCCCAGGTGCGCCTTCCACTGATTGCCGTTGGAGCAGATCGGGTCTCCCTGGTTGCACAGGTCGATGGTCTTGCCGTCGAAATTCGGGGTCAGCGCGCTCATCAGTCCTGCTCCCCGGCCGGACGGATTGCCGAAGAGAGCCACGGCGGCGACGTGATCGGCGGCCTCGGTGGGCAACGGCTGATGGAAGCCGAGGCCGGACAGTGGTGCGGCGGTGACGATGTCGATGACGGCGGCGCCTTGCGAGTACCCGCCGAGCACCAGCTTGGTGTTGCGGCAGTTGTTGGCCATCTGCTGGACGTGACTGCTGGCATCGTTCGCGCCATCCGTCGCGGCCACGAAGTCCTTGCTCGCGGGGTAGTTAACCCCGTAAACCCCGACGTTTTTCCGGGTGTGCTGGCGCAGCGAGCCGATGAAGGCCTGACCCACCCGACCGACGCCGGGCGGCTCGTCGGTCCCCCGGGCGAACACCACCTCGACGTCGGGGCAGGCCGCCGAAGCGCGGGGCATCAATTGCGGTGCGACCCACAACGCGGTCGCCGCGAGGACTGCGGTCGTCAGCCCTAAGGGGATAAGCCTCACACAACAATGTTACTAGAGTTATTGATGGGGCGTTAGTGACTGGGTCGGGCCCGGCCGACTAGAGCCTCCCGGCAACGAAGCCGGCGGCCTGATCGACCAGCCCGGAGCCGATGTATGAGGGCTGCAGATGCGCCGCCCAAACCAGGCCTCGCCCACAGATGGGGTCGCCGGGCGCGCACTGGTCGATCGTCTTGCCGGCGAAAGCGGGAGCGATGTTCCGGGTGCCATTACCAAACAACGCAACCGCCGCGACGTGCTGATCCACACCCGGCGGTATACGCCCCCAGGTCGCGACGTCAACCACCTCGGCACCCAGGGAATAGCCGCCGAGCACCTCGCGGGTGTTCGGGCAATTTTGGGCCATGAATTGGACGTGGCCGGCCATATCGTTGGCGCCGGTGTCGACAGTGATGTTGGCCGGGTAGTTGACCCCGTACACCCCGACCGACTGACGCGTTTTGCCGCGCAACGAATTGACAAACGCGTCGCCAACGGCACCGACGCCGGGTGGCTCGTCTCGGCCCCGAGCGAAAACCACTTCGGCACCCGGGCACGCCGCCGATGCCACCGGAATCGCCGCCAGCAGGGGCGTCGTTGCCGGGACAATCACCAACGCCACGGCGAGCAACCCGGCGGCCGCCAAACCGATTACCCGGTTTGCGGTCGTTGATCCGCTGCCCGAATCCGCCTGTGGCGGGCGAAGCATGACGCGATGATAGTCCGCAAACCTATGTGGTCAAGCGGTTCACCGAGGGCGGTCCGTCAGTGAACGGCCTAGACGAGTGGGGCCTGGGTGGGCGGGGAGGTCGGCGTACTCGGCGTACTCGGCGAAGGGACGTTGCCGTGGATCGACGGGCCGAACCCGGGCGTCTGCGGGGTGGATCCCTGGGGCGGCCCATAACCGGGCACCTGCTGACCCGTCCCGGCCAACAGCTTGGACGCGACGAACGCCGCCGCCTGGGTGGTGTAGACGGGGACGTAGCCCTCGGTGTGTCCGCTCCACTCGTTGCCCGGGCCCGCGTGGCAGATCGGGTCGCTGGGGTTGCACAGGTCGATCGCCTTGGACCCGAGCAGCGCGCTCTGGCTCGGCAGCGTTCCCCCGGAGCGGTCGGCAATGTCACCGAAGGTGGCAACCGCCACGATGTTGCTGGCGTACTCGGGCGGCAGCGAGCTGCCCCAGTTGATGCCGCCGATCGGAACGCCGGCCACGATGTCCATCACCGACGCGCCCTGCGAGTAGCCGCCCAACACGATCTTGGTGTTCGGGCACTTCGACACCGTGTCTTTCACACGATTGATCGTGTCGTTGGCGCCATCGCCGCCGTGCAGCTGCAGCTTGCTGGCGGCGTAGTTCACCCCGTATGTGTCGATGTTCATGCCGCCGGTCTGCTGGCGCAACGAGTCGACGAAGGCGTCACCGACGCGGCCGAGGCCGGGTGGCTCGTTGGTGCCGCGCGCGAAGATGACCTCCGCGGCGGGGCAGTTATCGGCGGAGGCGACAGTGGCCGCGTATGGGCTTACGAGCAGGCCGGTGGCGGTGACCAGTGCGGAAGCCCCCAGACCCACCCAGCGAACTATGCGGTGGGAAATCATTCCGAAATTTTAGCCGCAGCCAGTGGCGAACCGAAAGTTCGCTGACCTGTGGATAGATTGCCGCAGCCGTGTTGACGTGCGGCTTACCTTCGAAACGAAGACGGATTCGACAAATTTCCCGGGGGGATTTTGGAGCGATCATTGCCGCGCCAGCCGACCACTCGGCTGCAAATCAGCGGTTACCGATTTCTGTCTCGCCGCATCGAGTGCGCGTTGCTGGGCAGGGACATGCGCGCGGTCAACGAACCGTTGCGTGCGCGGACGGCCTCGCTGGCGGTCGGGTGCGTGCTGGCCACCATGACCGTGGCGGGATGCGCGTTGCTGGCTTTACTGCGGCCGCAGGCCGAGCTCGATAGGGCGTCGATCGTGATGGGCCAGGATTCGGGGGCCCTGTACGTGCGGGTGGGCGATATCTGGCATCCGGTGCTGAACCTGGCGTCGGCGCGGTTGATCGCCGCGACACCGGCCAACCCGCGGCCGGTGCGCGAGTCCGACTTGGGTCGCACCAAACGTGGCCCGCTGCTGGGCATTCCGGGCGCGCCGCAGTTTCTCGGCCAGCCGCTGTCCGCGGACCAATCGGCCTGGACGATCTGCGATGCGCAGGGCACTGCCGCAACGACGATCGTCGTCGGACCCGTCGAGGGATCGTCGGTTCGTCGGCTGCCTTCCGACCAGGCCGCCCTGGTTGCGCCCGCCTCGGGTTCGCCGGCCTACCTGCTCTACAACGGACGGCGGGCCGTGGTGGATCTCGCCGACGCCGCGGTGGTGCGCGCGCTCAGGCTGGAGGGCCGCGCGCCGCGGCTAGTCTCCCAGTCGTTGCTGAACACAGTCCCGGAGGCGCCGCCGATCAGCGTTCCGCGGATTCGCGGCGCGGGCGGCGAGGCGCCCGGGCTGCCCGGATTTCCGGTGGGCAGTGTGCTGCGCGTCACACGTGGCGACGGTGACGATTATTACGTCGTTTTGCCGGCCGGGGTGCAACGCATCGGCCAGGTGGCCGCGGATCTCCTGCGATTCAGCAACTCGCGGGGCACCGCCAACGCCATCACGGTGGCGCCCGATGCGATCCGCGCCGCTGGGGTCGTGGACACGCTGCCGGTGGCCGGTTTCCCCGGGCGCGCGCCAACCCTGTCGGACGGCGGCAGCACGTTGTGCGTCACCTGGGAGCCGGCCCCATCCGGGGATGCCGGCATCGCGTTCCTGGCCGGGAACGGCCTGCCGGTGCGGGCCGGTCAGCTGCCGGTGACCCTGTCACAGGCGGATGGGAGCGGTCCCGCGCTGGACGCGGTGTATGTGCCGCCGGGCCGGAGCGCGTACGTGCGGGGCAATGGCCGCGTCGGCACGGGCTACCTCGTCACCGAGACCGGAGTCCGGTTTGCGATCCACGACGACGACGCGGCGCATGACCTTGGTCTTTGGGCCCCGATCCCGGCGCCGTGGCCGGTGTTGGTGGCCCTGCCATCCGGACCCGAACTGAGCAGGCAAGGCGCGTCAGTCGCCCGCGAAACGGTTGCGGGCACCCCGTGACCGACCCATCGCCGCGCCGGCCGCGAGGACTCCCACCAGCGCGATAAGGCAGGCAGCCGCGCCGCGCAACGCGGTGTTCCGGCCGCGAGAATTCGACGGCGCCGGTTGTGGTGGCGGGGGCGGTGTGGTGATCGGCAGGGGCGCTGGTGCTGGTTTGGAGGTGCTACCGGGCGGACTCGAGTCGGTGCTGACGGCGGCCGGGGCATCGATTGTGCCGTTGCCGACGAGCGGATCCCATCCGGCGTGCGGGTGGTGCGCGGTCGACTCGATCCGCTGCATCACCTGCCGCGCGGTTAAGGCCGGGAATCGGGCCCGGATCAGCGCGGCCAGCCCACTGACCACCGGAGCGGCGTAACTGGTACCGGACACTGGTTCGGAATTAAGCGAAGTGACCGCCTCGCCGGTGGCTGCGACATCCACCCACGGTCCGGCGAGCGTGAACGCCGACGGCGTCCCCTCGGCGGTCACGGAGCCGACGGTCAGCACGTAGTCGTCGTACCAGGCGGGACTGACGACGACCGTGACGGTCTCCCAGGTTGGGTCCGAACGCTGGGGCGGACACTGTCCGGCGCCGCCGGTGTTGCCTGCGGCGGCGACGACGACGGCATTCTTGACGTCGACCGCGTACGCCAGGGCGGCGCCCAGCGCGCGGTCGTCCAGCGCCGACGTGACCGGGACACAGGCAACCGACGAAATGTTGATCACCGATGCGCCCAGATCGGCGGCCGTCCGGATGGCTTTCGCCATGGTCTCGACGTCACCGACCCCGGTGTGTGATCGGTCGCTGGCGCGAGCGAACCTCGCACTGGACTGGCGGATGCTGATCAAGGTGGCCTCGGGCGCCACCCCGCTGAAGCTATCGGCGCTGGAGTCTGGTGCGGCAGCGATGATCCCGGCCACCAGGGTGCCGTGCGCGTCGCAATCCTGGGTGCCGTCACCGGAGGACACATAGTCCCCTCCGGGCACCACATCGGGCAGCCGGCGGTGTTTCGAGACCCCGGTGTCAATGACCGCGACCCGTTGTCCCGCGCCGCGGGTGAGTTGCCAGACGCGCGGCAGGTCGATGAGGTCTGGGGGCCGGTTGCGGCCCGGTCCCGAATCCGCCGTCATCGGCGCGCAAACCTCGCGTTGGACGGTCGGCCACGGCGGCGCCGGCAAGGCCGGCTTCGGCAGCCGGCCATCCTCGATCTGGGGCGGCGAAACCGCGTGCGCCGGGGGCGTTCCGAGCTGGGACAGCGCGGTCAGCGCCGACACCGCCAGCAGGCGCGCGATCCGTGACGTGCTCACTTGAGGTTCAATCCGCGAACGACGCTGTAGAGGCCGCATATCCAGCACGTCAGGGGCACCGTCGCGACCAGCGCCAGATACTCGAGTACATCGACGCTGCGGCGTACGACGGGTGAGGGCGATAGGGCCGGTGCGACGAAGCCCGAGTAAATCGCCGCGGCGGCCAGCGTTGCCGTCACCGCGGCTATCCACGCTCCCCGCTCCGGCATGCTCAGGGCGACAACAGCGAACGTCGTTGCCGTGAGGGCTATCCCGCCCGCGACAAACACCCGCGCCCTTCTCCCGTCATCGCAACGAGCGCGCAGCAGAAGCAGCGCGCCGGTGACGGCGCCAAAGGCGATGCAGGACGGCCGTCGTGCGCCGGCGAGCACGGTGATGATGGCGCCGACCGCGGCTGACGACGCGAATACGGCGAGCAGGCTGGCCAACCAGGCGTCGGCGCGGATCGCCTTGTCGGCCAGACGATCCGCGGTCTCCAGCTCCGCTGGGGACGTCAGCCGCGGTGACAACCCCGCCAGCGCCATCGACAACCGCGCCGCTGACCCGAGCAGACCGAGCGATATCAAAGCGGCAACCGAGCCAAGGGCGTACGGCGGGGCGGCGGTGATCACACCCACCAACGCGGCGATGGCGATGACCATCGCCACGCCCGAGACCGCGGTCAATGTGACGGCGCCGCAGCCCAATAGCCGCATCGCCAGCACCGAGGTGACGGCTGCCGCCGTCGCGGCCAGCAACACATTGGGGATCCCGGGGGCGCCGGGAACCGCCAGAAACCCCGCGATCGCCCCGAACGCGGTAGCGATCAGACTCAGGGCGAGTCCGGCGATCGCGTCCCGATATACCCGGTATGCGATCACCGCGGCGAGCAGGGCCAGGAAACCCGTCGATGCCGCAAGGCCCGCGGAAGCACCGGTAGCGTTGGTGTTGAATGCATTTCGGACGAGCACCAGCGCGCCGACAGCGGTCAGGCAGCCCGCCGCCGCCGCACCGGTGAGCCGGGTCGCCTGCCGGTGCTGCAAGTGGCTCCACGGCCGGTTCGCTGCGCCGAGCGTCGCCGACACGGCCTCGGCCACGTCGTCATAACGGGGTGCGGGCAGCGGTGAAAAGGACTGGGTCAGAGCCAGGACAGCACCATCCCGGATACCGTTCTGCGCCAACGTCGTCGAGGTATCCAATGCGGATGCGCCCGGGCGGGACAGCTGGTAACGCCTCGCCTCCAGATCGCCGGGGCCGCCGGCGCCGCGGCCGTCGAGGACGTCGACGATCGACGGGATCAGTGTGGCGACGGGAATCCCGGCGGGCAGGGCTAAGTCGACGACGGCGGTGCCGGCATGGACTGAAACTCGGCGCAGCCCCGGATCGGATGCAGGCAACAGTGAACCCTTCGATCGGATTATCGGCACCGTAGCCAGTTCTCGCTCTCGTGGTATTCGGCTGTCCACAGGTGACTTGCAGTCGATCGCGGTGCTGCCTACCGTCGTCGAACGCTGGGAGGGCCGGGATGACTGAGGGTTTCATGCCAGTGGTGCGACGGCCGCCGCCGGCGGTCGCGGCTACGGACATCTTCGTTGAGGCGCCGCCCGGCCTGCCGCCGCCAAGATCGCCCGGGCTGCTGACGCTCCTGCTGCCGGCTGTCATGTCGGTCGTGGCGACTGGCATCATGGCGGCGGCTTTCTTCTCGGGCTCGGGTGTTGCCCGCAATCCCATGTACGTGGCCTTCCCGATGATGACGCTGCTTTCAATGGCGGTTACGGTGGCGGCCGGGCGCGGCCGGCGGCAGGGTGGCGGCACCGACGCCGACCGCGTCGATTACCTCGAATATCTAAGTCGGCTTCGCATAGCAGTCAGTGAAGCCGCTGCCGCACAACGTGTTTCACTGATCTGGAGTCATCCCGATCCCGATACGCTGTGGACGTTGATCGGCAGCCCCCGGATGTGGGAGCGGCGAGCGCCCGACCCCGACTTCTGCCTCGTCCGTGTGGGCGTCGGAAGCCAGCCGCCGGCCACCCGCCTGGTGGCCCCGCAGCCCCCCACCCAAGGGCCCACGGATCCGGTCACCACCATGGCCCTGCACCGCTTCATCCACACACATTCGGCGCTCACGGATGCCCCGATCACGGTCCGCCTGGTTGGCGCCGGGACCGTGACGATAGACGGGGACGCGACCTTGTCGCGTGGACTGGTTCGCGCGATGATCTGCCAACTCACCGTGCTGCACCCCCCGGACCAGTTGCTGATCGTCGGCGCGATCAGCGACCGAAACCAAGCCCACTGGGATTGGCTGAAATGGCTGCCGCACAATCAACATCCGGCCACCGCCGATGCGGTGGGATCCGTCCGCATGGTGTATCAAAGCCTGGCGCAGGCGCAGCGCGCGCTCGCCGGTGTCGCACAGCCGCAGACCGTGGTGGTCGCCGACTTGGACGAGCGTGTGGAAGTGATCGCGGGTATAACCATTCTCGAAATTGGCACCGGCTGCCACGGCACTCCGTTGACGCTCGGTCGGGCGGGTGAAGCTCAAGAGTTGGTGGCTCCCGACCGAATGAATCCCGCAGACGCGCTGGTATGTGCCCGCCGGTTGGCGATGTACCGTGTGGGCGCGACTTCCCCACGGGTCGGCGGCCCGGGCTGGCCGAGTCTGGTCGGGCTCGGCGATGTCGCCGATTTCGACCCGATCACGCTGTGGCGCGGCCAAGACCACCACCGACTTCGTGTTCCCATCGGAACCATGGTCGACGGCGTGCCGCTCGAGCTGGACATCAAAGAGCCCGCGGAAAACGGCATGGGCCCACACGGGCTCTGCGTGGGCGCCACCGGGTCGGGCAAGTCGGAGCTGCTGCGCACCATCGCGCTGGGCATGATTGCGCGCAACTCTCCGGGAGTGCTCAATCTGCTCCTCGTCGACTTCAAGGGGGGCGCAACGTTTCTCGATTTGGCACGCGCCCCGCACGTGGCCGCGGTCATCACCAACCTCTCCGAGGAAGCGCCGCTGGTGGCCCGGATGCGCGACGCGCTGGCCGGCGAGATGGACCGTCGGCAACGGCTGCTGCGAGCGGCGGGGTGCGCCAGCGTCGCGGCATACGAGCGCGCGCGCCGCGCCGGCGAAAAGTTGACCGCCCTGCCAACGCTGTTCATCGTCGTCGACGAGTTTTCCGAATTGTTAAGCCAGCATGCCGATTTCGCCGACATGTTCCTGGCGATCGGGCGGCTCGGGCGGTCGCTGGGTATGCATCTTTTGCTGGCCAGCCAGCGACTCGACGAGGCGCGGCTACGGGGACTGGAAGCCCACCTCTCCTACCGGATATGCCTGAAGACCCTGTCCGCCGGCGAATCACGAACGGTTCTGGGAACACCGGACGCATACCAATTGCCGAACGCGCCCGGCGCGGGTTTCCTGCGCTCGGCCGGCGGCGAACTCATTCGCTTTCAGGCCACATACGTTTCGGGACCGCTGCCCCCGGACACGCCGGCTCGTATGCCCACAGCGGCGGCGCCCGCGGTGCGGGTGTTCAGCTCACGGGTGGCTGGCCCGGTCACCCGCGCCGGCCAGACGGACCCTTCACCCACTCGTACCGTCCTGCAGGCGGTCCTCGACCGGCTGTCCGGGCACGGACCGCCCGCGCATCAGGTCTGGCTGCCGCCGCTCGACGTTGCACCGCCACTGGACGCCCTGCTCCGCGATGCCGCATGCGCACCGGCCGGTCTGACCGTCCCCATTGGCGTCATCGACCGCCCCTTCGAGCAGTGCCGGACGCCGCTGACGGTCGACTTGTCCGGGGCCGCAGGCAATGTGGCGGTCGTCGGTGCCCCGCGATCGGGCAAGTCGACGGCGCTGCGCACACTGATCACGGCGCTGGCGGCCACCCACGATCCGGGTGGGGTGCAGTTTTACTGTCTGGACTTCGGCGGCGGAGCGCTGGCATCGGTGCGGAGCTTGCCGCACGTGGGCGCCGTCGCCGGCCGGGCCGAGCCGGAGCTGGTCCGGCGCATAGTCGCCGAGATGGAATCCATCGTCCGATCGCGGGAGGCCCATCGAGCCGCTCCACTGCCGAACGACCCGTTCGGTGACGTGTTCCTCGTCGTCGACGGCTGGACGAGCCTGCGTCCCGAGTTCGAGGCGCTCGAGGCAACGATCACCGCGTTGGCGGCCCAAGGACTTTCGTTCGGCGTACACGTGGTGCTGTCGGCGTCGCGCTGGGCCGATATCCGACCGTCGCTGAAGGATCAGATCGGCACTCGAATCGAGTTGCGGCTGGGCGATCCCGCGGACTCGGAATTTGACCGCAAGCGTGCGCGGCAGGTACCCCACGATCGACCCGGCCGCGGTCTGTCCCCCGGCGGGCTGCAGATGGTGATCGCTCTGCCCATTGACGTGGTCTCCGATAGCGAATCCGTCGCGCCGGCGATACCGCTGCTGCCCGCGCGCGTGGACCACGACGACGTCGTCCACCGAGCCGGTGCCGATCTCGGCGCCCGGATCCTGCTCGGCCTTGAGGAGCGCCGATTGCGGCCGGTAGCGGTCGATTTCGAGCAAGAATCGCACCTGCTGGTCCTCGGAGACACCGAGTGCGGAAAGACCGCCACGCTGCGGACCCTGTGCCGTGAAATCGTTCGAGCCAACACCGCCGCGCAGGCCCAACTGCTGATCGTCGACTTCCGCCGCTCCCTGCTCGGCGTCGTCGAGTCGGAACACCTTGGCGGCTACGCCACGTCGCCGGCCGCGCTGGGTGCGTTGCTGCCGGAGCTGCTCGACTCTTTGCGGCGGCGGATGCCCCCTTCCGACGCGAGCCAGGCGCAGCTGCGAGCCAGGTCCTGGTGGTCCGGGCCGGACGTCTACGTCCTGGTCGACGACTATGACCTGGTCGCCGCACCTGCGAGCAACCCGCTGGCTGCGATCCTCGAATACTTGCCCTACGCACGGGATCTCGGGCTGCACCTGGTCGTGGCGCGGCGCAGCGGTGGCGCCGAGCGCGCCATGTTCGAGCCACTGCTCGCGGGCCTGCGTGACCTCGGCTGCATGGCGTTGATGATGAGCGGACGACCTGACGAGGCCGCGCCGTTTGGTATCGGCCGCCCGGCGCGGTTGCCACCGGGCCGCGGCGTCCTGATCAGTCGTCGCGGTGACGAACAGCTTGTGCAGGTGGCCTGGAGCCCGCCCCCGTGAGCCCGACCGCCAGCGCGCACCGCGCGATCATCGAGGCCGGTCCCAGAACGATCCGCCGATTATGTTGTGGCACAGACGAGGTCGCCGACGATGACGACATGTCCGAGATCGTCACGGAGGCGCTGGGCGCGATGGACGATCCGGTGGCGCTGGCCGGCGGGCGCCCGGTCACCGTCCATTCGCTGTGGTGCGCCGCGCTGCGGTCGCTGATCGGCAACGGCCGGGACGAACACAAAGCGATGGTGCTCGTGCATCCGTCCTGGTGGCCGTCGGCGCGTGTCGGCTTGGTGACCGCGGCCGCAAGGACGCTGACCGACGACGTCTTGGTGCGGCCGCGGTCGTGGCTGCTGGCGCAGGCGTCCGATGCCGAACGCGAATCGGCGGTGGTGGTGGAGATCGTCGAGCGGTTGGTGGCGATCGCCGGCGCAGAGGTCGTCGCGATACCCCTTGGGGCGCAACCGCATCCCGTTGCCGAGCAGGTCGCAACCATCCTCGCGGGCATGGCGCCGCCGGTCGTGGTGATCGACGGGCCGAGCACCGTCGCCGGGGCGCCGTCGCTCGGGAGTTTGATCGCCGGGGCAGTGCGCGCCGGCGGCCGGGCGGTGATGGAAATCGGCGACGCCCGGCTGCCCCGGCTGGCCCGGTCCGCCTTATCGATCTTGAACGGGACGTCCGAGCGTCGTTGCCCCGACGGTGCCGGCCGACTGGGTTCCCGGGCGCGGATGGTGGCGGGGGCCGCCGGCGCCGTCGTCGCCCTGCCGGGGTTGTTGCTGGCGGTTTCGGCCGTTCCCCCCGGGGACCGTCATGGCGCGCCGCCCCCGGCCCCGGTGCGGTCGGTGCCGACAACATTTCTGGTGGAAGGCCGGGTGGCGTTGACGGTGCCCGCCAACTGGCCCGCGCAGCGGGTGGTCACCGGGCCCGGTTCTGCGCGAGTACAGGTCACGTCGCCGTCGGATCCCGAAATGGCGTTGCACGTCACGCAATCGCCGGTCGCCGGGGAAACGCTGAGCGGCACCGCCGAGCGGTTGAAACGGGCGATCGACGCGGAGCCCGCCGGGGTGTTTGTCGACTTCAACCCCTCCGGGATCAGCATCGGCCGGCCCGCGGTGACCTACCGCGAAGTGCGTGCCAACCATCACGTGCGGTGGACGGTGCTGCTGGACGGGCCCGTGCGGATCAGCATCGGATGCCAGAGCCGGCCCGGCGACGAGGAGGCCGTCCGCGATGCGTGCGAGCAAGCGGTGCGGTCCGCACACGCGATCGGATGAGCCGCCGAACTGAGCGGAACCAAACCGATGTCGGCGCGGTCGTACTTGGTATGGCTACACCGAACTCTCTGAGCACCGACTTTGACCTCATGCGCTCGGTCGCGGACATGACCGACGCCCGCAATGACGAAGTCCGGGCGACGCTGCAGGCCTTCATCGGCAGGATGAGCAACGTGCCGCCGTCGGTGTGGGGTGGACTCGCGGCTGGGCGGTTCAAGGAGGTGGTGGATCGCTGGAACGCCGAGTCAATGCGGCTGTATCACGTCCTGCACACGATCGCCGAAACCATTCGGCACAACGAGGCCACGCTGCGTGAGGCCGGCCAGAACCACGCGCACGGCATCGCCGCGGCTGGCGGAACCCTGTGACCGGAGGAGTGTCCGCGGACCAGGTGATGTCGTACAACTTCGGCGAGATCGAATACTCCGTGCGCCAGGAGATCCACACCACGTCGGCCCGTTTCAACGCGGCGCTGGACGAGCTCAGATCACAGATCGCCCCGTTGGGGGAACTGTGGACCCGCGAAGCGGCGGCGGCGTACCAGGTCGAGCAGCTGAAATGGCACCAGGCGGCGACAGCGCTCAATCAGATACTGGTCGATCTCGGAAGCGCGGTGCGCGACGGCGCGGAAGAGGTGGCGAACGCCGACCGCCGGGCGGCCGGCGTCTGGGCACGGTAGCCGCATAAAAGACTCTGTGTGGTCCCTGCGGTGGAGAGCCGTCGGGACCACACAGCCATTTTGACCTGGGGGGACGCGCATCGGTAAGCTGCTCGGTTGGCGTGCGGTACGCCGGGGCCTCGGGTCAATGTCGGTCGCCGAGATCACCCCACCGCGGACGCCTGACCGGCACCCGGCTCGAACCGGGATCCACCTCGAGAAGAAGAAGGTAAGCGCTGTGCCCACATACGCGCCCAAGGCGGGTGACACCACGAGGTCGTGGTACGTCATCGACGCCACGGACGTGGTGCTTGGCCGCCTTGCCGTCGCAGCGGCCAACCTGCTGCGTGGCAAGCACAAGCCGACGTTCGCCCCCAATGTCGACGGCGGTGACTTCGTCATCGTCATCAACGCCGACAAGGTCGCCATCAGCGGCGACAAGCCGGACCACAAGATTGCTTACAGCCACTCGGGGTATCCCGGCGGCCTGCACAAGCGCACGATCGGCGAGCTGATGGAAAAGCACCCGGACCGCGTCGTGGAGAAGGCGATCGTCGGCATGCTGCCCAAGAACAAGCTCAGCCGTCAGATCCAGCGCAAGCTTCGCGTCTACGCCGGCCCGGAGCATCCACACACCGCCCAGCAGCCGGTTCCGTACGAGATCAAGCAGGTGGCCCAGTGACCGAAACAACCGAGGCCCTAGAAACCCCGGAAACGCCGGAAACCCCGGAAACGCCGGAAACGCCGGAAACGCCGGAAGCCCCCGCCGAAACCCCGGCCGCTAGGCCCGTCGAGTCGTTCGTCTTCGAGCGGCCCATCCAGACCGTCGGCCGCCGCAAGGAGGCCGTGGTGCGGGTGCGCCTGGTCCCCGGCACCGGCAAGTTCGAGCTCAACGGCCGCAGCCTGGAGGACTACTTCCCGAACAAGGTGCACCAGCAGCTCATCAAGGCCCCGCTGGTCACCGTCGATCGGGTGGAGACCTTCGACATCTTCGCCCTCCTCAACGGCGGCGGCCCGTCGGGCCAGGCCGGTGCGCTGCGCCTGGGCATCGCCCGGGCGTTGATCCTGGCATCCCCGGATGACCGGCCCGCGCTGAAGAGGGCCGGCTTCCTCACCCGTGATCCGCGTGCCATCGAGCGCAAGAAGTACGGCCTGAAGAAGGCGCGCAAGGCGCCGCAGTACAGCAAGCGCTGATCGGGGTCACTTTCTGGCCGCAAGACTGAATCGTCTACACAGTCAGCGGCGTGTCTGCGCGCGATCGCGGCTTGTTTGGGTCACAAAAGAACGGGCACGTTAGGTGAACAACCGTCAACTGTGAGAGGTTTGTCCGCATGGGTCGACTATTCGGCACCGATGGTGTCCGCGGGGTCGCCAATCGAGAGTTGACCGCGGAGCTCGCGCTGGCGCTGGGCGCCGCGGCGGCGCGGCGCTTGGCGACTTCCGGGGGACCGGGCCGCCGGGTCGCGGTCATTGGTCGCGATCCCCGGGCCAGCGGCGAGATGCTGGAGGCCGCGGTGATCGCCGGGGTGACCAGCCAGGGTGTCGACGCGCTGCGGGTCGGTGTGCTGCCGACCCCGGCGGTGGCGTACCTGACCGGTGCCTATGACGCCGACTTCGGCGTGATGATTTCGGCGTCGCACAACCCGATGCCCGACAACGGCATCAAGATCTTCGGCCCTGGCGGCCACAAACTGGACGACGACACCGAGGACCAGATCGAGCAACTGGTCGCCGCCGGACCCGGGTTGCGTCCGGTCGGTGCCGGGATCGGCCGCCGCGTCGACGCCGCGGATGCGGACGATCGCTACCTGCGCCACCTGGGCAAGGTCAGCCCATTGCGGCTCGACGACCTGACTGTGGTGATCGACTGCGCCCACGGCGCGGCGTGGTCGGTCGCGCCGCGGGCCTACCATGCGGCCGGTGCGCGGGTGATCGCGATCAACGCCGATCCCGACGGGCTGAACATCAACGACGGCTGCGGCTCGACCCACCTGGAATCGCTGCGGTCGGCGGTCGTCGCGCACCGCGCCGACCTGGGCCTGGCGCACGACGGCGACGCCGACCGCTGCCTGGCCATCGACGCTGACGGGCAGCTAGTCGATGGCGACGCGATCATGGTCGTGCTCGCGCTGGCGATGCAGGAGGCCGGGCAACTGGCCTCCGATACGCTGGTGACCACCGTGATGAGCAACCTCGGGCTACACCTGGCGATGCGCGCGGCCGGCATCACCGTGCGCACGACCGGTGTCGGCGACCGCTACGTCCTGGAGGAGTTGCGGGCCGGTGAATACAGCCTCGGCGGCGAGCAATCCGGCCACATCGTGATGCCCGCCGTGGGCTCCACCGGAGACGGCATCGTCACCGGACTGCGACTGATGACACGCATGGTGCAGACCGGCTCGTCACTGGCCCGTCTCGCCTCGGCAATGCGGGCGTTGCCGCAGGTGCTGATCAACGTCAAGGTCGCCGACAAGGCCACCGCCGCCGCGGCGCCGTCGGTGCAATCCGCGGTCGAGGAGGCCGAGGCCGAACTGGGTGACACCGGTCGAATCCTGTTGCGCCCCTCGGGAACTGAGCCGATGATCCGCGTCATGGTGGAGGCGCCCGAAGAAGGCGTCGCCCAGCGGGTCGCCACTCGGCTCGCCGAAAAGGTTAGCCGCGCGCGCTGATCCTTTAGCGCTGGAACCCCGACGCGGCGCCGGGCGTCGGATTAGGCATGAGAATCGATAGCGCGGGGATTCACAGGGTCGCCGACCAGTTGCGCGCCGCCGCCGAGCTCATCGACGGCGCCGTGGGAAATCACCTGGCGGGGTTGACTTTCGGCGGGGCCAGCGCGGGCCGGGCACACACCGCACGCGGCGATGCGCTGCGCGTCGAGTTGGAGCGGCTGACGGCCGGGGTGTCGGAGTGGTCGCGGGCGGCCGTCGACATCGCCGTCGCACTGCGCGCCGGCGCCGACCGCTACGCCGAGGCCGACACGTATGCCGCGGCGCGGATCGCCTGATCGTGGCCGACCGGTTGGACGTCGGCGGGCGCCTCGCCGAGGGGCGGCCCGCCGTCGAGCACACCCAGAGCTATGTGCAGGCTTGCCATGCGCTCGGCTACGAGCAGCCCGATCTGACGTCGCACCCCTTACAGCTCCGCGACTGGTACGACAGCGAAGAGGGCCTCGACCTGCGCGCGCTCGATCGCGACTGCGCGGAACTGAGGGCGGCGGGCGCGGCGGTCATGGAAGCGTTGCGGATCCAGCGTTCCCAGATTGCTGACCTGGCCACGGCGTGGACGGGGCCGGGCGGGGACTCCGCGGTTGGTTTCCTGCAGCGGCATTGCGACGCCGGATACACGGTCTCCACTGAGGTGCGCGCCGCTGCTCAGCGGTGTGAGTCACTGCGCGACAACCTCTGGTATCTGGTCGATTCGAAGGTCGCGACGGCCATCGCCATCGACGATCGCACGCAGTCGCAGCGGCCGACCTGGTTGGCCGCCGCCGCTGCGGTCACCACCGGGGCCGGGGATCGTACGACCGCGGAGGAGGTGGTCCGTCAGCAGATAGCTCCTTACGTGGACAACGAAATTCGCGACGACTGGCTGACCACGATGCGTTCGACGGCGGCCGGGGTGGCGACGTCCTACGACATGGTCACCGACAAGATGGCGGCGGCGCCGGCCGTGTGCTTCGAGTCCCCCGGCGATCTGGGGCCGGGCTATCGACCCTTCCCGCTGACCTCGCCGGCCCCGCCGAGCGCCCCGAGCGTCCCGACGTCGGCCGCGGCGGTCGTGCCCGCCACGTTCCCCAGCCTGCCAGCCGATCCGGTGCCGGCGCCGGTGCCGGCGTCGGCGACGCCGCTACCCGACCTGGGAACCGCGCTCGGTGATGCTTCGGGCATGCCCGCGGGCGATCTGGGCGGCGGACTGAGCGGTCTTGGTGGGCTGGCCAGCCGGATTGTCGACGCGATGGGTTCGCTGCTGGGTTCGGCGGCCGACTCGCTGGGCGATCCCTCGACGCTGGATGTTTCCGACGAGGATCCGTTCCACGCCGACGATGCCGAGGACAAGCCTGACAAGCCTGACGAGCCGGAAGAGGCGAAAGAGGTCGAAGAGACCCCGGACACTGGGGTGGCCAAGCCCGCCGAAGAGGCTCGGCCGGTTGACGCGCCGCCGTCGGTCGAGGGGCCGCCGGCGGAGACGCCGCCGTCGCCGGTTAGCGCGCCCGCGCCCGTCGCGGCGCCGCCGAACGGCGGACCGGCGCCTCCGGTAGATCGGGCTTCAACGCCGTGCGAAATCGCCGCGGACCAGCTTCCGCAGGCGGGCCAGTGATGGTGTCAGGCGGGCCGCATCTCGATCACGTCCTCGACAAAGCGCATGGACTCGCCCGGGTCGGTCGCCAGGGGGCTTACCAACAGCGTCGTCACACCGGCCTCGGCGAAGGCGGCCAAGCGTTCGGCGATGTACCCCCGCGGGCCGACCAGCGACATCCCGCGCACCAATTCGTCGGGCACCAAGGCGACGGCGTCACCCTTGCGGCCGGCCAGGTACAGCTCCTGGATCCGGTCCGCGACGGCGCCATACCCGTAGCGCGTCGCCAGGTTGTGATAGAAGTTGCGGCCCTTGGCGCCCATCCCGCCGATGTAGAGGGCCAGGTTCGGCTTGACCCAGGCCAGCCGCTCATCGACGTTGTCGCCGATGGCCAGCGAGGCGTGCACCACGACGTCCAACGGCCCCAGCGCGGGATCGCGTTTGGCGGTGCCGGCGGCCAGTGCCTCGCCCCACACCAGATGGGCTTTCTCCGGAAGGTAGAAGACGGGCTGCCAACCCTCGGCGATCTCGGCGGTGAGCTCGACGTTCTTCGGGCCCAGCGCCGCGATCGTGATCGGAATGCGTTCGCGCACAGGGTGATTGATCAGTTGGAGCGGCTTGCCCAAACCCGTTCCGCGATTCGCGGGCAATGGGAGCTGATAGTGCCTGCCGTCGTAGTGCACCCGCTCCCGGCGCCACACCTGCCGGCAGATCTCGACGATCTCGCGGGTGCGGCCTATCGGGGCGTCGAACTCGACGCCGTGAAACCCCTCGATCACCTGGGGTCCGGACGTGCCGATCCCGAGACGGAACCGTCCGTCGGACACGAAGTCCAGGCCCGCGGCGGTCATCGCCAGCAGCGACGGCGTGCGGATGTAGATGGGAAACACGCCCGAGGCCAGTTCGACGGTAGTGGTCTTGGCGGCCAGATACCCGAGCTGACTGACGGCGTCGAAGGAATAGGCCTCGGCTACCACCGCGACGTCGATGCCGGCCTTCTCGAGGTGAACGACGCGGTCGACGGCCTCGTGAAAGCCGCCCGAGTAATCCAGAGCGATCCCGATTCGCACCACTGACACTTACCACGACGGCAGCGGCACGCTGCGGCCCGCCCGTAATCACTTAAGCAGCGCCACGACCTTCTCTTCGAGGGCGACCGGCCGAGCCTCGGGATCCACCCCGTCCGTCCTGGGCAGCTTCACGTCCGGATCGGCGAAGTCGCGGTACGTTTTGTTGCCGCCCAGCGTGTAGAGCAGGTAGCCGGTCAGCAGCGCGCGAACCGATCGCTGGGTGCGTCGGTCGGGGCCGGCCAGTCCGAACGCCTTCGTGAGTCGCCGGCCCTCGACCAGCCCCCCGGGTTTGGCCTTGCTGACGATGCGCAGGGTGGCGGTATCCCACGAGGCGGCAAGCGCCAGCGCGTTGGAAGTCAGCGATTTCGGATCTTCCGGCGCGGTCAAGATCAAGCCCGGGATCTTGAGGCCCGCGGCCGGCTGCTCGGCCGGCGGCCTGGTGACCGACGGGAAGATCGCCGCCACCGCTGCGGGCTTGTCCGGCATGCCGGCCGCGGCGAACACGGCCGCCGAGCCGCCGAAACCGTGGCCGACCAGGCCGAGCTTGGTGGGATGCACGCTGATATTGCCGGGCCCCAGGCGCACACCCGCCACGATGTCGAGAGCGGTACCGAGATCGAAGGCGAAGTTCAGCACCGACGGCGCGAGGCCCCGCTGGGTGTCCGCAGCCCCGGCCACGATTCCCCACGACGCCAGATGCTCCAGCAGACCCGAATAGCGGGCGGCGCCGGTGAGCCAGTCGTGACCGAAAGCCACGCCCGGCAAGTTAAGCCCGGCCTCCGGCGTGTACACCACGCCCGGCAAACCGGCAAAGGCCAGGTCACCGCGCAAAACTCGATGCGGACCACGGCGGCTGAGCGCTGCGACGAGCTTGCGGATGCGGGCCACCCGTCGACGTTAGCGCATCGCTTAGGCCAGCACCTCGATCAGACCGAGCCGCCAGAGCACCGCGTACACCTGGCGAACTGGAATGCTCAGCAAATGGGTGGCGGCATCCGCCAACGGGTCGCCCCCGACGCCGATCGGCGGGCGACGAAGCGGCTTCGGGGGCGGGGCCGTCACATCATCGTCGTACGGAACGGCACTCATGATGCCCTCCTGGAAGACGGTGCGCGCTGGATTCGGCGATTTACATATGCGTTTGCGAGCTCCGCGAATACCTGCACCCCTAAATCCACGGCATAGCACCCAAGTGCGCTTACCGCGCGGCTCGGTTCTCGGCTTTGATAGCCAGCGAAAGAAACTGAAGGCAAAAGAACGGTTGCGTCGTCATACAGGGATTCCCCGTCGCAGTTAACCCGTTGCGCTGCAGCATTATTGGTCCGTCGCTTTTGTGCCAACCTGCGCGCGGTGGTGATCGGCCGAGCGTCAACACCGCCGTCGTTTCCGCTGGCACTCTTCGCGCGCGCCACACTGCTCATCGGCTTTGCCGACTTCGCAGTTCGCATGGTCCCTCCCGTGGTTGCCAGACCTATCGTCTGTCCGGATTTTAAATGAGCCTTTCGCTCAGGTAATGAAGCAACTCAAAACGTGGGAAATACAGCAGGTTAAAAGAAATTCCATTTATGAATATTGGATGAATTGAAATAGGCCCGGGCCGCACACGCGTCGGGCGTGCGTGCGCCGCATCGCCGCAGGTCAGCGGTGCGTTGCCGGTGCGCGGACGGCTGCACTACCCTGGTCAGAATGTGCGGAATTGTCGGCTACGTCGGGCAGCGCCCGGCCTGCGAGGTCGTCATGGACGCGCTGCGGCGTATGGAGTACCGCGGCTACGACTCATCGGGAATCGCGCTGGTCGACGGCAGTGGCCCCGGTGGCAAGGTCACGGTGCGACGTCGCGCCGGCCGCCTGGCCAACCTGGAGGCGGCGCTGGCCGAATCGGCGCCGGCATCGCTGGCCGGCACCACCGGTCTGGGGCACACCCGCTGGGCCACCCACGGTCGTCCGACCGACCGCAACGCGCACCCGCACCGCGATGCCGCCGGCAAGATCGCCGTCGTCCACAACGGAATCATCGAGAATTTCCCGGATCTGCGCCACGAGCTGGAGGCGGCCGGCGTGGAGTTTGCCAGCGACACCGACACCGAGGTCGCGGTGCACCTCGTCGCGCAGGCATACCACCACGGCGAAACCGCGGGCGATTTCGCCGAGTCGGTGCGGGCGGTGCTGCGCCGGCTGGAGGGCCACTTCACCCTGGTGTTCGCCAACGCCGATGAGCCGGGCACCATCGTCGCCGCGCGTCGCTCCACTCCGCTGGTGCTCGGGATCGGCGACGGCGAGATGTTCGTCGGCTCCGACGTGGCGGCGTTCATCGAACACACCCGCGACGCCGTCGAACTCGGCCAGGACGAGGTCGTGGTGATCACCGCTGACGGCTACCGGATCACCGACTTCGACGGCAATGAAGATGTCGAGTACCGCGAATTCCATATTGACTGGGACCTGGCCGCCGCCGAGAAGGGCGGCTACGAGTACTTCATGCTCAAGGAGATCGCCGAGCAGCCGACCGCGGTGGCCGACACCCTGATTGGGCATTTCGTCAACGGCCGCATCGTCCTCGACGAACAGCGGCTGTCCGATCAGGAACTTCGCGAGGTCGACAAGGTGTTCGTCGTCGCTTGCGGCACCGCATACCACTCCGGGCTGCTCGCAAAATACGCGATCGAGCACTGGACCCGGCTGCCCGTGGAAGTGGAGCTGGCCAGCGAATTCCGGTACCGCGACCCCGTGCTGGACCGCAGCACGCTGGTCGTCGCCATCTCGCAGTCCGGTGAAACCGCGGACACCCTGGAAGCGGTCCGGCACGCCAAGGAGCAGAAGGCCAAGGTGCTGGCGATCTGCAACACCAACGGCTCGCAGATTCCCCGCGAGTGCGATGCGGTGCTGTACACCCGCGCCGGCCCGGAGATCGGCGTGGCCTCAACCAAGACCTTCCTGGCGCAGATCACGGCGAACTATCTGGTCGGCTTGGCGCTGGCGCAGGCCCGCGGCACCAAGTACACCGACGAGGTCGCGCGTGAGTACCGCGAGCTGGAAGCGATGCCGGACGTCGTGGCCCGGGTGATCTCGACGATTGAGCCGGTCGCCGCCCTGGCGCGCCGGTTCGCCCAGTCCTCGACCGTGCTGTTTTTGGGTCGCCATGTCGGTTACCCGGTGGCGCTGGAAGGCGCGCTGAAACTCAAGGAACTGGCCTACATGCACGCCGAGGGGTTCGCCGCCGGCGAACTCAAGCACGGCCCGATCGCGTTGATCGAAGACGGTTTACCGGTCATCGTCGTGATGCCGTCGCCCAAAGGGGCGGCCACGCTGCACGCCAAGTTGCTGTCCAACATCCGGGAGATCCAGAGCCGCGGTGCGGTGACCATCGTGATCGCCGAAGAGGGCGACGACACCGTGCGTCCCTACGCCGATCACCTAATCGAAATCCCTTCGGTGTCAACACTTTTGCAGCCGCTGCTGTCGACCATCCCGCTTCAGGTGTTCGCGGCGTCGGTCGCGCAGGCCCGCGGCTACGACGTCGACAAGCCGCGGAACCTGGCCAAATCCGTCACCGTCGAGTAGCCGGGTTCATGAGACTGCGCATCGTCGGTGTCGTGGTCTTCATTGCGGCATATGTCGCCTCAATTGTGCTGTACGTCAACGACGGTTCGGGCCACCCGCGTCAGATCACCGAAAGTCCGGCGTCGAGCGGTGGGACCAGGGTGACCGTCGATGTCGAGGATATTCAGTCGAACAACAGCTTGCTTGTTGCCAACTACACCGTTTCACCCGGACCTGAGCTGCTGGACCCGGTGACCCACGCTCTCAAGGAAGACCTCAGTTTCGTGGTCACGTCCGCAGTAACGGCCAGCAACCGCACGTGGTCGAAGGGCACGCTGCCCGATGTTTTTCGTGTTTCGCTGCCCCTTACCGGTGATGTCGCGGATTGGCCCTTCGATCGCTACCAATCGGGCCCGATCACCGCGCACCTTCTCTCCGGCGCCGCGCGAGAGACAACGGTAATCCACACGGTGATAATGGTCGACCGTCTGCTCGGCTGGAAAATCAACGTGGCTCACGGCGACGAAAGCGATGCGCCCGGAGCGTATCGAGTGGATCTGTACCGATCGTCAAGCGCCGTGGCGTTAGGCGTCGTCATCCTCGGTGTTCTTGTCGCGCTTGCCGGCGTAGGCCTATTCGTTGCGGTTCAGACGTCGCGGGACCGACGAAAATTCCAGCCGCCGATGACGACGTGGTACGCCGCGATGCTCTTTGCCGTGATGCCACTGCGAAATGCGCTTCCCGACCCGCCTCCCTTTGGAAGCTGGATTGACGTCACGATCGTTCTATGGGTGATCGTCGTGTTGGTGATCTCGATGGTGATCTACATCTCCTGCTGGTGGCGGCATCTGAGACCCGATGGCGAAATACCAAGTGCGCGGAGGTGGACCGGGTGACGCTGAAACGCGCGCTGAAACTCTAGGGTCTGGCCTACATGCGCGCCGTCTGCTGGGATGGTCCGAGGTGGGGATGGTCTTGGCTGGACGGTCAGCGCGTGGATGGTCACCTAGTGTCGTGCGTCATTAATTAGTTTACAGTGTGGGATGATGGTGTATGCCGTCATCTGCGTTGGTGATCAGTGAGCAAGATCGGGCCGTGTTGGAGTCGTGGATTCGGTCCTCAACGGTGCCAGCGGGCCGGGTGGAGCGGGCCCGGATTGTTTTGGCGGTGGCCGATGGAGCGGGGACCTCGGGTGCGGCGCGCAGTTTAGGGGTGTCACGTCCGACGGTGATCAAATGGCGGGATCGGTTCGCCACCAATGGGATTGCCGGACTCGATGATGAGGCTCGCAGCGGGCGGCCCAAGACCATCGACGACGCAGCGATCATCGCCGCGACGTTGGATCCACCGCCGGAGTCGCTGGCGGTCACGCACTGGTCGAGCCGGCTACTGGGCCGACATCTAGCCATCGGGGATGCCACCGTGGCGCGGGCCTGGCGCCGCTACGGGATCAAGCCGTGGCGGCGTCAGACATTTAAGTTCTCCACCGACCCACAGTTGGAAGCCAAGGTCCGCGACGTGGTGGGGCTGTATCTGAATCCGCCAGCCAACGCGATCGTGCTGTGCGTGGATGAGAAGTCCCAGATCCAGGCACTCAACCGCACCCAACCGATCCTTCCCGTGCGACCAGGCCTGCCGGAGAAGGCCACCCATGACTACCAGCGCAACGGCACCACCACGTTGTTCGCCGCATTGGAAGTCGCCACCGGCAAGGTCGTCGACCGCTGCTACGACCGGCACGGCAAGGCAGAGTTCCTCGACTTCCTCAAGACCGTGGCACGGGCCTACCCGCGCCGACAACTGCGCGTGGTGTGCGACAACTACCACACCCACAAACACGCCGACATCACCGCATGGCTGGCCAAAAACCCGCGCGTCACCCTGCATTTCACCCCGACATCGGGCTCGTGGCTCAACCTCGTCGAAGTGTTCTTCGGCATCATTACCCGCCAAGCGATCCGCCGCGGCTCCTTCGACAGCGTCAAAGAACTCACCACCGCGATCCGCTCCTTCATCGCCGCCTGGAACGACCGCTGCCACCCATTCGTCTGGACCAAAACCCCCGACGAAATCCTGCCCCACACCCGTAAACGGGATTTAGACGCGCGACACTAGTTGATCGGGCCGCCCCGGCTCTCCTAGGGGCGGCCTGTCACTGTGGTGGCGCCGGGCGGCGGCTACTCCCGAGCTGGCCTGGTCACTCGACGATGACGCCGCTGGCGTAGC
>Ga0306922_10000723_pt1 | contig 28272 bp, 23 predicted proteins | sample sta12Cox44000082_FD_203758 | JGI IMG/M metagenome (GOLD analysis project Ga0306922, IMG submission 203758) | Lab enrichment of tropical soil microbial communities from Luquillo Experimental Forest, Puerto Rico - statoxic.12C.oxic.44.000.082 (v2)... | ecosystem: Environmental > Terrestrial >... | reverse complement strand
GATCCGCGCACCCCATCTGGGCCAGCGGCCATCCGTGCCGCACACAAAGGCCGGACATATGACCGCAATCGACCAGAACGTCATTTCGCGCTGCAGGCCTTGCGAGACGGGGGCCGTCCACATATGCGTCCGCGAGATTTGAAACCGCTGACCCAGCCGACAACTGAGCGCATTTTGAGGGGTCAGCCTCCCGACGCGGCGGCGCGAGGCCCGGGGGTGTTGCGGCGGTATTCGGGGACCAGCCGCTCGAGCAGCTGCAGCACCCGCTCTTCGCGGCGGGAGCGGGCAACCTCCTCGAGCTCGTCGACTGAGCGGGCGAGCATCGCGTAATCGGCGGTGCGCGGCGCCGCGAGGCGGATCGCCGGGCTCGCGGTCGGCATTAGTGGCTCAGCGGGATGGAAGAGCTCCTCGTGGAGTTTTTCTGCGGGCCGCAGTCCGATGAACTCGATCGCGATGTCGCGATCGGGGCGCAACCCGGCAAGGCGGATCATCTGGTGCGCGAGGTCGACGATCTTGACCGGCTCGCCCATGTCGAGGACGAAGATTTTGCCGCGGGTATCCGGGGCGCCGCCCTCGGGCGAGAGCGCTGAAGCCTGCAGTACCAGCTCGACTGCCTCGCGCACCGTCATGAAGAACCGTGAGACCTCGGGGTCGGTAACGGTCAGCGGCCCGCCGGCAGCCAGCTGGCGCTGGAACAGCGGCACCACCGAACCGGTCGAGCCGAGGACATTGCCGAAACGGACGGTGACATAGCGGGTCCCTTGGCCGAGGGGTGCTCGCCGCCGCGCTTCGTAGAGATCGAGCGCCTGGCAAAAGCTCTCGGCGATGCGCTTGGTGGCGCCCATCACGCTCGTCGGGTTGACCGCCTTGTCGGTCGAGATCATGACGACGAGCGAGGCGCCAAACGCCCGTGCTGCTTCGGCAACGTTGCGGCTGCCGATGACGTTGGTCAAGACGCCCTCGATCGGGTTGGCCTCGACCATCGGCAGGTGTTTGAGCGCGGCCGCATGGAACACGATCTCGGGCTTTTCCGCCCCCATGACCTCGTCGACCTCGGCACGCTCACGGACATCGCGCAGTAGCGGGACCATGGTCAACGCCGGGAAGCGTTCACGCAGCTCCATCTCGATGCCGTAAAGCGCGAACTCGCTGTTGTCGACGAGCACGAGCCGACCAGGGAAGAACGCCGCAATCTGCCGCGCGAGTTCCGCGCCGATCGTCCCGCCGGCGCCCGTGACGAGAACCCGGCGGCTTTGGATCAGCTGCGCCATCCCGTCGCGATCGAGGACGGCCTGCGACCGGCCGAGCAGATCCTCGAGCGCAATTGGCTCGAGTGCGCGCTCGGGATTGTCGAGATTGCGCTGAAAATCGGTCAGTCTCGGCAAGCGCGCGAGCGGTATCGCCAGAGCATCGGCGCGGTCGAGCAGCTGGCGGACCTGCTCACCAGGCAGGTTTTGCGCCGTGATGAGCAGTTTTTGCGGGCGCTTGCCGCGCCGATCGAGGTGCTCGACGACGGTTTCGAGCGAGTCGATCGTGCCGAGAATAGGCACCCGATAGATCTCCCGGCCGACGCGGGAGGGCGTATCGGCGAGAACGCCGACGACATGGTAAACCGCGCGCGGATCGCGCTTCATCTCGCGAATGAAGGTGTCGGCACCCTCCTTCGCGCTGATCAGCAGCACCGGCACGCTCTGGTGCTTGACCCGTTCGAGGATGTGATCGAGACCGCGATCCTTGAATAGCCGGTAGGCGAGGCGCGGCCCGCCGAGCAGCGCGATCAGCACGAACCAGTCGATCAGCAGGATCGAGCGCGGAAATGTCTCGAGCCGGGTGAGGACAAACATGACCGGCAGGAAGACGAGCACCGTCAGGCTCACCGCACGGGTGATGTTGAAGAGGTCAGGGAGCGAGGCGAAGCGCCAGATGCCGCGATAGAGACCGGTCAGCAGGAACACGCCCGCCGCAATCAAGGTGAATCCCGCGACATAGATCGCCGTCAGCTTCGGCTCGTAGTCGAGGATGTCGTTGCCGATGCGCAAATACAGCGAGGCAACGAGCGACAGTGCCGCCATTGCCACATCGTGCGCGAAGGCGAGCAGCGCTCGCCGGCTGTTCGGAAAAATTGCCGCCATCCCCCGATAGACCCGGTCCCCTATAGCAGGATTTGTACGCCCCGGGAAACCTCGCAGCTTGGGCCGCCGCTGTTCCAGCTGGGCCGCCGGGCGTCTAAGATGGGGCATGCCAGGAGAGCGCCTCCACCGGCTCCTCGATCCCCAGTCGCGAGCCACCGGGGCCCGAGCAAGTCAGGCCGTGCATCATGTCATGCTCGCAGCCGGCATCGCGATCATGCTCGTCAATACCGTCCAGCCCTGGCGTCAGAGCTGGGCTGACGCGCTCGACACGGGATTTGGGATCGTCTGCACCTTCTTTTTTGCCGAATATGTGCTTCGGCTGATCGCCGCGGCGAGACCTTCCCATGGCGAGCACCTGGGCAAATGGCGCACCCGGCTCGCCTGGGCGATTTCGATCGCTGGCCTTCCCGACCTCCTCGGAGTGGTTCCCGGGATCCTCGCAGTCGTGTTCGGTCCGGAGTTCGCGAGCCTCTTTGGCTTCCTCTGGACCTTCAAGCTCGTCCGCTATGCGCCGGGGCTCGCCGGCCTGCAGCGGGTCATCCGGGACTCCCGGCACGCCCTGCTGTCGGTGCTGATCGGGTTTTGCATCGTGCTCGTGGTGTCGGCGAGTCTTGCCTATCTGCTCGAGCGGGCGGCCCAGCCGCAGGCCTTCGGCTCGATGCCCGCGGCGCTTTGGTGGGCAATAACAACGCTTACCACGACCGGCTATGGCGACGTCACTCCGCTGACGCCGCTCGGGCGAATGCTGGGCGGCGCCGTCATGGTCAGCGGCATCATCGTCTTCGCGTTGTGGGCCGGCATTCTCGCCACCGGGTTTGCCGAAGAGACGCGCCGGCGGCAGTTCCTGCAAACCTGGGATCTCGTCGCCAAGGTGCCGTTTTTTCATGATGTCGGCGCCGCGGCGATTGCCGATGTCGCGCGCCTCTTACGGCCGCGCGAATACGCTGCCGGTGCGATTATCGTCCGCCGCGGCGCGCCAGGAGATTGCATGTATTTTGTCGTTTCGGGCGACGTCCAGGTTCAAGTGAAGCCCGAGCCGGTAAACCTCGGGCCGGGAGACTTCTTTGGCGAAGTGGCCCTCCTCACCGGTGGTCCACGCAATGCGACCATCGTCGCGGCGCGCCAATGCACGCTCCTCAGCCTCGATATCGCCGATTTTCGCCAGCTGCTCGGGCGCCAGCCGGATCTCGCACGCGTGATACACGAAGAAGCGCAACGCCGGCCCGGAGGAACGGTTCGTGGGAGCGGACGAAGAACGCGGCGGCCACGTTTGCCCATCACATGAAGGCATCAGCAGTCGGACCATCTACTACAGCGCCGCCCGTACAGTCGGCAGGTCGTAGTAGTGCTTCGGGAAGCCCGCTGCGGCGCGGGCCTCATGATTGAACGGCGGTTTCAGCTCACCCTTGAAATAGTGGCCGATGCGCTCGCGGAATACGTCCGCAGCGATCAGCCCACGCGCGCCGCAAAGCTCATCAAACCAACGCACCCCGGCCGCGACGTGACCGATCTCGTCGCAATAGATGCGGCGTAAGACGTCGGCGCTTTGCAGGTCACCGAGGCGCGCGAGCTGAGCTGCCATTTCGGGAGTGACGTCGAGCCCGCGTGCTTCGAGCACGAGTGGGACCACCGCGAGGCGGGCGAGCAGATCATTGGCGGTTGCTTCAGCTGCTTCCCAGAGGCCGTCATGCGCCGGCAGATCGCCATAGCGGGCTCCGAAATCCGCCAGCCGCTCAGTCAGCAGCTCGAAATGCACTGCCTCGTCAGAGGCGACTCCCACCCAATCGTCGAAGAAATCGCGGGGCAGCGGTTCCCCACAAAATCGCGCCACAAGGTCCCAGGCGAGATCGATGGCGTTGAGCTCGATATGCGCGAGAGCGTGGAGGAGGGCGACGCGCCCCGCGGCTGAGCCGAAAGCGCGACGCCGCGGCATCTCTCTGGGCGGCTGCAGCAGCGGGCGTTCGGGCCGCGCCGGGCGGCGTGGCGGGTCTGCGTGGCCGACTGCGATCCCACCGGCGCGCCAAATGTCAGCAAGCCGACGGCTCGCTTCAGCCTTTACCGTCGGGTCGGCCGTCGCGAGGATTGCAACCGCACCGGCGGTCAGCGTCGATGGCGGATTTGTTTCAGCCGTCAGAGGGCGAGCGCGGCTTTGAGTACCTCGGCGACATGGCCCGGCACCTTCACCTTGTGCCAGACGCCGCGCACGACGCCTTCCCCGTCGAGCAGAAAAGTACAGCGCTCGATACCCATGTATTTGCGACCGTACATGCTCTTCTCGACCCAGGTGCCGTATTTTTCACAGACATCCGAACCCGCGTCGGAGGCGAGAATGAAAGGGAGGTTATGTTTCTTCTTGAACTTGTCGTGTGAGGCGACCGAATCTTTCGAGATCCCGATTACCACCGCACCTGCCCCACTATAGTCTGGAAAGGAGTCACGGAACCCGCAAGCCTCGGCAGTACAGCCGGAGGTATCATCCTTCGGGTAAAAGTAAAGTACCACCTTTTTGCCCTTGAGCTTGGACAAGGTGACACTGCCATTGCCGTCGGTGGACATCGTGAAATCCGGGGCCTTGCTGCCGAGCTCGACACTCATCGCGCGCTGTCTCCTGTTTCTTCGGCCGCGCGCCGTGCCGGTTCCTCGATCAGGCAATCGTACCAGCTGCGGACGCGCGCGGTAGCATTGGTGATATCCGCGACGAGCTGAGCGAAGTCAACCGCGCCCACGCAGCGCGTGAGCGTCGCGGCATCTGGTTCGGGGAGCACGGCGGCCGTGGGCATGCCGTCGCTGACGAGGACGAGCACCGATTGCACATTACGGAGGAGTGCCTCCGCATCGCTCAGCTCGCGCTGCGCCTGGGGCGACAATATCCCTGCTTCGCCGAGGGCGACGAGCACCGGCGCGGTGCCGCGGCGCAGAAGCTTGGGAGACGAAGCCGCCTCGCGGAGCATCAGGTATTGAACAATGAATTCGAGGTCGATCAGCCCGCCGCGCCGGTTTTTGAGATCCCAAGGCGAGGGCTGCGGATTCTCATCGGCAATGCGCCGACGCATATCGGCGGCATCCATGACCAATCTGCGCGGGTCTCGGTACGCCCTCAACACGGCTTCGAGCGCTTCGGAAATTCTCTGGCAGAGAGCCGGCTCGCCGGCAACGGGGCGCGCCCGGGTCAGTGCCATGTGCTCCCAGGTCCACGCGGCTTCGCGCTGGTAGTGCGCGAAAGCGCCGAAATGCGAAGCGATCGGGCCCGACGCGCCGGAGGGCCGCAACCGCATATCAACCTCGTAGAGCCGGCCTTCGGCGGTCGGAGCGGTGATCGCACCGATCAGCCGCTGGCTCTGGCGCGCATAGTAGCTGGCGACCGGGAGCGGGCGATTGCCGTCGGACATCTCAATGCCCGTTGGAGCGTCATAGATCAGAATCAGATCCAGATCGGAGGCGAGGGTCATTTCGCAGCTGCCGAGCCGTCCCATCCCGATCACGGCAAAAGCGCCGCCGGGCACCCGGCCGTGCCGTCGCACCAGCTCCGCCTCGACAGCCGGAAGCAGCGCCGCGAGTGCGGTCTCGGCGATGTCGGCAAGCACCGCGCCCGCCCGTGCGCCGTCGAGTGAGCGGCGCAGAAGCTGTACGCCAAGCTGGAACCGGCGTTCCCCGGTCCAGCGGCGCAGAGCATCGAGCATCTCCTCAAAGTTGCGCGCACTCGCAACTACTTGGTCGAGGTCGGCAGCGAGGGCGCGCTGGTCCGGCGGCGGGTCAAAGAAGCCCTCGGTCAGCACCGGATCGAGGAGCGCAGGGCGCTGCGCGAGATGCTCGGCCAATCGGGGCGCGCCCGCCATCACCTCGGCGACGAGCGTCAGAAGCCCGGGATTGGCGTGGAATAGGGAGAAAAGTTGAACGCCGGCGGAAAGGCGCGACAGAAATCGGTCAAACCGCCGGAGCGCCGCATTTGGGTGTGGCGTGGCGCCGAAGATGCGCAGCAACTCTGGGACGAGCTCGGTCAGGATCTCGCGCGCTCGCTGACTGCGGGTGGCTCGCATCCTGCCGTGGTGCCAGCTGCGGACAAGCGCGGATACCGAAGCCGGCTCGCTAAAACCGAGCCGCGAAAGTGTGTGGAGCGTCTCCGGGTCGTCGTCGGCGCCGGTGAAAACGAGATTCCCGGGGCCGGCGAGCGTGGGGGCCTGCTCGAAGAGCTCGGCATAATGTCGCTCAACCGAGGTGAGGTGACCGCGCAGATCGGCGATGAAGTCGTCGATGTGCGGATAGCCGAGAAAAACGGCGATGTGCGCGATCCCGGCACGGTCGGTGGGGAGCGAATGGGTTTGCGCGTCATCGACCATCTGCAAGCGGTGCTCGAGACGTCGCAAAAAGCGGTAATCGTCAATCAGGTCTGTTCCGGCTGCGGCGTCGATGCGGCCGGCAGCCACGAGGCGGCGCAGCGCCTCGCATGTAGGCGCAACCTGCAACTCACGGATCCGGCCGCCCCAGATAAGCTGCTGGGTCTGAGCGAAAAATTCGATTTCTCGGATGCCGCCGCGACCGGTTTTGATATCGTGGCCCTCGATTGCGATTCGCCCACCTCCCCGATGCGCATTGATCTGACGCTTGATCGAGTGGATGTCCTGAATCGCTGCGAAATCGAGGTTTTTGCGCCAGATGAAGGGCCTCAGCTCACGGAGGAAGCGTTGTCCGGCAACACGATCACCTGCGACTGGGCGCGCTTTGATCAGCGCCGCGCGTTCCCAATTCTGCCCCACGCTCTCGTAATAAGCGAGCGCTGCCGCAACCGACATCGCAAGTGGAGTTGACGCGGGATCCGGGCGTAACCTGAGATCGGTACGAAACACGTATCCGTCACCAGTGCGTTCCTCCAGAATGCGCACCAGGTCGCGCGTCAACCGGACGAAAAAGGCTTGCACGCCGTCGCGCGCGGTCACCCGGACCCGGCCTGCGTCGTAAAGAAGGATCAAATCGATATCGCTCGAATAATTCAGCTCATAGCCGCCGAGCTTTCCGATGCCGAGCACGATCAACCCGCTGTCCCGCTCCGCCCCACCCGGATCGGGGAGCGTCATAAATCCCTTGCGGGCCGCTTCGCGTAGCAGATGGCGCAACGCCGCTCCCAAGGCGGCGTCGGCGAAGCGGCTGAGGGCTCTGGTTTGCTGCTCGAGGGACCAAGCGCCGACTAGTTCGGCGACGGCGGCGACAAGTGCAACCCGGCGTTTAGCGATCCGCAGACGTCGCATCAACGCGGTTCTATCTTCGCCAAGATCTTGGGTTTTTTCGATGCCAGCGACGATTTCAAAAAAGAGTGGGTCGGCACCCTCCTCGACAAGCCGCGTTAAAAGAGACCATTCTTTGACGGCGATACCGCTCAAAAAGGGGCTGTTGCCGAAAATCGACGCCAGAAGGCGCTGGCCGGGGCATGCCGCACTCCAGGAGCGGGCGCGGTCGCCGGCCGGATCGCTCTCCGCGAGCGCAATCGCTTCGCGCCAGGCCTCTAGTCCGAGGGCGAGTTTTCGTGGATCGGCCGGCTTTGGCAGCCCGTCACCATCAGGGGAGAGGTGAGATAAGAGCTTCATACCGTCAGGCCGCCGAACCTGCAGAAACTGGCGGCTCGCCGGCCTGCGGTCAAGGCGCCGCAATCCAGGCAAAGGCCGATGCAATCACTCCTTCCCGCCGACCTCGGCGCAGCCCTTTGCGGTCGCCAATGGGTCGCGCGGCGCATCGCCTTCTGGTGTGGCTGGGTGCGTTTGTCGCAGCGATGATGCTGCTGTCTGGGGCCGGCTTGTGGCGGCTCATGCAGGGCCCGATCGATCTCGACTGGCTTGCCCCATACCTGCAGGAAGCTCTCAACCGATCTGCCGGCGGGCTGCAGTTCACGATTTCCGGGGGGCGTGTCGGCATCAACCGAGAGAGCCATCAGCTCGATTTGTGGCTGGAAGGGGTGCGAATTTCGCAGTCGGACGGAGAACCGCTTGCGGTCTTTTCGACAGTGTCGGCGGACTTTGCCCTGAGATCACTTCTGCACGGCAGAGTGGCGCCGACGCGGCTTGTGGTCGAGCGTCCAGTGTTGCGTTTAATCCGCGACGAAGCAGGGACGATCCGCTTTCGCTTTGGCGATCAAGATAATGAGACGCCCAGCTTGGGACCCGAGATCTTCGATCAGTTAGCCGGCCCACGCAACCCAGGGGCGCCCTTCGGGCTGATGCGCCGCTTCATTGTCCGCGACGCGACGCTCGTCCTTGACGACCGGCAGACCGGACGCCGTTGGCGAGCTGACCGCGTCGACGCCGCGCTCGAGCGCAGCCGCGAGGGTTTCTCGGGCGATCTGTCTCTGGCGCTGCCGATCGGCACGCGCGAGCCCGAGTTCCATGTCAGTTACCGCTACTCGTCTGGTGAACGAGTGCTCGATTGCGGGATCGAAATTGGTGCCGTGGAACCGGCGGCGTTAGCCACGCTCGCTCCCGAACTTGCCCCACTCGCGCTCGCCAGCTTCCCGGTCTCGGGCACGCTTGCGACGCGACTAAACATCGCAGAACTGACGAACGAGGGCCTGCGCCTCGATCTGCATTTCGGCACCGGCTCGATCAGAAGTGAGCTGTTGCCGGAGGGCTCTCTCGCTCTCCACGAAGGCACCCTGCGTGCAGTTTACGCTCCGGAGACGGGCGAGCTGCGACTGGCTAATCTCGATCTCGATCTTGGCGGGGGCTCGGGTCTCACGGTTAACGGGGTCCTGGACGGCCTCACCGCGGCAATGATCGCCGGAAAGGATCCGCCGCCGACCTCGATCCCCGGGAAGCTCGCAATCGCTCTTGCCGATGTTCCAGTGAGGAAATTTGAGAGCCTATGGCCGCCGTCCCTCAGTCACGGCGGGCGCCGCTGGGTCTTGGAGAACGTCCATGACGGGGTACTCGATCAAGCTGCGGTCCAGCTTGATCTTGACGTCGACCCAGCGGCGCGTTCGGCGGAGGTTGTCTCGGCACATGGGACGATGCGCTACCATGACGCAACGGTCAGTTACTTTCGCGGGCTCACTCCGGCGCGAAAGGTGAGCGGCACTGCAACATTACAGGATAAGCGGCTGGTCTTTACACCGACGGGCGGAACGGTCAAAGCCATTCAGGTAACTGGCGGTTCCCTGGAAATCACCGACCTTGGCGCACCGGTCGAATGGCTCGCAGTCAACCTTGCCTTTTCTGGGCCAATCCAGGACGTGCTGGAGACCATCGACGCGAAGCCATTGCGCTACGCGCATGACATCGGGGTCGATCCGGCGCGCATTTCCGGGCGAACTGAGGCCAATATTCATTGCAAGCTGCCGCTGCTCGATAGCGTCAAGCTCGATCAGGTTGAATTCGGGGTGAAGGCGGGGTTGACCGGTGCCGGGATCGCGAATGTCGCGATGAACCGCAACCTGACCGACGGCAATTTCGCGGTCGAGATCACTCGACCGGGAGCACGCCTGGAGGGAAGCTCGCGCTTTGACGGCGTCCCGCTCAATCTCGACGCCAACTTGTTCTTCAAGCCGAAGGACGGCGTGCAGGCGCGTTACCGTGTCGCGATGACCCTGAACGACGAGCAGCGGCGGAAGCTAGATTTCGACTTCTTCCCTGAACGGCTCACCGGACCGGTCGGGGTCAATCTCACCTACTGGGCCTTCGATCCCTCCCACGCCGAGGCTGAAGCGTCTCTTGATCTGCACTCGACGAGCCTCTCCGTTGCGGAGGTGGGCTGGAAAAAGCTGCCCGGCGCTCCCGCCACCGCCAGGGTTCTCCTGGATCTCTACAACGAGCGTGTTACTCGACTGCCGGAAATCGAGGTGAGGGCTGCGGGGCTCGACGGCCGGTTTGCAGTGGCGCTCGCCTCCGATACCGAGCATATAGACCGCGTCGACATCCAGCGGCTGCTCATAAGCGATGATGACATCACCGGTGTAGTCAGGCGTCGCCGGGAAGGCGGGTGGCATGCCGATCTTCGTGGCCCAATGCTAGATCTCTCGCACTGGGTCAAGGATCTTGTCAAAGACGACCCACGCCAAGGTTCGGGTTCTGATCCGCCATTACAAATCGACGCGCGCTTTGGCCGCCTGGTATTAGGGCCTCGGCGTGAAGTTCGTGACTTCTCCGCGCAGGCCTTGCGAAAGGATGCAGACTGGCAAGTCGCGCAGATCAACGCGCGGTTTGAGAATGGCCGCCAGCTGAGCTTGCGTTCCGGCAACGAGTCCGGTGGGCGCAGTCTCACCTTCCACTCCGATGATTTGGGTTCGGCACTGCGCCTTTTTGATATCACCGATAACATCGTCGGTGGGCGCGTGACCGTTACCGGACAGTTCTCCAATGCAGCCGGCAAGCGCGTTGTAGCAGGTCAAATAGAGGGCAAGGATTACAGCCTCGTCCGCGCTCCAGTTTTTGCTCGGATTCTGTCGCTTCCGTCGTTCAGCGGTCTTGGCAGTATGCTTTCGGGCTCTGGCATCCCTTTCAGCACGCTGAGCAGCACCTTTGCCTACAGTGATGATCATCTCGCGCTCGAAAACCTGCGCGCTTATGGCGGCGCGATCGGGGTGACTGCCAACGGAACGGTCGATGTCGGCCGGGACCGACTCGATCTGCAAGGGACGATCGTGCCCGCCTACGAGTTGAATTCGATCATCGGAAACATTCCGCTGATCGGCTCGCTGCTGCTCGGCGGCGAGGGGCAGGGCCTTTTCGCCGCGAACTACCGAGTCACTGGATCCGCCGCCGATCCTGACGTCTCGGTCAATCCTCTCAGCGCTCTCGCACCGGGCTTTTTGCGCCGATTGTTTCAGCCCAATTTCGGCATCCCCCCGCCAGCTCAGCAATCCTTGGGAGTCCAATAACAGCGGCGACTGTGGAGCAGATGACAGCAACTCAACTTAACTTCTTCGCCACTTTGCTGTACCGCGTCAGTCGCGATTTTCGAAGGGATTCTCGACCGCAACGCCGGTCTGAACAAAATGCCGGATGTTGCGTGTGATGACGGTCAAGCCATGTTCTAGGGCAGTCGCGGCGATCAGCAGGTCAGCCCCGCCATGGCCGATCCGAGCGCTAAGGCGTCCCCACCGCCGTGCCACCGTTGTCTCTACTGGTAGAATGCGGTCGCCGTAAATATGAACGGTGCGGTCAAGCCAAGCGCCGAGCACCTCGGCGAATGCGGGATTAATCCTTCTTTGGCGAAAAATACCGCGTTCGATCTCTCCAATCGTGACGACTGAGAGGAAGAGGGCTTCTTCTCTTTTCCCGTTCAGCCATCGCACTATCCCTCGATCCCGGTCCCGCTTTCGGAGTTCTGAAAGCACGACCGTATCGATCAGGTACATCAAAAAACGACATCGCGCGGTTTGAGGCGCCCGCGCTCAACGTCGGCTTCGTCCTGCGGTATTGACAGTAAATGCTCTACAAAGGACGGCGTCTCGGGGGCGTGTCGGCGGCTGAGCCGGTCGTATTCTGCTACTGACAGAATGACAACCGCGGGTTTGCCGCGTTTGGTCACGGTTTGCGGAATACCCTTCAGTGCCGCCTCAACAACAGCGCTGAAACTGTTCTTCGCATTCTGTAGCGACCAGAGCCGACCCATCATCTGTATCCTAGCCAGTTTAGCTGGCCAGGATACAGAGATATCCCGTCGCGACCAATAACTTCGACCGATTTCGTTAAGGACCGAGGATCAGGAACTCCGATCAAACTGGACGAAGCAAGGCGTGGTGCTTTCGGCCGGCACTGAGCTTCAGCAGTCCTTGCGGATCAAGGTCGGCGAGCGATATGAGACTGGTCTCGTTCTCGACGACGGTATCGTTGATGCGTGCCCCGCCTCCGCGGATCAGCCGACGGGCTTCGCCGTTGGAAGAGGTGAGACCGGCGCGGCTGAACAGCTCGAACGCGGCTATCCCGCGTTCAAGTTCCTCTCGCGGTACCATTGTTTGTGGTAACGCAGTCCCTCTGATGACTTCCGCAGTCGCCGTGAAGCTGCCTTCACCCCCAAACACGGCGCGCGCCGTCCCGGCCGCCGCCTCGCCCGCTTCCCGGCCGTGACACAGCGCCGTCGCTTCCGTCGCTAGGACTTTTTTCGCTTCGTTGATATCGGCGCCTTCGAGCTCTTTTATCGCGTCGATCTTCAGTTCGGTGAAGAGGCGCAGGAAGCGGGCCACATCGGCGTCGTCGGTGTTGCGCCAGAACTGCCAGTACTCGTATGGCGACAACCTGTCCGCATTGAGCCACACCGCGCCACCCACGCTCTTGCCCATCTTGGCACCGGAGGCGGTGGTCACTAGCGGCGTCGTAAGCCCGAACAATGTGCGGCCGTCGACGCGGCGCGCCAGTTCGACCCCGGCGACGATGTTGCCCCACTGATCGGAGCCGCCCATTTGCACGTCACAGCCAAAGCGACGCGCCAATTCCAGAAAATCGTAGGCCTGCAGGATCGGGTAGTTGAATTCGAGAAAGCTGAGGGGCTGGTCGCGCTCGATCCGCAGCCGCACGCTGTCTTGGGTCAGCATCCGATTGATCGAGAAATGGCGCCCGATGTCGCGCAGCAGTGGTATGTAGCGGAGCTCATCCAGCCAATCAGCGTTATTGACCATCAGCGCATCGCCGGGGCCGTCGCCGAAATCCAGGAAGTTGGCGAAGACTTTCTTGATGCCTGTCATGTTGTGCGCGATCTCGGCATCGTCGAGCAATTGGCGCGCCTCATCTTTGCCCGAGGGGTCGCCGATCCGGGTCGTTCCGCCACCCATCAGCACGATCGGGCGATGCCCGCATCTTTGGAACAGCCGCAGCAGCATGATCGACATCAGGTTGCCGATATGCAGACTGTCGGCGGTACAATCATAACCGACATAGGCGACGACGCGCTCGCTGCGCAATCGCTCGTCGAGCGCCTCGAGGTCCGTGCATTGATGGATAAACCCGCGTTCATGCGCGGCGACAAGAAAGGAGGAACGAGGTGTCGACATGGCGTCGTCATTTAACATAGGCGCACGGGGCAGGCCACAACACTCCCCAAGGATGCGGCGCGCACTGGGCCTGATGAGCGGCACTTCATTGGACGGGATCGATGTTGCGATCGTCGAGACGGACGGCCGCGACCGGGTGATCCCCGGCCCCGCGCTAACGGTTGCCTATCCCGCCGATTTTCGCGAGAGGCTGCGGTCGGTTCTCGGCGGTGTCGGCCCCGTTGTCGAGGTCGAAGACGAACTGACCCGGCACCACGCCGAGGCGGTCGAGTATTTCCTCCGCAAGCACGCCGGAACCGCGGTCGAGGTGGTGGGGTTCCATGGGCATACGATCCTGCATCGCCCGGTCGACCGCCGCACTTGGCAGATCGGCGACGGCGCTCTATTGGCGCGCCTACTCGGATTGGACGTGGTCGCCGACTTTCGTTCTGCTGACGTCGCGGCAGGCGGTGAGGGAGCGCCCTTGGCTCCGCTGTTCCATGCCGCGCTCGCCGCGGAGCTACCAAGGCCGCTAGCCGTCCTGAATATCGGCGGTGTCGCGAATGTGACGTGGGTTGGCGAGGGTGCGGATATTCTCGCCTTCGACACCGGTCCGGGGAACGCGTTGATCGACGACTGGGTGCGCCAGCATACTGGAGCCGAGGCCGATATCGACGGTGCGCTGGCTCGTGCCGGCCGCGCTTCGAGCGCGCATGTCGAACGATTTCTGGAAGGCGCTTACTTCAGTCGCCCTCCGCCAAAATCGCTCGATCGGGACGATTTCCCGGATGCCATGCCCGTCGGGCTTTCGCTTGAGGACGGGGCGGCAACTCTCGCCGAGATGACAGCCGCAGCGGTCGGGGCATGCACTCGCTATTTTCCGGCAATCGCGCGCGAGTGGCTGGTTACCGGCGGTGGCCGCCACAACCCAGCGCTGATGGACGCCCTGCGCCGCCGTCTCAAGGTGCCCGTGCGTCCGGTGGAAGAGATCGACTGGGATGGCGACGCCCTCGAGGCACAAGCATTCGCCTATCTCGCGGTGCGCTCGCTCGATGGGCTGCCGCTGAGCTTACCCTCGACGACTGGGGTCACACAGCCGACCTCCGGTGGCCGGCTGTTCTCCGCCAGTGCTCCTCTCTCGCGTCGCCGGAGCGGGAGGGGCCCAGCGGATAGACTGCGAGGGTGAGGCTTATCGGCTCCCGGCCGGCCCTCATCCGTCTCCCTCGGACCGCGATCCGGGGTCGGCACCCTCTCCCGTGCAGGAGAGGGGCTTTGTCAGTCCTGCCGGACAGTTAGTGCGTGACGAGGCGGCGTTCGACGGCGGCGGCTTTGATCGCCTTTTGCAATTTCTCGAACGCCCGCACTTCTATCTGGCGCACGCGTTCGCGCGAGATGCCGTATTGCTGCGATAGATCCTCGAGCGTCGTCGGGTTTTCGCGCAAACGCCGCTCGGTGAGGATGTGGCGCTCGCGGTCGTTGAGATGCGTCATCGCCTTTTCGAGAAGGTCGCGGCGCAGCCCGAGCTCTTGCCGTTCGCCGAGGCGGGTCTCCTGGCTCTCACTCTCATCGACCAGCCAGTCCTGCCATTCGCCTTCGCTGTCAGATCTGAGCGGCGCATTCAGCGAATGATCGGGGCTCGCCAGCCGGCGGTTCATGCTAATGACATCCGCTTCGGGAACATCGAGTTCAGTCGCGATCTTTTTCAGATTCTCGGGTGAAAGGTCACCCTCTTCCATAGCCTGTAGCTGACCCTTCAGCTTGCGGAGGTTGAAAAACAACTTCTTCTGTGCCGCCGTGGTACCCATCTTCACGAGCGACCACGAGTGCAAAATATATTCCTGGATAGCGGCGCGGATCCACCACATCGCATAGGTAGCGAGGCGGAAACCGCGATCGGGATCAAAACGCTTGACGGCCTGCATCATGCCGACATTGCCTTCGGAGATCAGCTCCGAAAGCGGCAGTCCATAGCCGCGATAGCCCATCGCGATCTTTGCGACGAGGCGAAGATGGCTGGTAACGAGTTTGTGCGCGGCCTGGGGATCCTCATGCTCCTTCCAACGCTTGGCGAGCATGTATTCCTGCTCGGGTTCGAGCATTGGAAATTTGCGGATCTCCTGAAGATACCGCGTCAGGTTTCCTTCCGAGGAGATGGAAGGTACCGAAAGGGTTGCCATCGACGATTGTTGCTCCTTTGGGGGTCGGTGATGGGAAAACGCTGGAGGGAGTATCGTGATCCCGCATACGCGTCCCCTCACACGCATACCCTACTAAAATAGTGTGAATTTGTCCAGTTTAAAGTCGCTCTAAACTTTGCGCCAATTGCTGCATATCCGCCGGCAGCGGGCTGTGAAATTCGAGATGCCGTTTCTCGATCGGATGGGTGAAGCCGAGCAGCCGCGCGTGCAGGGCTTGACGGGGAAAGGCGGCAATTTGCGCACCGATCGCACCCTCGCGAGCAACCGCTCGCCCGGCACGCGTGCCGTAGACCGGGTCGCCGATCAAGGGATGGCCGATATGGGCGAGATGAACCCGGATCTGATGCGTCCGACCCGTCGCAAGACGGCATTGAACAATCGCTGCACAGGCTTGGTATGCCTGCTCGACCCGGTAGCGGGTGATTGCCGGTTTTCCCTTTCCCTCTCTGACGACAGCCATTTTTTTGCGGTTCGTTGCGCTCCGACCGATATTGCCGACGATTTCTCCGGCGGGAGGAACGGGTACCCCCCACACAATCGCGGTGTAGGCGCGGTCGACCCGACGTGCGGCGAAATCACGGGATAGCGCGTGGTGCGCGGCCTCGGTCTTGGCGATGACCATGACGCCACTCGTATCCTTATCGAGGCGGTGGACAATTCCCGGCCGGCGAATGCCGCCGATGCCGGACAGATTGGCGCCGCAATGGCCAAGCACGGCGTTCACCAATGTCCCGTCGGGGTTGCCTGGGGCAGGATGGACGACCATGCCGGCTGGCTTGTCGATGACGATCAGATGCGCATCCTCGAAATGGATATCGAGCGCGATCGGCTGCGGCTCGGGGGCGGCATCTTCAGCCTGGGGGAGGATTACGACGAAATTCTGGTCGCGTTTTACGCGCAGCGACGGGTTGCGTAGGGCATTTCCCTTCTGCGTGACCTGTCCGGCTTCGATCAGCCCTTTGAGCCTCGTCCGCGACAATTCGGGAAAGTGTAGTGCGAGTACGCGATCCAGACGTTGGCCATCGTCGGTCGCGCCTGTCCTGATCTCGGCTGCTGTTTTATTGGACGTCATTGGTCATTAAGAGATGCGCGGGCTCAAGATCCTGGTTGTGGTCATGGGCATCATGCTCGTCGTCGGTTTTGCAGTTCTCATCGCAGCAATCGCCGGCAGGATGTCTCGCAGCGGGTCCACCCCGACGACTACTCACGCGTTCGCCGGCGCGGCGATCGATATTCCCCCCGGCGCCCGCGTCGAGGCAATGACGGTCGGGACCGATCGTCTCGTCCTAGCGCTGGTACTGCCCGAAGGCGGCCGGCAGCTCGTGGTTATTGATCTGGTTACCGGCGCTCGTCTTGGCACGATCGAATTGCGCGCCTCGCCGTAATCGCGGTCGATTCGCCTCGACGCGTTTTCCGGAGCGCCGGCACAGCCCCGTATTTGTGGGATTTCTAGCCTTGGACTGACGTTTGCGTGACGGCATAAAATGTCGTCTTGAAAGCGGCCTTGATTCTTCCGAACTTCTGGCCGACCCGCGCCGTTCGTCCAGGCGGAACCGAATAATGAGCGCCGATGAACCGATCCAACCGCTCATCTGAACCGCCCGTCTTCCACGCCTTTCCGCACCGCCGCTGACCCCCACATGACACCTCCCCACCGCGCCGTCCGCCGACTCCGATGACAATCCATGCCTTCCGGGAATGTGTCTCCTCGGCGGTTCCTTCATCGGGAAGCCGCCTTTTTTGATGTCCGAAAGCCGAGGTAGATCGAAATGAGTAAGAAAACCAACGGTGAGAGGCTGGCTGCCAAGCCCCACCCTGCCTGCACCGGCGCGAGCGGCCCGAATGCGGATAAGGCGGAGCAGGACAGGCGGATCGGTGCCCGCACTTTGGGTCCGGTGTCGGACCTCGAGCGTCACCTGCCCTCGGATTGGTGGCGGACTCTGTTCAATTCTCTCTACCTCGAAACCGACGGCGATGTGATCGAGAACGACCGAAATACCGCCGATGAAGTCGACCTTCTGATCCGCAGCGTCGGATTGGAGCGCAACGACCGCATTCTCGATTTATGCTGCGGCCAGGGCCGGCACTCCTTGGAGTTGGCGCACCGCGGCTTTCCACAGGTTACCGGGCTCGACCGCTCCCGCTATCTGATCCGCCTTGCGCGCAAGCGCGCCAAGCAGCGTAACCTTCAGGTATCGTTCCATGAAGGCGATGCGCGGCGCTTTCGTCTTGGCGATGCCGAGTTTCATTGCGTCTGCGTTTTAGGCAACTCATTCGGTTATTTCGAGCGGCTGGAGGACGATCTTGCCGTACTCGAAGCGGTCAAGCGCGCCCTCGCCTCCGGCGGCTCGCTCGTCATGGATTTGATGGATGGCGACTGGATGCGCCACCATTTCGAGGCGCGCTCTTGGGAGTGGGTAGACCAGAACCATTTCGTGTGCCGCGAACGCGATCTGGCCGGTGATGGCGACCGGCTGATCAGCCGGGAAGTCGTTGTCCATGCCGAACGCGGGGTCATAGCCGACCAATTCTATGCCGAGCGGCTCTATTCAAAAGAGCGGCTCGAGGCGCTCTTGAAGCGTGCTGAGTTCACCAATGTCCGCTTTCATTCGCTATTGGCGCCGGATTCATCCCGGAATCAGGATCTGGGCATGGTGGCGCATCGGTTGTTTGTGACGTGCGAGGCGCCGCGCCGAGCCCACCGGATGCCGCGTCGCACGGCACTGTTCTCGGACGTCACCGTTATTCTCGGTGACCCACACCTGCCCGATCCCGTCAAGCGCAACGGCCGCTTTAATGACGAAGACGCCGAAACCGTCGAGCGCCTGAAAACGGCTCTGCGCGAGCTGCCGGATTACCGTTTTCGTTTTCTCGACAATCACGCTTCTCTATTCGCCGATTTGCGGACGAACCGCCCGCATTTTATTCTGAATTTCTGTGACGAGGGCTTCAACAACGACGCCTTCATGGAATTGCACGTGCCGGCGATGCTGGAGATGCTCGACATCCCCTACAGCGGAGCCGGACCCAGTTGCCTCGGCCTCTGCTACAACAAGTCACTGGTTCGCGGCATCGCCCAAGCAATCGATGTACCGGTTCCGGCGGAAACCTATTTCAACTCCGACGATTTGGCAGCCACCATCCCGTCGGTCTTTCCAGCACTGATCAAACCAAACTTTGGCGACTCGTCGATCGGCATCAGCAAGGACGCTGTTGTGCACACCTGGGAGGAGGCAATTACCTGCCTCGGCCGATTGCGCGAGCAGATGCCGGGCTGCCCGATTCTGATCCAGGAGTTCCTCATCGGCCCCGAATATTCGATCGGCATCATCGGCAATCCGGGCCAGGGTTACCGGGTGCTGCCGCCGCTCGAGGTCGACTACTCCCGCCTCGACTCGGCGCTGCCGCGACTTCTCTCGTACGAGTCGAAATGGATCCCGGACTCGCCCTATTGGTCGCAAATCAGTTATCGCGAGGCGCGGCTCGACGAGGACGCGCGCCGCAAGATGATCGACTATTCGAACATACTGTTCGAGCGGCTCGGTTGCCGCGACTACGCCCGCTTTGATTTTCGCGCCGATGGCGAGGGCGAGATCCGGCTCCTCGAGGTCAACCCTAACCCCGGCTGGTGCTGGGACGGCAAGCTCAATCTGATGGCCGAGATGGCAGGGCTGCGCTACTCCGACCTCTTAAAGCTGATCGTTGAGGCCGCCCAGGAGCGGGTCGCCGCGCAACGCCCCGGTCTGGTCATCCCGCTCGCCGAGCGGCGCGCCCAGCAGGCTGCCATCCGCCGCTCCTGACCGGCTAAAGCCTCTTTTGCGGGTATTTCTCTGCGAGGGCCATAACGCAAGAGGCGTAGCGGTCGGCGATCGCCTTGTTTTCGATAAGAACGTTCCACACGCGCAGTCAACCGCCATGGCCGACAGCGACATTGTCCCAGTCGTGCACAAAGATCTCTTCGAAATATCGCGCGATCGTCGGGTTATCGATAATGATCCCGGCGTCGCGGTTTTGCAGCACGCCCGCACCGGACCAATTCTGGCTGCTGATGACAACCCGTTGATGGTCAACAACGAAGCCCTTGTTATGGACGCCCTGTTGGATACGCACGAGTCTGGTGTCGATGCCGGCCGCCTGTAGCCGTTCCATCCATTGGCTGTTTTGCCATTGGCTAAGGATGATACGGACATCGACGCCGGCCTCGTTGCGCGCGGCCACGGCGTCGAGGAGCGCGGTGAAGGCTGCTTCCTCGTCCTGGTTGGACGGGTGAATGTACTGCAGTTGGATATAAAGGCTGTGTTGCGCGCTGGAGATCAGCTCCAGCATCTTTTCGGCATACATGCCGCCGCCGTCGGGCGCGGGATCCGGCGTCAAGAGCGGCTGCACGGTCATCGGCTCCGTAACGGTGACGGGCGCGAAGAATTTGCGCGGCGGGCGCGCCACCGCCGCCGGATTAACGTCCGCAAGGTCGAAGGTCTGTTCGGCGAACGCCTCCAGTTCGGCGGCCTCCGCCCCCCGACCCTGAGCCGGGAGTGCCGTCTCCCGGTCATTGAGGAGGTAGGCCTCGTAGAGCTGCGCGAGCTGTTGATGGGTGATGACGACGTGCCAGTCCCGGTCGCTGTTCTTGAAGGTCTCGGCAGCGTGCGCCGGGTCCGGATCGGCGACCGGAGCGTCCTCCGGCTGGTTCGAATTGTTCCAATTGCCGCTCGACAGCCAGAGCTCCGCGCTGTCGCGCACGGCGACCTTGATGTGGTAGGCCGTCGGGAAGATCCACTCGCGCACCTCGGGGCTCGACCGCACCGGCGCCCAGGCGAAAGAAAGCGCGGCGCTGAGCTTGTCGCTGAGGTCCTGCTCGGTCTCCTCGTCGCTCTGGTCGGCGGTTGGGTTGCGTGTCGGATGGTCAAGCACGAGCGACAGATTGCGCGCGCTACCGCCGCCCAAAAGCGCGTTTTCGAGGCCCGCCAGGACGTGGGCTGAGGTGAAGTCGTAGATCCCGACGACCAGCTTTTGCTGCGTCCGGGCGAAAAAGTCCCTAAGCGTCGGCCATCCCGCATCGGGGCTCGCATTGCAGATGATGGTCAGCGTGTCCGTTACCGGATCGAGCGCGGGCGCGGCCGGGCGATAGGGAATTTGCGGTTTTGTCGGCCGGTGCGCCGACGCCGTGACAGCTTGCGGGGGCGCCGCAAACGAATGCTCGAAGGGGAAATCGGGGGTGTGCTGCTCGATGCGGCTGCGCTCCTTCACGGCCGCGTGGACGCTCGGCTGGGTTGCCTTCAAGCGCTCTAGCGGCGAAGCTTCGCGCACCTCGACCGGCACGCCGCCGAGCTGCGAGGGCAGCCCGTAGGCCGCGGCCTCACCCTTCTTGGCGCCGACCAGCGCAACGATCACCGGGTCTCCGACCGGCCAACCCGCTTCGGTGCGGTAACCCGGCCGTACCCCCAAAATACCGGGTTTTCTAAGGGCCTCTAAGTTCTGCTCAATCACCCTTCCCGCATCAGCGAACGTTGGCATGGCTTCCTCCCCGGATGAAGTTCAAGATTTCTACGCGCGCCCCCCAGCGTATCCCCTTCGCACATATTTATCCTAAGAACGCCTCCCTCCCGGCGGGCGCCGGGTCGCCGCCGGTATGAGGAAAATCCTGCTGGATGAAGGCGCCGAGGCGTTTGGCCATCTCGGCTGCTTGCGCTTGGTGAGAGCTTTGTCGGCTGCGATCAGGAACAAGCCTTCAACATCTTTTTCTTGCCACGCCTCAAAAGTACTCTGGACCATGGAAACCTCGCGTATGTTTTGCAGCTTGGAGGAGCTGATATTCGCAGAACGATATTACACGTAAATGACGAGTTTGGTTAACGAAGCTGAGCTGTGTTCGAAGATTGCCAGCTCGAGCCGGAATGATCCACGAAACTGCGTCATAAAAGCTTCATTTTCTCTGAATTCGCCCTTGCGTTGCCGTCAGATAAGCGTATCTATCGGGCTCTCGACGCACTCGCACGTGCCTATGGCCCATGGTGGTTATGCAACGACGTAACGCGTCCTTTTTGGCAGCCCGGCCGCAAGGCCGGTCCCGAGAGGGAGGACGGTATGGTTGCTTTCCGACTGAGGGGCGTGGTGCCCTGCCCTGACGCCAACCTTCGCGGTACGCGTCTGCGCGGGCGGGGTAGCCGGGTCATCGATCCGAGTAGTTTGAGCTAAGCCAAAAACCAGCCGAAGCAGGTCTCGACGAGGCCGCACCGGCACTCGTTTCGGTTCGCGTTTCGGTCGAACCGGTCGTCGTGTCCCTGAGAGTCCCTCGGGGACCTGGCATCGGTTCCTGTCCGCCGCGGCCCATTGCGCTTAGCCGCTCTCGCTGAAGGATGACCCGGGTCATGACTGAGAGGATCTCCCGTTTTCTTGCCGAACACTCCCCCGAGACCCCATGTCTCGTTATCGATCTCGACGTGATTGCCGAGGCTTATGAGGCCTTGCGCTGGTACCTCCCGCTCGCCCGCATTTACTATGCAGTGAAAGCCAACCCGGCCGCTGAGATCGTCTCAATGCTCGAGGGCAAAGGTGCCGGTTTCGACGTGGCGAGCCGCGGCGAGATCGAACTCTGCCTCGCCAACGGCGTCGCGCCGGACCGGTTGTCCTTTGGCAATACGATCAAAAAAGAGAAAGACATCGCCTTCGCTTACCAGTCGGGGCTGCGAATGTTTGCGTTCGACAGCGCACATGAGCTCGACAAGCTGGCGCGCGCGGCGCCTGGCGCTCGTGTCTTCTGCCGCATCCTCGTCACCTGCGACGGTGCGGATTGGCCGCTGTCGCGGAAATTTGGCTGCGCGCCCGAAATGGCCGTCGACCTGTTGCGCAAAGCCCGCGAGCTCGGGCTCGATCCCTATGGGGTCTCGTTCCATGTTGGCTCGCAGCAGACCGATCTCGGACAGTGGGATGGCGCGGTCGGCGCTGCCGCACGCATGTTTTCGCTCCTGGCCGAGGCCGACATCAATCTGCAGATGATCAATCTCGGCGGCGGTTTTCCGGCGCATTATCGCGGTGACGTACCGGAAATCGACCGCTATGCCCAAGCGGTGATGGCGGCGATCACGCGCTACTTTGGGAACGATCTGCCCGAAATTATCATCGAGCCGGGGCGTTCCTTGGTCGGTGACGCTGGCGTTATTCAAAGCGAAGTCGTGCTGATCGCCGAAAAAGGCGGCGGCGACGCAAGGCGCTGGGTCTATCTCGATGTCGGAAAGTTCAATGGCCTTGCCGAGACGATGGACGAGAGCATCAAGTATCGGATCTTGACACCCGGCCGCGGCGGCTCGTCCGGTCCGGTCGTCCTTGCCGGGCCCACTTGCGATAGTGCGGATATTCTATACGAACAAACCGAATATCGGTTGCCACTCGGGCTTGAAGTCGGAGACAAGATTGAGATCCTGTCGACTGGCGCCTATACCGCAAGTTATGCGTCTGTCGGGTTCAACGGTTTCTCGCCCATTAAAACTTACTGCATCTGAGCGACCCCCTCCCCAACCCTCCCCCCTTGCGGCGGAGGGTTGGGTGGGGGTGCGCCGGCCACCTCGTGCACCAGCTTCCGTAAGATGGCGTCGGCGAAGCTGCCAAAATCCCGTGCGACGACGACGAAGGCCCCCGGGCCGCCGATGACGTTGTTCAGATAATAGCCTTCGAGCCACGGCTCTTCGGTCAGGATCGCGAGCCCGTTGATCGAAATACCGGTTGCGACGATCCAGTCGCGCGCGGCGGTTGGCGCCAAACCGAAATTGGCCATTCCGTCACCGGAGATGTCGATGACTCGCCTTGTAGCCGTCTCCGGCAAGTGGTCGAAAGCAGACGCGGAGGCGAGCAGCGCCGGCCCGATAGCGGTGAGGCCGTTAGAGCTCCGCTTGGTGCTGCGGACCGCAGCGGCGAAGGCCGCTGCGCTATGAGATTCGCCGACCCGCCGCCAGTCGACCGTAATCTTAATACGATCGGGATCCGACCATTCGAGGACCAGTACTTCGATCCCTCCGGGAACGGCGGAAATCGCCTCGACCAGTCGTAGGCTCTCGAAGGCGCGTGCGATGCCGTCATGCTGCAGCATGTAAGAGTCCGCCGTCACGCTTGCCGAAACATCGACCGCAAGGACGAGGGCGAGGCCTGCCGCTGGCGCCGGTGCTGCTTTGAGGAATATGGCCGTGAGCACCGCGATGCAGACACTGGCGGACCGAAAATCAACCGACACGGAAGAGCCTGATCGACGCCATCCGATCGCGTGACCTGCGTTAACTCTACTTCAGAGCAGACCAAGGGTTTATAAAACGAATGGTTCTCTGAGACGAGGAAGGCGAACGATGAGAGGCCCAATTGCGGTGGGGATCGGTTTGGCGCTTGCCTTGGCGGCCTTCTCGGCTCCCGCAGCGACCAAGGCGCCCGGGAGGGCGCCACCCGCCTGCGCGGCAATCACCTTCCGGCCGCTACCCCCGGGCATGTCGGACGGCGAGCAGCAGGCTGGCATGTACAGGTCCCGCAATGGACGCCTCGAATTGCGCGCCGAGGTCAAGCAGGGCGCGCCGGTCAACTACTATGTAACCACCGGCGGCAAACACATCGCTGCCGCCCCGCCCAGCCTGCCGGTGGCGGCCGCGAGCTGTGCGGCGGCAAAGAAGATGCCAAAACCCGAAGCTCCTGCTTCGTCCTGCATCGGCCAGCACTTTACGGTCGTCGTTGCCCATGCCGGCGAGCAGCGCCTTGCATTGCTGTATGGGCAGGACAGCGGCAGCTGGCATTTCTGCTCGGCCGGAACTTTCTAGTCTGGCACGCGACCGAGCCGGAGTACCAACATTGTCATCCCGGCGAAGGCCGGGATCCATTTCTCCGCCACGCCGGACTTTTCAGGCATTGCACGTTCTCGCCGAGCGTCACAAGCTCGTCGCGCTCGCCGGTGGATCCCGGCCTTCGCCGGGGTGACGACCTGGCGCGGCAACGATTACGGGCACATGCCCAGCGGTTGAGCAGCGAAAAGAGCTGGTCCGGGAATGAGGTCCGGACGTGATCCGGCGATCCCGGCCCGGATCGGCCTCGCGTAGTCTGCGAAGGCCCGGACCTGGCAATATAACCCACAAGAATCGTGCCAGTTCGGAGACGCATCGGCGCTGAGCTACGCGATCGCTTTCTTCCTCCGCGATGGCGAGCGGGTGCCCGAATTCTCCGACCCGCGCCGAGTGGTCCGCCGTGAGGTGCGGCTCGCCAGCTCACCTGCGGTCTCCTCCTCCTCGATCTCGCGGGCTGCACGGAGCCAATGGTCCTCGTGATTTCCGTGCGGGTACCCCTCCGCCTCCCAAAGCGCATAGGCACGCTGCTCGATCCGCCTTTGCCTGTCCGAATACATCGACAACCCCCACAGTCCCCGCTTGCAACCTAATCTGCACCACGGTCGGTCGCAAAATGCCTCCTGGCTGAGTTGGGCTGGCGGCTTGTCGGGTGCCCGTGAGCGCTCCTAGGATGACGAATCGTCCTTAACAAGCGGAACAGCAATGCCACAACTGACCACCGATGACGGTGTCCGCCTCTATTACGAGGAGACTGGCTCCGGTACCCCGGTCGTGTTCGTCCATGAATTCGCCGACGATTATCGCGGCTATGAAGGACAGATGCGCTATTTCGGGCGGCGTTACCGCTCTATCGCCTACAACGCCCGCGGCTACCCGCCTTCCGACGTGCCGGAGGATCCCGAGCGCTATTCGCAGCACCGCGCGCGCGACGACATTCGTTCGGTGCTCGACGCGCTGACGATCGAAAAGGCCCATATCGTCGGCATTTCGATGGGTGGCTTCGCGACGCTCCATTTCGGCTTGGCCTACCCCGATCGCGCGTTGTCTTTGGTCGTCGCCGGCTGCGGCTATGGCGCCGAGCCCGCCAAGCGGCAGCAGTTTCATGACGAGACCGCCAAGACGATCGCCCTCATCGAGGGCCAGGGGATGGAGGCCGCAAGCAAGACTTATTCGTTGGGCCCGAGCCGGGTGCAGTTCCAGAACAAGGATCCGCGCGGCTGGCGCGAATTCGCAGCGAACCTCGCGGGTCATTCGACCAAGGGCTCGGCCCTGACGATGCGCGGCGTCCAGGCGCAGCGCCCGTCTCTATGGGATTTGACCGAGCAGATGCGCCGTCTCGAAGTCCCGACCCTCGTCATGACAGGTGACGAGGACGATCCGTGCCTCGAACCGGGCCTGTTGATGAAGCGAACGATCCCGACCGCGGCACTAATTGTCTTCCCGAACACCGGGCATGCGCTCAACCTCGAAGAGCCCGATCTCTTCAACCGCAGCCTCGACGATTTCTTCCATCAGGTCGAAAGCGGCCGCTGGCCGCGGCGCGACCCGCGCGCGGTGACCGGCTCGATCCTTGGCTTGCGGTGAAAGCAGAGCCTGAATTCACCCTCGGCATCGAGGAGGAGTATTTCCTCGTCGATCGTGCGACGCGCGATGTCGTCACCGATCCGCCCGACGCGATGTTGGCCGAATACGAGACGCTGCTGGGCGCGCAAGTGAGCCGGGAATTTCTACGCTCGCAGATCGAGGTCGGGACGCGGGTGTGCACGAGCATCGCCGAAGCGCGGGCCGACCTCCGGCGATTGCGCGGCACCATCGCATCGGTGGCGGGCCGTTACGGCATGGCACCGGTGGCCGTGGCGACCCATCCCTTCGCTCGTTGGGATGCGCAGAGAACCACCGAGCGCGGGCGCTACCGGAGTTTAGAGTCTGACTTGCAGGGCGTCGGACGGCGGCTCGTGATCTGCGGCCTGCACGTGCATATCGGGATCCCCGATGACGAACTGCGCATCGATTTGTTGAACCAGGCGTCCTATTTCCTGCCGCATCTCTTGGCGCTGTCGACCTCGTCGCCCTTCTGGCAAGGCGAAAACACCGGGCTCAAATCCTACCGGCTCGCGGTCTTCGACGAGATGCCGCGCACCGGGACCCCGGAACGGTTCGCGAGCTGGGGCGAGTACCGCCGGCATGTCGCTATTCTGGTCGGCGCGGGGCTCATCGAGGACGCCACCAAATTGTGGTGGGATCTGCGGCCGAGCGAGCGCTTCCCGACCCTCGAAATGCGCATCACCGACTGCTGCACGACGATCGAGGACACACTGTCGATCGCCGCACTGTTCCGCTGCCTATTACGCATGCTGTGGCGCTTGAAGCGCGAGAACCAGCGCTGGCGGCTTTATTCGCGCATGCTGATCGACGAGAACCGCTGGCGCGCACAACGCTACGGGTTTGACCAGGGGCTCGTCGATTTCGGCAAAGGCGAGATCGTCCCTTATGCGGAACTGCTCGACGAGATCCTGGCGCTGATCGACCAGGATGCGCGTCACTTCGGCTGCCTCGAAGAAGTCGGACACACCCGCGAGATCCTCGCCCGCGGCACCAGCGCCCATCGCCAGCTCGCGATGTTCGACCGTGCACTGGCGGAAGGAGCGAGCCGTCAGGACGCGCTCGCCGCCGTGGTCGATTGGCTGATCGGAGAAACCGCCCGCAGGTTATAGACCTGACCTGTGGCGAGGGCCGGGATAATGCCTAGCGCCATTACTCGCTCGGCGGACTGAGAGGAACAAGACGGAATCGCCGCGCGGGAACCGAGCAGTGTCGATCAGGACACCTTTGGGAGACCCCCCGAAGAATTGCGCTCGGCCTCGATCACTTCCGCCAAGGTCCGGTGGTCGGGAAAGGTCCAGTTCTCGCCGGGCAATACCTCCCGAGCTGGAATTGGGGAGTCTAAGAACAAATCCGGGCGGGCCTTCTTCCATTTGGCTAACGCGACGCTTTTGGCGATCAGCCGGTCTTTGATGTAATCCACCAGCTTTTGCGAGGCAGTGTTCGCTAACCTGCGCCGCACAGGCGCAAGAAGTTCTACCAGTAACCAAAGCTCCCAGGCTATATCCTCAAGAGATTCAAGAGGGACTGATGGCGATTTCGGCGCTTGCGGCTCTGGTTTGCGCTTTACGGGGGAAGTTTTCAAAATAGCCTCTTAATATTATTTAACGAACTGAAAGAGACTATAACACCCTGTACGTCCCGAATAACGTGCCGGATTACGTCCAATGCCCGTCACGATAAATATTATTTTTCTAAAATGCCCCGTTACCAAAACCTCATGCGCGCACCCTCTGCGAGGCGGCCGCAATCGATACGCATCGCGCAGCGGGAGCGACGGCCAAGCACTGACGCGACGTTGGTCGAGCCGATCGATGATGAGACCAAGCCCGATCTGGCCGAGCATCGCAGCCATTGCTGTCGCAGCAACTGCGTAGGCAGCACCGCTTTCGCCGAGCTGCGGGCGCAGCAATGCAACGAGATGAACTAGGGAGCCGACTTGCGCCACGAGCACCAACGCGAAAGGCAGCGCAACTGACCATAAGTGCCAATCTCCCAGAGCTTCCGAGGAGCGCTGACCGAGGCGGGCCGGACCTACTTCTCTCCTATTCGTGCTGCGTTCCGCTAGATCGAGGAGGCGACCCGGCGTGTGACGGCAATTTCCGAAGGACGCGTTTTAACGGTCAGCGCTCCTCCTGCCTTTGCTGCCTCGTGGCTTGTCCGGGGCTCGGCGATTTTCACGCAAGCCACCCGGAGATCGATTTGCATATCGTGACGAGCCGCGTCCTCGCAAATTTCGAGGCCGACGGCATCGATGTCGCCATCCGGCACGGACTGGGGCGGTGGAAGGGCTTGCGCGCCGATCGGATCGCAGCGGTTCGCCTGATACCGGTCTGCAGCAAAGCTTTGCTGCGCGGCCGCCCCCGGCCGACACGGGCCAAAGACTTAGCGGCGCTGCCTTTGCTACTCGACGCGCAGCGCAGAGATTGGGCACTTTGGTTCCAGGCGCTTGGCGTCCACCCCATACCGAAGGAGGCCCTGATCGGACCGAGCCTCGACGATCAGATGCTGCTGATCCAAGCCGCCGCCTCGGGACAGGGCGTCGCGCTTGCCAGCGAGGTGCTGGCACGACCCGAACTCGC
>Ga0306922_10000722_pt1 | contig 28319 bp, 29 predicted proteins | sample sta12Cox44000082_FD_203758 | JGI IMG/M metagenome (GOLD analysis project Ga0306922, IMG submission 203758) | Lab enrichment of tropical soil microbial communities from Luquillo Experimental Forest, Puerto Rico - statoxic.12C.oxic.44.000.082 (v2)... | ecosystem: Environmental > Terrestrial >... | reverse complement strand
TTTTCACCCATTATCCAAGGTTTTCTTTGAGCAGGAGATCGGTCTCAAGGCGCATATTCAGCGCGAGATGCCGTTATTCCTGACCTTGCGCGACGACGAAGGCAATCCGCTAGTCACCGCGATGCTCCCGCCGGGCGGGCAGGACGACCGCAGCTTCCGGCCGATCATCGTCGGCATGGCGAACGCCGACCCCTATGTCGACCACGCCGACGCGATCAAGGCGCTCGGCCAACATTTCGGCCTCGCCCTCGAGAGGGGGCGCTGCTACCCCTACCGCCGCGATTGAGCCGAGGCGGGGCCGCCCAGGCCCGCTCGGGGCTGAGTGGGTCGAGGGTCCTCAGGCGGTGTGGAAGACCAGCGTTCTCAGCTCGATGCTTTCGCGCGGCAGCACATCGGGCGGAGCGGTCGGGTCCTCGAAGGCTGAGTGAGCGGTAAATCGCGCCTTATCCTCAGCCGAATCGTAACACTTGATCAAGATCGCCTCGTCCACCCGCATCTCGGGCACATAGAACCAGCGGTGCGCGGGGTTGTATCTGACGCGGTAGGTCTCGCCCGTCCGATCGCGATAGACCAAGTCGGAGGGGACGAAGTCCGTAAAGGCGACGCTGGCCGCGTCGCAGACGGCGAGCGGCGCGTCACGCAGCGGCCCGCGGATCGGCCGCCACACATTGACGATTTCGAACCGATGGCGGAGCAGCTTGTCGGCCTCCCCGCCCATCAGGTCGCGGACCCGTTGCGGACCGGATTTCACCGTGTAGTCGTTGTGAACGCTGGCGACCGGCTGGCGAGGGGTTCCCGGCGCTCGATCGACGCCACCCCGGACGCGGCAGCGGATCGTGTGGTCGAATACCAGCACCCGATTGGCGCCGGTCACCTCCGCGACGAGGCGCTCGGCTTCGGGATAATAGACGCGGCGCAATTCGTCCTCGTCGTAGAAGTCCTTGACCGCGCTGCGATGCTCGACAACGGCTAGGCCCTCGCCATCGAGCGACAGGCGGCCGGCAACCGGGCGGGCGTCATAGATCGTCATCCGATGCGGATCGGGAACACCGGTCGAGCGCGGCACGCCGGGCGGCGGGTCGTAGGCGAGGTTCATCGGCTTTTCCGCCATCGGCGCCAGATAATTGAGGATGCCCTCGACACGCGGGAGGCGCTCGATCACGTCACCGGAGAGGCTCATGGTTTGTTCCGCTGCGATTGGAGGGGCGGTAGGGCACTATACCGCACGCTCCGGTGCCATGGCGAGGCGGGGGAGAAGCGAACTGAGCAAGCCCTGCGGCCATCAGGCCGACGAGATGCGCCGGCTAATCCGGGAGGAGCGGGCGCCTGTCGTGAAGCCGCCCGTCGAGGTGTTGCCGACCGAGGCCCTGACCGGCTCCCAGATGCGCGCGATCTTCATCTCGACCGCGCTGGCGCTGCCCGCCTCGGTGGCGCTGCTCGGGGGGCTGGTGTGGTGGCGGCGGGCGTGACGGCGTGGGGGTGGCCGATTTCCCCGACGCTCGCGGCCGGGTTTCGAATGAAGCGATAAATTCCCGAAAAATCAAGCCCGCCCATGCCCTCGTCGACGAACAGCTGGTAGAGATCGGCGGCCACCGAACCAAGCGGTGTTGCTGCGGCACTCGCCCCGGCTGCCTGCTGCGCCAGCCGGAGGTCCTTCAGCATCATCGCGGCGGTGAAGCCTGCTACATAATCACGATTGGCCGGCGATGCCGGAACCGGCCCGGGCACCGGGCAATAGCTCGTCAGCGCCCAACATTGGCCCGAGGATCTGGCGCTGATGTCAAACAATGTCTGAGCCGCGAGCCCGAGCCGCTCGGCGAGCGAGAAGGCCTCGCATACCGCGATCATCGAAGCGCCGAGGATCATGTTGTTGCAGATCTTTGCCGCCTGGCCGTTGCCCGACGGCCCGGCGTAGACGATCGTCCGTCCCATCGCCGACAAAATCGGCCGGCCACGCTCAAACGCCTCGACATTGCCCCCCACCATGATGGTCAGGCTCGCCGTTTCTGCTCCGACTACGCCGCCCGAAACGGGCGCGTCGAGCATGTCGAACCGGGCATCGGCCGCGGCTGCGGCGACGGCGCGCGCGGTCTCGACATCGATCGTCGAGCAGTCGATCAACAGAGCGCCCTTGCGGGCACGCGCGAGCACCCCGCCGTCCCCGAGATAGACCGAGCGCACGTCGGGACCAGCAGGCAACATCGTGATCACGATCTCGCCCGCCGCTGCGGCATCGGCCGCTGACGCCGCGGCCCGGCCGCCATTCGTAGCCAGCGCCTCGGCCCTCCCCGTGAGGAGATCGAAGCCGGTCACCTGTTGCCCGGCCTTGACGAGATTGGCCGCCATCGGCGCTCCCATATTCCCGAGACCGATAAAGCCGATCGTCGCCATCTCGTACCTTCCTCTGTTCCCGCGCCTCAGGCGAAGCGGAGCTCGCGATCGCCGATCGGCGCGAAATAGGATTCGACGCTGATGTCGCTCACTTCGACTAGTGTCGCCGGCCGCCAACGCGGGTCCTGGTCCTTGTCGATCAGCATCGCGCGCACACCTTCGTAAAAGTCGTGCGCCGCCATCACATGCTGCGTTAGGCGGTATTCAAGGGCCAGTGCAGCTTCGAGATCATAATCGCGCCCGATCATGAGCTGGCGCAGCGTGATCTTGAGACTTGTCGGTGACCTTGTCAGCAGACCCGCCCGTGTCTCCGCGGCCCAGCCGGCATGGGCCCCCTCCGCTGTCGCCTCTGCGGCGAGAGCGTCGAAAATCTCCTCGACGCTGCCGCCGGCAAAGCACCGGTCGATCGCCGGCCGCATTGCGGCAAGCGGGGCCAGGCCGGGATCCTTGACGAAGCGGGTGAGCACCGCATCGATCGGGTCGCGCTCTCCTCCCGCCTCCCAGACAACCCGGCCGAATTCGTCGACTAGCTCGGTGACCCGGTCACACGGCACAAAGTGAGTGGCAAAGCCGCAATAGAGCGTGTCGGCCGCCCCCAAACGGGCGCCCGTCAAGCCGAGATAACGGCCGACGTGCCCGGGGCAGCAGTTCAGAAATCGCGTCGCCCCGACATCGGGAAACAGACCGATCGCGGTCTCGGGCATCGCGAAGAGCGTTCGCTCGGTGGCGATGCGATAGGCACCGTTGACAGAAATCCCGGCGCCGCCGCCCATCGTGATCCCGTCGATAATCGCTATGTAGGGCTTGGGAAAATGGTGGATGACGCGGATCAGCTCGTACTCTTCGCGAAAGAACACGGCCGGCAGATCGGGATCGCCCTTGATCCCCCGCCCGGCCTCGTAGACGGCTCGCACGTCGCCGCCGGCGCAGAAGGCGCGCTCGCCGGCGCCGCGCACGACCACGCCATGCACCGACGGATCCGCGGCCCAGGCGCGTAATGCGGGAGCGAAGCGGCGGTAGTTGTCGAGGGTCAGCGCATTGAGCGCCTTTGGCCGGTTGATCACGAGGGTCGCGAGGCCACCCTCGCGGCCGAGCCGGATCTCCTCACTGCCGCTCATCGCATCACGAACCGAGTAGGCGGCGGGCGATGATCACTCGCATGATCTCGTTGGTGCCTTCGAGGATCTGGTGGACGCGCACGTCGCGCAGATAGCGCTCGATCGGAAAATCCTTGAGGTAACCATAGCCGCCAAAGAGCTGCAGCGCCTGGTTGCAGATGTGGAACCCGGCATCGGTGGCCAAGCGCTTGGCCATCGCGCAGTGCATCGTCGCCTGCGCATCGCCCCGATCGAGGCTCGCAGCACCGCGCTGCACCATCAACCGCGCCGCGTCGAGCTCAGTCGCCATATCGGCGAGCCTGAACTGCAATGCCTGGAAATCGGCGAGCGGCTGGCCGAACTGACGGCGTTCGAGCAAATGGTCGTGCGCCGCCTCCAGGCAGGCACGGGCGCCGCCGAGCGAGCAGGCCGAGATGTTGAGGCGCCCGCCGTCGAGCCCCATCATGGCGATCTTGAAGCCGTCGCCTTCAGCGCCGAGCCGATTGGCGGCCGGGACGCGGCAATCCTCGAAGATCACCATCGCCGTCGGCTGGGTGTTCCAGCCGAGCTTTTTCTCCTGCTTGCCGAACGACAAGCCTGGCATACCCTTCTCGACGACGAGGCAGGAGATCCCGTTTGGCCCTGCCACGCCGGTCCGCACCATCGTCACGTAGATGTCGCTGACTCCACCGCCCGAGATGAAGGCCTTCGTCCCGTTCACCACGTAATCCTCGCCGTCGCGCAATGCGCGGGTGGCGAGGGCCGCCGCATCCGAGCCGCTGCCCGGCTCGGTCAGGCAATAGCTGGCGAGATGCGCCATGCTCGTCAGCTGGGGCAGTAACCGTGCGCGCTGATCACGCGCCCCGAAGCGGTCGATCATCCACGCAACCATGTTGTGGATCGTCAGATAGGCGGCGGTCGACACGCAGGCCGCGGCGAGCTCTTCGAAAATGATTGTCGCGTCGACCCGGCCGAGCCCGCTGCCGCCGAACTCCTCACCGACATAGATGCCGCTAAAGCCGAGCGCCGCCGCCCGCCGCAGCGCGTCGATGGGAAATTCGGCGCGCGCGTCCCACCCTGCGGCTTGCGGCAGCCATTCATCGCGGGCGAATGCTCGCGCGGTCTCCTGGAACGCCCGCTGCTCGTCCGAAAGCTCGAAATCCATGACACGGATATGGGGGCTGAGCCCGGAAACGACGACCGCCCGCAACTTGCGCTGCGGGCGGTCTCTGTCGGCCGTCGATAACAGTTACGCGTGGGCGTGGTAATAGGTGTTGCGCAGCACCCGGCCCGGCAATGCCCCGGTGTGCTTGCCGTTGTCCATCAGCACCGCGCCGTTGACGATCGTCGCCATGATACCGGCCGCCGGCTCCTTCACGCGCCAGCCGCCCGCCGGGAAGTCGTGGACGACGCTTTCCGGCAGCGGACGAACGGTGTCGGGATCGAAGATCACGATATCGGCCGCCATGCCCGGGCGCAGCAGCCCGCGGTCGTAGAGGCCGAGCGCGGAAGCGGAATCGAAGGTCAGTCGCCGCACCGCATGCTCCAATGTCATGACCTGCTTCTCGCGCACCCACTCGCTGAGAAGGCGCGTGCTGTAGCCGTAGCCGCCGTGAAACTGGACATGTGCCCCGCCATCCGACAGCCCGACGATGGCGTTCGGATAGGTCAGGATCTTGGCCATCGCTTCGTCGTCGACATTGTTCTCGGCCATCATGAAGCCGGTGTCCAAATTCTCCTCGACGACGAGATCGAGGAAGGCGTCGATGATCCCCTTGCCCTGCTCGTCGGCGATCTGGTGGATCGTCTTGCCTTTGAGGCTCTGGTTCTTCTCGAGCGCCGGGGTCTCGACCCACATGTAATCGTACCATTTGCGGGAGTACCCGGCGGCCGGGACCTCGACCTTGAACTCGACGACCTCGTCGTGCAGCTTCTGCCGGATCGCCGGATCGGCGTATGCCCGCAATTTCTCCTCGTCCGACGACAGCAGGATCGGGTGCCAAGTCGGCGCGCCTCGGAAGGTCTGGCAATTCCGCATCGTGAAGCTCTGCGTCGTGCGGTTCGGGCTGCACAGCGGATAGGCGCGAATCCCGGCCTTCGAGGTCTCCTCGACGCGCGCCATGTGCTTTTTCCACAGATCGGGCTCGCGCACCGTCTGCCCGAGATTGTTGTAGATCACGGTGCGGCCGGTCGCCTCCGAGAGGCGGGCCATCAAGCCGTCCTTGAGCTCTGCCGCGCGGCCGCCGCCCGATTGGATGATCCCGGTGCCGAGCTCGCGCAGTACGTCGCCGAGAGCGAAGATCTCCTTCTCGTCGGCCCACAATGCCGGGATATGCACACCCTGCGGGTCGTAATGACCCTTGTTGCGCGACACCGAGAGCCCGAGGGCCCCGGCCTTGATGCCGTCGCGCACAACATCCTGCATCGCCCGAATCTCGTCGTCGGTCGCTGTGCGCTTCTGGCAGTCGTCGCCCATCACGTAGTAGCGCACCGCCGAATGGCCGATCAGATTGCCGACATTGACCCCGAGGTGCTGGTCGAGCCGCTCCATGTACTGCGGGATCGTCTCCCAGTCGACCTCGACGGTGTTGAGCACCTCCATCGGGATCGCTTCGACATAGGACAGGAACTCGGCGACCCGCTTCTCGGTGCCGCGGCGGACCGGAGCCAAAGCCAGCGAGCAGTTCCCGAACATAACCGTAGTGCAGCCATGGTCGGGCGAAAACGAGCACAGCGGGTCCCAGGTGACCTGCGCGTCGTAATGGCAGTGGTTGTCGACAAAGCCGGGTGCTACGACCCGCCCCTCGGCGTCGATCGTGCGGTTCGCCGGGCCGCTCAGCTTGCCGAGCTCGACGATCTTGCCGGCCTTGACCCCGACATCACCCCGGAAGGCCGGCATGCCCGAGCCGTCGACGATGAGGCCATTCTTGATCAGCAGGTCATACGCCATCGTTTTCCCTTTCTTCGCTCACGTCAGGACATTCGCTTCCTCGATGAAACAGTAGCACGGCGACCGCGCCTCTCCGATGCAAAATGTGCCTGGCTGCCCAGCCTTCAGTAGGACAACTCACACATCGTCGGCGAGGAGCGTGCCGGCCGCGGATCACAGAACTCTCTAGATTCCCGGTTTGCACGGGAAAATTCCCGGAAAAAATCGAATTCGCGCTGGAAATCAGCCTAGACGCGGCGCCATAACATCCGCCCTATCAGATACTTACGATACCCGCGAGCCTGATTTCCGTAGGGCCTAACCGGGAATTTGTCGCGGCCAAAATACCCGGTTAATACCGGTAACCGGGAAATAACCGGGAAATAACCGGGTAATACGTCCAAATCGATATTTCCTGTCCGCGATGGTCCCGGTTTCGGCGGCCAAGGCACACCGTGCCGACCATTATCGCGATCTTGCGCCAACGAGCGCGTTCGGCGAGCCGAGCCCGCTTCGTGTCAGCATGGTAAACGACAATTTTGGTGCGAGGATGGCGGGGTAAAGCGGCGTGTCACCCGATTTCTCTTATGGTTGCGCGGGGTGCGCTCGCTCTGAGGATCTCAAACTAAGATTGATTCGTTACACCGTACTACGCGCGGCGGGCAATCGTGAGGCCGCCTAGCTGCCGGCGCCGCGAACGTGGCCGAGCGGGCCGTCAAACTCTCCCGGCTCGCGGACATCGAGGATCTGAACCGAAAGTCCGCGGGCGCACCGATCGGTACATGGCACCGGGGTCACCCTCCAGGAAATCGGTCCACCTGCTGCCCCTGGACAGGAGGCAATCGTCGGTGAACGCCATGCTGCGATCGTCGAGCACATAGGTCAGGCTCGGGAAGTCCACCTCGGGTGGAGTGCCGGTGCCGACCAGACTATGCTCCACAGCATGTTGCGCTATTCACCGATACCGATGCATCCTCACAAGCTTTTCGTCGTCGGGTCGGGCTCGATCAGACGATTTACACCTCGGATCGGGAAAGAAGGGGCTCGACCTTTCAGCAAGATAGGGGCCGACGAATATGAACCCGAATTGCCTAACGGTTTTGTTTATTATGTCTGGTCTGTTGGTTATCACTGCCGAGAGTGCTGGAACAACTGAGGCAACGCAGCCCTATGCTCCACGCAGCCTATTTGCGGTCAATGAGTCCTCAAAGGATCGAGGATCTATCTCGGTCTACGATATTGATGCGGGGCATCGGCTCATCAAAAATGTTCAGACGGTTCCCGGCGTCGGCGATGTCAGAGGAGTGGCCGTCAGCGTTGCCGCCGGGAGGGTCTACGTTGCCTACCGGGATTTTTCCGGCACCGGAATGGTTTATTGCTTAAATATTTATAGCGATGCGATCCTCTGGAATAGAGCGGTCAGTCCTGGTGTCGATCGGCTGGCGATCAATCCGGACGGGCAGTTACTCTACGTTCCGACGTGGGAGGGCGGCTCGGCCAACTACATCAACGTGCTGGATGCCAACACTGGCGATGTTGTTCGAAAGGTGTATTTCTCCAATCGATCACACGACACGCAGTACCCGTTATCTGGGCCGATTTTCCAAGAGACGAAGGCCGAGGACGGAAGCGGCAATTACCTGTATTTGATCGATCCGAGCAGCTACGCAGTATCACGCGTCGGACCTTATTCGGGAATCCTCGGACCTTACGCCGTCGACAGCACAAGCAGCTACGCCGTAAACAATGTGAGAGACCTCTGGGGTATGCAGATCGCCAACCTCAAGACGGGTCAGATCATCACCGTAAGTATTTCGAATCACCCGCCCGGCGATGCTGGACTGTTGCACGGAATTGGCTGGACCCCTGACCAAACAGAGGTTTGGGAAAATAGCAGCGCGACTGATCCGCACGTCTATGTCTGGGATATGCTTAATCCGGCGGCTCCGGTTTTAAAGGATAAGTTGGTGTTGAGAAGCGGTCGGGGATCGCACTGGCTGACCTTCGATATAAAAGGAGATTATGGTTATGTCGCACCCATCAAAAATAGCGACGATGGAACCGAAATCTTTAATGCGCGTACACATACGTCTGTCGGCGTGATCGGCGCATCGGAAGATATGCTTGAGATAGACTTCGCAGACGGAAAGATTAGCCAAGCGGGTGATCAATATGGGATTGGGCGACGATGAGCCCCTGTGCGACAGCGCGGTGTCCATTAGGCGGGCCTTGGGAAAACCTGTAATTTCCCACGCGGCGCGTCTCGGAATCCCTCCGTCCCCGATTGAGCATTCATACTAAGTTAAGACGGGTCGGTCGGCAGGAAGCGGGCCGGCAGGCTAACCTCCTCGGCGTGCTGGTCTGCTCCCCGACCCTAAGCAACCTCCAGACAGCCCTCGGGCTGGCGGCCGCGGAGGCTCTCGTCTGCTTGGTACCGGCATCGGTCGAGCGCTCGCGCCGCGACAATGTGGGTACCGGCCGCTCGACAAGGAGACGGCGGTCTCGCCGATCATCATGAGCAGCCGCAAGGGCGACAAGTCTCCGGAGATCGCACTGATCCTCAGGCTGATCCGCGAGATGTACCGCAAGGAGGGGACGCGTTCGGGGTCTGAAAATCAGTGAGGGTCAGATCGAATATTCGGCGACGTATTCCAAGGCGCGGCCGCCTTCGACGGCATGGCCTTCGGCGCGCCAGCGCAGCATCCCGCCGGCGAGATTGGCGACATCGCCAAACCCGGCCTCGCGCAGGAGCACGGTGGCTTGCGCCGAGCGGCTGCCGGCGCGGCACACCGCGACGATCGGGCGGTCGCGCGCGAGCTCGCCGGCGCGCTCGGCAAGCTCCCCCAGCGGGATCAACCGTGCGCCGCGAATGTGTCCGAGCGGTCCCTCGAACTCGCCGGGCTCGCGCACGTCGAGGATCTGAACCCGCCGGGCATGCTCTTCGAGGCCGTGCGGATCGATCTCCCAGATGCCGGCAAAGGTGTATTTCAGCGGCGCCCAGCTCGGGTCCGCCGCGACATCCGGGTCGGTCTCCGGCCGGCCGCATTTGAGGTTGGCCGGTACCGCGACATCCATCTTCTTGGGATGCGCCAGCCGTAGGTTCCTCATGTAGCCGGTGAAATCGGCTTCCCCGATCTCTCCGCCGAGACGCGGATTGAACCGGCGTTCCTCGCCGACGCTGGTGACCGTCAGACCGCGGTAATCGTGGGCGGGGTACAGCAGACAGGAATCGGGGAGGCTGAAGAGCTGCTGGTGCACCGAGCGATACATCGCACCCGGATCGCCCTCCTGGAAGTCGGTCCGCCCGCTGCCTCTGACCATCAGGCAATCGCCGGTGAACGCCATGCTGCGATCGTCGAGGACGTAGGTGAGGCAGCCGCTCGTATGGCCGGGTGTCGCCCGCACCTGCAGGTTGCGCTCGCCGAAGGCGACAGTGTCGTCGGGCACCAGATAGCGGTCGGCACCTTTGGCGCCGCTGGTCGCCGAGAGGGCGATCCGGCAGCCGGTCCGCCGCTTCAGCATCCAGGCCCCAGTGACATGGTCGGCATGGATGTGAGTTTCGAGCGAATAGTTGAGGCGCAGACCGAGCTCCTCGATCAGCGCCGCGTCGCGGCGCACCTGCTCGAACACCGGATCGATAATCACCGCGGCACCGCTGCGGCCGTCGGCGAGCAGGTAGGTGTAGGTGGAGGACGCCGGATCGAACAATTGCCGAAAAACCAACACTATGAGCTCCCGCGATGCGCTGCGACCAAGGGGCGGCTATGGTACTGCCGCCTGGTAAAAAAAGGGAGACAGATCGCCATGACGGACATCGTCGTCACCCCGCTCAGGCCGCAGGACCGGGCTCGCTGGACCGAGCTCTGGCGCGGCTATCTCGACTTTTACGAGACCGAGCTGCCGCCGGAGATTTACGACCATACTTGGCAACGCCGGACCGCCGCGGAGGGCCCGATCCGCGGACTGGGAGCGCGCCTCGGCGGTACCACCGCGCGGCTAGTCGGGATCACCCACTATCTCTTCCACGCCCATGCTTGGATGACCCGCGAGGTCTGCTACCTGCAGGATCTGTTCGTCGACTCGACTGCCCGCCGCCACGGTTGCGGCGGCAAACTGATCGAAGCGGTTGCCGCGATCGCGCGCGAGCGCGGCTGCGCCAGGCTCTACTGGACGACGAAGGAGGACAATGCCACGGCGCGGTCGCTCTACGACCGGATAGCTCGGTTCAACGGCTTCATCCGCTACGATTACGCGCTCGATTGACGGGTCTCGCGATCGACCTGCGCGGTTTGACCCGGACGAGGGCAAATCGGTAGAAGGGTTTCTCCAAAGGGTAGATATATAGGGATCGCTATGGGCCTCAATATCAAGAGCGAGGAGACCCACAGGCCCCCTCTGTTCCCGAGCCAGGCACCTTACCGCTAATGGCGTCCGGCATCGGCCTGTGGGCTCGTGCTCCGTTTCTGGCTGCTTGCCGGCAACCCAGCCGCATGACACCCTGGGAGCTTGAATAGCTGGATTCATCAAGCCATTTTAGTCGGATGAAGAAAGCCAGTATTACCGAGGCCAAGAACAACCTCAGCGCCTTGATCGACGGTCTGAAAGGCGGTTCCCCGGTGCTCATTATCGACCGTGGACGCCCCGTGGCACGCCTCGAACCCGTAACCGGGGACCTAGAAGGCGAGCACGACGGAAGACTGTTGCGGCTTGTCCGTGACGGTGTCGTTACGCCGCGCCGTGCCGCGCCGCCGCGGGCGCTGTTTAGTGATCAGCCACCGCGCGCCAAGGCAGGTTCGTCGGCTGTCGAGGCGCTCCTGGAAGAGCGCCGGGAAGGCCGGTGAGATTTTGGGACGCCTCAGCGATCGTGCCGCTGCTGGTCGCTGAGGCTTCGACGCCGCGCCTGCAGGCATTGGCGGCAAGCGATCCGGACATGCTGGTGTGGTGGGGTTCGCGTTTGGAATGCGTCTCGGCCCTCGCGCGCCTCGAACGCGAAGCGGCACTCGACCCGCAAGGGGTTATGCTGTCGATAGAGCGGCTCAGGCAACTGGCGGCCGGGTGGCACGAGGTCGACCCGATGGATATCGTCCGTGAGACCGCGACACGGCTTCTCCGGGTGCACCCGCTGAGAGCCGCCGATGCATTGCAGCTCGCGGCAGCCTTCATCGCCGCGGAGCAACGTCCGGCATCGTTGGAAATGATCACGCTCGACGATCGCCTCGCCAACGCTGCGCGGAAGGAAGGCTTTGCCGTGATCGATATTACCGCAGACTGAAAGGCTTCTCCGCTCTACGCTGCACGCGTTGTCAGGCAACGTTACGAGGCTTATTTTCGCGACATCCGCGGCTTCGGCCGCCCTCTCTTCCGGGAGTGATCCCGTGACTACATTTCTGCCGCCGCTTGCTCCCTACCCGCAGACGCGCCTGCGGCGCAACCGTCGCGATGCGTGGTCGCGCAAGCTCGTCGCCGAAAGCGTGCTGACCGCGGGCGACCTGATCTGGCCGGTCTTCGTCCACGATGAAGGCCATAAGAAGCCGGTCCCGTCGATGCCGGGGGTCTTCCGGCTGCCGATCGCCGCACTCGTCGATGCCGCTGGCGAGGCGGCCGAGCTCGGCATTCCGACCGTCGCGGTTTTCCCGGCGGTGCCGGCCCATCTGAAGGATGCCGAAGGCAGCGAGGCGCTGAGCCCCGGCAATCTCGTCTGCCTGGCCGTGGCGGCGCTGAAGAAAGCTGTACCGGATCTCGGCGTGCTGTGCGACGTGGCGCTCGACCCGTTCACCTCGCACGGCCATGACGGCGTCATTCGTAACGGTTATGTCGCCAATGACGAGACCGTCGAGATCCTTCGGCGCCAGGCCGTGGTGCAGGCTGAGGCCGGCTGCGACATCATCGCACCCTCCGACATGATGGACGGGCGGGTCGGTGCGGTGCGCGAGGCGCTCGATAGGGCCGGGTTCCAGCATGTCCGTATCATGTCTTATGCGGCGAAATACGCTTCGGCCTTTTACGGGCCGTTTCGCGATGCGATCGGCTCGAAAACCGCCCTCGGCAGCGCCGACAAGCGCACTTATCAGATGGACCCGGCGAACGGCGACGAGGCGCTGCGCGAGGTGGCTCTCGATTTGCAGGAGGGCGCTGATATGGTCATGGTCAAACCCGGCATGCCCTATCTCGACGTTGTCCGCCGCGTCAAAGAGGCATTCCGCGTACCGACTTATGCCTATCAGGTCAGCGGCGAATACGCGATGCTGCACGCCGCTGCGCAAAACGGCTGGCTCGACGGCGAACGAGCGGTGATGGAGAGTCTGATCGGCTTCAAGCGCGCGGGTGCCGACGGTGTGCTGACTTATTCCGCGGTCGACGCCGCCCGCCGGTTGAAAAAAGGTTGAATAGATTAGGCAGACAGGAGGCTCGAATGGGTGACGACAATTGGGACCGCCGGAATCTCACGCGTCGGCGGTTGCTTCGGACGGCTACGGCGACCAGCGCCGTCGGGCTCGGCGCGGCGGTATTGCCGGGGCCTTGGCGGGCCGCGTTTGGCGAAGCCAAGCCCTACAAGCTCGGCACCGTGCAACCGCTGACCGGGCTCGCCGCTTATGGCGGCAAGAGCTCCCTCGTCGGGGTGCAGATGGCGGTCGACCGCATCAACAAGGCGGGTGGGATTCTCGGCCGCCCGGTCGAGCTGGTCGTCGGCGACGACGAGTCGAAACCCGATGTCGGCCGCCGCGCCGTCGAGAAGCTCGCCACCGAGGACGGGATCGACTTCCATGTCGGCGGATTTCTGTCGAACATCTGCCTTGCCTGCACGCCGGTCTGGGAGGAGCACAAGATCGTCAACATGATCGGCGTCTGCCTCGATACGACGCTGACCACCAGCAAGTGCAGCCGCTACACGTTTCGCACCTTTGATTTCGCGCCGGCGCAAGCGAAGGCATTCGCCCCCTATCTGGTGCATCAGATCGGCAAGAAATGGCACATCCTCTACGCCGACTATTCCTGGGGCCAGTCGACCCGCGACGCCTACACCGCCGAGATCAAGCAGAATGGCGGCGAGGTCGTCGGTAGCACCGGCATCCCGCTCGGCACCGCCGACACGACATCGTTCCTGTCGAAGATCGGCGGCGATTTCGACGGGCTGTTCCTAATCTTTTTCGGCAGCGATGCGATCAACGTCGTCAACCAGGGCTATGACCTCGGCCTAACCAAGAAATACAAATTCGCCGGTGACGGCGCCGTCGCCACCTCTACCCAGCTGCCGGGGATGGGCAAGAAGATCGAGGGGTTTGTCGGTATCGACCGCTATCTGCCGATATTCGACGAGCTGCTCGAAACGCCTTACCTGCACGGCTTCTTCGACGATGCGATCGCCCGGCTAAAAAAGATCGACCCGACGGGACCGCTTCCCGACCGCTATATCCAATCGAATTTCGAGGCGGTCAACGCGCTGAAGCTCGGCATCGAAAAATCAGGATTTCAGGGCCGCGCCGATACGCCCAAGCTGGTGGCGGCGCTCGAAGGGCTGACGATCAAAGAAGGCCCGGATTTCCCGACCGGCGACAAGGTGCTGCGCAAGGAAGATCATCAGGCGTTCACGCGCGAACTGATCTTCATCGTCAAAGACGGCACCTATCACCTTCAACAGACTGTCCCATGGGAGCAGACGCTGGTGCCGCCGGCCTGCAAATTGCCTGCCGCCTGAGTGAGCGCGGAACGTTTGCCGGGTGTTGCTGCACCAATCCTGCGTACCGACGATCTGACCGTCCGCTTTGGCGGGCTGACCGCCCTCAACCAGGTCAATTTCGCGGTCCGGCGCGACGAGATCCGCGCGATCATCGGCCCAAACGGCGCTGGCAAGAGCACGTTCTTCAACTGCCTGACCGGCGTCCTGCGCCCGTCGTCCGGGCATATCCTGTTCAATGGCGCGGAGATCACCGGGCTTTCTCCCGACCGGATCTCGCACCGGGGCATCGCCCGATCTTACCAGATCACCAACATCCTCCCCAACGCAACCGCACTCGAAAATGTCCGGATTGCGGCTCAGTCGCGCCGCCACAGCTGGAGCCTGCTGGCCCATCACCGCGCCTATCGCGACATCATCGAGAAGGCGGAAACGGTATTGGCGGCCGTCGGTCTCTTGAACAAGGCCAACGAGCTGGCCGCCAACCTCTCGCACGGTGAGCAGCGCAATCTCGAAATCGGCATCGCCTTGGCGACCGAACCGCAGCTCTTGTGTCTCGACGAGCCCACCGCCGGCATGAGTGCAGCCGAGACCCATGACACGATGGGCTTGGTGCGCTCGATCGCCAAGGACCTGACGATCGTGATCGTCGAACACGACATGCAAGTCGTCATGGAACTGGCGCAAAGCATCACCGTGCTGCACTACGGCGAGATCCTGGCCGAGGGAACCCCGGCGGAGATCCAGCAGAACCCCAGGGTGCTCGAGGTCTATCTGAAGACATGAGCCTCGTCCCGGCGGCGCCTCTGCTCGAGGTCGAAGAAATCCACACCTATTACGGCAAGAGCCACATTCTGGACGGCGTGTCGCTCGAAGTCGGCAGCGGCGAGGTGGTGGGCCTCCTCGGGCGCAATGGGGTCGGGAAGAGCACGACATTGAAGGCGGTGGCTGGTCTCGTCCATCCGAGCCGTGGCGAGGTGCGGTTCGAAGGCCGGCCGATCACGCGCTTGCCGGCCCATCGGGTGGCACGTCTCGGGATCGGCTATGTTCCCGAAGACCGTCGCATCTTCCCGCTGTTGACGGTGACCGAGAACTTACGCACCGGGCTCGACCGCCACGGCGTGACGGCGGCGAGAAAGAAGGAGCTGCTGGACAAGGTCTACGCTTATTTCCCGGTGCTCGCCGAGCGGCGCGGTCAAGCCGGCGGCACGCTCTCGGGCGGCGAGCAGCAAATGCTCGCGATCGCCCGCGCGATGATGCTCGAGCCCAAGATAATCCTGTTGGACGAGCCGACCGAAGGCTTGATGCCGCGCATGGTCTCGCAGATCCGCGAAATCATCGATGTGTTGCATCGCGAGCATGTGGCCGTGCTGCTGGTAGAACAGAACGTCCCGCTGACATTAGAGGCGTCTCACCGGATCTACATTCTGGAGAAGGGCGTCGTGCGGCATCACGCTCCGGCCGCCGAGCTGCAAGCCGACGATGCGGTCATTCACCGGTACCTGGGCGTGTAGTGTGGAATTCCTTCAGACCATTCCGTTCGACCAGCTGTTGATCCAGACCATCAACGGCATCGTCACCGGCATGATCCTGGCGCTGGTGGCATCCGGACTGACCCTGATCTTCGGCATCATGGACGTCGTCAATTTCGCCCATGGCGAGTTGTTTATGCTGGGCGCCTATTTCGGCGTGATCGTGCTTGCCGCCACCGGCGACTTTTGGCTAGCACTCGTCGCATCCAGCCTGATCGTCGCGCTGCTCGGTGCTGCAATCTACTTGACGACATTACGCCCGCTCTTGGGTCGCGACCCGCTGACGACTTTGCTCTCTACCTTTGGGGTCTCGCTCGTATTGCAGAACTACGCGCTGTGGCAGTTCGGGCCGGTCGCGCGCAAAATCCAGGAGCCGTTCACTGGACAGTTCACCCTCTTCTATCTCGACTATCCTTGGTATCGGCTGGTGATCGCGCTGCTATCGGCGGCGATCATCGGCGCGCTCTGGCTGTTCCTCAAATTCGGCACCTTCGGCATCTGGATCCGCGCGACAACGCAGGACCGCGTGATGGCCCAGGCGATGGGCATCCCGGTGCCTTGGGTGCTTACAGTGGTTTTCGCCATCGGTGCCGGAATGGCCGGCGCCAGTGGTGTCCTGTTCGGCCCGTTGGTCGGGGTCAACCATGCGATGGGGCTCGACTGGATCTTGAAGACGCTGATCGTCGTCGTAGTCGGTGGCATGGGCAACCTCGCCGGCTCGATCGCCGCGGCGATCTTCATCTCGCTATTGGAGGCATACGCCTCGCTGTGGGTGAGCCCGGCCCAGGCCATCATCGTCTCGTTCGTCGTGCTGATCCTGACCTTGCTGTTCCGGCCGACCGGGCTCTTCGCCTCGACGCCGAGATGAGGGCTCGCCATGCCGTCGTCTATTGGACGGGGTTCGGTATCACCTTGGCACTATTGATCGCGGCACCGCTGGTATTGCCGGAGTTCTGGCGCCGCTTTCTGACCGAGATCCTGATCTGGGGCCTATTGGCGATGTCGTCGGACATCCTGATCGGCTACACCGGCATGGTGTCGTTCGGCCATTCCGCGTTCTTCGGTCTCGGCATGTACGGTGCCGCGGCCGCGTTGCTGTCGGTGCAGCCGCCCAATTTGGGGCTGGCACTGCTCTATGGGCTGGTTGGCGCCGCCGTGGTCGCCGGGTTCGTGGCCTATTTCTCGACCCGTCTGCGCGACATCTATTTCGCGATCACGACACTGATCTTCTCGCAGATCTTCTATGTGATCATCTTCACCTGGACCGAGTTGACGGGCGGCGAGAACGGGCTGACCTTCAGACGGCCGCCGCTGGCGATCCCCGGGCTGTTCTCAGTCCCATTCACCTCGCAGACACTGCATTGGTTCGTCGTTGCCGTCGTGACATTGTCTTATCTGGTGCTGCGGCGGATCACCCGGTCGCCGTTCGGGATGGTCTTGCAGTCGATCCGCGAGAACGAGGCGCGCACTCGGGCGATCGGCTATCCGATCGAGCGCTACAAGATCGTGGCGGTGATGCTGTCGGGCTTGTTCGCGGGGCTGGCCGGAGTGCTCTACGCGGTTCAAAACCAGTTTGCCGCACCCGATTTCGTGTTCTTTCTGGTCTCGGGCGAGGCCGTAATTTACAACGTCATCGGCGGCATCGGGACGCTCGTCGGACCCATTCTCGGCGCCGCGTTTTTCCTGCTGCTTCGCGAGGGTCTGTCGCGGTTCTTTACCGAATACTACCTCATTCCGGTCGGGGTCATCTTTGTGGCGATGGTGATTTTCATGCCGCAGGGGCTGCTCGGCTTCATGCGGCGCTGGCTTAACCAATAGTACCCACTTACAGCGCAGAACGCCGGCTCGAACCACCGCCGTCGATCGTGATGATCGAGCCGGTCGTATAGGCCGAGAGGTCCGAAGCGAGGAACGCGGCCATCCAGCCGATCTCCTCGGGTTTTGCGGCGCGGCCAAAGGCGAGCGGCTTCATATATTCGGTCCAGCGTTCCGCGTCGCCGAATTGCGTCTGCGCGCGCGTGCGCATTAAAGTGACGAGCCGTTCGGTCATGACCGGGCCCGGGTTGATGCCGACGACGCGCAACCCGTCGCGCGGTGCCGTCCCGCCCATTGCACGAGTAAACGCCATCAGCGAAGCGTTGCCCGACGAGCCGGCGATGTAATCGAAATCGGGGTTTTCGCCGGCCGCACCCAGGATGTTGATGATAACGCCGCTCTTGCGCGCGGCCATCAGCGCGTAGAAGCGCCGCGTCATGTTGATATAACCGAATACCTTCAAATCCCAGGCGGTGCGCCAGCGCATCTCGTCGACCTGAGCGATGTCGCCGCCGGGAATGGCGCCCGCGTTGTTGACGAGGAGGTCGGTCTCGGCGCATTCGGCGGCGAGCTTGTCGACATTGCGACTGTCGGAGAGATCGAGCGGATAGAAGCGCACCGCGACATTGTGCCTGGCGACGATCGCCGCCCGAGCGGCTTCGAGATCGGCCGCGGTGCGCGATACCAGCACGACATCGCAGCCTTCCGCGGCCAGCACCTCGGCGCAAGCCCGGCCGATCCCCTTCGAGGCGCCGGTCACCAGCGCCTTGCGTCCCCTCAACCCGAGTTCCATCGCGTTCTCCCTGTACCTCTCGGCCCCAGCCTCTCTGCCGTCACGTCCGGGCTCCATCTCGAGCATCTACGCGGATCGCCGGGACACGCCCACGGCTGTCTGGTTGAGTTTTGCTCGACACGGGGCATGGCATTGATTTCACTGGGTTCGATCGCGTAACCGGATTCCGAGACCCGTGCCGAACAGGTCCGAAGCCGCCCAATTCCGCTCACCGGGCCAAACCAACGAGAAAACACTAGACCACGCATCGTTGCAATCGCAAAGGTCGTGGTTAACCGACTTAGCCTTGGCAGCGCGGACGCATGCTCGTCCCGCGAATGCGCAACCAACGGTTCAAAGATGCTTGTCATGAATACAACATCCGCTTGCGTGATGTTTGGCGATGTGCCGAACCGTAAATTCGTTTCTCAACGTAGGTGGTCTGTCATTGCGAGGAGCCCGCCCGGCGACGAGCAATCCCGAGGGCCATGGATGCATTTCGCTCCAGATTGCTTCGCGGAGCCTGTCCCCGGGCGGCGCCTCGCGCCGACCCGTGGGCTCGCAATGGCAGCACGCAAATATCCGATGAACCTCCGAACGAGGACGCTGAGCCTCCCGTTGATCCTCTTACCAGACCCGAGCGCCCCGGCTGGGGAAGACGGTCTTAACGCTCAGGCCAACTCACGGGGCTTGAAGATGCCTCGCTGAGGGTTGATCAGCGGGAACCGCTGTCCGTCGCATTGGAATCCTGCGGTGAGATCATCGACGGCGAGAACGCAACCGCTATAGGCCGCGAGACGGCTCACTTGTTCGAAAAGCCGCCTGTCTCAATCGGGCGTCATCGGTGCCGAGATCCATAGCGGGGAAATTGTGGCCAGGCTGGCAACCGGCCGAGCGAGACTCCCCAATGCGGATTATAGAACCCCGCCTGGCGGTCCACCGGTAACGTGGCGATCATGGCCCAACGGTGGGGAATAAGTGTAGAAGCAGATTGTAAAAGGGCATCAGCACCGCAAATTAGAATACGGAGCTCGAAGCTAGAACCTTGTTTAGGGGCAAAAATGCGAAACGATGCAATGAGCCGCGAAGAGGCAGAACGTTGGTTGGCAGAGTTGACCGCCGACCCCGAGCGGATGTCGGCGAAGGTGTTCCAGGAGGGGTACGAAGCATCCCTTTGCAAATCGGGGATTCAGGAAGCAGAAATTTCCCGTCTTCTAAGAAAATCTCGCCAGATCTACGATGATCTAGTGGAAGGTCAGACAGATGAGGTAGCGGAAGGTGAAACAGATGATGTGGATTGGGGACAACTTGAAGTTCTAATTACCGAAACATATTTTGATCCCGAAGACATCCACTACAGAGCCGCGGCTTTGCATCAGGTACGTCAGCTTAATCGATGTCTAGCAGCGCTCAAGACAGGTCTGCACTGATGCGAGTCCGTCAGGCAAATGAACCCTCCCATCCATCGGAAAGCTTTTGGGCTGAACCGGATGTTGGATGTTGCGCCGCTGTCCTGGTAAATCCGGCCCGTGCGGTGAATTATTCACAGGCAGTATGACAATACTGTGAAAACGATTAAAATTTGATGGATACGTATTGCCACGGGAAAAGTTAGCCATACTATAAGAAAAACTGAAACAAATCAATAATTTAAATTATTGCCTAAATTTTAAGCAAAGGTTAAGGAAGCCAAGGCCGGGCAACGATCCGACCTCATCGGCTTCGAGTTTCCAACAGAGTTATCCACATATTTCGTGGATATCTTTGTCGCCTTCAGTATTACTGGTATGATGGCAATCCTTTGACGATATTCTGACGGAGTGCTTGACGATAGTCTGACGGCCAAAGCCAGTCGGTGGGCATTCTCCTACCGATCTCTCTCTCCTTATTTGGTATTGGTGGGTTGCGTTCGCAAAGAGCCCGTGCAGCTTATCCCACGGGGATGCACACCTAACTTCGAGATCGTCGGCTCGGTCCCTCATTCACCATTTTACCGCGTAGGCGATTTCTTCTTGGGTATGCGAATGCCCTTGCACGATTAAGTGTTTGCGCCGGAGCCTAGCACGGTGCTGAATCCGTTAAGGCGGGGTCGCTAAAGGTATTGAATCACCCTGTGCCGGTTCACTTGCTCGGCTGCCGGGATTGCGGATCGATCTGCACGGTGGCCGTCATCCCGGCTGCCAGGACCACACCGTCGGGCACCTGATCGATGTGGATGCGCACCGGAATGCGTTGCGCCAAGCGCACCCAGGTGAAGATCGGGTTGACCGCGGCGAGCCCCTGCTGGTCAGGCTGGGCGTTCGGGACGTTGATGCCGCGAGCGATGCTGCCGACACGGCCACGAACGATCTGGCTGTAGCCCATCAGCTTGATGCTCGCTGGGTCACCCACCTGGATCCGGTCGAGATTGGTTTCCTCGAAATAGCCGTCGACCCAGAATGAATCGGCGTCGACCACCGAGATCTTGTTCTGCCCGACGGTGGCGTAGTCGCCGAGCTGCGCCAGCAGATTGGTCACCCAGCCATTGACCGAAGAGCGGATCTCGGTGCGTCGTAGATTGACCTTAGCCTGGTCCAGATTGGCCTGGGCCTGCTGTAATTGTGCCTCCGCGGCCAGCGCGGTGCTCTCGAAGGTTTGCTTTTCTTCGGTCGTGACCGCCAAGCTGGTCAGCTCCTGGCGGCGCTTGGCCTCTCTCTCGGCGTTCTGCGCGTTGACCTGAGCCTGCTGCACGGCCGCCTCGGCGAGGCTGACGGCGATTTTGTAGTTGGTCGGGTCGATCACCATCAACAAATCGTCCTTGTGCACGAACTGATTGTCGGCCACCGGCAGTTCGACGATCTGACCGGCGACCTGCGGGGCCATCGTGACGACATAGACGCGCACCGTGCCGTCGCGCGTCCAGGGCGCGCCCATATAAGCGTTCCACATCGCCCGGCCGAGCGCGCCGGCGACCGTGAGCGCGACCAAAGTGATTAGCAGTGGAACGATGCGGAGACGCCGCGCGGAGAGCGGGCGGGGAACCGGCTCCGGAGACCAGACCTCCGCGGGCGTTCCCGCCGGCATATCGCGCTTCAATTTGGTTTCGACATCCGACATGGCCAACTCAACCTGCGGTGACGAGGACCATTGAGGAGAGCACGATCATGTAGACCGCGAAAACGAAGAGCGAGGGGTGCCAGACGTAGCGCAACAGACCGAAGCGGGCGGCGCTCCAACGCAACCAAATGGTGACGAACCAGGCGGCGACCATCATCACCGACATCGGCGCGACATAGACGCCGAACAGGTTGATCTCGGTAAACCTCACCCGGGCGCTCCTGCTTCGAAGTAAGAAGAATGTTGGGTGAGAGCCTGCGATATCGCAAGGACAAAGCCGCGCGCCCTGAGAACGGCTGCGCTCGGACGAGCGGTGAGCGCGCGGTCGAGGTCGGCGAGCCTTGCGGTGGTTATTGCACAGTTACCTCGCCCGAGGGCCTCGAGCGCCGCATCGAGGCCGCCGCCCAGATCTAACCGGCGGCAGGTCTGGCGAAGCTGAATGATCTCGGTGCCTACCGACACCGCGGCCATCAGCTGCGAGCGCTGCAACGGTTGCGCCTGATCGGGTAGGGCCGCGAATCTGCCATACATGCGGCCCTGCCAATCCGCGAGCGTATCCCGGATCCGACCCATTGCGAGGCGACGCAGATCGCGCAAGGTCAGCGCCAGCAGCCGGCGAGTGCGAAATGCCGGTGACAGCGGCGGCAGCAAGCGAAATGAGAAGGCGCCGGCACCCGATCCGGCAACGATCGCCAATGCCGAGTTGTAGAATTGTTGGGTGTCGTAGCTCATCGGGTTCGCAGGCGCTAGCACAGGAACAAAGAGTGTTATGATTCCAGTGAAAATCGCCGGTTGCCACTGCAAGGCGAGCAAAGTTCCAACCGGCACGAATACGAAGCCAATTATCAAGCCGAAGCTGGCGAAGGTCTCTACGTTTGGCAGAACCGCGAATTTAAGAGTTGCGGCAATCGCCACGGCAGAGATGCTACCGATCATGAAACCGATCGCAGAGGTGTAAGCTTGATCGGCACGCGGCGCGAAGATGATGACGATGATCGCAGCAAAAGTCATCGCCGCCGCGCCGTTTGGCCATTCGGTAACGATCCAGAAAAGCGCGGCGGCGCCGATCACCACGAATGCACGCCCGGCGTTGACCAGGGGAGGAAGCCAATCGGGGATGAGCAGGCGGCGGACACCGCGGTCACGAGCAACTGGCCGGGCAGGATCGGCAACGAGCAAAGTCAGCCCGCTCAGGGCATGCGATATGCCAGCCAACGCTCTAGCCGTCTGATCAGCGAGTAGCCGCAGCGACGGCGCGCCCGCCGGCAGCGCGAACAGCCGTCGCGCCGCTGCGTCGCACGCTTGGAGCAGGCGCGTAGAGTCGGCCATCCAGCGTGTCGCCTCGTCCTGCTCGGGCCTTGCACGAAGTGGCTCGGGCACCTCGGCCAGCACAGCGTCCGTTTCTTGCCGGGCACGGTCCTTGGGCGATTGCGCCAAGAGAATTGCCGCGGTGCGCCAGCTGGCTAGAGCAGCAAACAAACCGTCTACAGCATGCTGCAAGACCGGGGAGTGGTAGCGGAGTTGGGCGGATTCGCCTAGTGCCTCGTCGATGACCGGGTCGAGCGCAATCACGCGCCGGACCAGCTCGCGGCGGACCGCCTGGGTGTCCTCGAAGTTTGCTCCGGCGATAACCAACGTGCCCGTGAAGCGCCTCGCGATCTCGGCTGAAAGTCGGGCAAACAGCATCGCCAACCGGCGTCGGGAGCCTCCGAGATCCGTTCCCGCGAGGACGACGCCGGCACAGACAATGCCGATGCAGATTTCGCTGGCACGGTCCACGGCGAGCATGAAAGCCTGCCCGTTCAGGCCGCCGGTGGCGCCGAGCTGGTCGCTCGCGATGATCGCCGCCGTGTATCCTGCCAGCGCTGCCGAATAGGCCGCGAAATTACGCAACAAAGTGGCAACGAGAGCGCATCCGGCGCCCCACAGCGCCAAACTCACGAGAAACGGGGCGCGGTCTTGCGGAAAGCACGCAGTCATCACCACGATCGCGACGGCGCCTATCACGGTGCCGATCATCCGGTACCAGCCCTTGCGCAGCGAAGCCCCGAGATGGGGCTGACAAACGATCGCTGCCGTGTTGCCGGCCCAGAACGCATTGTCGAGCTCAAGCCAAAACGCGACGTAGAGGGCCAGGCAGACAGAAGCCCACAGTCGCAGGCCAAAGAGCAGAGCCGGCCCCGCGGCCCTCAATGTAGCCGTCAGCCAGGCCGCACTCGGTGCAACAGCCCAACCCCGCGCCGAAAGACCTGCTTCTGTCATGCAGCGAATTTTAGCTCATGACATCGCCGCCGGGCGACCACGACCTCGGCGGCAAGCGGGCATTTCAGTCGATGCCAGACTGCCAGGGCCTGCAACAACCAGTTGTGTTCTAAGACGGGCCAGCTCTGGCGGAGCGAGTGACGCTCTCAATCAGCAGGGTCAGGCAACCGAACAGCACCACGGTACCGCCGACCAACGGGTCGAGGTCGGTGAAACCGACCAAACACCCCGCCATGGTCACGACCGTCAGAACCGCTATCGTCAGCCGCTTCTCGGCGACGAACATGCCAATCAATTCGGCAACGACTTCCTTGAGCACGGTCATTGCACCATCTCGACGCTGATTCTTCGAGCAAGAGCAGAGCCGAGCAGGCCGGCAGCCAGGAAGAGAGCGGCGAACAGCAGCAGCGCCAAATCCTGCCCAGGCCAGGCGACGCCAAGCCCTTCGCCGGTCCAGAACACGCCGAAAGCCGACAGCATGACGCCGACACCGAATTTGAGAGTATTCTCCGGGACGCGGGACAACGGCCGATGGATGATGGCTCCCGCGGCTAGAACCAGCGCACAGGCGGCGAGCGCACCGAGGCTGGCCGGTATCAGCAGCCCGCGCCCGGCGCCCACGGCGATCACGATAAATACGACTTCGAGGCCTTCGAGCAGCACCGCCTTGAGCGCGGTAATTCCCGCCACCCAATCAAGGTTATTCTGCTGGCGTCGCCTGTGTTGACCCAGTTGAGCGGCCTCGGCCGCGAAGATGGCGTCTTCATCGTGCAACGGGATGATGCCGGCTGCCCGCAACGATGCCTTCCTGAGCCACCCCATACCGAAGAGAAGCAGCAGGATCCCGATCGCGAGCTGCAGCGAATGAAGCGGGATGCGATTGAGAAGCGGCCCCAGCAACAGGACAATGCCTGCCAACACGGCGAGGCCGGCGATTGTGCCCAGCGCCGCCGGGCGCCAGCCGCGCAACGTCGCGACAGCCAGCACGATCGTAAAGGCCTCGACGACTTCGACGAGCGAGGCCAGGAATGCGGCCATTACCGCCGGTGCCGCAATGGACCAGGTCATGATCTTCCCCTTATTCAGCGGTTCTCGTCATGCGCGTCGAAGACCCGCCGCGCATAATCGTCGAGCAGCCCTTCGCAGACCTTGAGCCGCACCGCGGCCTCTGTGGCAAACCCACCGCCGTAAAAATCCAGTTTTTTTATTTTCTCGAGCCAGCCCTGCAGCTTCTTCAGCTCGACGTCGTTCTCCTCAAGCTCGTTGTATGTGAAGTGCTGCGCTGCCGTCTCCTTAGCGATTTCAGTTTCAAAGTCGTCACATTTGTCGATCAACTCCCGATAGGCGTCGTCGCGATCGGCTTTGAAGCGGGCGACGACCTTTTCCTGCTGCCCACGATCGAGCGCGACCGCCTCCAGAATGACCGCATCACCGTCCATTCCGGCGATGTCGTTTTCCAGGATCTTCAACCGCCGCACGTGGTCATCGGTTTTCGGCAACAGGCACACGCCGTTCTGCAAGTAGACCGCGCCCATGCCCTTCAGACGCCGCCATAGCGCGACCCGCTTCGCGGCCGGCTCGGGAGGCACCTTGTAGGCAAGAAGTAGCCAGGGATAGGTAGCCACGGCTCATAATAGTATGTTACCATCGTAACATTTCAAGAGTGTGTCCTCGACGAAAATTTCAGCCGGTTGTGTCGCGGGGGCTGCGCATCAGCCCCATCGCAAAGGCAAGCAAGGCGAGACCGGCAGGCAGAACCAGGGACCATAAGCCCGCGGTAGCTTCGAATGCGGCGCCGATACCGCAGCCGATTGTAAAGCCGAGAATCACCGGAAGGGCATGCATCGCGCGGTTGCGCGCCTCGCCGATCTTGGCCGCATCGCCTCCGACCAGGATCTCGCCGAGGTCCAGCACGAACTGGGTGACATTCGTCGTCATCACCGCGGTGGTCGGGCTGCCTTTTAGCGAGATCCGCACGAGCGCATTCTGCACCGCCATTGCCGCGACGCCGAACATACCCGCGATGACCGCGAGTAATGCGTCGGCGCTGCTCCACGGGCCCGCCGTGATGCAGAGTACGAGAAAAACCACGAGGAATATCAGCTGCAACAGCAGCAACGGCCGCAGCGTGGACATCCCGGCCCGCTCGAGACCGCCGGCGAGCAGGCGCGTCAGGAGCAGCACCAGCATGAAGACCGGCACCGATAAAATGTAGGAGAATATTGTCGGATTCCCGGTCACCATATGGGCTGCCAGTATGACGATGTTGCCAGTGATGTGGGCAGTGAACAGCCCGTTGAGGCCGAGAAAGCCGATGATGTCGGTAGATCCGGCAGTCAAGCTCAGAATGAACGGGAGGGCCCGGATTGCCGGATCGTCCCCCGCTGACGCCTTGCCCGGCCATCTTCTTTGGGTCGACGATCTCGTCAAAACGCTATCCGTCGATGTCGCGCCGAGAGCGCGGTTTGCTTCAAGGTCAGGTAGTAGTTCGGTCGGCGCGCTGGATTAAGCAATTGATCGGATTTCGTCCACCGTTCTATGGTGTCCCGGGCCGAGGTCGACGGCCCGCTCTCCGAGCTCATTAGGAGGGTCGGTTACCGAGATGGAGGAAGAGCGCGGGCTGCCGAGCGGCGCCTTCACCAAGCTGGACGCCGAAGACGACGAGCTCTTCTATGAGCCGCCGCGGCTCGTCTGTCACATCGACGATGGTGCGATTGCGGCATTGACCGCCTTCTACCGCAGGGTTCTGCCCGCGGATGGCGTGCTGCTCGATCTGATGAGCAGCTGGGTCAGCCATCTGCCGCCCGAGATCGACTACAAGGAAGTGATCGGCCACGGCATGAATGCCGTCGAACTGGCGGCCAATCCGCGGCTCAGCCGCTGGTTCATTCAGAACCTCAATCGGGGCACTAGCCTGCCGCTCGGCGACACGAGCCTCGACGCCGCGATGATTTGCGTCTCGATCCAATACCTGCAGCGGCCGATAGTGGTGCTCCGCGAGGTCGCACGTTTGCTGCGGCGCGGCGCTCCGCTCGTCATCAGCTTCTCGAACCGGTGCTTCTGGGCAAAGGCTGTCGCAATTTGGCGGGCGCTCGATGACGAAGGGCACGCCCGCCTCGTCGAACGCTATCTCCGCGATGCCGGGTTCGCGCGGATCGAGACCCACCGGCTGGCAGAATGGGTCGAGGATTTGAGCGACCCGATGATCGCGGTGGTCGGCTGGATGTAGCCTCGTTCAAAACCAAGGGAAGGGAGCTGAAACCATGCAATTGGGGACATTGCTGCCATTGGGCGATATCGGCGGTGATCCGGCCATCGTGCGCGAATACGCGCAGACTGCCGAAGCCATCGGCTACGACTTTGTCGAGGCGCCCGACCATGTGCTCGGCGCTAGTGAAGCCAGCGCGCCGGAGCCCGGTCGCACCGGGGCCGGATTGTTTCACGATCCGTTCGTGCTGTTCGGCTATCTCGCCGGCTGCACGACAAAGCTCGGCTTTTCGACCGGCGTCATGATCCTGCCGCAACGCCAAACCGTCCTCGTCGCCAAGCAGGCCGCCTGTCTCGATGTGCTGTGCGGCGGCAGGTTCCGGCTCGGCATCGGGGTCGGCTGGAACGAGGTCGAATTTACCGGGCTCAACGAGAATTTCCATAACCGCGGCCGCCGCTCCGAAGAGCAGGTGCAGGTCATGCAGAAGCTGTGGGCCGAGCCGCATGTGAGCTTCAAGGGCCGGTGGCACACGATCGAGGATGCCGGCATCAACCCGATGCCCGCCTCGCACAAGGTGCCGGTGTGGTACGGCGGGCATCACGAGCGCACGTTGCCGCGCATCGCCAAATGGGGCGACGGTTGGATGCCGAACGCCTATGGGCCGGACCAGAGTGCGCTCGACATCTTCGGTCAGCTGCGCCGCTTGACCGAAGAAGCCGGCCGCGATCCCGCCAGGGTCGGCATCGAGGTTTGGGTGTCGATGGGCACCGGAAGTGAAGCCGACTGGGCCAAGGAAACTCGCTTCTGGAAGGCCGGCGGCGCTTCGCATCTCTGCTTGACGACGACCTTCAACCGCCGTCACCACAAGCGCATTCCGGGCCACACGATGGGCGATCATCTCGCGTCGCTCAAACGCTACCACACGGCGGTCGCCGACCAGCTTTAGCAGCCGCCGTGCCAAAGGAGGTGCCGCTCGGCGCGGTCACCGTCGAGACCGGCGGCGCCGTCCGCGAGCGCCATCCGATAGGACTGGCGGCGATCCTCGCTGCGTTCTTTTGGCTCGGCGTGACGAGCTTTGGCGGCAATACGGCGGCTTGGCTCTATTACAGGATCGTGCAGCGCCGCCATTGGATCACGGACGCAGAGTTCCTGTCGGGCGTGGCGCTCAGCCGGATCATGCCGGGTCCGGGCGGCGTCAACCTGACCGTGCAGACCGGGCAGCGTTTACGCGGCGGCGCCGGCGCCGCGGCGGCCGTCGTCGGCCTATTGTCCGGGCCGCTGGTGATCGTGTTGGGGCTCTCGGAGGCCTATACGAGGATCAGATGGGGCCCGGTGGTACACGGGGTCCTCGACGGCATCGCCGCCGCCGCGATCGGCCTGACCTTCGCCACCGGCCTCAAGCTGCTGCCGAGCGGTTCGGCTAGCAGGCTGCGGAAAAAATCAGTCTTGGGGAGCGATTTGTCGGATCATGACGCGGGGCTCTCCCTATAGTTGCAGAGATCCAGTCCCCCGGGGAGATTTATTTCGTCGATTTGCCGGTTT